>Ga0210398_10001205_pt1 | contig 27458 bp, 26 predicted proteins | sample IncBWC4OmetaG_FD_161047 | JGI IMG/M metagenome (GOLD analysis project Ga0210398, IMG submission 161047) | Forest soil microbial communities from Barre Woods Harvard Forest LTER site, Petersham, Massachusetts, United States - Inc-BW-C-4-O | ecosystem: Environmental > Terrestrial > Soil >... | reverse complement strand
TGGATGCCGAAGTTGCCCTCGCCGCGGTTGAGCACGACGTAGTGCTCTTTCAAATACATGGAGCAGCTGGTGAGGACGCCGGAGCGGGGCGGGACGGAGAGCAGGTCGGTCTCGTGGCGGACCTGGACCTTGTCGAGGTAGCCGCGGCCGGCCTCGCCGCTGACGAGGCGTTCGAATTCCGGGCGCTGGAGCCGGGGGCTGAGGGTGTAGCGCACCTGGTGCGGCGTGAGGAAGACGCGGCCGAAGCGGTCGATGGAGATGGTGTTGGGCAGCTTGAGGCGGTTGTCCTGGACCGCCTCCCAGATCATGGCGGTGGAAAGCTTGGCCGCATCGGGCGCATAGAAAAGCCGGCCGGCCGGCACGCCGGGCCGCAGGAGTTTCTTGAAAAAAGCCGCGGTGGGAAAATGCGGGTCGAACATGAACGCCTCCACTTCCAGGACGAGGCGGTTGCTCTCGACCAGGGGCGCACCGTGCGGCATCATTTCGATGCCAATGCGCGCGAGCGTGCTGCGCTCGGTGAAATGCAGTTGGGCCAGGTGTGCGCGCAGGAACTCCAGTTCGCCGCCGTTGCGCGGCCGGAAGGCCAGGGTGAGCGCGACGGTGTGGGCGTCCTTGTTTTTTATGTGCAAAATCTGGCCGTCGGGGCTGGTCCAGAATTGATCGGGATTCATGGGAGGGCGAAGCGTGGCGAGCGGAGGCCCGGCTGGCAAGGGCGCTAAAGACACGCCCTGCCAGACTGTTAATTGGTTGCTTTTTGCCGGGTGATTTGGCAGGTTCCAAAATTCACGGCACAAACTTCCTTCCGCCGTTTCTTATCTACATAACCCGCATGAAACCCACCCTTCGTTTGCCTGTTTTACTGCTCGGACTCTGCTGCAGCGCTGCTGCACTCAAGGCCGATGACCTAAACCTTAGTCTGCCTGGCGCCGCCAGCCAGCCGGCCGCACAGGTCACACCGGCCACGCCACAGTTCACCGAGCAGCAATTGCTCGAAATGTATGGCTGGTATATCGGACGAAAGGGAGGTTTGGCTGACCTGGGCTTCACCCCGGCGCAGATCGAGGTCATTATGCAAGGCATCCAGCTCGCGGCCAAAGGTGCCGATGCGCCGTCCGACCCGAAGGCCATTAGCACGGCGTTGGGCCAATACATGCAGGGAAAGCAGCAGGCCTATGTGGAAAAACTCAAGGACGCAAATGCGGCCCAAAGCGCCGCGTTTTTTGCGAAAATAGCGCAAAATAAAAATGTCGTGGTGCTGCCCGACGGCCTGTGCTACGAAATTATCAAGCCCGGCACCGGCGATTATCCCAAGCCAACCCAGGTCGTTAAGGTCAATTATTCTGGACGGTTCATCAATGGCACCGTTTTTGACAGCACGGCGCAACACTCCCCACCCGGCCCGATCGAGATCGCGCTTGACCAGGTGATTCCCGGCTGGACGGAAGGCATCCAAAAAATCAATGCCGGCGGCCAGATCCGCCTCTATATTCCGGGTAATCTCGCTTATGGAGACCAACCTCCGCCCGGCATGGCCCCGGACTCCACGCTCATTTTTGATGTCGAGTTGCTCAGTTTCAAGGACGCGGCTCCGGCTGCTCCGGCCCCGGCTCCCACGGGCGCCCCGAATAACTAAGCCGCAGTTCCGCTCGCTGCTTCCGCCCCCGGTCATTGCACCGGGGGCTTTTTTTTGCCGGAGGCGCGACACGTGAATGTAACAGGCGGCATCCGCATTTTCGTTGCCGCAGCAGCGCAAGGAGCGCAGCTATTGCGCTGGATTGACACGTGTGAAACTTGCCCTCGTTACCGAGACGTATCCGCCCGAGGTCAACGGTGTAGCCATGACCTTAAACCGGCTCGTCGCCGGTCTTGCGGCGCGCGGCCATGAGGTCGAGGTCGTGCGGCCGCGGCAGGATGGAGAAGGGAAAATCCCCGGCCGCGAGCGCCGCGCCGGCCGGATCACCGAGTGGCTCACTCCCGGACTGCCGATTCCCTTTTACCACACGTTGAAAATGGGCCTGCCCGTGTGGGGTGCGCTGCGCCGGCGCTGGGCCGCGGCGCCGCCGGACATCGTGCACGTGGCCACCGAGGGGCCGCTCGGGCTGGCGGCCTTGCGCGCCGCGCGGCGGCTCGGGCTGCCGGTGACGTCGAGCTTTCACACCAATTTCCAGCATTACGGCCGGCACTACGGGTTGAACAAACTGCGCGCCGCCATCATGGCCTATTTGCGTTGGTTTCACAATCGCACCGCGTGCACGATGGTGCCGACGGATGAACTGCGCGGACAGCTCGCCGCCCACGATTTTGCCCGGCTGGTGGTCATCGCCCGCGGCGTGGACACGGATTTATTTTCGCCGGGACACCGCCGCGAGGCGCTGCGCGCCAGTTGGGGCGCGGCGCCGGGTGACCCGGTGTTTGCCTATGTCGGCCGGCTCGCGGCGGAAAAAAACCTCGGGCTCGTGGTGGAGACATTTTTGCTGATGCAAAAAACCGAACCGCGCGCGCGTTGCGTGCTGGTGGGCGACGGCCCCGAACGCATGGCGCTGGAAAAAAAGTATCCGCAGTTTTGTTTTGCCGGCATGCAACGCGGCCCGGAGCTGGCGGCGCACTATGCCTCGGCGGACGGGTTTATTTTTCCCAGCACCACCGAGACGTTTGGCAACGTGGTGACCGAGGCGATGGCCAGCGGCCTGGTCGTGCTGGCGTTCGATTACGCGGCGGCGCGGCAGCATATCCAGACGGGAGTGAACGGTGCGACCGTGCCGCTGGGCGAGGCGGGCGCATTCCTGGCCGCGGCGGAAAAATTGCTCGCCCAGCGCGGGTCGTGGCCGGCGTTGCGGGCGGCGGCGCGGGCGGCCGCGCTGGACATCACCTGGGATAAAATCGTGGCCTGCTTCGAGCACGAATTGCTGCAGGCGCAGGCTCGGAAATCCCCTGGCGCGGAGGCGGTCGCGTTGACCGCGGCCGGCGGATGATCGGAATGAAAAATCGCGCAGTTAGGACAGCTTTTCGATCAGCACGCTGGCGGTCAGTTTCGCGGGGACGAGCACGGGGCTGTAATAGCTGCCTTGGATGGGATTGACGCTTTCGGCGATGGCGGCGTGCGCGACGGGCACAAACGAGTCGTCGCACCAGATGCCGTGCGTGGGATCGAGGCCTTTCCAGCCGCCGCCGGGCAGGTAAACCTCGACCCAGGCGTGCATGGTGCTGTTGGCCGGGCTGTCCGGTTCAGGGTCGTAGTGATAACCGCTGACGAAACGCGCCGCGAGGCCCAGCGTGCGGCAGAGTTCGGCGAAGAAGACCGCATAATCGCGACATGAGCCGGAACCGAGCTCGATCGTACGGCGCGAGGATTGAATGCCGGTTTCGTGGCGGGAGAGGTAACGCAGGGTGTCGTAAATGAGTTCGTTGAGCGCAGTGAGAAAAGGCGTGGTCTCGACCGGGCGGTCGATAAAGTGCTCGTCGAGCCAGTGGCGGAGGAGGGCCTGCGTCTCGGCAAAGGGTGGGGCCAGATACGGGGTGAGGTTGAATTTTTCGAGCGGCTCGTAGTTGAAGGGAAATTTGGCGGAGTAATTTTTGAGGATGAAATCGAAGGGGTTGGTGTCGAATGTCTCGACCTCGAATTCGCTGCGGATGTTGAAGATGGCGGCCGGCGCCCAGAAGTAGGCCCACGCGAGCAGGACGTCGTGCGAGTCGCGGGTCCAGACCAGCTTGGCTTCGGGGGCGATGTTGAAGCCAAAGCTGTTCACCCGCAGGAGCGGCGTCTCCCGCGGGCGCAGGTAGAGCAGGTGCGGCGAGAAGTGGACGCTCTGTCCGTACTCGTAACGGGTGAGATGGGAGACGTGAAGTTTCATGTGGTGGGCGAGGCGGCGTGCTGGCGGAGAGCATGGCTGCCATGCAATGAAGGGAAACGCAAATGCGCGCCGAATCTAAATTTTTCTAGTTTGGCAACGCGGGTGGAAGCGCGTTACTTCACGGCATTAGAAGCTATCTCAAAATTCAAAATGGGCATCGTTTGTGCACAGAAGCTGCCAGCGCCAGGCGGGCCGCGAGAGAGGTATGCCCGGAGGGCCTATCTCCTCGCGGCGCAACGCCGCGCTGGCGCTTTTTGTGCGCAAACCCTTTGGGCGACAGGTTTCCTGGCGGGGAGCGGCGTTGTTGCCGAGGAGCAAGCCTCTCCGAGGATTGCTTCCTCGGCTCCGCCTTGCTCTCCGCCAAAAACCTGGTCGCGCTGCCTATTTTCAATTTTGAGATAGCTTCTTTCCATGAGCATGTTTGACGCCAACCTGTATCTCGTCGGTTTCATGGGCACGGGCAAGACGACGGTCGGCCGCATTGTGGCGCAGCGGCTGGGCTATGCGCTGCTCGACAGCGACCACGAAATCGAACGCCTGCAGGGCAAGCCGGTGGCGCGCATCTTTGCCGAGGAAGGCGAGGCGGTGTTCCGCTCGCTGGAGCGCGACTTTATCGAGCGGGGGCATCCGCCGGCGCGCACGGTCGTGGCGTGCGGCGGCGGGCTGGTGACGTCGCCGGGCCTGCTGGAGCGGCTGCAGGAGAAAGGCGTGGTCATCTGCCTGCAGGCATCGATCGAGACGATCCTGAAGCGCACGGCGGGCCATTCCCATCGTCCGCTGCTCAACGTGGAGGATCCCGAGGCGCGGTTGCGCGAGCTCTATGCGCAGCGCGAGCCGATTTACCGCCGGGCGGGCACGCTCATCCTCACCGACGAACGGCCGCTGGAAGACATTGTGAACCACGTGATGCGCACCTACCGGCGCGAGGCGGCGGATTTCGGCCGGGCGGGGAAATAACCATGAACGCCGACGCGCGGCAGGCGGAGTTGCGGCAACAGCTGCATACCCTCGGTTTTGACGAGGTGAGGTTTGCGCGGGTGGCTGGCGCGGCGCCGGGCGCGGAGGCCTTGCGCGCGTGGCTGGCCGGGGGCCTGCACGCGGACATGGCGTGGATGGAGCGCACGGCGGAGAAGCGCGTGCAGCCCGGGCTCGTGCTGCCGGGCGCGCAATCGGTGATTTTGCTGGGGGTGAATTACTGGCGCGACGAACCACGAAAGGGGAAGGATCCCTCGCGGCCGGTGTGGGCGCGCTACGCGCTGCACGATGATTACCACGACACGATGAAGGCGGGGCTGGTGGCGGCAGGAAAGGCGATCGAGAAAATTTTCGGCGTGGGCCATGCGGACTACCGTTACTATGTGGACACCGGGCCGGTGCTGGAGCGCGGCTGGGCGGCGCGCGCGGGGCTGGGCTTCATTGGGAAAAACACCATGCTCATCTCCCGGCGTTTCGGGAACTGGCTGCTGCTCGCGTCGATCCTGACGAAATGGGAATTCACGCCGGATGCGCCGCTGACAAAGAAAAGCGAAAGGCGAAAGGCGGAAAACGAAAAAGACGTGGGCCTGCTTTGCGGCAAGTGCACGCGGTGCATGGACGAGTGCCCGACGGGCGCGCTGCCGCGGCCGGGCGTGCTCGATGCCCGGCGGTGCATTTCCTACCAGACGATCGAGAACCGCGGGATCATCCCGCGCGAATTCCGGCCGGGCATCGGCACGCGCATCTACGGTTGCGACATCTGCCTCGATGTCTGCCCCTGGAACCGTTTTGCGCGCACGGCGCGGAGCGTGCTGCTGGTGGCGCGCGGCGAAATCGCGGAGCTTCCCCTGCGCGAACTGCTGGAGCTGACCCCGGCGCGGTTTGCGGAGGTGTTTCGCGGCACGGCGATCAAGCGGGTGAAGCTCGCCGGGCTGTTGCGCAATGCGTGCGTCGTCGCGGGCAACTCGGGCGACCCGGGTTTGCTGGAGCCACTGGCGCGGCTGGCGGGCCATGCTTCACCCATCGTGCGGGCGCATGCGGTCTGGGCGGTGTTCCGGCTGACGGACTCGGCGGAAAAAATCCTGGCCGCGGCGCGCGCGGCGGAGACCGAGGCGGTGGTGATCGAGGAATATGCCTGGAACATTCAACATTCAACATTCAACGCCCAACGCCCAAGTCCGATCCCAAATACCAACGACCAAATACCAACTACGAATCCCTAAAAATTTCATTCATTTTCTGCGTGAAGGCCGCGGGCGGGCGGACGGGTTCGCCTTGGAAGTTGATGAAGGCGTGCAGCGAATGGCCGGTGGCGAGGAGTTCGTCGCCGCGCCGAACTTCATATTCGAGCTTGATGCGGAGCACCGGCTTTTCGCGCAGGATGGTGAGGATGGTGATCGCGTCGTCGTAAACCGCGGGCCGCAGGAATTTCGCGGTGACTTCGAGCACGGGCAGGCGGTAGCCGTCGGCTTCGAGCTGGCGGTAGGGCAGGCCGTTTTCCTTGAGGAGGTTGGTGCGGCCGATTTCGAACCACGGCAGGTAGTTCGCGTGATAAACAATGCCCATCATGTCGGTTTCGGCGTAGCGGACCGTGAGTTGCGAGCGCGATTGGATCATGCGGCGAGACAAACGACGCCCGGCGCCGGGGCAATTTTTTAACGGCCGGCGAGGCTCGGCTCAGCGCACTCCGGCTGGCGCGGGCTGAAAAGGAGATTGGCGGACTGGCGCCAGCAGTTGCGCCTGGCCCACTCGCGGCCGGCCTCGCCGAGGCGTTGGCGGAGCGCGGGATCGGTGATCAGGCGCTCGAAGGCGGCGGTGAGCTGGGCGGGGCGATCCGGCGGTACGAGCAGGCCGGTCACCTCGTCCACGACGGCTTCGTGGACGCCGCCAACTTTGTGGCCGACGGCGGGCAGGCCGTGCGCGGCGGCCTCGAGATACACGAGGCCGAACCCCTCGACACTGCAATCGTGATCAATGCTGGTCATGGCAAAGATGGCGGCGTGATCGTAGATGCGGTCGAGTTCATCATCGGGCACGCTGCCAAAGAAACGCACGGGAAAATCGGATTGCGCCGCGGCAAAGCGCAGCGCGCGCTCGTAGTTTCCGCGGTTGGAACCGCCGACGAGCCAGTATTCGACCTGCGCGCGGAAGCGCGGATCCAGGGATTGCAGCGCCCGCAGGGTGATGAACTGGCCTTTGCGCGGGTGCAGGCGGCCGACCGTGAGGATGACGATCTTGTCCCGCGCGGCGGGTGGCGGGGCCGACACAATGGCAAAATCGGAGCGCAGCGCGCCGGGGGTGAGAAACGTTTTTCCGATCGCCTCGGGGAAATGCGTGCAGAGGAGTTGCTGGGTATAGATGGTGAGCGTGCTGATGCGCGTGGCGTGGCGGATGAGGCTGCGGGCGAGGACGCGCTTGAGGGGGTTGCGATGGAATTTCAGGATTTCCGAGCCGTGAAAGGTGAGGATGAGGCGCTTGGGGCGGAAGGCCTTGAAAAATTGGAGCAACATCAGTCCCAGCATGGGACCGGGCTCGGGCAGATAGACCGTGGCGTAACGCAGGCGGCGACGCTCGGCGATGAGCTGGAAGGCGAGGCGCAACTGGCAGATTAACCCGTGCGTGCCCTTCAGCGGGAGACGGCGCAGGCGGAAGGGCCAGGCCTTCTCGGTGCCGGCCGCGGCGGACTGGGCCCACACCTCGATGTCGTAGCCGAGGCTGGCCGAGGCCTTTGCGATTTCTTCCGTGAACGTTGCAATGCCGCCACGTTTCGGATAGAACTCATGCGTAATTAGAAAAACAGGCTGAGGCGCCAGGGTAGCGTTCATGCAAGGCAGATGAACTAAAGGTGATTACAGCAATGTGCCAGTAGAGCGAGGACCTTTTTGCAGGACTTAAAGTGATACCTGAAAGTAATCTATTGATAGAACTGGCCGGAGTTTGCAGTCTTCTGCTCGGAAACGGCGGAAGAATTAGGTTTACAACAGAAAACCCCATAATTTACAAGAGAACCAACAATGGCAGAAGACGTTCACAAGAATACTGAAGTTAATGGCAGCAAGCAGCCGTTTCCAACTTCAGCCAAATCCTTTTCGGCCGAAGATGAAGCCGCCCTGACGGAGGTGTTGAAACGCTGCTCCCCGGCCACGATCGAGGCGGCGGTCAAGTTTCGCAAGACCGGCGACCCTCTGCCCGTGCCCACGGTGGTCATTGGCATCATCGAGCGCTTTGCCGAACCCGACCAGCGCGCCCGGCTGCGCGGAGCCGATGACGATCTTCGCCTGATCGAGGACCTCGGCATTGATTCACTGACGATGATGGAGATCGTCATTCTCGTCGAGGATGCCCTGCAGATGTCGATTAACAACGACGAGCTGCGCAATCTGCGGACGCTCGGGGACATCAAGATTTTCATCGATTGCAAAGTCCGCGGGCTGCCCCCGCCCAAGCCGTCGCGCTTCCTGCCCATTGAGCACATTGGCGCGGTCATGCCGATCCAGCCTCCATTTCTCTTTCTCAACGAGGCCACCATCGGGTCGACCAGCGCGAGCGCGAAATATAAAATCACCGGCGACGAGTTTTTCCTCAAAGGCCATTTCAAGGACAACCCGGTCATGCCTGCCTCCATCATGCTTGAGGCGATCGGCCAGCTGGCCGTGCTTTTCCTGATCGAGGGCGGCCACGGCGAGGAAGGCAAGCAAGCCGACCCGCAGACCATTTATTTCACCGGTTGCGAAGGCGTGCGCGCCCATCGCGTTTGCAAACCCGGCGACACGCTCACCATTTCCATCAAGCCGAAGCGCCTGAAAATGCCCCTCGCCACCATCGAAGGGCAGATTCGCGTCGGCCAGGAAAAGGCCGTTTACGTCGAGGAAATCACCCTGACTTACGGCTTCCGCGAGGCCATCGTCCAACCTGCGCCCGCCGCCGTGCCCGCGTCCGCTTTGCCGAAAGCGGTGCACTCGTTGCCCGCGGCCGCGGCCCGCGTCATCACTCCCGCCACCGCCTGAGCGCGCCCCGCTTGACCTCTGACCGGGCGGGCCTTTGTCTTGGACTCCAAGAGCCGGTCGCGTTTGGTTTGCGCGCCTGCCGGGCTCGCCCCGCATCGTGAGTAAAGTTTACATCACTGGCCTCGGCCTCATCACCAGCATTGGCAACGACCTTGCCGGCATCACGCGCAGCCTGCGCGAGCTGCGCCACGGCTTCGAGGTTTATCCGCCCTTCGACAAGCCCGACGTGCCGGTGAAAGTCGTCGGCACCATCAAGGATTTTTCCGTCGATTCATCCGATCCCGAGGATTGGGTTTTCCCGAAAAGATATTCCATCAAGCGCGAAATCCTCCGCGGCCTCGCACCCAATTCGCTTTTTGCCTACTGCTCGATGCTCCAGGCCATCGAGGATGCGCGCCTCTCGCCCGAGGATGTCGCCAACCCGCAGACCGGCCTTTACGCGGCCTCGGGTGGTTCGCCCTTCCTCACGCACCACTATCACGAGCGCATGCTCAAGGTCGGCGTGATGCGCACCTCGCCGCTCGGCATTGTCGCCTCCATCGCCGGCACGCTCAATTTCAACCTCGTCGCGCATTTCAAAATCCTCGGCGCCTCCTGCGGTTTTTCCTCGGCCTGTGCGTCGTCGATGCACGCGCTCGGTTTCGCCCATGAAGAAATCCGGACCGGGCGACAGCAGCGCATGTTCGTCGTCGGGGCCGAGGACTGCAATACCGACAGCATCCTGCCCTTCGCCGGCATGCGCGCGCTGTCGCTGCAAACCGATCCCAGCCTCGCCTCGCGTCCCTTCGATGTGGCGCGCGACGGTTTTGTCGGCACCGGCGGTGGCGCGGTCGTCGTGCTCGAAAGCGAGGAGGAGGTGGCCCGCCGCGGCGTGCGCCCCTACGCGGAAGTCGCCGGCTGGGGCCAGGCCTCCGACGGCTACAATGTCGCCATCTCGCACCCTGACGGCGTCGGCCTGCACCTCGCCATGAAGCTTGCGCTGAAAGACAGCGGCTATGCGCCCGAGGAAGTCGACTACGTCAACGCTCACGCCACGTCCACGCCCATCGGCGACGCGTCCGAGATCAAGGCGCTCAAGGCCGTTTTCAAGACTCCCGGCGCCCGCCCCGCCATCAGCGGCACCAAGGCCCTGACCGGCCATGGCCTTTCGCTCTCCGGCGCGATGGAAACCGCCTTCTGTGCCGTCGCATTGCGCGAGGGCTTCATGCCGGGCTCGGCCCACATCAGCCAGCTCGATCCCCTGTGCGAGGGCCTAAATATCCTCCGTACCACCGTGTCCGAGGCGCCCAAGGTCGTGCTCAATAACAGCAGCGGCTTTGGCGGCGCCAACGTTTGCACCGTGCTCAAACAGGCCAAATAATCGTGTCTGCCGCCAAAGTTTCCGATCTTCACCGCACGGCCTTTGTCACCGGCGCGAGCTCCGGTCTCGGCGCGGCCTTTGTCGAGATGCTGCTTGCCGACGGCGTGCGCGTGTGGGGCACGGCGCGCGACCCCGCCCGCCTGGCCGCGCGCGATAATTTTTCCCCGGTGGCACTCGATCTCGCCGACCCCGCGTCGGCTGAGAAAAACTTTCTCCACGCGGCCGACGCCGCCGGCGGCGCGTTCGACCTCGTCGTCAACAACGCCGGCTACGGCGTCTTCGGCCCGTTTGTCGCGACGGATTTCGCCGTCTGGCAGGCCCAGCTCGACGCCATGATGCCGGCGACCCTGCGCCTCGCGCACGCCGCCCTGCGCCCGATGCTCGCGCGTCGGCGCGGCTGCCTCGTGAATGTCTCGTCGCTTGCGGCGGAGTTCCCGCTTCCCTTCATGAGCGGCTACAACGCCGCCAAGGCCGGCCTTTCCGCTTTCAGCGAAAGTTTAGCCTTTGAAACCCACGGCACGGGTGTCAGCATCATCGACTTTCGCCCCGGCGACTACCGCACGCCCTTCAACCAAGCCATGCATCGTCCCACGGCCGAGCCCAGTGAAATCGAAGCCCGCGCCTGGCGGCGCCTCGAGGCCAATCTCCTGGCCGCCCCGCCGCCCGCGCGGGCGGCCGCCGACCTGCGCTGTGCGCTGCTCAACGGCCGCAGCGGCACCGTCCGCTCCGGGTCGTTCTTTCAGGCCCGCCTCGCGCCGCTCTTTGCCCGCATGGCACCGCGCGTGCTACTCCGTGCGGCGCTGCGCATTTACTACGGGTAAATTTAATCATGTCTGAAATCCGCATTCTCGTTCTTACTTCAAGCACCGGCGGCGGTCACGATGCGCGCGCCGAGGCCTTCGCCGAATGGTGCTTCCACCTCTACCGCCACAAGGTGGATGTGCGCATCGAGCAGATGCTCGAGAAATCGTCCGTGGTTAACCGCGTGGGGGTGGATTTCTACAACTGGATCCAGTGCAAGGCGCACTTTCTCCATACCGCCTATTATTCATTCATCGAGCTGCTCAGCCTTCTCAATCGCAACAACGTCTCCTTTGGCCGCGCCTATTACGAGAAAGTGGTGCGCGAGTACCGCCCGCATCTCGTCTTCAGCGTGCACGACTGCCTCAACCGCGGCTACTTCCAGCTCGCGCGAAAAATCCTCGGCCCCGACAACGTCCGCTGTGCCACCTTTTGCGGCGAATTTTCCGGCGGCTGGGGTTACTCCATCAACTGGATCGAGCCGACGGCCGACCTCTACGTTTCGCGCACGTCCACGGCCTCCGACTACGCGGTGAAAAAAGGCATTCCGCCGGACAAGGCCCGCGTGCGCGGCCATCTCATGCATCCGCGTTCCTACGTTGAAGTCCTCGCCACCGCGGAGGAACGCGCCGAATTTCGCGTCAAGAAGCTCGAGCTGGAGCCCAACCTTTTCACCGTCTTCCTGACCACCGGGAGCAACGGGGCCAACAACCATCTCGAGCTGCTGCCCGCGCTCGTGCGCCACGCCGACCGCTGCCAGGCCATCGTGGTTTGCGGGCGCAACCACGAAACCTACAACCAGCTCATCCATTGGCGGGCGCTTCACCCGGAGTTCAATCTCTACCTCGAAGGCTACTCCAACCAAGTCCACATGCTGATGCAGGCCAGTGATGCGGTCGTGAGCCGCGGTGGCACCACCACCTGCGCCAAGGCCCTGCACTACCGCTGCCCGATCATTTTCAACGCCTTTGGCGGCATCATGCCGCAGGAAAGCCTGACCTGGAAATTTTTCCGCAATGGCAGCGCGGCAAAAAAAATCGGCAGTGCCGAAGATTTTTCCGTGCTCATTGACCACTGGATGGATGATCCCGCCAGTTATGCCCGCAACCGCGAGAATTTCCTGGGCCTGCGCTACGAGGAAGATCCCACCATCCTGATCGACGAGCTCGTCCAGCTTGCGGAGCAAGCCGCCGGCGTCGGCGTCACCCGTTATCCTTTCCCGCTGCCGGTTTAGGGATAAAAATCGTTCTCATTCTCTTAATCATTCTCGTTCTCGCAAATGCCTCGGTTTTCACCACGAAGGCGCGAAGGATGCGAAGATCGATCCAGGGTTTTAACCACGGATGTACACTAATATTGTCACTGATATGGTTTATAAAAGGGAGCGAGCCGTCCCGGCGCGCTTACGAACCAAACGCGTCGGGCCTACTTCGCTAAAGCTACTAAGGCCAGGGACGACGCGTTCTACCCCAAGGCAAAGTGTCTGTCATCCGCGCTCATCCGCGAGATCCGCGGGAAAAACCAGCCTCGCCTGCGGGTTTTACTTCGCGCCCGAAAGATCCGTCGTGGGATTCGTCTTGGGCCGGGGATTAAAGTCAGCCGGGATTTTATTTTCAATTCCGAGCACACGATCGACCGGGACGATGCCCAGCTCGCGGCAACCATAACCGCTCGTGGGCGGCAGGACCTTGACCAGGTTCTCGGGGATCATGACGTAGCTCGGGGGAAGCGGCGCGGCCGTCCCGTTCAACCGCGCGGGATCGAAGGCCCCGACCAAATCGGTGATATCCGGCGTCAGCGCATCGGCCGGCCCCAGGTTTTCCGTGCCGTAGCGGCTGGCCCCGATTTTTCTCGCCCGCAGTTCGTCCGGAAGCTCGGCGAGCGGGGTTAATCCAAACAACCGGTCGACGAACTTCACGACCGAGGCGTGATCGCCGTCGTCGTGGCAGACGATGTGCACCCGCGCATAGGGCGAGATCAGCAGCAGGGGCACGCGCGGCCCGTCGGAAATGATCGAGCCATCGGGGCCCATCGCATGGATCGGCGGCGGCACATGATCGTAAAGGCCTTCGGAGTCGTCCCACGTAATGATGATCGCGCAGTTTGCCCAATAGGAACTCGCCGCGATTTTGTTCACGCTCTCGGCGACCAGGGCCTCGCTGATCTGGGCGTCCGAATAAGCCGGATGGTCGTCATCGCCCTTGAAATTCTTCTGCACGGCTCCATCGGGGTCGGCCGGTTTCAGTCCAAGCGTATTCTGATAACCGCCTTTGACGAAGAACACGCCGCCGGATTCCGGCAACGTGTGGTGATCAACCGCCTCAAAGAAATCGGTGAGGCCGTGCAGGTCCGCGCGCATTTTCGGATTGTTCGAAACGTATCCGAAGTACTGCGGACCATTGTGGTGGGTCACGTAGGACGCATGCCTTCCCTCGGCATCGAGCGGGCCGAGGTCGGTCGATTCCTTATCTTCTCCTTCCGGATGTTCCCGATCGTAGCCTTCCTGATACCAGCCGAATCCAATCTGCCGTTTGGCCTCCGTGGCGATCTCGTTGATGTCGTCTTTGACGTCGGCGAGGTCGTCGTCCGGGTCGGTGTCCGCCTTCGTCGTCTCTGCGATGGTTCCGCCGCGCAACGTCAGGGGAATGGTCGCGAAGGTGAGGTTGTCCTGGACGTCTTTTTTCAGATCGCGCGGATTGAACGGCATCTTGCTGGCCGAATGGTCCAGGGATGATCCCCAAAAAGGCTCCGTGTCGTTGAGCATCGGGAGGCCCTTGCCCTTGCTCCCGTCGCCGGCGTAGGCCTCATCGGGATGAAGCAGCCACTGCGTGACTCCGCTTTGCGCCCCGATGATCGACAGGTTGCCCGGCGTGGAAGGCCCGGTCATCAACTGGAAAACATGGTCGAACAAAACGAACCGGTTGGCGTAGCGCCAAAGCAACGGCACCGTGTCGCCGTCCTCGTAGGCCATGGCCAGCTCGCCAAATTGCTTGGCCTGCAGCGAGGGATGGCCCGTCGGTGAATATTTCTTCTCCTCGGTGAGCGCGAAACGATCCATGCGCGGCTGCCCGTCCTGCACATCCATCTTTGCGACGATGAGCGGGTGGGAGTGATCAATATCGTCGGTGTCGGCGGCGAACTCATCTGGCCCGATACGGAAAGGACGAATCGCGCCGATCGTGCCATCCGTGTTGATGAGCTCCTGCGCAAAGCCCGGCGTGAGCTCGCTTGGCTGCGAGAACAGGCCGTCCGCGCCGGGAAACGTGCCGAAGTACGAATCGAACGACCGGTTTTCCTGGTAGAGCACGAAAACATATTTCACGTGGCTCTGGAGCAGCTTCGACAACTGCTCGGGGGAAAGCTGAGGTTCGTCCTTGGCTGCGACCACAAAAGGCCGGACATCGTCGGTCGGCGGCACGGCGTGGTAGTCAATGTCGTCCGCGTAAAGGGAGATCGACCCGACGCAGAGCAAAATCAGGCAGTGGACCAGCGTGGGGATATAATTTGGCTTCATCGACGGGTTTCATTCCTGTTCGCTCGCGCCAACTTTGGCAAAAAAATTAGCGAGGATACGTGCCTGCCCTCCGTAGCCTCCGGCGAAGGAGGGTAAATTTTCGGTGACGTCGGTCGGCGAGTTTTATTTTCCCCGCGGATGACGCGGATAAACGCGGATGGGGGATTGTCATTCTGAGCGAAGCGAAGAATCCACCTTGATATCGTCAACTGAGCCGCACTGGATTCTTCGCTACGCTCAGAATGACAATTCGAGGTGGAGCCCATTCGATAGACTCAGGGCCGTGAGCTTGTCGAACGGCGCGCCGTCCCGGCGCGCTCACAAACCGAACGCGTCGGGCCTACTTCGCTAAAGCTACGAAGGCCAGGAACGACGCGTTCCACCCCAAGGCAGTGTCGGGCGTAAGGCCCGACATGCATTTTTTTCTGTCATTCCGAGCCGTGCGAGGAATCTCAGTTTGCTGGGTTTTCAAAATCGAGATTCCTCGCACGGCTCGGAATGACAAAAACCCTTCACCTTCGTACCCTTCGCTTACTTCGCGAGAAACCATCCTTCGCGCTCTCTGCGTTCAAAAACCGATCGAAATTCTCACGACGGCCTCGACAGAAATTTCCACCGGCAATACGTCGTGACGTTTGTCACATGGCGGTGGTTGACCAGGCTTCCTATTCAGAACAGCCACCACTTTTTCTTTGGCTTCTTCCATTCCTCGTAGCGGCGATCAATTACCTTTTTCATCGTTTGGTAATTCCCTTCGGAATAATCGATATGGAACTCGGTGGGTAGGCCATGTTTAAGAGTGGCGATATAATCGTGGATGTATCGACCATGCTCAAAATCGAAGTAGTGCTTAGCGAACGCATTGCCTTCTTCAGACAACATGTCGTCGATTAAGCAACAGTCCCACCATTCATAAACTTGATGGATCGTAGCTTGCCCGGCCCTGAATTTCCTCAAAATCTCGACTGCTTCTTTCTCGAAAAATTCGCTCATCATCCGTCTGTCAATAAGCCACCGAAGGAACACCACGGTGTGATTGGCTGCATGCTCTTCTGAGAGATCGTGCTGCTCGATGGTTTCGTAATGATACTTTGCTTTGTCGTAAACGTGAGGAGAAGTCATGGTTTCCTTTGCCTAAGATCATAGATGAGCTAACCCGCTCGGGACATATTTCTCGATGGCTTCCTGAAATTCTTTCGCTTTCCCTTTAGAGGGGAAATGAAACTCGTAGTAGCCATGCGCGCTTAAAAACTCTTTGGTCGTGCCTTTCACGGCTTCGAACCCAGACACTTCGACTGCAAGCGCCTTAATCATCGCGCCAACCTTTCGGTCTTTATTCCCAATGAAAACTTTTACGGTATGCATGGGGGGAAATGTTTTTACCTTTAAAGACGTGTCGTAACGAGCGATGGCGCAGCTACAACAAACTCCCCTGCTCGCCGCCTTTGGCTTTGAGGCCGATCGCGGCGTAGCCTTTGGCTGTGAGCATGCGGCCTTGCGCCGTGCGCTGCACGTAGCCTTCCAGGATCAAAAAGGGTTCGTGCACTTCCTCGAGCGTGTCGGGTTCCTCGCCGACCGCGACCGCGAGGGTGTTCACGCCGGCGGGGCCGCCGCCGTAATTTTCGGCCAGGACGCGTAGCAGGCGCTTGTCCATTTCGTCGAGCCCGCGTGCGTCGATCTCCAGCATTTCCAGCGCGGCGGCGGCGACGGGCTGCGTGATCTTGCCGTTGGCTTTTTCCTGCGCGTAGTCGCGGACGAAGTTGACGAGGTTGTTGACGATGCGCGGCGTGCCGCGGGCGCGCGCGGCGATTTCCTGCGCACCGGCGTCATCGAGCTCGATCTTGAGCAGGCCGCAGGTGCGGCGCACAATGCCGATGAGCGTGGGGGCGTCGTAGTAATCAAGGCGCGTCTGCAACGTGAAGCGCGAGCGGAGCGGCGCGGTGAGCAGGCCGGCGCGGGTGGTGGCGCCGACGAGCGTGAACTTCGGGATCGAGAGGCGCACGCTGCGGGCGTTGGGCCCCTGGTCGATCATGATGTCGAGGCGGAAGTCCTCCATCGCGGAATAAAGGTATTCCTCGACGGTTTTCGGGATGCGGTGGATTTCGTCGATGAAGAGCAGGTCGCCTTCCTCGAGGTTGGTCAGCAGGCCGGCGAGGTCGCCGGCCTTTTCGATCACGGGGCCGGAGGTCACGCGGACGTTGCGGCCGAGTTCGTGTCCGAGGATGAAGGCGAGGGTGGTCTTGCCGAGGCCGGGCGGGCCCGAGAACAGGATGTGGTTGAGCGCGTCGCCGCGGCGTTTGGCCGCACTGACCATGATCTTGAGGCGATCGACGGTTTTCTGCTGTCCGGCGAAGTCGGAGAACGACAGCGGCCGCAGCGCCGCCTCGGCCGGCGAGACCGGCGCGGTGAGCGTCGTGGTGAGGTAGCTGGTGCCTTTGGCAGGTTGGTCAGGCATTTTCTTCAAGCGGTGGAATTAAAATATCACCCCTGGCTGCATGCCAGAGTCGGAGAACATGAACCACACTTTTATCGGCATGCACGACATATGCGATGCGATAAGGAGCGCAGATCAACTCACGAAGTTCGGCCCGCTTGCGTTCCGGCACCATGCGGCCCCGATTTGGCAGGCGATCCAGGGACTCGACGATGCCAATGAGCTTTTCACCAACCCTATGGGCAGCCAGAGGACTGCTTTGCGCGATATAGTTGGTTATCGAGCGCAGGTCTTCGAGCGCAGCCGGCGACCAGATTACTTTTGAAACCACGAGCGGAACTGGCGAACAACTTCCTCATGGGGAACGCCCTCGCCGCGGGCAATTTGATGTTCGGCTTCGTCGATGGCGGCCAGAAAACGCAAGCGCTCCTCGGCATCTTCCCAACTGGCATTCTCAGGAAGGTTTTGAAAGGAGGCGATGAGCTGCTCTTTGACCGACATGGGTTAAAACTGGATTAAGATGAGGCAGGTCGCAAGTCCTCACTTCCGCTCGATTTCAAGCAAACGAAAGCCGGCCTCGGGCAGGAGGAATTGTGCGACCCAATGATTGCGCGGTCGCGATCCACTCACGAGTCACAACTTGCACATTCTTGAGTGCCTTGGCGTACGTGGCCCCGTCCGCGGCGCAACCGGGCAGCTCTGGCACCTCGGCAATGAACGCTTGGTCAGCTTTGCTCCAATAGATGATGATTTCGTGTTTAGACATTTTTAAACGGTTTGTCATTCTGAGCGCAGCGAAGAATCCAGTGGGACCCTGTTAGCGATATCAAAGTGGATTCTTCGCTGCGCTCAGAATGACAGGCTCATAATCCATTTTGTGTTCTTTGTGCTCTTTTGTGGCAAACCGGATCTAATTTATTTCCATTCCAATTCCGCGCCGAGGGAGCGGAGGTTCTCGACGAAGCGCGGGTGGGCGCGCTTGATGATCTCGGCGTTGCGCACGACGCTGCGGCCGGGAATGGCCGCGGCGATCATGGTGAGCGCGACGGCGGCGCGGATGACGTAGGGCGAATCGACGACGGCGGGGCGGAGCGGCCGGTCGCCGAAGACGACGATGCGGTGCGGGTCGAGCACAACGATGTGCGCGCCAAACTTTGCGAGCTCGGGCATCCACGAAAAGCCGTTTTCGTAGACCTTGTTCCAGAAATGGATCGTGCCCGTGGCGCGCGTGCTGAGTGCGATCATGAGCGGCAGCAGGTCCACCGAGAAATACGGCCAGGGCGCGGCCTCGATCTTTGGCAGGAGATTCGGCGTGAAGGCCGGCTCGATGGCGAGCTTCTGGTTGCGGCGCACGAGCGCGGTCGTGCCGTCGTGCTCGACGGTCACGCCGAGCTTCTTGAAGGCACGCGTGATGAGGTCGAAGTGCTGCGGCAGGGATTTTTTCACGCGCACCTCGCCGCCGGTGATGGCGCCGAGCGCGAGGAAGGTGACGACCTCGTGGTAGTCGGTGCCGATGGTGATGGTGGCGCCGTGGAGTTTTTTCACGCCGGTGATTTCAAGGCGGCTGGTGCCGAGGCCCTCGATTTTTGCGCCCATCGCGACGAGCGCGGCGCAGAGTTCCTGCACGTGCGGCTCGCTGGCGGCGTTGACCAGGGTGGAGCGGCCGCGGGCGAGCGCGGCGGCCATGGCGAAATTTTCCGTGACGGTGACCGACATGTAGTCGAGCCAGTGGCGGGCGCCGGTGAAACCGCGCGGCAGGCCGATCACGAGCGGGTCGCCGGTGTCGATGTCGGCGCCGAGTGCGCGGAGAATTTCAAGGTGCGGGTCGATCTCGCGCACGCCGAGCGAGCAGCCCTTGGCGTTGGAGGGCACGGAAATCTTTTTCAGCCGGTGGAGCAGGGCGGGGTAGAGCAGGACGGTCGAGCGCATGTCCTGCGGCAGTTCGCCGTCGACCAGCTTGCGCTTGAAGCCCGAGTGATCGAGGCGCATCACGCCGGCCGCGCGATCCCACTCGATCTGCGAGCCCTGGTGGCGCGCGAAGGCGACGAGCTTGTCGAGGTCGGTGATGTCGGGGATGTTTTTCAGCGTGACCGGCTCGTCGGTGAGCAGCGTGGCGCAGAAAATGGGCAGCACGGAATTCTTGTTGCCGGAGGGCGTGATGGTGCCGGAGAGGGGCTTGCCGCCGTGGACAATGAGGTCGGACATGGATTTAGAGGCTGGAGGCGAAAGGCGATGGGCAAGAGGTGAAGACGAAGAGGCAATGATCTTTTGAGAACCGCGAACGGGCGCTAATTGACGCTAATAACCAAAGACTCGAAGTCGATCATGGTTAGCAATCACTCATTGAAAAATGAATGAAGTTTTATGGCGCATCCTCCTTCGCCAAGGCTTCGGAGGACTGTGCAGGGCACAGAAAAAGGCGTCCGTGGGAACGGACGCCTTTGAGACTTGCGTGGAGCGCGGGTTAGCTGCCTTGCGGGCCGCCGTGGCTGCTTTCGCCGCGGGAGGGATCGCCCTGGCGATAGTGACCGCCGCCCTGGCCGCCGCGACCGCCGCGGCGCCGACGCCGGCGCTGGCCGCCGTCGCCCTGGCCGCCTTCGCGGTGTTCACCGTTCGATTCGCGCCGACCTTCGCCTTGCGGCTGGCCATTGCGGAAACCGCCGCGGTTGCCTTCGCCCCGGGAGGGATCGCCCTGGCGATAATGGCCGCCCTGGCCTCCGCGACCGCCACGATGGCGTCGGCGATTCTGGCGTTGGTCGCCTTCGCGGCCAGATTCGACCGCAGGCGTGGAAGCGCCGTTGGTGGCGGCAGGTTCGCTGCTGCTGAAGAGGTTTTTTAACCAGCCGAAAAATCCGCCGGATTTCTTCGGCGCGATTTCCGCAGCTGGCTTATTGCGCGGTTCGAACGGCAGGTTGCGCCGGGGTTCGAACGATGGCTCACGGCGCGGTTCGCGTGAATCACGCGGTTCGCGCGGCTGGAACGGCTTGGGCTCGCGGGCCTCAAACGGCTTTTGCTCGCGCGGCTCGAAGGGTTTCTGTTCGCGCGGTTCGAAGGGATTTTTCTCGGGGCGCTCGGCGCGGAAGATCGGACGATCTTCGCGGCGTGGGCGCGCGTTGGGTTTGGCCGAAGTGTCGGAAGAGCCGGCTTCCCAGCTGAGCTCTGTGCGCTTGGGCTCCTCGGTGGGGAGGATGTTGAGCTGCGCTTTGGCGGCGGGTTCAACCGGGATGCTGGCCACCGGTTGAATCGGAGCGCTAAACGCAGGTTGGATGGGTTTCGTTTCAACGCTCGCCGTGGGCGCGGGACTCTCGGCAGCGGGGATGGGTTTCACTTCGTCCACCGGGGCCGCGGGAGCGGTCTCGGCAAACGGATTCTTGTACTCGCTCTTGGCGGCGACGACTTCGATCGACGTGGGGCGATACCCGCCATTGCTGGCGATGGTGGTGGCGGGGGCAGGCGCGGCGGGTCGTTTGCCGCGGGCAAGCCCGGAGCCGCGCGCGCCGAAGGCGGCGGGCGGCGGGGCGGTCTCGGTGCTGCCCGTGGGCGCGCCGGATGTTTCTGATTCTAGCATGTTTGTGTTTTTTGTTTGTTATCAAGCGGCGCTCACCGCAAGCGGGAGCAGCCGACATTGGAAAGCACACGGAACGCGGGAATCGCGCTCGACGTATGCAATAACCGGTTACCATCGCCTATTTTCCCCTGCGCGGCAACTGTAAAAAAACTGCCGTCTGACGACGGCGTAGTTGGTAGTTTGTATTTGGTAGTTGGTGAAGACATTGCTTCGGCGGCACCAACAGGCGTGTGCCATCCAAAACCAACTACCAACTACTAATTACCAACTCCCCTCAATGTCAGGCTTGCCAGCCTCCGTTGTGCGCCGTACCCACGAGGCATGGACAAGCTCGAAGAAATTTTTCAGATGCAAGGCGCGCTCAACCAGCGCATCGGCGTGGCCCTGCCGCCGCCGACCGACGAGGACAAGGCGAAGTGGATTCTTAACTACACGCGCGCCATGCAGCAGGAGCTCGCCGAGCTCGTGGATAGCGTGCCGTGGAAGTGGTGGGCAAAATACCAGAAGTTCGACGAACAGAACGCGCGCGTGGAGGTCGTCGATCTGTTTCACTTTCTTGTCTCGCTGGCGCAGACGCTCGGCATGAGCGCCGACGATGTCTACCAAGCCTACCTCAAGAAGAACGCCGTCAACCACCAGCGGCAGGAAAGCGGCTACGTGAAGAAGGACGAAGCTGACTCGAAGCATATCTGAACGCGCTGCTGAGCGCGAAAATTCCAAATGCCACATCCCAAAGGATCAAAAATAGCTGCTGCTCCAAAGGGCCGGTAATCTCGATGATGGGAGAATGGAAATTTTAAAGATTCAACCTTTTTGGCCTTTTGTTCATTGGCCTTTGGGATTTGCGCATCAATTGCGTCGTGTCTCCATGCCATCACTACGCCCTTTGCGCCGCAAAAGGCTTGCACGCGAGCTGCAAACCCTTTGAAAGCCGTTTGCCCACCCTCATTTTCGCATGGTTAAAAAAATCAAAGGTCCGGAATTAAAGCCCCCCACGGGATTCGTCGGGAAAGTGGCGGCCAAGTTTCTCGATGTCGCCGAATGGTTCTTCTACAAGTTCTCCATCGTCGGCGACCGGCCCGTGTTCGACAACACGAAGTTCCCCTGGGTCGCGGCGATCGAGGCGGAGTACCCGAAAATCCGCGCCGAGCTTGAGCGCGTCATGCTGCGCCGTGACGAGCTGCCGAATTTCCAGGACATCTCCACCGACGTGAAGACCATCCAGACGGACAACAACTGGAAAACGTTCGTGTTTTGCGGCTACGGCGTGTGGGCGGACGCCAACTGCCAGCAGTGTCCCGACACCGTCGCTGCGCTGAAAAAAATTCCCGGCTTCAAGACCGGCTTCTTCTCGATCCTCGCGCCGAACAAGCACATCCCCGCGCACCGCGGCCCCTACAACGGCGTGCTGCGCCTGCACGTCGGCCTCATCGTGCCCGAGCCCAACGAAAAAGTGCGCATCCGCGTGAACGAGGAGATCGCCCACTGGCAGGAGGGCAAGGCGCTCATCTTCGACGACAGCTACAACCACGAAGTCTGGAACGAGACCGACGGATGGCGCGTCGTGCTCTTCGTCGATTTTGTACGGCCGGTTTATTTTCCCTTCAACCTGCTCAACTGGTTCATCCTGCGCATGGCGGTCTTCACGCCCTTCATCCGCGAGGCGTCGGACAACCAGGCCAAGTGGGAAAAGGAATACTACAGCGCCGCGCAGGCGCTGCGGGGAAGGTGATGGTTGGAAGTACCAAGTTTCAGGTATCAAGTGCCAAGTTTGAGATGTCTCGCGCGGTAGCGCGGGTAAATTTGTGGGCGGGGTGCCCTCACCCCGCATTAGGTCGATAGCGGGGTGAGGGCACCCCGCCCACATTTACAAACTGACCCACGGCGGATTAAGGATAATCCGCCCTACCTCAAAACCTACGGCGTCACCGTCTTGATGTGTTCGTTGCGGTGGCGGCGATAGATGGCGAAATCGCGTTTGTCCGTGGTGTAAACCACGGCGTCGGTCAGCATTTCGCTGAGGCAGACCACGCACGCGTCGGCGAACTGCATTTTGGGATAACGTTTCAAGGAGGCGAGGGCGTCCGCTTCCGCTGGCAGCAGCGCCACGACCTGCAATGTTCCCCTGCGCACCATTTCCATGAGCGACGGCCCGGAACCGGGCACCAAATATTCCGTCTCCGCCAGCACGGCCTCGCAGGTGGTCAGCGTCGTGTGCAAAGCGCCGAGACACTTGGCCGCCCAGGCATGGAATTGGTCGGACGGGTCGAGAAAGCCCACAAGCAGGCCGGTGTCGGCGATGGGTTTCATTTCCGGTTGCGGCCAAAACCGGCGAGGCTCTTCACGCGAACCCCGGTATCGTGCTTGCCGCACAGGTCGGAAAGTTGCTCGCCGAGGGAAGGGCCGGCGCTTTTGGCCTGGAAGCTGTAGGTGCGGCCCTGGCGGTCGCGCACCACGACCTCTGCGCCGTTGGCCGCGGCCTTCTTGAGCCGGGAAAAATTCCGGATGAATTCGCGGGTGGTCGTGGTAGCCATGTCATACATTGATGTATGACATGGTGGCGGAGTCAAGCCGCCGCAAAAAGTTCAAGGTTCCTCGTTCACGGTTGATTTTAAGCAAAGATGCAAAGGCGCGGAGTTTTCTAGTGAAGGAAGAATATCCGAACTTGTAGCCGGGGTCGGTGACCCCGGAATCCCGGCCTCAGCGAGGCCGGCTACAGTTGCGGGATATTGTATAGGTGGAGCGCGTCGTCAGTCCCGACGCGCTAAGTGAAAATTCGAAGCGAACGAGTCGGGACGCCGCGTTCCACCTATGCTTAGTCACCGTGAACCGTGAACCTTGAACCGGGAACTTTCTTACCGCGTGACGACAAACGCCGCCTTGAAATCCACCGCGGTGGATTCGCCTTCGACGATGCGGGCGCGCACGTGCAGCTTGGCTTTGCCGTAGCGCTTGAGCGCGGCCTTGAATTCCTCGATCGCGGCCTTGGCCGGCCGTTCGCAGATGGCCCGCAGGTCGCCGATCACCGGGCGCCGGTAGGCGGCCGCGCTGTCTTTTACCACGATGCGCCACTCGGTCTTGTGCGCTTCGTTTTCGCTGCGCATCATCTCCCACACCACGCCGTAACCCGCGAGCGTGGCCAGCGCGACGAGGCTGCCGCCGAAGGCGGTGTTGAGGGAATTCTTGTTCTGCTCCTTGGGCGCGGCCAGCACGAGGCTCTGCTCGTCGCTGACCTCGACGGTGACACCCATCGACTTCGCGAGGGGTATCATTTCATGCAGAAAGTGTTCGAAGACTGGAACCTTGACGGACTTCATCGGGCGGGACGTTGGACAAGAATTGTTCCGACGTCAAAGCCCGTTGCGCAGCTTTTTACAAAATTGTTTTTCCGGCCCCAAAAATAGGTGAAAGCGCCCACTTGGTGGGTGGCCCGATCTAAAGTTGAATGTTGGATGTTGAATGTTGAATGTTGAATGTTCGCGGAGCGCCGGCTTGCGCATCTGGGCCGGGCCAAGCAAGATGCCCTGCTGTGTCTGATGCTTTTAACATCCTGGAGCTTCGCCGGCAGAGCGGCGCCCGCGCCCGCCGCGCCCGCCGCTGGCGTCTCTTGCTAGTCATTGGCGTGTTCCTGCTGCTGGGCCTGGGCATGGCGGCCGTCGCTTTCATCGCGCCGCCTTTCGTCAAGCGTCAGCTCGAGCACCGGCTGGCGGACGCGCTCCATCGCGAAGTCACCATCCGCGATCTCCAGCTTAATCCTTGGGTTCTTTCCACGACCATCGACGGCCTGGCGGTCAATGACCGCGATGGGCGCCGACTTTTCGGCTTTGAGCGACTTTATGTGAAATTCGGCTTCTGGTCGTTGTTTTCCGGCCCGTGGAATTTAAAGGAGGTTTCGCTCACGGCGCCCGCGGCTCGGCTCGAAATCAACCGGGATGGCACGCTCAATATCTCCGATCTGCTCGCGTCATCCGCGGAAAGTTCCCCCGCGCCGGAAAAACCGCACCCGATCCGCATTGGCCAGCTCGCCGTCTCGCAGGCGCGATTCACCTTTGCCGACCACAGCCGCGCGCAGGATTTTTCCACGGAGCTGGGCCCGTTGAGTTTTTCGCTGGAAAATTTCTCCACCGTGCCAGTGGCGCCCGGCGCGCCCTATGAGTTCGCGGCCTCGACCGAGTCCGGCGAGACCTTGCACTGGCGCGGGACGCTTTCGGCCGACCCGCTGAGTTCCATCGGCGGGTTTGAGCTCGGTTCAATCGCGCTTAAAAAGTACGCACCTTACCTGGCCGGCGTGGTGCGGGGAGAGGTGCTGGCCGGCACGCTGGATGCCGCCGGCCGCTATGAAATCGACCTCAGCGCCCGGCCGTGCGTGATAAAAATCGGCACGGGCGAATTGCACCTGCATGGCCTGCAACTCGCGCCGCCCGGCGCGGCCACGCCGGTGATCGACCTGCCGCAGGCCGACCTCACCGGGATTGAAGCCTCGCTCGCGCCGCTTAAGGTTTCCGCGGTCAAACTCGATGTCGCCGGCGGCAGCATCGCGCTGCAGCGCGATGCCGACGGCATGTTCAACCTCGCGAAGATTTTCGCGGCGCCCGCCGGCTCGTCATCGTCCCCGGTGGCGCCCGATATCGCCCTCGCGATCCTCGAAGTTCACGGCCTGGTCCTCACGCTCGACGATGCGCTGGTGTCGCCCCCGGCGCACAATGCCATCGCGCTCGATCTCCTGGCCCAGGGGATTTCGCTGGCCCCGGGAGCGCCGCCGATGCCGCTGGAGGTGGCGGCGCGCGTTTCCCCGCAAGGCGTGCTGGCGCTCAAGGGAGCTTTTTCCCTCGCGCCCTGCCGGGCCGACCTGGCCGTCGAGCTGACGGATTTTTCGCTGGCAGGCGCGAGCCCTTACCTCGCGCCGCGGCTCAACCTTCGCATTACCGATGGCACGGTTTCCGCGCGCGGCCAGCTCACGGTGGCCGTGCCGGACGGCGCTGCGCCGCAGGTTCTTTTTCGCGGCGACGCCGAGGTGGATCGCTGCACCACGGTCGATGGCGGTTCCGGCGAGGACTTCGTGAGCTTCGCTTCACTTGGCATCAAGCAGGTTGATTTCACTTCTGCGCCGTTGGCCCTGGACGTCGGCCAGGTCTCGCTCATCGAGCCGTCCCTTCACTTCACGCTTTATCGCGATGGCTCGACCAATCTCGACACGGTGCTCCGGCGCGCCGCCCCGGGAAGTTCTGGAGCCACGATTTCTCCCCCGGTTCTTGCCCTCGACCAGTCATCCGCCAATTCCCCGCCGTCATCCCGGCTTTCTCCCATCAGCATCGATCGTGTCGTGCTGGCGAATGGATCGCTCACGTTCACCGACCGCTCGATCGAACCCAACACCAGCTTCACGATTGACGAACTGGCCGGACTCATTTCCGGCCTCTCCTCCGAGGAGCGCGCCCGCGCCACGATCGACCTGCGGGCCAAAGTGGACAATTCCTCGCCGATGGCCGTGTCCGGCCAGGTCAACCTGTTCAGCCGCGACGCGTTTGCCGATCTCACCGCCGGTTGCTCCGATATCGACCTGCAGCCAGCCAGTGCGTATTGTGGCAAATATGCCGGTTATACCCTCAGGCGCGGCAGCCTGTCGCTGGACCTGAAAGTCCATCTCGAGCAGCGCCATCTGGACAGCCAGAACACCGTCACGCTCAACCAATTTACCCTGGGTGAAAAGACCGACAGTCCCGCTGCGACCAAACTTCCGGTTCGCTTTGCAGTTGCGCTGCTCAAGGACGCCAGTGGCCGGATCGTCCTGAATCTTCCGGTTCAGGGCAGCCTCGACGATCCCGCCCTCCCGATCGGCCGCGTTGCTTTTCAGGCCATCGCGGACATTCTCGTGAAAGCCACCGCCGAGCCTTTTGCGCTGCTCGGATCCATGTTTGGCGGCGCCAACCAGCCGCTCGACCACATCGATTTCGCGCCCGGCGCCAGTGAGCTTGCGACCACGGAAATGAAAAAACTCGATGTCGTGGCCCGGGTCCTTCTCGCGCGGCCCGGCCTGAATCTCGCCATGGCCGGCGACGCCGATGTCGATGACGACACTCCTTCGCTGCAAAGGGAGAAACTCAAGCAGTACCTCCGCACCCGCATATGGGAATCGCGCCACAACGAGGATCCCGGCCTGCCGCCGGTCGACCAGATCGAGATCTCAAACGATGATCTCGATCGCGCGCTGGTGGCACTTTATAGTCACACCTTTACGCCCGGCCCGAAGGCTGGCGCCGGGAGGACCGCGGCGGCCCACGCGCGGGAAGGCCCCATGTTGTTCCCGCGCAATCCTAATTCCCTTTATGAACCCACGATCAGGGCCGCTTCGTCGGCCGAAACGGAAAAGCCACCGGCCGCGCCCGGATCCGCCGATTCCGATCTGCCGCCGGCGGCCACCCTTTCGCTGCAGGACATGGTGACGCGCCTCGCGGTCCGGCAGCGGGTGAGTGACAGCGACATCAGCCAGCTCGCCGCCGACCGCGCGCAGCACGTCCGGGATTACCTGGTGGAGCAGGGCGTGCCGGACGAGCGCATTTTGCCCGACGACTCCGTGGCCGGCTCCGCCCCGCGGGTCACGTTGCAGTTGAAGTAATGTTAATTAACGCAGTTTCAATTTTAATGGTCAAATGAGTCGTCTTTTTTGTCATCCAGAGCGAAGCGAAGGATCTCACAGAATCGATTTGTGAGATTCCTCGCACGGCTCGGAATGACAAGGAGCGTGTCCGTGGATCAATGTGAGTCGAAAACGCTCTAATTCCCTTTGCCTCATGCCCAAACCTGACGAACCCAAAATCATTTTCTCGATGCTCGGCGTCTCGAAAAAAATCGAGCGCAAGGAAATCCTCCGCGACATCTCGCTGTCGTTTTACCTCGGGGCGAAAATCGGCGTGCTCGGCCTCAACGGCTCCGGCAAATCCTCGCTCC
>Ga0210398_10001204_pt1 | contig 27459 bp, 21 predicted proteins | sample IncBWC4OmetaG_FD_161047 | JGI IMG/M metagenome (GOLD analysis project Ga0210398, IMG submission 161047) | Forest soil microbial communities from Barre Woods Harvard Forest LTER site, Petersham, Massachusetts, United States - Inc-BW-C-4-O | ecosystem: Environmental > Terrestrial > Soil >... | reverse complement strand
GATGAGCACTCCGCCACCTCGCCCCCTTCCGAGCCCGCGGCAGACTCACGCTGACGCCGAAGTGAACGAGTTTTACGGCTCAGCGATTTCTCTCACACTCAGTCATGGATGACGGGTAAACCGGAAGCCATCCATGTTGACGAAAAATCGGCTACTCGGACATCCATGATAAGTAAAGTCAAGGGAAAAGCGAGGGTCTTCGTGCCGCGCTCGGAGGGCGCGGGGTGAGGTATGTTTTTTGCAGTTCCTTTCATAGCGCTTTTGTTTTTGGTTCCTGCGATGGAACGCAGAACCACACATCCATTTGCTGTCTTGGGCCGTAGCCGTCACAGATGTTTGAGTTGAGATTCTCTGCCAGTCTCGAAACAAGTGAGTTGGAGCCTTGGGAGCGGATGCTCCGTCGCTCAGCCGAAAAGTTGTGAGACCTGGCAGAGTGCGCTTGAAAAGCCCTGAATGTGGGAGCAGCAGTTATGCTGCGTCGCGGCTGTGAACCTGGTGAGTCACGAAGGCACGTTCTCCGCGATCGATGGCCAAAAGGTATGCTGCCAGCTTGCGGGCGACGGCGATGGTAGCCTGGTTGTGGTTGCTCTGCGCGGCTTCGCGCTCGTAGAGAACGGCCAGCTCCGGGTTGAGTCTCGGAGCCAGATGCGCGGCCTCCAACAGCACCGTCTGCAAGTGCCGATTGCGCTGCTTGGAGATGGGCATGCGTCTGGAACTGTCGGCCGAGGTCTTCTCTCCGCTGCACAGACCGCAGTAGCTGATGGCCTGCTTGACAGAGTGGAACCGCTCAACCTCGCCCACTTCGAGCACCCAGGTCAGCGCCGTGACGTGGCCGATGGCAGGGATCGTCATCAATCGCTCGACCCGCGCTGCTAGCAGTGGGTCGGCTTCGAGCGAACGCAGCAGAGCTCGTTCCGTCTTCTGGGTGCGCTCGATCATCTCGCGGGTGAGCTTCAGCAGCGGCCACACCGAGGGGTCGATCTCCTGGTTCGCGGGCAGAACCTGATGGAAATACCCCTGCTGGTGCAGCTTCTCCTTGTTGTAGGTGACGCCGGACTCCATCAGCAGCTGCGCGATTTTGTTCTTCAATTGGACGTTTTGCCGGACCAGCAGCTTCCGGTAGCGCAGGGTGCGCCGGCGCTGCCGAATCTCCATCGGTGCCATGTAACACTCGGGCAGAAAGTCACAGCGCAGGCAGTCGGCGATCCTGCCTGCATCGATGCGATCGTTCTTCTTCTTAGCCACGGCAATGGCACGCAGCATCAGCGGATGAGCCACCTTGACCGCTGCCGCGTGCGGTCGAAGGTAGTCGTAGATCCAGCCCGTAAACATGGTCGCTTCCATCGCCACCGTCCAGGGCTTCGCCAGCGTCCTAATCCACTCCTGCAGACCCTGCCGCGTCGCCGGTATCTTGCCCTCTGACAGAACCTTGCCACTGTTGTCCTTCACGCAATAACTGATCGTCTTTTTGTGGATGTCCAACCCGATGAAGTTCATACTGGTCCCGAGGAGCCTCCTTGGATGTTTCTGAATCAGCCGCTTCTGCTGAGTTCAGCACTTGTACACCAAATGCTCCTCAACCAGCGACTTATCCATCCAAACAAGTGACCCGGCAGAAACCACCCAATCTAAGAATGCTCTAATTTCCCAACGAGGCAGGGCGTTTGCCCGCTGTCTTTCTTCCTTTTTTGCAAGTGAAGCAACGGCGATCTCCCGCCGATACAGGGAGCAAGCGACTCCGGCGGCGTTTCCTGCTCAGCAGCTGACTTCAGAGCACGTGCGGCTGGCCTTCGCGTCTCCGGCATCCGGAATCCAAGAGAGGGCTCGCGAATGTTTGCCATTGTCGGAATTCTGTTGGTCTTCGGAGCAGTCATTGGCGGCTTCCTGATGGAGAAGGGGCACTTGGCCGTGCTCGTGCAGCCAGCCGAGTTCCTCATTATTGTGGGTGCCGGCCTGGGCACGCTGCTCATTGCCAATCCCATGCATATCGTGAAGGGCATCTTGGCCGGAGCGATGGGTGTCTTCAGCAAGTCCCACTATGGCAAGGAGCGGTATCTTTCCTCGTTGAAGATGATGTTCGAGCTTCTGAACAAGGTCCGGCGCGCAGGCATGCTGTCGATTGAGATGGATATCGAGAAACCGGAAGAGAGCGTCATCTTCAACGCCTATCCGGAGTTCATTCATGATCATCACGTGCGCAGTTTTGTCTGCGACACCATGCGCATGGCGGTTACTGGAGGCGTCGAGCCCTTCGACATGGATCAGATGATGGACTTGGACATGGAGGTGCAGCATCGCTGCGCCAATCAGCCGATTTCAGCCCTGACCTCGGTGGCAGATTCGCTGCCCGGCCTCGGAATCGTTGCCGCGGTGCTCGGTGTCGTGATCACGATGGGTGCGCTGGGCGGCCCGCCCGAGGCCATCGGACACAAGGTCGCGGCCGCGCTGGTGGGCACCTTCCTTGGGATTCTGCTGTGCTACGGCCTGGTCGGCCCGATCGGTTCCTACATGGGCAAGGAGGCCGAAGAGGAGCACGCCTTTCTGTACGTGCTACGCGTGCTGATGACCTCTTTCATCAAGGGGAATGCTCCGGTGCAGTCAGTCGAAATGGCGCGCAGGGCCATCCCCATGCATGTAAGGCCCACCTTCGAAGAGGTCGAAGCCGCCTGTCATGGCCCGCAGGCATCCGAGGCCGCGGCTGAACAAAAGATCGTGTGAGCCGATGTCGAAGAAAATGATCATCATTATAAAAAAAGCCAGGGCGCATGGCGGACATCACGGCGGCGCATGGAAGGTCGCCTACGCCGACTTTGTCACCGCCATGATGGCATTGTTCATCGTGCTCTGGCTGATGAATACCAGCGACCACGTGCGCAAACTCATCGCCGGTTATTTCAATGACCCGCGAGGGCGCGCCTCGCTCACTGGAACGGACCAGGCCGGCTCCGACGATAAGCAGCCGCTGACCAGGGAAAATGTTCAGCAGTTGAAGGAGCGTCTGGAGAAGGCAATCCTTCAGACCGACCAATTCAAGGCCCTGTCCAATCAGATCGAGATGAAGATCACTCCCGAGGGCCTGCGCATCGAGCTGCTGGAATCGAAGAACGGAACGTTTTTCGATACGGGTGGCACGGCATTGAATGCGAACGGCCGAGAACTGCTCACAGTGCTGGCCCAGCAACTGAGCAGGGTGCCTAACAGCATCTCCATCGAGGGACACACGGATTCGCTGCCCTACGCCAATGACGCGGGCTACGGCAATTGGGAGCTTTCCGCCGATCGCGCTAACGCGGCGCGCCGCCTGATGCAGGAAAAGGGGCTTCGCCACGACCAGGTTTCCCAGGTGCGCGGCTACGCGGACCAGCGGTTGCGTCTGCCAAAGAATCCCCTCGATCCGTCGAATCGTCGTATTTCGCTAATTGTCCAGAATCTCGACGGGCCAACGGCATCATCAGCGGTGTCGTCACCGTCATGGTCCGGCGATCCGGCGAAGCAGCTTACTCATCCTGCGGCGGTTGCCGCGCCCAGGGCGGCCACGAAACCTGCTGCCGCTGTGTCCGGAAAGGCTGCGCCCGCCCGGGAGAATCCCGCGGCGGGACTCCTGGCCCGGCTGTATAGCCACTGATCGAGAATCGTCTCAGTCGGCAGCGTTCCGTCCGCTTGGTTTGCATCCACACGAGCGCCGGATGATCAACTCGACCGGCAGCACAATCTTGTTGCCATCCTCAGGAAACTCGTTGCACTTGATCCGGTCAAAGAGCAGGCTGGCGGCCACGCGGCCAACCTCATATATCGGCTGCCGCACCACGGTCAGGTTAGGGTGCAGGATTTCTGCCAATTCGAAGTCGTCGAAGCCGATCAGAGCCACTTCCTCCGGAATTTTCACCCCCAAATCCAAGAGCGCTCGCAGTGTGTAGCGCGTGGTCAGGTTGTTGAAGCAAAAAAAAGCCGTTGGCGGGTTTTTCTCTCGCACCAGCCCGGCGATTACCGCCGATGTCAACTCCTGGGAGCCGCATTTGAAGGATGGCTCGGGCTGCAAGCCGGCCTCCAGCATGGCGCGGCGATAGCCCTCGAAGCGCGCCCGCACCGTGTAGAGGTGCTTGTTGAGTCCAATGAAGACAACCCGCTTGTGTCCATGTTCTCTCTGCAGGTGCTGGACAGCGCGCTTCGACCCGCTCTGGTTCTGCACCAGAACGGTATCGAACCGGCGGTCCTGAACCGGGCGATCGAGCGTAACGATGTGCGTCTTGTCGAACTCCGCGCGGCTCAGGCGCGAGCGATGCGCGTCCGCTGGAATGACGATGAGCCCATCCACGCGCCGTTGCAGCATCAACTGCGCTTCTGCATATTCCGAGTCTGGATCTTCGTTAGAAGTGGTCAGAATAACGGAGTAACCGTTTTCCTTGGCCACCGTATTGATCGCATGAGCAATGGTCGCGAAGAATGGATCGTAAAGATACGGGACGATAATGCCGATGGTCCGCGACTTCAATCCGCGCAGCGCGCGTGCCATCTCGTTGGGACGGTATCCGAGCTTCTCGATTGCCCGATAAACGCGTTCCGCCGCCTCCGCCGAGACGGGCGCCGACTCGTTCAGCACCCGCGATACGGTCATGGTTCCGACGCCGGCCACGCGGGCGACGTCATTCATCGTTGGCTTGCGATCCATACCGCTCTTTCAGGGATGTTGCTTCGCAGCCAGCTGTGAGGGCACCGGATGCAAACGTCTACAGCCCATTTTCCATTTCAAATGAATTGCGTCAAGAGCACAGAGCCCATGCAACCGTGACCGCTAAGTGCAAGTGAGAAGGAGACTGGATTCCTTCCCATTACAATAACCTTTCCTTCCGGAGAACCCATTCTATGCGCCGACTCGCCCTGTTCCTTGTCTTTCTTTGCGCCTCTGCATTTTCGTTCGCGCAGAGCACGGCTTTTGATCGCGCGGCATCGCTGCGGCACGGCATCAATCTCTCGGGATGGTTCGCGAGTTCCGGCGATTTGTCTCAGCAGCATTTCGACGCCTTCACGAATGAGGCCGATCTGAAGCTCATCCACGAGATGGGCTTCGACTCCGTCCGCCTCGGCGTCGAGCCTTCCCTGATCGTGCGCCACGGCACGCTCAATCCTGCCAATCCGCAAGCGCTCGCCGCGCTGGATCACGCCGTGGACGAAATCCTTGCCAATCATCTCGCCGTCATGCTTTGCGTCTTTCCTAACAGCGAATACAAGCACAACCTCGCGACCGAGCGCGGTGTGGACGACTTCGTGCTCCTCTGGCGCGTCCTTGCCGCTCACTTCAGCAAGGCCGACCCCGCCAAGGTGTTCTTTGAGTTGATGAACGAGCCCGAGGTGCCGGACCCGTATCGCTGGATGGGCATTCAGGCGCGCGTCGTCGAAGCGATTCGCGGAGTGGACGCGGATCACACCATCATTGCGACTGCGGCGAGTTACGGCAGCCTTCCCGATCTGCTTCAGCTTGAACCCCTGCGCGACGCCAATGTGATTTACAACTTCCACTTCTACGAGCCGTATCAATTCACGCACCAGGGAGCGTCCTGGGGATCGAGTGACTGGGTCTACTACAAGGACATCCCCTATCCCGCAACGCCCGACACGCTGGCCACGCAGATGAAGAACGTTCCCGGCGACCTGGCCCGCTACAACCTATTTCTTTATGGGGTCACGGGATGGAACCGCGAATCCATCGCGGCACGGATTGCCTTCGCCGCTGCCTGGGGCCGCGAGCGCAATGTCCCCCTCATCTGCAACGAATTCGGCGCCTATCGTGACACTGCAAACCCCGCCTCTCGCGCCCGCTGGATGGCTGATGTCCGCTCCGCTCTTGAAGAAAATCATATTGGCTGGGCGATGTGGGATTATCGCGGTAACTTCGGAGTCGTCGAGCACACAAGTACACAGATCACGCCCGATCCCGCCATCCTGCACGCCCTCGGCCTCAATGCTGACGCCCGCCCGGTTACCCTCCGCGCGCCCTGACAGTACCTAGACGAACCGCGCGAACTTCTGCCGTCGCGCCTCCCAGTCATCGGTTGAGAAGAGCCGCGGGCCGACCTCGATCAATCGCGGAAGCATGTTGAAGACGGTCACGGGACTCCATCGCTTGCCCGTCCGTGTGCGAAAGCCTTTTTCGTTCAGGTCGCTGGCTACGCTCGAAATGGGAAAATCCTGCACCATCAGCTCCATCATCAGCGTCAGCGCCTGGTTCTCGCGCGGGTCGACCTCCAGCCGCTGGCAGTCATCGGAGATCCGCAGCCCGTAGGGAATCTCTTCGTTAAAGGCACCCTCGGTAGGCGCCTCATCTTCGGGCAACTCCCGCCGCCATTCGATCGACACCAGTTGCCACCCCGTCGCCGTCCGCTGCCGCATGATCTCCGGACTAAATGGCCCCGAAATCACATCGCGAATCCGCTCAAAATGCGCCATCCCACAGCCTCCCGATGGTCCAACATACACTTCAGCAACAGACGTAGCAGCAACTTCGGGGCCAGTATAGGATTGGCTCGCAAGGGTTCATAACTTGAAATAAATCAATCAGATTGCGGTGTAGATGCCTGACGCAGCACCGCGTCGCCCTTGTCCGATCTCGGGAATCAATGTTCGTAGATGGACATGGCTGAGTAAGCTCCCAAACGCGGCCTGCACACGCGTAGACTGGATTGGATAGCACACTCTCTTTGAGGTTGATTGTGGACCACTATGTTGAAAGAGTAGTCGACCTGACGGATCCAGAAGCAAACCAGATCTATAACCTTAGCATCGACGAAGCGCGCAAGCTTCTGCTCGATCATCCTACGGAAGCCGTGCGGGGAATCGAAGGCTCCTTCGCCCTGCTCGCCCGGTCAGGCAAGACCGTCAGGATGGCGCGCTCCCTCGACCGGCCGATGCGCTACTTTCTGGCCAAGCGCGCCGAGGGTCCCGCGTTAGTCGTGGCTCACCGCATCGACAGCATCTTCGACTGGCTCAAGTCCGAAGGTCTGGACGCGCAATTTCACCCCAGCTACACGCGCATGGTGCCCGCGCATTACGTCGTCGAATTGCAACTCATTGGATGCCCTGATCCCGATCCCGTCTACAAGCGCTTCTTTGCGCCCGCATCCGGTACGCTGCCTGCCGATCTCAATGAAATTGGCCGCGTCTACATCTCCGCGCTGGCGGAAGAAATCTCGCAGTGGCTGAAAACTGTCCCCTCCAATGAGCCGATCGGCGTCTGCTTTTCGGGAGGGATCGACAGCGGCAGCGTTTTCCTTACCACTTACTACGTCATGCGCAAGCTCGGCATGAATCCCTCCCGGCTGAAAGCGTTTATCCTCGACCTCGGCGATGGGCCCGATCTCGAGCAGGCAGCATCCTTTCTTGACCGCCTCGGGCTTTCTCTCTTTCTCGAGCCGATCGAGGCCTTAGCTTCCGCGCTCGATGTGAGCGATACGATTCGCATCACCGAAGACTACAAGCCCCTCGACATCGAGTCGGCCACCATGGCCATCGCGCTGTGCCGGGGTATACGGGACCGCTATCCCGAGTGGCGCTATCTGATCGATGGCGACGGCGGCGACGAAAATCTCAAGGACTATCCGATCGAAGAGAATCCCGAGCTGACGATTCGCAGCGTCATCAATAACCAGATGCTCTATCAGGAAGGCTGGGGTGTCGGGAAAATCAAGCACTCGCTCACCTACAGCGGCGGACTGAGCCGCTCCTACACCCGCACGTACGCGCCCGCCCATCATCACGGCTTCAAAGGTTTCAGTCCATACACCAGGCCCGGCGTCATCGCCGTAGCCGAGGCCATTCCTTTCATTGACCTGACAAAATACGATGTCAGCCGGTTGTACGAGCTGAAAGGCGAGATCGTTTCGCGCGGAGTTGCGACCGTTACAGGCCTGCAGATGCCGGTCTTCCCGAAGCGGCGCTTTCAGCATGGCGCATTGCCCGAGGATGCTTTGCACTCGCGCCTGCCGTATCGCGAGGCCGAGTACCGCAAGCAGTTCCTGTCGATGTATGAGTGAGCCATCCGCGGCCGCGATGACCTTCTATGCGGACACTCGCGCGGAACGAGACAAGTGGATTCTCGCGCACCGTCCCGGGCGAAATTCGCTCAATCCATTGCAGCCCTATGCCTTTTTCGTCGAAGAAGAATGTTTGGCGTCTGGAGAAATCGTGCCGGTCGCCACGCTTCTTCTGACCAATCGCGAGTGCCCGTGGCGCTGCCTCATGTGCGATCTCTGGAAGAACACATTAGCCGAGACCGTGCCAGGCGGGTCTATCCCGGCACAGATTGACTACGCCCTCGAACGGCTCCCGCCCGCCCGCCAGATCAAGCTCTACAACAGCGGCAGCTTCTTCGATACCCGGGCCATACCGCCGCAGGATTACCCGGCCATCCTTAACCGCGTAGCCTCATTCGAGCGAGTCATTGTCGAATGCCATCCAGCACTGGTCGGAGAGAACTGTTTCCGATTCAAGGAACAACTCACCGGTCGTCTTGAGGTCGCAATGGGCCTCGAAACGGTCCATCCGCAGATTCTCGAACGGCTCAACAAGAGGATGACCACAGACCAGTTCGCAGCGGCGGCGAGCCTGCTTCGAGAGCACGACATCGACCTGCGCGTCTTCATCCTGGTGAAGCCGCCCTTCATGCGCAAGGAAGAAGCGCTCGACTGGGCCGAACGCTCTCTTGATTTTGCCTTCGACTGCGGTGCCACTGCGGCGACCCTCATTCCGACGCGCGCCGGAAACGGAGCGATGGAAGAGTTAGCCAGCATCGGAGAATTCTCGCCGCCGCGCCTCGCGACCTTGGAGGCCGCTGTTACCTATGGATTGGCTCTGAATCGCGGACGAGTCTTTGCCGACTTGTGGGGCGTAAGCCCGACAGCCGCCTGTTCCCAGTGTTATGAGAACCGGATTGCGCGCCTGCGTGCCGTGAACCTGCGGCAATTGATTCTGGAATCAGTCTTCTGCCCCCATTGTGGAGACGAAGATTGACCGTTCGCTACGATATCGCCATTGTCGGTTCAGGATTTGCCGGTTCACTGCTGGCAATGATCGCGCACCGGCTCGGCCGATCCGTCGTCCTAATCGAAAGAGGTCGGCATCCGCGCGTCGTTATCGGTGAATCCTCGACACCGATCACCAACCTTCTTCTCGAGGAGCTGACCACTCGCTACGATCTGCCATCCGTAAGGCCGCTCGCCAAATGGGGCAACTGGCAGCGGACGCATCCCGAGATTGCCTGCGGCCTGAAGCGAGGCTTCACTTTTTATCATCACGATCTCGATAACCCACGGCACTCAGCTCCGGATCGCAGCGAGCAGCTTCTGGTCGCCGCCAGCCCTCACGATGAAATCTCGGACACGCACTGGTATCGCGCCGATTTTGATCAATTCCTCGTCCGCGAAGCGCAAAGGCTGGGGCTGGATTATCTCGACGAGACAAATCTGACCGGCTTCGCTGAATCGGACGACGAGGTACGACTGGAAGGCACGCGGCATGGCGAAAAGATAAGTGTGTCCGCCGAATTCCTCGTTGATGCCTCCGGTCCGCGGGGCTTCCTGCACTGCGCTCTTGGCCTCCAGGAATTACAGTTGCCCGGCTTTCCCGCCACGCAGGCTCTTTACAGTCATTTCAGCGGTGTTCGACGGCTAGAAAACCTGTATCCAACGCCCGACCGCCAGTCGCCACCGTATCCCGTCGACGATGCGGCCGTCCATCACGTCTTCGACGGCGGATGGATCTGGGTCCTGCAATTCAACAATGGAATGACGAGCGCTGGAATCGCGGCGACGGACGCGCTTGCCGAGAAATTAAAGCTTACCGACGGTGCAGACGCGTGGCAGAGGATCCTCCACAGAATTCCGGCACTCGAGTCGCAATTCGCAGCGGCGAAAGCGGAGCGTCCCTTCACGCACATGCCTCGTCTAGCCTTTCGTAGCGCGACTATCAGTGGCAGCCGGTGGGCATTGCTGCCGTCGGCAGCAGGATTCGTTGATCCGCTGCTCTCCACTGGCTTTCCGCTCACGCTGCTCGGCGTTGCCCGGCTTGGGGAGATCTTCGAACACGACTGGGGTACGGAACGCTTTGCAGCGCGACTCCAAACCTACGCTGCGCAGACGGAGGGCGAATTACTCGCCACCGGACGTCTGATCGCGAGCCTGTACGCGAACATGAACAACTTCTCTCTGTTCACGTCTCTGTCGTTGCTCTATTTTGCGACGGCCAGCTTTTCCGAGACTGCCAGGAGATTAGGGAAGCCCCATCTGGCGTCATCCTTCCTCCTGCACAACCATCCGCTCTTTGGTCCCGCGTGCATTCGCTTGTTCGAACGCGCTCGACAGGTTCGCAGCGGGCAGGAATCGGACGAGCTGGCGGAAGACATCCTCAAGGCGATCGAGCCGTTCAATGTCGCCGGCCTGGGCGATCCCCGCCGTCGTAACTGGTATCCGGTCAATCCCGAAGACCTGGCTCACTCCGCCTCCAAGGTTGAGGCTAGCCAGGACGAGGTGATGGAGCTTCTAAAGCGCTGCGGCTTTCAGCTTCAATAACCGCGCCCGGAAACTTGGCCGACTATTCCCGTCAACCCGTTATAATAAAAATAGAGATGGAAATGGCCCGGTCGCGTAGCGGACTGGGCCTTTTTGTTTGTTCGAGGCATCAAGAGGAAGTTCTTTGGAATCAACGATGATGGAATAGCTCTCGCATTTTCAACGACGGCCAGTAGCCTTCTTGTTTTCTATGATGTAGAGGTATCTACCTTGTTATGAATGACTTAACCATCCACTCGTCATGAAAGTTAAATAGAATGAATGATTTACACGGAAAGTGATAAATACCGAGGGGAGGGGGTATCCCTATTTAGCCGATGGCACCGGCGAGAACACAATCGGGTGCGCCGAAATCAGACCCTTCCCCTCCATTACGGTGATGAACTGGTTCGGCTTGATGTCAGGGATCGAGTCCTTCCGCCCACTGGGCCAGAGGATTTCGAGGCTAACCGTCTTGCCATCTTCGGGCTTGCCCAATCCGAAGGTGACCGGCAGCTCGCTCTGAGACAGGTAGCTCGACCCGTCATGGACCATCGCGACCTGCCGCGAGCCCTTGTTCGTCTTTAGGGTGATTTTCGCGCCGATGCCGTCGCGGTTCGAGCGTGTGCCGACGGTCTTCACGCGCAGCATGTCGTTCTGGTTGGCGTTGTCATTGCGCAGCAGACGAGCAGGACCGTTATTCGTGGTAAGCAGCAGATCGAGATCGCCGTCGAGGTCGAAGTCTCCGTATGCGGCCCCGCGGCCCACGACAGCCCGCCGCAGCGCAGGACCCAGCCGCCCGGTCACATCCTCGAACTTGCCGTTGCCTTTGTTGCGAAACATCAGCGGCGCTTCCTCGTATTTGAGCGTCGGCTGCAGCACGCTGATATCATCGGCCACGTGACCGTTCGCTGCGAAGATATCCAGCAGGCCGTCGAGGTCGTAGTCCATGAAGAGAGCCCCGAATGTCAGGTACTTGAGTGAAGGGACATTGACGCCGGAAGCGAGCGACTGATCAGTGAACAGGCCTGAGCCATCATTGCGGTAGAGTGCCAACCCCTCATTGGTAAAGTTCCCGACGAGCAATCCCTGGTGCCCAGTACGGTCAAAATCCCCGGCATCCGCGCCCATGCCGGCGCGCATCGTGCCGGATTCGCCATAGGCTACGCCCGCGATCACCGCCTGATCGGTAAAGGTGCCGTCGTGATTGTTGTGGTACAGCTTGTTCGGCTGCGTGTCATTTGCGACAAAAAGATCCATCCATCCGTCGTCGTCGTAGTCCAGCATGGCGATGCCCAACGATTTGCTGGTCGGGTCATAGAGACCGGCACGTTTTGTCACGTTCTCGAAGACGCCGTTGCCCTTGTTGTGAAAGAGCGTCGCACTCTGGCCTTTGTAAAGCTGGGGTGTGCAGTAGGATTTGTTTTGGTTATCGAGCGAGCAATACTGGTCCGTCGCGATCGACCAATCGACGTAATGCGAAACGAAGAGATCCAGTTTGCCATCATTGTCGTAGTCGAACCAGATCGCACTGGTTGAAAATCCGGGATCGGTTACCCCGGCCTTTGCTGTCACGTCGGCGAATTTCCCATTCCCCAGGTTCCGGAAGAGATGATTGTTACCTACGGAGGTGATATATACATCGTCGAACCCGTCATTATCGAAGTCGCCGACGGCGCAGCCCATTCCGTACATCTCAACGGCGAGGCCGGCCTCATGAGTTACGTCTGTAAACGTTCCGTCGTGGTTATTGTGGTAAAGCGCAGGATACGACTTGCGGGACTTATGATCCGGCCAATCCATCGAGTTGACGATCAGAATGTCCTGCCATCCATCGTTGTCGTAATCGAGAAAACAGGCGCCGCTGCCCATCGTCTCTGGTAAGTATTTCTTTCCGAATGCGCCGCTGTTGTGCTTGAAGGTGATGCCGGCTTGAGTGGTCACGTCAGTGAACTGGATAGGACCTGACGGTCGGGCATTGGCGGGACTGGGCTGTATTAACGGCGGGGACGATGGGGTAGAAGTCTGAACAGGGAGAGCTTCGGGCTGCGAATGACGGGCCGGCTGCTCGGAGGGTTTTTGTTTACACCCCGTGAACACTGCAAGAAGCACAATGCAGCCAACAAACTTGATTCGTTGCATCATAATGTTCAGATTTTTCTTTCGCAGAAACGCTGTGGAGTTACGGTCGCTCATGCCGCCAAAGTAATGACCTTTTGCCGGCGGGACTGTATCCACATTTCGATGAGAAGCGCTGCCGGTCCAACCAGGAAGAGCGCATAGAACGGAGCGTAGATGACCTGGTTCAAGCGCAGCAGCATCTCGACGAGCGCTACGGAGAATGCGACGATGCATTGTCCTGTTCCACTCCTGACCGTGGTCTTCGGATCGGTGATCATAAAGAAGATAAACAGCTGATACTCGGGTCCGGTGATGGGGGAGACCTCCGATTGCCATGGGCTGCCGGTCATCCATGCCCGGAGAAAGGCGAAGGCGATGAATGACACGACGTAGGTGCCAGTGATGTGGAAGCGACGCAACCGCCAGATGATCGCCGCGCCGAGTCCCCAGATGACCAGCATCGGCGCAAGGAAGTTTCCCCATTGAATGCTGAGGCTCGCGGCGACGTCGCCGGCAAGGAAGAGTATCGCGGAGACGCCGAAGTTCGACGGGTTCCAGATGTGGCGCCCCTTGACGCGGAGAACATATTTAGAAGTGATGGAGATAAGACTGCACAACGCGAACGGCCAGTAGGCAGGCGAACGCACCAGGATGCCCACGCTAATGCCAGTAATGTAAGCGCTTGCCAGGTGCGGCCACTTGCCGAGAAAGATCCGGCCGAGGACCAACTCTGCCGCTACACTTACAGCTATGGCGAGCAAGGTTTTGGGGTAGCTTTCGAGAATGCCGAAAGACAGGTGACCCACCAGCAGGATCAAAGTAATAAAAACCGGAGGGACGAAGCGGTTTTCGAGGCTGAGCCAGCTCTTCCATCCCGATGGCGCGCTAGTGGGAGGTAAAACTTGGGGCGCGATTACCTGCTGGCTCATTCCGGCTCCTTCAGTTCATGAAGCTGGTCTGACGCAGGCTTATCGAGTGTCTGAATCATTCCCGAGGGCCAGCGAATGACAGCTTTTTCGATCTGCGGATCCTTGCCCAGCCCAAAGTGAAGCCGCCTCTGGTTTTGCGCCGAAAAGCCGCTGCCGCCTGAAACTTCCTGCACCTGGTGTTGCCCATTCCAGAAAAGTGTGACTTCAGCCCCGATGGCGCTCCGGTTGCTCTTCGTTCCTTCCAGTTCAAACTCGATCCACTTGTTATCTGGAGACACTGTGTTCTTATACACCAGCAGCGGCCCTCGCTGGTTTGCGACCACCACATCCAGCACGCCGCGATTCCACAGGTCTGCCAGCGCCACTGCGCGGCCGTCGTAAGTGTCGGTTACTCCAACTGCCTGCGCCACGTCGAGGAACTTTCCAGCACCATCGTTCAACCACACATGCTTCTGCTGATAGCCGGAGAGGCTGCGGTTGTCCATTGCGGGCCAGTTTCTCGCATCTCCGATGATCGTGCTGTTGCCCCCCGCCACTTTGGAGAAGTCATACCAGTAGGTGCGATTTCGGTCGAGCGAAACATAGCCGTTGGTGAGATAGAGGTCGAGCGTGCCGTCGTTGTTCAAGTCGCCAAACTGAGCGCCGAAGCTCCACCCTCCTAGTTCTACGCCCAGATCGCGCGCGAGATTCTCGAATTTGAGTCCGTCTCCGGCAGTTCCGTCCTTCGGAACCCATAAGTTGTTCCCTTGAATCAAGACACCTTCTTCCGAAATGTTGGAGACATACACCGAATATCTGCCCTGATTGAGAATATCGCCGAAGGCCACATTCATGCCGCTCTTCGGAGCGAAGCCCACACCGGTCTGTTCCCCCGCTTCACGAAACCGCTTCCCGTCATTCAGATAAAGTTCCGACACGCCATAGTCGTTCGCGATGAACAGGTCGGGGTGTCCGGTGCCGCGCAGATCTGCGGCAGAAGCTGCAAGAGCCCAGCGCCGGCTATTGATCCCTAGTTTGGCACTTACTTCTTCAAACTTGCCATTCCCGAGATTGTGGAAGAGATATTTGCGGCCGCCGTTTTTGGCGTACTCGAAACTGTCCGGCATGATTCGCGTGGTGCTGAGATGCCAAAGGTCGATGCCCTCGGAGTAGTAACCGCCGACAAACAGATCGAGTAGTCCGTCACCGTCATAATCGAGCCAGACAGCAGTATTCGCATTGATCCACGCAGGCAGGCCAGCCTGTTCACTGACGCGAGTGAACCCGTGGCCGTGGTCGTTGTGATAAAGCTCGGGGCGGCCCCACTTGATAAGGAACAGGTCTTCGTACCCATCGTTGTCGTAGTCGCCCCAGACGGCGCCCATCGAAACGCCGGTGCCGGGCTGGTTGACGTCAGCGATGCCTAACTCAGGCGCAACGTCCTTGAAGGTGCCGTCGTGCATGTTGCGATAGAGCGCGTTCCTGCTGCCCTCCTTGCTGTTGGTGACATAGATGTCCGGCCAGCCATCGCGGTCGAAATCGACGATGGAGACTGAAGCCCCCATCGACGCGACCTGCGGCATGATGCCATCAAGCTTTGGATCGAGCGTCGGCGCCTGGTGAACAAAATCTATGCCCGCGGCGCGAGACACCTCCTGAAAATAAAACCCGTGGCGAAGCAGAGCCGCGTTCGCATCCAGCTTCACTCTGGCCGATGCGCGTCCGGCGGATACTCGCCGAATGACGACAGGCGTGACCAGCAGGGCGACGAAGAAGATGCTTAGTAATGTTCGTGCAACAGGACCGCGTTTCATCTATCCGCCTTACTGCGCAATGCATTTTGAAAGATCTCGGGTGTTACATAACGAGTCTGATATGTTTGCCAGTCCTGGGGATGCTGGCGATAAGTCCACTCGTCTTCAAGCCTGCCGGGAGGAGTGTCGTATTCCGTCCTGTCGTGATGCGGCAACGGCAACACCGTCTTTGAGTAAGTCGAGTTATAGTCGCCATCCTTGATCCATCCATCACCGGCAATCACATAGTCGCGGACCCATCCGGCGTGCGGCTCCGGCAGCGCCGGAAAACGAAGGGATATCTCATCGCCTGCATTCATGATCACGTAACGGTCGTCGATTCCTGCAAGTAACTCGCGGACATCGCCGTATCTCGTGTAGTAGCCTTCGAGATCGCGCCAGGTTTGCCGAGTTCCCGCAAGATGGTTGTAGTCGGGAATCTCAGGAGATGAACTGTTCGCCTGATTAATGGTGGAATAGCCACGATAGCGCAAATCTGCCAGGGAAGGGGCTATCCGTGTGATCTTCAAGTCAGTTTGGGGCATACCCTGAGCCCATTCGATGGAATCCCAATAGATTTCCAGATTCGTTCTCAGGCGCACTTTATGAGGTGTGCCCGGGCGAAATACGTTAGTGAGATCGAGCAAACATATTTTCTTTCTGCCGGCCGGAAATCCGAGATTGGGCCGCGCAACAACCCACCCGCCGTGGCCATCGGGAACTTCAAGGCTCAGCGCGCGAGCAGGTTCATGCTGCCCCTGGCTGATTGCGACGTTGATGGAAGAATCCGATGGGTGGACCCAGCCTTTGGCTATGAGATACAACGGGCCGTCGGCAGGCACGTCATCGCCCAGATCTACTTCGACGTAATGATCGCGCGTGACGCCCTGGTATTGGCCGCGTCCAAAGGTGTCGAGATAGCGATTATCGAGATCGCGCACAATTTCCGTTACGTCATGGCCGTTATCATCGATTGCACGGACGATCTTATGAGGAGTCTCAACCGCGATGACTCTGGGCTTTACTGCCGGCACTGCGAAGCGCTCGTCAGTGAAGACCTCTGTCCCGGCTGGATGATCCACAGCCATGAGAGCGAGATAGTCGTAATAGTAAGTCTCCCATAGCTCGCCGGTTATTCGCAGGTCATAGTAGCCGTTGTGAGGAGATAGCTGGTCGCGTCCGATCTTATACCATTCTTCGGTTGCGCCGATGCGGGCCGTCCCCAGGGAGTTGATGCGCAATCCGATGGCCGATCCCCATGGAACCGAGTCCTTCACGAATTCGATGTCCTTGCCGTTATAGGCGAAGAGAAATGGACAGGATCCCTTCAGTCGCTGCTCCGTGACGACCTCCTGATCTGCCTTGAGCGCGAATTCTGCTCGCACCGAGCCGTTCGGCCACAGAATGCGCGCCACGTCTACTCCGGTTTGCTCGCCCAATCCAAAGTGCATCTGCGGCCCGGTGATTGGCTGCATCTGCACGAGCAGCCCGGAGCGGATCTCAATTTCGCCGCCAACCCCAAAGGAGTTGATGCGCTGGTCGCCGGTTGCTTGCTTTGCACGCGGACGAATAATTTGCCAGTGATAATTCTTCGACCCGTGATTGACGGCCTGCACCGGCTGACCATCTGTCGAGAGACCGAGGAGATCGAGCCGACCATCGGAATTCAAGTCCGCCGCGTCGAAAACCATTGCAGGACCTACAAGCTTCGCGGCAGGGAGGAAGGCATCTTTATGATCGCCAAGCCATACGAGCGCGCCCGGAACGTTGCTACCCGTCGCAGGCGCTACGCGGCTCAGCAGCAGATCGATCGCCCCGTTGTTGTCAAGGTCAGCGGCACGCAGGCGCACTTCGCCGGCCAGATAGCCTGATGTAGCTGGAACGCGAGCAACTTCAACCTGGTCCCAGCCATGTCCGTCGCTTTTCTCTGCCAGCCGAACGATTAAGCCGTCAGCTTTGACGGCAAGCAGATCGAGAATGCCGTTGTGACTGGCATCCGCGGCCGTGATCGCTTTCACCTGCTCCAGGCCCGGGGGGGGCAGCTCGGTGAATCTTCCCGAGCGCTCGTTGTTGAAGACATGAAGATGCCCGGAGCCATCGATGAATGTGGCGTCAGGGTTGCCGTCTCCATTCAGGTCGGCCCATACAAATCCTCGAACGCCGGAAAGTCCGGCGAAGGGTTGAGTTGGCGTGAACGTGTTGTCCCCGTTATTTCTGAGCACGGTCGGCGCGCCATCGGTTGAGCCCAGCACGACGTCGAGGTCGCCGTCTGCCTCGATATCGACGGCCCAGCCGCCTGTGTAGCGTCCATTCACCATCGATACAGGCAGTTTGGTCAGCGCTGTCACGTCAGTGAACGCCTCGGGCTTGTCCTGACGGAGGAATCGCACCCCCCCCGCGCCAGCCAGCACAAGATCGGTTTTGAAGTCGTAGTTGAAATCGATCGGAACGATGCCTTCCGGCTGCGGTGGCGTTTGCGCGGCGCCGCCTGGAAACGGAAAAGTGGCGCCAGTTGCGAGGTGCACTGTGCTTCCATTTGCTTCGGCAACGATGGCAGCGCCTGTATCGCTGAGCGAAATCGCACCGATCCAGTCCCACTTCGTCCTGTCCTCGTTTGATAGCGGCTCGACATTGAAGTTCATCGCCGTGTCCGCTGGCGCCGGCGCGAACACGGGGTTTTCTAATCGCAGGAAATGCGTGAAAGGTTGTGCCTGATCTCCCGGAGCAGGTTTGATCGCCCCCAGGCTTTGGCGAAAGCTCGGAACCCGCATCAGCACATTTCGCAGGAAAGTGGTGCGCATCGCCGCTGCACGCGGATCGGGCCCGGCAGCCGCAGCCTCGAGCGCACTCAGTTGCTCCTTCACTTCCGGAGGCCACGCTTGTGACTCCATTTCGATGCGAGCCACGGATTGCTTCAGGGCAGCGGCATCGCCGCGTTTCGCCGCCACACGGCTCAAATCCAGCAACGCGGCGACATTGTCGGGTTGCGCATTGACAATCCGCTGCATCAACGACTGAAATTCGGCTTCGCTGTTGGGGTCGCCTTGACGCTCAATTTCTTCAGCGAGGCGATACGTCGCGATCAAGTTGTTCGGGTTAACTTCGACGGCCTTGCGGAAATCGGCGATGGCTTCTGCAGAATTTCCCCTGCCTGATTCCAGCAATCCCAACAGATACTCAATCGCGTCATTATGCGGAGCAAGCTTCTGCGCCAGTTCCAACCGCTGTCCGGCAGGATCGAAATTTCTTTGGCGCAAGGCGAGCACCCCCCAGTTCGCCCAGGCCGCCGGCTCGCCAGGGACAATCTGCGCCGCACGGGCCAATTCGCGATCGGCGCGAACATCGTCGCCCACCTGCAGAGCGGCAAGACCGACATAGAAGGCCGAAACAAAATCCGCGTAGGTCTTCGACGACCGATCTGGCAGGCGTGAGCGGCAACCAGTAATGACCAGAGCCGATGACGCCAGGAGACAGGCGAAGAGCCGCGCAGTTCGCGCTCGCGCTCGGCGTTTCTCCACTGCGGAACTACTCAATCCCTTAGCCTCATCTGTTTTTATTTTGTGAGCTTTCTTGAACATATCGAATTCTCATACTGCGGGGGGAAGGCGCACCGCCTTAAGCAATCGTCTTTTGGGCCTTCCTTCGCTGCGCTCTTCTTCTGTTCTCCCGTTTCGTGGCCATCGCCTTGAACCACAACACACCCACGCCGAGGAAAGGAAGCGCGAACAGGAGCAGGTTCCAGCGGCCCAGGAGGGTCGGCGTCACTGGAACATCGGTATCCGTCTCGCCGCTCACCTGTGAGCTGGTCAGCAGAATGCGCACGTGCCACATCTCTTCTTTGTCGAACGGGACTACAGCCTTGAACTCTACCCGGTCGCGGAGTTTTTCGCGCCACGCGTCGTAGGTCGTTTCGGGCAGGCGTCCGCTTACCGGCTTAACGGCAACCTGGACCTTCATATCGCTGGGAACCGAACTCCCCGGCGGCCGGTTGATGATGACAAAGAAGCTTCCGACGCCGACGTCGGGATTGCTCCAGACGTCAACAGTGAACGGCCCCACCTTGCGGTTCTGCATGATGGGATAGGGTGGTCCGATGTGCGCCCATGTGGGCACGCCTGAGCTCAAGACAAGCAGGGCCACAAGGCAAATGTGCCAGGCGGTGCGGGCTCGGGATTGCGTCGGAAAATCAGTCATCGTGTCATCCGGCCATCATCGTGGCGCGCATATCCATGGGTTGAGTCATGAGCCAGACGGCAGCCAGAAAAAGCAGAAGGCAAACCACGGCCCAGGGCGAGAAAGCGCGAATGCGGCGCTCGCCGGCGTCTTCCTCCGCGAGGCGCCATGCGATCAACAATGATCCTGCCAGACCCAGCAGGAGAAAGCCGAATTCGATCGGCTGCGCGATGTACTTTGGGATCCCGAGGAGCGTCCAGCGAGGGTCGCCGATGGGCCAGCCGAGGCTTGCGAGGGCATTTTGCGTTACCGGAACAATCGTGTAGAGGCCAGTGAAGAAGTGGAATCCGTAATGCGCAAGCCACACGCCAAAGCCAAGTGGCACCAATGCATAGGTGTAGCGGAGAAGCAGCGGCAGCCATGCGCGTTTCACTCCGCCCCAGGCGCGAGTGATCCAGGCAGCCCCTCCCAGGAGAATGGCCGGCTCGACGACCAGAAAGATCGTAAACAGTATCCCGAGTTCCGTTGCCTGGCTCTGGATGTGCAACAGCCGGCCCAGGCAGCTTTCGACCGCATATACCGGACTGACCATGCCGAAGGCGTTCATCAGCGCGCCGAAGCAGAAGACCAGTACCAGCGCCGCGATGTCCTTGCGGCGCGAGAAGTAGCCCACGCCGGAACGCCGGGGATCGATCATCAGTTCACTCGCGGGCAGGCGGCTCAGAATTCCGATGTTGTCGTGTGGACAGGCGTGAACGCAATCGAGGCAGAAGGTGCAGTCCATGTTGCCGGCTTTGCTGGGCAGGAAGAGCGCGAGTTCGCAGCCTCGCTGGAGGACTACAAGATCGGAATCCGACGTGTGACGGCCGCGAATGCAGTCTTTCGTGTGACAGTCTGAGCAGACATCGTGATCGCGTACCTCGACTTCGAGGGGTGACACCGTTGACGCAAGGAAGTTGAACTGGCCTAGCGGACAGACAAACTTGCAAAAGGTCGCGTGCTTGAAGAATCCGTCGATCAAGAGCACCGCGATGAAGTAGCCGGCGATAATCCAGGCGGTCAGCCATGGCGATGACCACAGGCCGAACAGTTCGTAGGTGAAGAGGATGAACGCAAACAGCACAACCGCCATCCACTTATTGCGAAGCCTGCGCGGCCAGGTAAAGCGCGGATGAAGGAACCGCCGCATGAGGTTGCGCGCCAGCATGAAAGGGCACGCCATGCAGAAGAAGTTGCCCGCCACGAGTATCACAAGTACCAGCGCTCCGCGAAAATGCACCCAGGTCAACACCGTTGCCAGGTTCTTCGGAGAGATCGACGGCCCAAAGAGGCCGTGCAGAATCATGACCAAGCTGACCAGAAGAAGTGGAATCTGCAGCAGAGTTCGCGAGTGGCGCCACATCAGAAATCGCCCAATTACGGGAAAGAGCAACAGATCGAACGGCGGGGCTTCTACCAGATCATCATTGAGATCGTCGTCGAGATCGTCAGGCGCAGGCGAATTGGACAAGGTTGCTGGCACTTAATTCGATCGGACGCCCTTCACGTCCATCTGACGCTCGATCTTTCGCCCATCGGCGAGTTTGATATGAAGCAGCACCACCCAGTCGCCGCCCATGTTGAAGTCGATCTGCGTTCGGTAGCTGCCGGGAGCCGTTTCCCTCGCCGAGTCGAAAACGGGACCCATGCCGGGATGAGACATATCCGCCTCCACCATGATCGTTGCCCGGGAGACGGGTTTTGCAGCGGCATCCGCAAGGTCGACGACAACCGTAGCCGGACCCACTCGGGGCGGCTGCGGTGTGATCTGTTCCTGTACGGAGATTTCGGTCACCGAATCGTCGCTACGCTGACACGCAGCAATCGCCAATGTTCCTATGCAGGAAATAGCTAGCAGAGCCCGGCAAAATTGAGGGGCCGCCACGCGGCGACCCCAGATGATACGCCTTCGATTCAAATCCATCCTCAACATACAGCCTGCTGGCGAGCAGCAGAATCATGCGGCGCAGGCGGAATCTTCCTCGATCTCGTCCTCGCGCCAGGAGCAGGTGCAGGTTGCCTCCTGCTTTTCTCCTTTGGGAGGAAACATGTGGTAATACATGCCGATCACCATCGGGATAAACACAACAGAGTTATAGAAAAGGTGGAGTTCTACGCGCGGGAAGACCAGTTGCAGAACGCTCGTCGGGACCGGCTTACCCCAGAAGTTGTGATGGATCACGAACGCCTGCCAGATCAGGAGGAAATGCTCGATATGATGCCAGAACTGGATGACCAGGGCGACTGTCCACCATTTGCGGCTAAGGCCGGTGAATCCTTTACGGAGCACCCATATCCCGATGAGCATGATCAGGGCGTAGCCATAATGCAGCACCTCGGACTTGATCAGCCACGGGTACCACAGCCCCAGAATCCCGTTGGCTTTCGGTCGGGGCCATCCCATTACCCAGATCTGGTAAGCCTGCACCAGGTGCTCGCCCCAGTGCGCCAGCACAATTGCCATAAATACAAACAGCGCGCGCTCGTGCCACTGCGAATTCAGCTTGTCGTAGAAACTCTGGCTCGACGCTGGAGCCATTGCGATGATCGGGATGCTTTGATTGGAAGCAGCCATGGAATTACCTCGTGGGCACGGGAAGGGAACGCTTTCAAGCTAATGAAATGGAAGCTCCTTCGTCTTCAGCCAATCGATGGAACATTATCTCAAACTTTCGGTTGACCCTACCATTGGCAAGCCTTGTTCTCCATGCGGCGGGTGGAGAGAAAGATCAACCATTAGTTGGTTGACCCTCCCAGCCTAAGGCCCTCATCCTTGCTCCAACCCGTGCTCGACAAACGCTGCTCACTACTGCTTGCGACCGTCTGGACCTCTTGCTGTGCCGCCGTCACTGAGGGATTCAGGGCACGCAATATTGATGAGGGCAGCCTAGCAAAGGGCCCTCTTATACAAAACCGGAAATCGAGCCCGGCAGGAATTGTAAGAACTGTTCTCTGGAGGCAAGTTTGCGCCGTTTCATTTGCTCATTCGTCTTGTTGTCAACTGTTGGCACCTTATCTCTATTCGGTCAGGGTTCGCAGGCCCCACAGACCGCGAACGCCCCGCAACCTGCCGCCAGCAGCCATCCCGTGACGGCTTTTGTCTATGAACGGGCGCGCGGAATAGGCTGGGACTGGTACGAAGCGCCGCCCTACGACAACTCCTACGGCTACGGAGAATCCCTGCTTCGCTTCGGGATTAACCAGACCCTCGCCCACTGGGACTGGAAGCTCGAAATCACCCAGCCCACAGTCCTCGACGCCCCCAACGACTCAGTAAGCTCCAACTCCGCGCAAGGCCAGCTCGGCCTCGGAGCCACCTATTATGTCGCCAACGGCAATAACTCCTGGCCGGTCGACGCATTTGTGAAGCAGGCTTATGCCCGGTACAACGCCGATACAGACAAGAACATCCGCATCGGCCGCATCGAGTGGTTCGAAGGTCTCGAAACCAAGCCGAAGAACCCCACCATCGCCTGGCTCCAGCCGAATCGTGTGGCGCAGCGGCTGGTCGGCAACTTCGGGTTTACAGTCGCGCAGCGCAGCTTTGACGGAATCGACGCGCATTACGGCGAGGGAAGCTGGGACATCACCACCATGTTCGGCCGCGCCGATCAGGGCGTCTTCAACATGAACGGCAATCCCGAGATAAACGTCGACGCGCAATACCTCGCCTTCACCAAGTCCGACTGGCAGGATCACTTCCTGTGGCGGGTATTCGCCATCGGCTATCACGACGGCCGTACCGGTATTACGAAAACTGACAACCGGCCGGCTGCAGTGCGCGCGACTGATCACCACAACATCAGAATCGGCACCTATGGTGGTGACTTCATGACTGCTATTCCGGCCGGTTCAGGACAGTTCGACTTCGTAGGCTGGGGAGTATACCAAAACGGCCGGTGGGGAGTGCAGCAACAGCGCTCAGGCGCTGCTACCGGTGAAGCGGGCTACCAGTTCCTTCACGTCGCCAGTACGCCATGGTTACGCGGTGGGTGGTGGTGGAGCAGTGGCGACAACAATCCGAACGATAACACGCACGGCACGTTTTTCGAAATATTACCCACCCCGCGTGTCTACGCGCGAACGCCTATCTACAATCTGATGAATCTAAAAGACGGGTTCGTCCAGGTTGTCGACCGCCCTAAGAAGAAGTGGGAGCTGCGCAGCGACTTACACTGGCTGCAGCTCAGTTCGAATAAGGACTTCTGGTACCAGGGAGGCGGCGCCTACGACAACAAGGTCTTCGGTTTCACCGGACGCCCCAGCAACAACCAGTCATCGTTCAACAACCTCTGGGATATCAGCTCCGACTGGCAGGCCACTTCGCATTTTGACGTGAACCTCTATTACGGACATGCCTGGGGGAAGACGGTCGTGCAGAAGATTTATCCCGCCGGACAGACTGGACAGCTCGGCTACCTCGAGCTGGTTTATCACTGGGATACGCCATTGTTCTCGCATCACTAAAGACCTTAAGGCGGCTTGTCTTCGGGCAGGTGGCGCTGTCCTGACAGTGCCGCAGATGCTACACTCTACGGTTTTCCTGCCGTTTTGAGGAGCATCATGCCACCAGAAGCCGTCGCCATTTCCGCCGTCTCTCCGCTCACCCGTCTGAACGAAGACGAGCAGCTATTTCGCTCGACCGTGCGCGACTTTTCGCAGCAGACCATCGGCCCCCTCGTGCGCCAAATGGACGAGGAGCAGCACTTCTCCGCCGATTTGTTACCGCAACTGTTTCAATTAGGCTTGATGGGCATCGAGATCCCCGTGGAATACGGCGGAGCAGGCGGATCGTTCTTCGAAGCCATTCTTGCCGTCGAGGAGATTTCCGCTGTCGATCCCTCGGTCGGCGTTCTCGTTGATGTGCAGAACACGCTCTGCGTGAATGCGCTGCTCAAGTGGGGAACCGCGGAGCAGAAGAAGACATTCCTGCCGCGAATGGCTGCGAAGATAGTGGGGGCCTACGCTTTGAGCGAGGCTGCCTCGGGGTCGGATGCCTTTGCCTTGCAGGCGCGCGCCGAGAAGCGAGAAGACGAATACATTCTGAATGGCCAGAAGCTTTGGATCACCAACGCCAAAGAAGCCGGACTATTCATCGTCTTTGCCACGCTCGATCCGGCAGCAGGATACAAGGGCATCACGGCGTTTCTGGTTGAGAAGGATTTCCCCGGATTCACCGTTGGCAAGAAGGAGGACAAGCTTGGCATCCGCGCCTCCTCCACCTGCGAATTGATCCTCGAAGATTGCCGCGTGCCTGCGGACAACGTGCTCGGCGAGCCCGGCAAGGGATACAAGATCGCCATTGAGACGCTGAATGAGGGGCGTATTGGCATCGGGGCCCAGATGCTAGGCCTCGCACAAGGCGCGTGGAACCACGCCGCCAAATACGCGCAGGAGCGCAAGCAGTTTGGTAAACCCATCGCCGAGTTTCAGGCGGTGCAATTTTCGCTCGCGGAGATGGCGACGGAGATCGAAGCCACCCGCCTCCTCGTCTACAACGCCGCGCGCCTCAAGGACGCGAAGCTGGATTACGTCCGCGAAGCCGCGATGGCCAAGTACTTCTCGTCGCAGGTCGCTGAGCGCGTGGCAAGCCACGCAGTCGAAGTCTATGGTGGCTACGGCTTCGTCAAGGACTATCCAGTCGAGAAGTATTATCGCGACGCCAAGATCGGCAAAATCTATGAAGGCACCTCAAACATGCAATTGGCGACCATCGGCAAGCTTGTGCTCGGCGGCATCAAGCGCGGCTGAGTACCGGGCTATCTTGCGAGCGTCGGAGTAACCTGACTCTGAGGATTTCTTTGCAATGAAAGCGCTTCTGCTCTCCGAATACAACAAGCTCGATGTCACTACGGACATGGATCGGCCTGTGCCGGCCCCGGGTGAGGTGCTCATTCGCATCGCCGCTTGCGGTATCTGCGGCAGCGACGTGCACGGATACGATGGCTCGTCAGGGCGGCGCATTCCGCCGCTGGTGATGGGGCACGAGGCTGCGGGCACGGTCGCCGAGATCGGCGATGGGGTCCGCCAGTTCAGCGTTGGAGACCGCGTCACCTTCGATTCTACCGTCTACTGCGGAGAGTGCGAGTACTGCCGTGCGGGCGAGGTGAACCTGTGCGACAACCGGCAGGTGGTCGGCGTTTCCTGCGGCGATTACCGCCGCCATGGAGCTTTCGCCGAGTATGTCGTTGTACCCGAGCGCATCGTCTACCGGCTGCCCGAGGAGCTGAGCTTCCCCGAATCGGCCATGCTGGAAGCCGTGTCGGTCGGGTTGCATGCCGTGCGAGTGGCCGAGCTCAAGGGCGGCGAAACGGCGCTCGTCATCGGCGCAGGCATGATCGGCCTGCTCACTCTGCAGGCGGCCCGCGCCCTCGGATGCTCGCGGGTCTTCGTCACCGATCTGGATGCCACCCGGCTAAAGCTCGCTCGCGAGATGGGCGCCGACGAGACCATCGATGTATCGGGAGCGGCGATGCTCGCAGAGGTGCTTCGGCTCAGCGGCGGCAAAGGCGTCGATGTCGTCTTCGAGGCTGTTGGGCGCGATGCCACGGTGTCGGCTGCGATCGACGGCGTGCGTAAGGGCGGAACGGTGGTGCTGATTGGCAACATCACCCCCGAAGTTCGGCTGCCTCTACAGAAGGTTGTCAGCCGGCAGATCCGGCTGCAGGGCACGGCGGCTTCGTCGGGTGAGTATCCCGAGGCGATGGAGCTGATGCGTACGGGCGCGATCCGAGTCAAGTCTCTCATTACAGCGGTTGTGCCGCTCGAGGACGGACCGCAATGGTTCGAGCGCCTGCACCGAGGCGAACCCAACCTGATGAAGGTGGTGCTGACTCCTTTCGATCAGCCTTCCGTTCCAGGAGAGCTTGCCTCGTGAGCGAGAACCTGTTTGACCTGAGCGGGCAAGTCGCTCTTGTCACCGGGGCGAGCCGCGGACTTGGGCAGTACTTCGGTCGAGCACTGGCGAGAGCTGGATCGGATCTCATCATCACCAGCCGCAAACGCGAAGATCTCTCGGCATTCGTGACTGAAGTCGAGGCGATGGGACGCAAGGCGGTTCCTCTGGCGCTCGATGTGCGTGATCACGGCAGCATTCAGCGGATGGCCGAAGAGGCGCAGGCCGCGTTCGGGCAGATTCACATCCTGGTCAATAATGCCGGTTGCAACGTTCGCAAGCCGGCGCTCGAGGTTACGTGGGAGGACTGGAACCTCATCCTCGACACCAACCTGCGGGGCAGCTTTTTTGTGGCGCAGGCGATTGCGCGGAGAATGATCCCCCACCGGTATGGGCGAATTATCAACATCGGGTCAGTGACCAGCGTTGCCGGGTATGCCGGGCTGGGGCCGTACACCGCCAGCCGGGGAGGAATCCGGCAGCTCACCATGAGCCTTGCTGATGACTGGGGGAAGCATGGAGTCACAGTCAACTGCCTCGCTCCGGGGTGGTTCAAGACGGCGCAGAACCGGGTGATGTACGAGGACGAGGGCTGGGTCGAATACCTGACCGAGCGGATCCCGCTCAAGCGTCCCGGCGAGCCCAACGATCTCGATGGAGCGATCGTCTTTCTGGCGTCAGAGGCGAGCCGCTACGTCACCGGGCAGACGCTGCTGGTAGATGGAGGCATCTCGACGGGGGCGATGCGGGCGACGGTTTCAAAACGGGAAGGATGATGGAGATAGCCCCCTCCCCCCTGCCGGGGGTGATGAGCTGTTTTCTCTTTATCTCATTGATTCTGTGTTGATTCATTTTGGAGTCGGCAGCTATCTGATTGCAATAAGATGACTTCCCCTATCTTTCTGATTCCATCCGGTTTCTTACCGTACAAGACCGCTTTGCCCCAGCTTATTGATTTTTCATGACTTAACTTTTGAGTCGGCAGCTATCTG
>Ga0210398_10001203_pt1 | contig 27464 bp, 23 predicted proteins | sample IncBWC4OmetaG_FD_161047 | JGI IMG/M metagenome (GOLD analysis project Ga0210398, IMG submission 161047) | Forest soil microbial communities from Barre Woods Harvard Forest LTER site, Petersham, Massachusetts, United States - Inc-BW-C-4-O | ecosystem: Environmental > Terrestrial > Soil >... | reverse complement strand
AGCAAACACCATGAACGGCTACGTCTTCCCCGCCCGCACCACCACGGCCGAAATCGAGCTCGGCGCCACGCTGCAGCCCAAATTCGGCCCCGACGGCCTCATCCCGTGCATCACCACCGATGCCACCACGAATGAGGTGCTGATGTTCGCGTTCATGAACGCCGAGTCGCTCGCGCAGACGATCAAGACCAAAAAGGCCACGTACTGGAGCCGCTCGCGCAATAAATTCTGGGTCAAGGGCGAGGAGTCGGGAAACGTCCAGCTCGTGAAGGAAATCCGCGTGGACTGCGACCAGGACGTGCTCCTGCTCAAGGTGGAAAATGTCGGCGGCGCCGCCTGCCACAACGGTTACAAGTCGTGTTTTTATCGCAAGCTCACCGACGGCGCCAGCGCCGAGGATTCCGCCACGCTCAAGCTCGAGTTCGCCGCGCCACGCGTGTTCGACCCCGCAACGGTTTATAAGAAAAAGTGATTTTATTTACCGCGGATTACGCGGATAATCGCGGATCTTTTTTGTGTCATTCCGAGCCGTGCGAGGAATCTCTGCCTGCCATCAGCCCAAGATATGAGATTCCTCGCACGGCTCGGAATTACAAACCGGAGAATGTTGGCCATCCGGCCTCAGCTCCTGGCACTTGTTACCTGATACTTGGCACTTCGTATTTAGACATTCGTCATTCGCCATTCGGATTTCGTCATTTTTCTTCGCGCCTAATCGGAGCTACGTGCGATTCTGATACTTGGGCGGTTAAGGTTGAAATTTCAACCGCACCACCCGATTCTGACCCCTCATGCGCCCTCGCCTGCTTCTGTTCTGCGCCGCCGCCGCACTTCTCGCCTCCTGTCGCGACGAACGCATCGCCACCTATCGCGTGCCCAAGGATGCGCCGTCACCGGCCGTTTCCACCCCGGCCACGGCCGGAACCTCGGACATCACCTGGACCCTGCCCGCCGGCTGGACCACCCAGCCCGACCCGAGCGGCATGCGCAAAGGCAGCTTTCTCGTCAGCGGCACGGGCGACGCCAAGGCCGACATGTCGGTCACGGTTTTCCCGGGCGACGTGGGCGGCGACCTGCCCAACGTCAACCGCTGGCGCGGCCAGGTGGGCCTGCCGCCCATCGATGACGCCACGCTCGCGCAAACCGTGCAAACCATCGATGCGCCCGCCGGAAAATTTTCCTTCATCGAACTCAGTGGCGTAAATGCCGCGCAAAAAACCGTGCGCATGCTTGGCGCGTGGCTACAGCAGCCGGATCGCCGGTGGTTTTTCAAGCTCCTGGGCGACGACGCGCTCGTCACCACGCAACACGATGCGTTCTTCGCGTTTTTGAAATCGGTTTCATTCGCGGCCGTACCTGCGGTGTCCGGTCCGGTGAAGGCGCAAAGCACCAACGACCTGCCCAAAGCTCCGTTCGCCCCATTCGCCGGCGGCGCCATGCCGGACACCAATGCCGTACCCGCACCCGTTGATTCGTCCGCAACGCCAACCCCGCCGGACTCGGTGCCCCAAGCCTCGCTCACCTGGACTGCGCCTGCCGATTGGCAGGCAAAGCCACTTGGCCAGATGCGCCTCGGCAGTTACGGCGTGAGCGGCGATGCAGGTAACGCCGACATTTCCATCATCGCCTTCCCCGGTGAAGCGGGCGGTCTGCTCCCGAATATAAACCGCTGGCGCGGCCAGCTCGGCCTCGCGCCGCTCGCTGAAGCTGACCTCGCCGGGACGACCACCGCGCTTGATGGCGCGGACGGACTGCATTTCACGGTCGTTGACCTGACCGGCCAGGCTGCAGGTGCGCCCGCGCGGATGCTCGGTGCCATCCTGTCGTTCGGCGGCCAGACTTATTTCTTCAAGCTAACCGGGCCCGATGCGCTCGTCGCACGCGCGAAACCCGCCTTCCTCGATTTCCTTAAAACGGTGAAGGCGCCATAACATGCACGATCTCTTAAAACCCTTCGTCCGTTTCTTCGTTTCGCTGCGGCTCACGGTCGTGCTGCTCGTGTTCTCCATCCTGCTCGTGTTCCTGGCCACGCTCGACCAGGTGCACCTCGGCGTCTGGGGCATCCAGCACAAATGGTTTTTCACCTTCATCGTGGTGCAATCGGTCAACGGCTTTCCCGTGCCGGTTTTTCCCGGCGGCTACTTCATCGGCGGCATGCTCCTCATCAACCTCATCGCCGCCCACGTTTACCGCTTCAAGTTCAGCTGGAAAAAATCCGGCATCTGGCTCGCGCACATCGGGGTGATCCTCTTGATCGCCAGCCAGTTTTTTACCGGCCTGATGCAGCGCGAAAGCCAGGTGCAGTTCAACCTCGGCGAGACCAAGCACTATTCGGAGGACTTTCTCCTCGACGAGCTCGCCGTGATCGACGCCACCGACCCGAAGTTTGATGACGTCGTGGCGATTCCGGAGTCCCTGCTCGCGCGCGACGAGCCCATCCAGCATCCGAAGCTGCCGTTCCGTATCGTCACGCGGCTGTATTATCCCAACTCCGTGGTGCAAATGCGCAGCCAGGCGCCCAATGCCCCGCTCTCGCCCGCCACCATGGACATCGGCACGCAGGTCGCGGTCACGCCGCAACCGATCACCTACAAGCCGGACGAGCACAACATGCCCACGGCCTGCGTCGAGCTCATCGGCCCGGAAGGCTCGCTCGGCATCTGGCTCGTGTCGCCATGGATCGAGCAATCGCAGGCCTTCGACTACGCCGGCCGCACCTGGCAGCTCGTGATGCGCTCCAAGCGCTACTACACGCCTTACGCCATGACCCTGCTGCAGCTCAAAAACGACGTGTATCCCGGCACCGACATCCCGAAAAACTTTTCCAGCCAGGTTCGCATCCATGATGAAGCCAAGGGCGACCGCGACGTGCTCATCTACATGAACAACCCGCTGCGCTACGGCGGCCTCACCTATTACCAGTACCAAATGAACAAGGCCAACGGCCTGAGCGTGCTGCAGGTCGTGCGCAATCCCAGCTGGCGCCTGCCCTATCTCGCCTGCCTGCTCGTGGCGCTCGGACTAGTGATTCAATTCGGCCTGCACCTCATCGGCTTCATCCGCAAACGCTCCGCCGCGGTTAAAACCTAACCACAAAGGCACAAAGGACACGAAGGCGAAAAGCCGACCTTACTCATAATTTCAATGCTCCCATATTCAAAAACCATACAAAGCCACTTAGGGGTTAACCTTCGTGTCCTTTGTGCCTTTGTGGTTAACAAATGAAAAAGTATTTTCCCTACGCCGTTTTGTTGATCGCACTCATTGCGGTCGGCTGCTCGCTGTTTCCGCCGAAGCCGGCCGGCGACTACAACCTCGACGCCTTTGCGCGCCTGCCCGTGCTCGCCGACGGCCGGCTCAAACCGTTCGACACCGTCGCACGCACCGCCCTGCTCGAGCTGCAGCACCGCCAGCGCGTGGTCACCCCCGACAACCGCGAGCTCACACCCACCGAGTGGCTGCTCGACGTGCTTTTCCGCGCCGACCTCGCCGACCATTACCAGCATTTCCGCATCGATAACCCCGATGTGATCTCACTCTTCGGCCTGCAACCCGAGGACGGGGCGGAGAAAAAGCTTTTCTCCTTCGCCCAACTCTCGCCCAAGCTCGACGAGCTGCAGCGCCAGGCCACCCTCGCCTCGCAGGTGGACAACTCGCAGCAAAGCGCCTTCGAGCGCGCCGTGCTCCAGCTCCAGACCAGCCTCGAGCTGTATCAGCGCCTTAAATACAGCATGGTGTCGCCCGACAGCGATGACTTCCTGGCCGACCTTTTGAAATTCCAGCAGGCCTTGCCGGCCGGCATCGAGTCCATCCGCGCCAAGGAAGCCGGGAAGCCGCATGATGAGGCGATCGCCAAACAGGTCATGGATACCGGACAGCAGTTCGACTTCATGGAGAAGGCCGCCTCCCTGCTGACCGTCCCGCCCGATGCCGAGGAGGCCAAGCCCGACGACTGGCAATCCACCGGCCATGCGTTGCTCGGTTCGTTCGCCGATGGCGACATCAACCCCTACACCCTCACCTACGCCGGGATCGGCCACACCTGGCGTTTTCACCAGCCGGAACAGTTCAATGAACTGGTGAAACTCCTCCACGACCGGTTGCAGACGCACTTCGCGCCCGTGCTGAAAAAATGCGACCTCGAGGCGCGCTTCAACGCCGCGGATCCGTTCTACACCGCAATGATCCTCTACGTCTTCGTATTTTTGTTTGCGATCATTTCCTGGCTCAAGTGGCCCGAACCGCTCGGTCGCGCTGCATTTTATCTCATGGCCATCGCCTTCGTGCTCGCCACCGCCGGCATTCTCACGCGCATGTGGCTCGAGGGCCGTCCGCCGGTGACGAACCTTTATTCGTCGGCGCTTTTTATCGGCTGGGGCGCCGTCGGCCTCTGCCTCGTCCTGGAAAAACTCTATCGCAATGCCATCGGTACCGCCGCCGGTGGGGTGATCGGTTTCGGCACGCTAATCATCGCTCATCACTTATCGCTCGGCGGCGACACCATGGAGATGATGCGCGCCGTCCTCGACTCGAACTTCTGGCTGGCCACGCATGTCGTGGTCGTGACCACCGGCTATGCCTCCACCTTTCTCGCCGGGTTCCTCGCGCTCATTTACATTTTGCGCGGCTTGCTGACCAAGTCGCTCGACAAAGCCACGGCCGACTCGCTCGCGCGCATGGTTTACGGCATCACGTGCTTCGCCACGCTGTTCAGCTTTGTCGGCACGATCCTCGGCGGCATCTGGGCCGACCAGTCATGGGGCCGTTTCTGGGGCTGGGACCCGAAGGAAAACGGCGCGCTCATTATCGTGCTCTGGAACGCCGTCATCCTCCACGCACGCTGGGGCGGCCTCGTGAAACAACGCGGGCTGATGTGCCTCGCCGTCTTCGGCAACATCGTCACGAGCTGGAGCTGGTTCGGCGTCAACATGCTCGGCGTCGGCCTGCACAGCTATGGTTTCACCCAGGCGACCTTCTGGTGGCTCATCGGCTTTGTCGCGAGCCAGCTCGCGATCATCGCGCTGGCCAACCTGCCGCTCGACAAATGGCGAAGCTTCAGCGCCGCTGCGCGCGCGCAAATCCCAAACGCCAATACCCAAACGCCCAAAGCGCCGGCTTAATTTCCCAGCAAAAGCAGACGGCGATCCTTTTTATCGCAGAGGACGCGGAGATCGCCGAGTAAATTTATTTCCCGCGGATTACGCGGATAAGCGCGGATATTCTTTATGTCATTCCGAGCCGTGCGAGGAATCTCTGCCTGTCATCAGACAAAGACATGAGATTCCTCGCACGGCTCGGAATGACAAATTGGATGGATACTCGGCCATCCGGCCCTAGCTCTTGGCACTTGTCACCTGATACTTGGCACTTCATCCGCTCGTCATTCGCCATTCGGGTTTCGTCATTCCTTACATCAATATCAAGCCCACTTCGCGCGCGGCGTCTTCCGCGGTTGATCCTTTCGCGATCAATTGCCATGCGGCCTGCACTTTCTCGGCCGGTGGATCAATGAGTGCCGCCAGTTGTGCCGCTTCACGAAAATCTCGGAAGAAAAACGTGTCGCCATTGGCCAGGCGCAATTCGAGCCGGGTTCCGGGTTGGCTGGCCGACCCGGCATGCACCCTCACCAGCAGGATGCTGCTCCACGGAATCAAGCGCGCGCTGCGTTCTTCCGGCCCCACCGCAATTCCGGCCGCACTGAGCTGGATGAAACGCTGGGCGCGCATCCGCCGGATCTGCAGCGGAAATCCCACCGCACACACAAACACCGTCGTACCGGCCATGGCGTAAACAGCATCCATCACGTCCGGATTTTCCTTATTGAATTGCAGGTAAAGCAACAGGCCGCACAACGCCGATGCCGCCACGGCCGCAACCACCTCAAACCGCCGGATACGCGGGCCGGGGAATGTTTTTGGCCGGCGGAAAAGCAGGCTGAGAAACTCCGACACGCGGGCCGATTCCCGGGCCGGCTTTTGCACCGTCAGTTGCAGGTAGTCCAATATCTCCTTTTGCAATTTTTCCACGCCGGACCGGAATGTCATCCAACCAAATTCGGTCCGTGGCCCGGTCGATTCGATAATCAGGCTCTTGTAAATAGGTACCGCCAGATGCAGCAGGGCGCTCTCCGTACGGCAGCCGCGAAAATCAGCCCAGGCGATTTGCCGCTCCTCCAGCTGGAAACGGGGAAAAATGAAAGTGCGAAAACCTGACTTGTAATGACGCAAAAAAATTCCCTCGGTTGATAAACGCAGCTGCGGGCGACGAACCAGCAAAAAAATGTGCTTCAATAGCGAGACCGCCGACAACCACCCCAGCAGCGCCATCACGGCTCCGACGATGTAAGCAATGGCCAGCGGCTCGCCGGAAAACAGGGAGAAGGCCACCGCGCCGAAACCCACGGCCAAACCCCCAGCCAAAGGGATCATCACCACGTGGAAGATGATGGCAGGTTTGATCTCGATGGAATTCGTCATGAAAATCTTGCCGCTTTTAACACGGATGGGCGCGGATAACTAAATTCGCAGACGTCCGAGGTGGAGCGCGGCGTCCCGACGCGCTCGATTGAATCAACAGTTTTTCAAGCGCGTCGGGACGCCGCGCTCCACCTAAGCCGTTTGTCATTTGCCATTCGGGTTTCGTCATTCTTACTTCCCCAGCAATTCTTCCGCGTGGGCCAGCGCGCTTTTCGCGCTGCGGTCGCCGAGCATTCGCGCCAGTTCGCCCACGCGCGCCTTCCGGTTTTCATGGATCGGCTTGATGTGCACGACCGCGCGGTCGCCCGACTGGTCCTTCGTCACCACGAGATGATTTGCCGCCTGCGCCGCCACCTGCGGCAGGTGCGTCACGCACAGCACCTGGTGGCCGCGGGCGATCGCCGCCATTTTTTCCCCGACCACGACGCCGATCTCTCCGCCGACATTGGCGTCCACCTCGTCGAACACCAGCACCGGCACGCCGTCAAGGTCGGCCAGCACGGTCTTGAGCGCGAGCATGACGCGCGCGAGCTCGCCGCTCGAGGCGATGCGGGCGAGCGGCAGTGGCGCCTCGCCGACGTTGGGTGAAAACAAAAATTCACAGCTGCAATTGCCCGTCGGCCCGAGTTCGTCCAGCGGCACAAGCCGGATCTGAAAATCCGCCTTCTTGAAACCGAGCTGGGCGATGCCCTTCGCCGCGACTTTTGCCAGTTCCTTTGCTGCTTTTTCGCGGATCGCGCGCAGGTTCTGCGCTTCTTTTTTTGCCGCGCGCTCCGCCTCGGAAATGTGTTTTTCGAGCCGCGAGAGCGTTCCCGCCAGGTCGCCCTGCACTTCCAGCCGCCGGTGCATCTCGGCACGCGCCGCCAACACCACGTGCACGTCGCCGCCATATTTGCGCTTCAGTTCGAGCCACGTGTTCATGCGCGCAGCCAGTTGCTCCGCGTGCTCGGGATCGAACTGCAACTGCTCGCCCAGGGCCGAAAACTCGGCCCCGAGCTCGTTGAGCTCGACGGCCGCGGAGTTCAGCCGCCCGGCCAGCGCCGAGCTGGCCGGATCGAGATTCTCCAGTCGCCGCGCCTCGCGCAGCAACAGCGCCAGCCGGCCCTGCAGGCCGTCGTCACCGGTAAGGCCAGCCGCCAGCGTCTGCGCCAGCTCGATCAGTTCCTGCGCCCGGCTCATGCGTTGGAAATCGCGCTCGAGCGTCTCGATCGCTTCATCGGTCAGCTCCAACGCATCGATTTTGGCGAGTTGGTTCTGCAGAAACTCGATCTGGTCGGGCGCGAGCTTGGTTTCATTGGCCAGGCGCTCGCGCTCGGCGACGAGCTCGCGCCACGCGCGATAACGTTCCTGGTACGTGGCCAGCGCGCCGCCCGACCGACCAAACAAGTCGAGCAACTCGAGTTGGCAGCTTTCCTTCAACAGCCGCCGCGGCTCGCTCGGGCCGTGAAAATCGATCCAGTGTTCGCCGAGGCGCTGCAACGCCGCCAGCGTGGCGAGCCCGCCGTTGACGGTGAGTTTTGGCGCCTTGTCGCGCGGGAGGCTGCGCTTGAGCAGCAGCGCGCCATCCTCACACGGCGGCAAATCGAGTTCGGCCAGCAACGCGTCGATTTTTTTGGAGTCGGAAAAAAACAAGCCCGCCTCGACCTCGCACGCGGCCGCGCCCTGGCGGATGATGGTTTTGTCCGCCCGCTCGCCCGCCAGCAGGCTGAGCGCGCCGAGCAGGATGCTCTTGCCCGCGCCCGTTTCGCCCGTGACCGAGGTGAAACCCGGCTCGAAATCGAGCGACACCTCGTCGAGCAAGGCGAGATTGCGGATGCGCAGCGATTGGAGCATCCCGCATAAGGGCATGAAAACCGGCTTGGGTTCAAGCGGGAGATTTATCGGCCCAAACGCTCACGAGACAAATCGTTCTCATTATCATAATCGTTCTCGTTATCCGAAGCATCTGGGAGAACGAGAATGATTACGAGTAAGAGAACGATCAGTATCGTCCTGTCATCGACTGAATCTAAGCCACAGCCGCGCAGAGGGATCCGCCCCTGACTGATGACCGAACTTGCCTTTTCCGGCGAGCTGCGTTCAATGCAAGCAACCACTTGCATGCAAAAGAAGGTCAAAAAAAGTCCCCGGCCGGATGCGCGCCAGCGCCTGCTGGCCGCCGCCGCACTGGTTTTCGCCCGCGACGGGCTGAACGGCGCCACCACGCGCGCCATTGCCCATGAGGCCGCCGTCAATGAAGTGACCTTGTTCCGCCTGTTTCGGTCGAAGGATCGCCTGTTGGCCGCGGTGGTGGGCGAGACGTTCGGCGACCGCAATCCCCTCGCCCAGGCGGCGCTGCCGGATTTCACGGGCAACCTGCGGACCGACCTGATCCTTTACGCCCGCCACTACGAGCGGTTGCTGGTGCAAAATTTTCCGCTCGTGCGTACTTTCATCGGTGAAATTCAGCGTCACCACGGGTTCGAGCAACAGGTGTTGAAAGGCATTTTCCGCCCATTGCGCGCGGGGTTGATCCAGCGCTTGGAGGACGCGAAGGCCCGTGGTGAACTGCGCCGCGACATCGACGCGACCATCCTGGCCGATCTTTTCACCGGCATGCTTTTCACCGGCGTCCTCCGCCGGACCGCCCACGTGATAAAACCGGAATATACAGCCGCCAAGTATATCGAGAATGCGGTTGAACTCATCATTCGCGGCGCTGCCGCCTGATCCGCCATGCCGGAAACCCAAGCCCTTTACGGATCGGATCTCAGCCGGCTGTCGCCGTTTGCGGCGTCGCTCGCGCGCAAGGGCACGCTCAAATGGGCCATCGCGATCACCGCTTCGCTGGGCGCCATCCTTGAGGTCATCGACACGAGCATCGTCAACGTCGCCCTGCCCGACATCCAGGGCAACCTCGGCGCCACGTTGTCCGAGGCGGGCTGGGTCTCGACCGGCTACGCCTGCGCCAACGTCGTGATCATCCCGCTGACCGCGTGGCTCGGCTACCGCTTCGGCAAGAAAAACTACCTGTTGTTTTCACTCATCGGCTTCACCGTGGCCTCCGCCCTGTGCGGCCTCGCGCCCAACCTGGCGTTCCTCGTCTTCGCGCGCGTGCTGCAGGGCCTGGCCGGCGGCGGCCTGCTGGCCAAGGCCCAGGCGATTTTATTCGAGACTTTTCCGCGCAGCGAACAACCGATGGCGCAGGCGATTTTCGGCATCGGTGTTATCGCCGGCCCCGCCTTCGGCCCGGTGATCGGCGGCTATCTGACCGACACGCTCGGCTGGCGCTGGATTTTTTTCATCAACCTGCCGGTGGGCATCATCGCCGTGCTCATGGCGATGGCTTTCCTGCCCGCGGACCGCGAGGACGAGATCGTCCGCACCCGCGTGGACTGGGCGGGGCTCGGGCTGCTCACCATGGGCCTCGCCTGCCTGCAGACCCTGCTCGAGGAAGGACAGGACGACGATTGGTTCAGCTCGCATTTCATCGTGGCGATGGCCGCCGGCAGCGTCATCGGTCTGGCGCTGTTCATCTGGCGCGAACTTTCCATCGACAACCCGGTCGTGGATTTGCGGGTACTGCGCCACCGCTCGCTCGCCGCCGGCAGCGTGTATTCGCTCGTGCTCGGCATGGGCATCTACGGCGTTATTTTTGCCGTGCCGGTTTTCGTGCAGGACTACCTGCATTTCACCGCCATGCAGAGCGGCCTCTTGCAAATGCCCACCGCCATTGCCTCGGCCCTCACCATGATGGCGATGGGAAAAATCTCGGGGCGATTCGATGCGCGCATGCTCATTGCCATCGGTGCGCTCACCACGGTGGCCGCCGCGTTTGGCTTCGCGAGCATCAACCCCGACACCGGTGTTCACTCCTTGTTCTGGCCACTGATGCTGCGCGCCATCGGCAGCGTCTGCATGTTCCTGCCGTTGAGCCTCGCCACGCTCGGCAGCCTTCCGCGCGACAAGGTCTCCGCCGGCGCCGGTTTCTACAATCTCACCCGCCAGCTCGGCAGCAGCATCGGCATCGCCCTTATCACGGTGATCCTCGCCCACCGCGAGACCGTGCACCGCGCCGGGCTCGTGGAAAAAATTTCCGCCTACCGACCGGAGACGGTGGCGCGGCTGCAACTCTATAGCGGCGTGTTCGCGCAACGCAGCGCCGACCCGGTTGTCGCCCAACATCGTGCTTACCAGTTGGTCGACTCGGTCGTGAATTCGCAGGCGCTGCTGCTTTCGTTCGCCGATGTGTTTCGTTACGTCGGCGTAGCTTTCATTGTCACCCTGCCCTTGCTCCTTCTGCTCGGCAAAGGCCGCACCAACGGTGTCGCCGCTGCCGCCCATTGACCATCAAACCAAATAATTTCCCATGAGCTCCACCGAAACTTCATCTGCTTCCACCGTCATTTCATTGGCTCCCGCTGCGGGCGAGACCGCCCAAGTCACACCCGCCACGCCGCGCCGCCTCGGCCGCAACCTGCTCATCGCCGCCGTTTCCCTCGGCATCGCCGCCTGGCTCGTCGATTTCGGCTGGCACGCCTGGCATTACGAGGAAACCGATGACGCCTACGTCGTCGGCCACCTGCACCAGGTCGGCCCGCAAATCGACGGGCAGGTGAAGGAAGTCCTCGTCGCGGACAACCAGCTCGTGAAAGCCGGCGACGTGCTGCTGCGGCTGGATCCGCTCAAATATGAAATCGCCGTCGAAAAGGCCCAGGCCGACGCCGCCCAGGCTCGCGCGAAAAAAATCGAGTCCGCCGCCACGCTAGCCGAGGCCCAGGCCCGCGTGAGCCAGGCCGAGGCGCAAATCGGCGAGATCGACGCCCAGCTCGAACTCGCCCGCCTCAATCACGAGCGCAACAAGGTGATGTTTGGCGACGGCAAAAGCGGTGTGGTCACCCAGTCCGAACTCGATAAGAGCCACAGCGCCCTGGCCGTCACCCATGCCTCGGCCGACGCCGCCCAAGCCAGCCTCAGCGCCGCCCAGGCCGCACAGCAGGCCGCCAGCGCGCAGATCGAAGCGGCCGACGCCGCCAGCGCCGCAGCCGAGGCGGAATTGCGCGATGCCCGGCGCCAGCTCGCGGACACAGTGGTCACCGCGCCGGCCGATGGCCGCATCGGCAACAAATCCGTTGAAATCGGCGACCAGGTGAAATCCGGCCAGATGCTGTTTGCGCTCGCCGAACCCAGCCCATGGATCGTCGCCAATTTCAAGGAAACCCATCTCGCCCGCATGCATTCCGGCCAGCGGGTCGAACTTACCATCGACACCCTGCCCGGCCAGACACTGCACGGCACGATCGACAGCCTGGCCCCCGCGAGCGGTGCGCAGTTCGCGCTCCTGCCGCCGGACAACGCGACCGGCAATTTCAACAAAGTGGTCCAACGCGTGCCGGTGAAAATCGTGCTCGACGACGCCAGTCGCGCGCAATTCGGGGACCGCCTGCGCCTTGGATGCTCGGCGGTCGTCGACATCCGCGTGCGGTAAACAACAAACAGTCCAATCTTTTTAACGCAAAAACGCGGAGATGATTTAAGAAAGAACCCAGGAAGCCAGGAGTTGAAAGTCAGTGGTTTTTAACTCGTCATTCGCCATTCGTCATTGGTCATTAAAAATCGCGCGCCCCGGGCGCGCGATTTTTCCTTGCCCATCGCGGGTGTCTTCGTGCTCACTGACCACCCCGCATTTGGGGACTCTTAGCTCAGTTGGTTAGAGCGTTTCCTTGACATGGAAAAGGTCGCTGGTTCGAGTCCAGTAGAGTCCACCATGCATCGCAGTGCGATGCATGCCACGCCGAAGCCCAACGGGCGAAGGCGGGCTGCCCCGAACGTCAAACGCCAAACATCCTTCTGCGCCCGTTCGACAGGCTCAGGGCTATAAAGGACAAGTCCAACGTCCAACTGGATCAGTCCGAAAGCTATGGCGAGATGTCTCGCCGTAGCCCCGAGCTTGTCGAAGGGGCGAAGGCAGACCGCTGTCTCTATCCCAGCGTGCATTACGTCTGCATTCCAAGTTCATCTGGAGAAGGCATCGATATGCTAAAGAGCTTATCGAATATCGCTCTCGCCTTTGTATCATCGTCTCGGTGAACAAAGATGCTGATATTTGAACGCGGCGAGATGGCCGCGTGAATGTTAGCAGGGCCCGGATCAGTGTCCGCATCTATTTGGAATTTTACGCGCTCCTTTTCAAATTGTTCCAAAAGACGTTCTGCATCCTGAAGGGCATAAGTTCCGAACAATGTAAAATCAGGATTTTTTGCAGTCATGACTTTTGACGAACATTATAGCAGACCCACGCGAGGACAAGCATAGTCGAAACGGTCAACCTACTTCTCTTTTAGTTTCCCGTCCACCCCACCCATTTCACTTCACGTCAGCTCCGCGACGATGACGCAGACGTCGTCGGCGAAGGGCGCGCCAGCGCAAAACTTCCCTGCTTCATTCAGCAGGGCTTGCACCGAGTCATTCAACGGCAGCGCGGCAGCCGCGTTCGACTTCCTTGACCAATCGTTCGGCGCCAAATTCCTCTTCCCCGACACGTTGTTAGGGACAGGTCAAAAACCGCCTCCATTGAATTGACATCAACATAAACATTAACATGATCTTAATCATGAAGACCATTTCCATGGTGGATTTGCGGACGAATTCAGAGCGGATCGTACGGGAACTGAAACGGGGAGAACATATGATATTGAGCTACCGTGGGAAACCCCTGGCGGAACTCGTCCCTTCCCTCGCAGCGACAAAAAAAATGACCCCTTTGGCGGCATTGAACCAGGCCCAACTGCTCACGTCACAGGACGCCCATTACGCCGAAAAAACTGAAGCCTATCTCCGTGAATTGCGCGAAGACCAAAAGGCTTGGGGTGAAAAAACGCCGGCGTGATCCATCTCGACGCAAATTACCTCATTTTGGGCGCACGCGTTTCCACGGCGGAAAACGCAAACTTGCAGCGCTGGCTGGCGCAGGGTGAGCGTCTCAGCACCAGTGCCGTCGCCTGGATGGAGTTTGTCACGGGCCCGGTTACGCCTGCCGTGATCGACTCCATCCGTCAAATGATCGAAAACCGGATTCTGCCCGTGGGGCGGGAGGAAGCGGAACTGGCCGCACAATTGTTCAATGCGATTGGCCGCAAACGCCCCGCGCGTTACGACTGCATGATTGCGGCGGCGGCAATCCAAGCCGGAGCCCGCCTCGCGACGAGCAACACCGCCGATTATCGTGCTTTTGCCGCCCAAGGCCTCCAGCTCGCCTGACCTTGGTTTACGTCAGCTCCGCGACGATGACGCAGACGTCGTCGGCGAAGGGCGCGCCGGCGCAGAATTTTCCCACTTCGTTGAGCAGGGCTTGCACCGAGTCGGTCAACGGCAGCGCGGAGCCGCGTTCGACTTCCTTGACCAGCCGTTCGGCGCCGAATTCCTCCTCCCCGGGATTGGCCGCCTCGGTCACGCCATCGGTGAAAAGCACGAGTCGGTCGCCCGGGCCAAAATCTTCCTCGATCGTGGTAAACGTGAAAGTATCGATCAGCCCCAGCGCCGGGCCGGCGAGTTCATCCGGACAGGCAACCTTCCGCACCGCGCGGGTCGCCGCGTCCCAGTGCAACGGCGTCGGATGCCCGGCCTGGGCGTAACGAAGCCGGCGCGAGCCGAGGTTAATCACCGCATAGGCCGCGGTGACGAAAATGAGGCTGCCGGTCTGGTGCAGGATGCGGCCAAGGTTGCGATTGAGGCGCGTGAGCATGACGCCGGGATCGGCGGCAAACGGCCTCAACTCCTCCAACATCGCGCGCACCATGGCGGTGACGAGCGCGGAGCGGGCGCCATGCCCCATCACGTCGCACACCAGGATGCCCGCCACGTCGTCAGCGATGCGCAGCACGTCATAGAAATCTCCGCTCATGCTGCCGGCGGGTTGGTAGCGATGGGCCAGCCGCAGGGTAAGTCCGCCGGCGGAGAACGGCGCGTGCGCCGGGGGCATCATGGCCAGCTGCACCTCACGCGCCATGAGCAAATCCTTTTCCATCGCGAGGTTTTTTTCCGCGATTTCATCCCGCGAGGCCTCCAGCTGCGCGTTGTTGCGCAGGAGAAACTCCGTCTGCAGGCGCACGAGCGCGCGCATGGGGATCATCCCCACATAGCGCCCGTCCGGTTCGACCAGCACCACGTCATCATAAAATTCCAGCGCATCGCGCGCCGTGGCGGCCTTGAACACCTCGGTGATGGGTGTGGCCGTCGACACCTTTAACGTCGCCCGGGTGAGAAACGTGCTCACGGGCTGCCGGGCATTGAGGGCGAAGCCATAACGGGAGCCGAGCTGCTGCGCGAGATCACGCCGGGTGCAGACACCCATCAGGCGCGGTCCATTGAGTACAGCGACAAAGTCGATGTTTTTGCGGGCCAGCACGGCTTGTGCGACTTCAACCGTGGTGACCGAGGGGAGCCACTCCGCATGCGCCGTCAGCGTCCGCAAATCCACCGAGGACGGATCGTGATTGGACGCTGGAAGGGCCATGGCCCCCGTGTTAGGGCACGCCACCCCGACTTTCAATCCTTGGCCGAAAAGTCGCGCATTCGTAACGCAGATATTGCAAACCAATTTCCCGTTAACGCGAATTAACCGTAGTTTTCTCTCCAAATCGCTCGGATGATCGCGGTTAAAAATGATAAGTGCCGATCAGGCCGCGAGCCGCCAACGGCGCCAGACCACCAGCCCAAGCGCGAGCGTGCCCGTAATCGCCGCGTACGACGTCGGTTCCGGAATGGCGCTAACGGTCGTCGCTCCCACCCAGCCGCTGGCACCACCGCTTTCTGCCTGGACATGCGCCGCGCTGTAATAGACCCCGTTCCCTCCGTGCGGTTGGGCGAGGTAGAGAAAATCACTTTCGTTGACCGAAAACCCGTTCGTGCCGGACACATCGACGACTACTTTCTCTCCAGAAGTAAACGTCGGGCCGCTCGTGGGAAAATCGAACTCGAAGTTGTAATATCCGCCGCCATCGGCCGCGTTCTTGGTCCCCACCGTAATATTGGAGTTCGTAAATCCGGTTGGATTTGAAATAATCGAAAACGAAAGTTTCGACAGGTCTGAATTCAGGGCGGGATTGAAATTAAAATACCAGCCGGACACGAATTCGCCGCTGGCCGGCAAATTTATCGCATTGAACGTAAACTGCACGCTATTCGGCGCCAGGTCCTGAATGGAGAGCGTCAACCAGGGTGAACTTCCACCGGGCGCGGTTCCTGAAAATACGTCGTTCAGATTCAAAGTTGTCATCGCCGCGCCTGCACGGGGCAGAGCTCCGCCGACGAAGAGCACCCCGAAAAACAAAAGATACCGTGCATGCATGAGCGTTGAGAATGAGTGAATGCCCTGGATGGGTAGATTGCCCTAGACTATACATGTTCGATTTTTCCAATGCGTGACGAATAAGTGATAATTGGGTGACTGCTTACCGTAACGCACTGGTTACATGCACGCTTTCCAATGCGCGGAAAGCGGCCGCGACAACGGCGAACCAAGCTCCTCCCCTCCTTTTGCGAAAAACGGTTGCACTTTCTTCCGGGAGCCTTATTACGTTCGTGGCAACTCATGACAAAGGTTGCCACGACTCCCTCCCCCGGTATCGATTCCGGTTTTTACCTGCCAGCCGACGCTTTTTTTGCCGCCACGCGTCCAACTGCGCTGACCTTCGACGACGTCTCGCTCGCCACGCTCCATTCGGAGATTTTGCCGCGCGATACCGACCTCTCCACCCAGCTCAGCGACACGCTGCGCCTGCAGATCCCCGTGATTTCATCGGACATGGATACGGTCACCGAGGCGCGCATGGCCATCGCGATGGCGCTCAACGGCGGCCTCGGCCTGATTCATTACAACATGACCCCAGCCAGCCAGGTGGAGGAAGTCGCCCGCGTGAAGCACCACATCCACGGTCTCATCCAGGATCCCATCACCGTCGAGCCCGACCTGCTCATCGGCGACGTGCTGACGATGATCGAAGAACGCAAATTCGAATTCCGCACCTTCCCCGTCGTGGACGCGCACGGCAAACTCGCCGGCATGCTCTCCAGCAACCTGGTCAAGGAACGCTACCGCGCAAAAAAAATCGCCGACGTCATGACGCCCCGCGCACAACTCGTCACCATCTCGGCCAAAAAAATGTCGGGCGACCCGATCAAGGTCGCCGACGCCTTTTTCACCGAGCATGTCGGTCTCCATAAGATCCTGGTCGTCGATGACAACGGCCGCCTCCGCGGGCTCGTCACCAGTTCCGACGTCGAGCGCATCACCGGTGAATCCAAATCCCTGCGCAAGCCCGCGCGCGATGAACAATTCCGCCTCACCGTCGGCGCCGCTCTCGCCCCCGTGCGCAAACCCTCCGGCGAACTCGACCGCGACAAGATCCTCGCCCATGTCGGCCAACTCGTCGAAGAAAACATCGACGCGGTCGCCGTCTCCACCGCCCACGGCCACACCGCGGGGGTCGGCGACATGGTCCGCCTCGTCCGCGATGCCTTTCCCAAGCTCACCATCATCGCCGGCAACGTCACCAGCGCCGCCGGCGTCGAGTTTCTCGCCGACTGCGGGGCGAACACCATCAAGGTCGGCCAGGGCCCCGGCTCCATCTGCACCACGCGCATGGTCGCGGGCGTCGGCATCCCGCAACTCACCGCGCTCTACGTCGCCAGCAAGGCTGCCGCGGCGCGCGGCGTCCGCCTCCTCGCCGACGGCGGCATCACCAAGTCGGGCGACATCGTCAAGGCCCTCACCCTCGCCGACGCGGTCATCTGCGGCGGACTCTTCGCCGGTTGCCGCGAGGCCCCCGGTGAGATTTTGGAAATCAACGGGAAACTCTATAAACAATACCGCGGCATGGGCTCGGTCGCCGCCATGAAAGCCGGCAGCGCCGCCCGCTACGGCCAGGACAAGACCGACACCACGCGCAAGCTGACGGCCGAGGGCATCGAGGCGCTCAAGGAGATTTCCGGCTCATTGGACAATGTCCTCAACGACCTCATCGGCGGCATCCAGAGCGGCATGGGCTATCTCGGCGCAAAAAACCTCGGCGAGCTCCGGAACAAGGCCCGCTACGTGCGCGTCAGCGCCGCCGGCCAGAAAGAAGCCGCCCCGCACGACGTGATCGAAGTCTCCACGCGGAAGGATTGAGGTAGGGCGCGTTATCCCTAACGCGCCGTTGCAGTATTAATTTCAGACGGCGGATTAAGGATAATCCGCCCTACCCCCGCTCAGAATGACAAACCTGTTGAATACATGAGCCCAACCAAGTCCTCCTTTGCCGAATCCGTGCGCGGCAGCCTGAAGGAAATATTCGATCCCAGGAAAATCCCATGGGTGTTCCTGGTCCTGACGATGGCCGCGATTGTGGTTCAATTGAATCCCGGCTGGGAGTCCGGTCTCATTTATGATCGCACGGCCGTGGCTCAGGGCGAAACCTGGCGTCTTTGGACCGGACACCTCGTGCATTTTGGATGGCCACATTTCATCGCTGACGCCGGGCTGTTCCTGATTCTCGGGCGGCTTTTGGAACGCCAGCATCCCGTCGCCTGCTACGTTAGCCTCGTCGGCATGCCGCTCGCGATTGCGGTCGCGATGTATTGGGGCGATCCCACCATGGTTCGCTACGGCGGACTCTCCGCGGTCAATTTTGGTCTGTTGGTTTTCCTCGCCTTGCAGGGCTGGCAGCGAAACTGGGTCGACTGGTTCTGGCCCGCCGTTTTTTCCATCTACGTCTTGGAAATCGTGGTGGAAGCGAAGAGCCGGCACGGAACCGGCGGCGGCATGATCCAGTTCAATGATCCGTCGGTTCGCGTCGCGACCACGGCGCACATCGGGGGCGCCATCTTTGGGGCCTCGGTATGGGCCATCGGGTTCCTGAGAAACCGTTCGGCGCGACGCTCCCGCCCGCCGAAAGGAAACCGATAAAATTCATGAGCGAGTCTTCACAACACAAAACTGAGTCGGTCAAACGAATCGTGGCTGCGATCGGTTGCCTGTTCTTCGTAATTCTTGCAATAAAAATGGGTGTCGAATCTCTACGCGCGCGAAGCACACACGAACTCATGTCCAATTGGAAGAATGGCAAGATGACATACGAAGATGGTTTCAAGCTGACAGGAATCTTTGTGCTGTTCGCGGTCGTTTGGGGCTACTATGCCGTCAGGCCAAAAAGCGTCGCACAAACTCGGAACCGCGCTAAGAAGTGAATTTTTCTGCACCCGCCTTATGTGGGGCGTTTTCGGTTTGGAGAGGCCTATCACGGATAAAATTGTCATTCCGAGCCGAGCGAGGAATCTCTGCTGTTCCTGGCGAATTCAATTCCGGAGATTCCTCGCTCGGCTCGGAATGACAAAATAAATGATGTTCGCACGGCATGCCTATGTGCCCAATTAAGTCAAAAATGCTCCAGCCGTAAACGCAGCTCACCTCAGTCATTTCGCCGCCTGCATTATTTTTGTTTGCACTCCGCCCCGTGCTCGGGTTTCCAATTTATGGCAACAGGGGCGCTGCTCCGGTTGCCATTAAGCAACCATGTCCCTGATTCCATTTTCCAGCCGGCTCATCGCTGACGTCGGCATTTCGCTCGGCGATGAGGGCAAAGGCCGCCTGATCCCGGAAATTGTCGACGAGCTGCGCACCACCCGCGCGCCCGTCTCCGTCGTGCTCAAGGTCAACGGCGGCGCCAACTCCGGCCACACTGCCGGCGGCATCAAGCTCAACCTGCTGCCCTCCGGCGTCGTCGAAGTCAGCGTGCAGCACCTCTGCCTCGGCGCCGGCGTCGTGGCCGACCCGCGCAAAATCTGGTGGGAAGTCCGCCCGCTCGAAAAAAAGGGCCATGCCATCCTCTCGCGCCTGCGCATTGACGAGCGCACGCTCTTCTCCGACCTGACACACCGCCTGCTCGACCTCGCGTGGGAGGACTACCGCGTCAATATCCTCCGCGAGGAGCCGCGCGGCTCGACCGGCCGCGGCATCACGCCCGCGTACGCGGACGAGACCGCCCAGTGGCAGATCACGTACTCGGATTTTCTCGGTGGCCCGAACTACTTCGCGCGCAAGCTCGCCCAGCGCGCCGAGCGCGCGCTCCGCACCATCCAGCACGTCTGCCGCGTGAGCGAGACCGCTTGGAATGAATTCTTTGACAAGCTGACCGCCGCCGAGCAACGCGCCAACGCCGAGGCCATCGATCTTGGCGTGTTCGACAAAAGTGAGTTCGACTTCACGCAGTTCCGCGGCGCCGCGCCGTTTACCCTCAACCTCGATCGCCTCACCGAGGTTTACTGGCAGGCCGGTGTCGCCCTCGCAAAAAACATCCGCGAAGTGCGCGAGATCATCCGCGCCGAGCTGGCGGCCGGCCGCACCGTCATCGGCGAATTCGGCCAGGCCTACTGGCTCGACAAGCGCCACGGCTTCTCGCCCAACGTCACCGCCTCGCACACCTACACGCCCGAGCTGTTCGAAAGCGCGGGCCTGCCCGTGCAACCCGTGCACACCTTCGGCGTGGCCAAGGCCTACGACACGAAAGTCGGCACGCACACCTTCCTCACGCAAATGGACGACGCGCACCCGCTGTGCGCGAAGTTGAAGCAACTCGAGTTCGGCACCAGCACCGGCCGCCAGCGCATGGTCGGCTGGTACGATGCCGTGGAGAAGGGCGACGCACTCCGCTACGGTGGATTCCAGGACCTGATGATCAACAAGCTCGACGCGCTCACCCACAGCGGCGAATGGAACGGCGAGTTGCAAATCTGCGTGGGTTACGAGGACGCGGCCGGCCGCGCCTACGCCCACGTGCCGCGCAGCGAGGCCGTACGCCGCGCGCTGCACCCCGTCTATAAAAAATTTCCAGGCTGGAGCGAGGACGTATCGCAAGTGCGCTACTTCGCCGCCCTGCCCCGCGCCGCGCAACGCTATGTCGGCGCGATGGTCAAAAGCCTGCTTAATGTCGCCTACGCCGGCGAGAACTGGCCCGCCGCCAAACAACTGCCGAACCTCCGCTATCTCGGCGTCGGCCCGGAGCCGTCGCAAATCATCAAGGATGTCCCGGCCACGGCGAACCTGGTGAAGCTGGCCTGAGGTGGGTAGATTAGAATTTTAGGATGTGGGCGGGGTGCCCTCACCCCGCAATCGAGCTTGTAGCCGGGGTCGCCGACCCCGGTTCCGGCCTCAGCGAGACCGGCTACATTCAGAGCCAGCTAACGCGCTAAGCATCGTACTCGTTCTCATACTCATTCTCGTTCTCTCGTCTCGGATCGTCTTGGAGAAAGATAACGATTATGAGAACGAGAACGATTTATCCTCAGAAGTCCTGCAGCCGCCCCTCGCCGGCTCCGCGTTGCGGTTCGAGGCACGCCAGCGCTTCGCCGATCAGGTAGATTGATCCGGTCACGACAATCACGTCGTCGGGCCCACCGATGGCACAGGCCTGCGGCGCGGGGAAAATTTCCGCCACTTCCGCACGATGCGTGCGGCCGGCGAAACCCGCCGGCACGAGCGACTCAAGTTCCTCGAACGAGCACGCCCGCGACTGCCTGGGCACGGTGAAATAAATCTCACGCGCATGCCGGCCGATGGTTTCGAGCAGCGCACACGCACGCTCTATCCCCAGCGCGCCGGTGATGACGACCGGCGACCGGCTGGTTTCGGCCACCAGTTTTTTCAAATTTTCATCCAGCACCTGCGCACCTTCGGGATTGTGCGAGGAATCGAGCACGAGCAGCCGGCCGTCGGCCAGGCGCACGCGCTGCCAGCGTCCCGGCCAGCTCGCCTGTTGCAGGCCGCGTGCGACGACCTCATCGTCCAGCCGCCAGGCCAGCGGCAGCGTGCGCGCGACGAGCGCTGCGGTGGCTGCATTCCATCGCTGGTAAGCGCCTTCCAGGTTTGTGCGCGGGCAGTTGTCCACCTTTTCGCCAAAGACTTCACCCACCGAGACGACGCGCGACGCGCACCCGGCCGCGACATCGCGAATGACTTTTTCCGCGGCCGCAGGCATGCGGCCCAGCACCACGGGACGGCCGGGCTTGATGATGCCGGCTTTTTCTGCGGCAATTTTCTCGAGCGTATCGCCCAAAAATTCGCAGTGGTCCAGGCCGATGGAGGTGATGACTGCAATTTCGGATTGCACGACGTTCGTGGCGTCGAGCCGCCCGCCCAGGCCGACCTCGATCAGGCTGATGTCGCAGCGCCGGCGGGCGAACTGCAAGAACGCCATCGCGGTCATGAACTCAAAAAAGCTCGGGTGATCACCGGCGTCGAAACGTCCCAATTGTTCCGCCACGGGGCGCAGCTCGCGCGTGTAGGCGGTGATTTCATCCTCGCTCAAAATCTGCCGGTTCACCTGCACGCGCTCGCCGAGCTTCACGAGATGCGGCGAAGTGTAGAGTCCCGTGCGCCAGCCCGCCGCCTGGAAAATCGCATCGAGCATCGCCGCAACCGAGCCTTTGCCGTTGGTGCCGGCGAGGTGAATCACTGGGACGGCGCGCTCGGGATGGCCCAGCGCCCCGGCAAAACCCCTCATCCGGTCGAGGCCGAACTTCGGCCCACTCGCCTTGAGGCCAAAGAGATAATCCTGCACCGCTGCGTAGTCGGCCAGTTCGGTCGTGTCCATGGACAGAACGTCAGGTTTTGGCGGCGGCGGCGGGAAGTTTTTTCACGTACAGCGCAGTCAGGATGTCGCGCAGGCGGATGCGCATGTCGAGACGCGAGACGATTTGGTCGATCAGCCCGTGTTTGAGCAAAAATTCCGCGCTTTGGAAGCCGGCGGGCAGCGTCTGCTTCGTGGTTTCCTTGATGACCCGTGCGCCGGCAAAACCGATGAGCGCGCCCGGTTCGGCGAGGATGACATCGCCCAGCGTCGCAAAACTGGCGGTCACGCCGCCCATGGTCGGGTCGGTCAGCACCGAAATGAACGGCAGCCGCGCCTCGGCAAGCCGGCCGAGCGCGGCGCTGGTCTTGGCCATCTGCATGAGCGACAAGATGCCCTCCTGCATGCGCGCGCCACCCGAGGCGCTGAAAATGATGCACGGGATTTTCTTCGCCAGCGCCGTCTCAATGCAACGCGTGATTTTCTCACCCGTGGCCGAACCCATCGCGCCGCCGCAGAAGCGGAAGTCCATCACCGCCAGCGCGACCTCGATGCCTTCGATCTTGCCGATGCCACTGATCACCGCCTCGGGCAGGCCGCTTTCCTTTTCGTATTTTTTCAGCCTCGTGGCATAAGCTTGCAAGTCAACGAAGCGCAGCGGGTCGGCCGAGCGCACCCCCGCGTCGGCCTCGGCAAACGTGTCCGGGTCGACCAGCGCGGCGATGCGCTCGCGGGCGCCGATTTGGAAGTGATAACCGCTCTTGGGAACAACCATGAAGTTGTCCTCGAGCTCCGACTTGAAAACGATCTCGCCCGAGAGCGGGCATTTCACATACAGGCCCTTCGGGATGTCCTTCTTTTTGGGGACAATGGTGGAATATTTCGGCTTGCTGAAAAGCGACATGGCGATGGAAAGAGTTGGAACTTAACCGTGACCTAGGGTGACAACGTCGAGATTCAAGCCGCCCGCGCGGCGAAGCACGAAAGCGCAGCTGTTAAGGGTCGAACCAGTTGTAAAAACATCATCGACTAGAATATAATGCTGATCGGAACTTATCACCGTGTGCCGGGCCAAAGCAAAGGCATTTTTTAGGTTTTGCCGGCGGGTCCGGCGATCGAAGGTCGTTTGCGAAATGGTATCCACGGTGCGGCGTAACAGTGGTTTGACGCAAGTGCCCCCGCCGGAGATGCGCGCCAGCCGGCTGGCGATGAGCGCGCTCTGGTTGTAGCTGCGCTCTCGCTCCTTGCGCGGGTGCAACGGCACCGGCACAAGCACCGCGCCGCGGGCGAACTCCGCCAATCCCGGCGCCCGGCGCAGGATCACCTCGATATCGTCAAGCACATGCAGCGCGCGATGGTATTTCAATTCATGCATCAGCGCGCGCGCCGGGCCCTTGAGCAGGACGGCCGTGCGTCCCTCGCGAAATGCCGGTGCCAGCCCTTCGCAGTGCGGACACATCCGCTCGCCATGCACTTCGCCATAAAAGGGGTGCCCGCAGGTCATGCAGCACGGCGGCGAAACAAAGGCGAGCTGCGCGGCGCACCGCCCGCAAAGATGGCGGTATCCGCTGTCCTCGACCAGCCCGTGGCAGTGCACACACACCGGCGGAAAAATTACATCCGCCACGCCGCGGGCAAACTCAGCGAGCGCAGAGGTCATTGGTAGAAAACTTTGGCGAGGAACAATCCCTGCGCCGGGGCCGTCTCCACGCGATGCGTGCGCTCGCGCGAACGCAGGATGGCTGCGACTTCCTCGGGCGTGGACTTGCCCTGCCCGGCGGCAACCAGTGCGCCCACCAGCCGGCGCGCCATTTTGTAGAGAAAGCCTTCGGCCTCGAGCGTCACGCGCAGCCGCGGCCCGCGGCCGGTCAGCTCGAGCCGCCGCAGGTGCCGTACCGTGTCGTCCTTGGTCGAGCCGTTCAAGGCGCTGAACGCGCGGAAATCGTGCTTGCCCGCCAGCCGCGCGGCGGCGGCGCGCATCGCCGCCACATCCAGCCGTTGCGGCAATGACCAGCAAAACGGCCCGGTGAACGGATCCGCCCATCCGCCATGGTGCAGGTTGTAGAAATAAATTTTCCCGGTGGCCGCAAAGCGCGCGTGAAACCCCGGCGGCGCACGCCGCACGCTGCGAATCTGGATCGCCGCCGGCAGCCCGCCGGAAAACGCGGCCAGAAGCTTGGTCACCCCATGGGACCAGTCGGCGTCGAAATGAAAAACCTGCGCGAGCGCGTGCACACCCGCGTCGGTGCGGCCACTGCCGTGGATGCGGATATCGCGGCCAAAAATCGCCCGCAGCCGGCGCTCCAGCACGTCCTGGATGGCCTGGCCCCCGGGCTGGCTCTGCCAGCCTTGAAAGGCCGTGCCGTCATAGGCGACGACACATTTCCAGCGGGTGGATGAAGGTGCGCTCACAGAGAAATTAGTAGTTGGTCGTTAGTAGTTGTAATTGGTAATTCGTAGTTGGCAGTTGGTCACGGAGGCCCGGTGTTGCTTGCAGCGCGATACACGGATTGGCGCGGATGATTTTTATGTCATTCCGAGCCGTGCGAGGAATCTCACCGAATAAAAGCAGAGATTCCTCGCACGGCTCGGAATGACAATCGGGTTCATAATAATCACCCATTATAGCAGCAATCTGGAAGGGTTCGCGGATTTTTGAGATAATCCTGGACCCGCATCCTCATTCTTCCGTGGCACCAGATCCAGCGGATGGCGGAAATTTTTGATCGAGGAAATCCTGCAAAATCAGCGTGGCCGCGCGCGAGTCGATCAGGCCGCTGGCCCGCACCGCGCGGCGCCGCGACTTCGGGATCGTCTCTTCCGCCTCATAGCTCGTGAGCCGCTCATCCACGAAATGCACCGGCAGGCCGAAATCGGCGCGCAGTTGGGCGGCAAAGGCCTCGACTTCCTTCGCTTTGGGACCGGTGGAACCGTCCATGTTGAGCGGCAGGCCCAGCACAAAGTCGGTGATGTTGCGGGCGCGCACGAGCGCGGCCAGCGCCAGCTGGCGTTTTTCGGCCGTGGTTGCGGTCAACGCCGGCATCGGCACGGCCACGCCCAGCCCATCGCCATAGCTCAGGCCGATGCGCTTCTCGCCGTAATCAATGCCGAGGCAGCGCATTATCCGTTCACAGCCACTTCCGGCCATCGGCCCCGGCTTTGATGCGCGTGAGGAGCTGCTTGATGTCCTGGGCGCGGTGCCGGGGACACACCAGCGTGGCATCGGCCGTATGCACCACAATGAGGTCGTCCGCGCCGATGACGGTGAGCAAATGCCCGTCTTCGGCCACCACGATGTTGTTATTCCCCTGCTCGACGATGGCCGGGCCGCGCACGACATTGCCGGAAGCATCCTTGGGGTGATGCCGGGCCACGGCCGGCCACGAGCCCACATCGTCCCAGTCAAACGACGCCGGCAGCACGACGACATTGCCGGCCTTCTCGAGCAGCGCGTAGTCCACGGAAATTTTCGGCAGTGCCGGATAAATTTTCCCGAGCAATGGCGCGAGCGACCGGCGGCGGGCCAGGCCCGCCATGATCTGGTCCAGGCCGGCCCGTAAAACCGGCGCATGCCGTTCAAATGCCGCCAGCACGACGGGGACGCTCCAGACAAACATGCCGGCGTTCCAGAGATACTCGCCGGAGGCGAGATAGCCTTGCGCAACTTTGAGCGAAGGTTTCTCCACAAAGCGCCGCACGGCATAAAACGGGCGGCGATCAAACTTTTTCCACGGTTTGCCGCGCTGGATGTAGCCAAAAGCCGTGGCGGGTTCATGCGGCTTGATGCCAATGGTGACCATCACCTCGGCGCCGGCCGCGGCGGCAAACGCCGCGCGCAAGTCGGCCTGGTAGGTGCGCGTATCATGAATCACATGGTCGGCCGGCAAAATGGCGAAAACCCCGAGGGGATCTCGTTGTGCGACCAGCGCCGCGGCGAGTGCAACGGCCGGCGCGGTGTCGCGGCCAACCGGCTCGGCCACAATATTGGCCGACGGCAGCCCCCGGCACAGCGCGCGCACCGCCCGCAGTTGATCGGCGGCGGTGATGATGAAAATGTTCTTGGCCGGTGCGAGCGGACGCACCCGGGCCAGCGTCTGCGCGAGCATGGGTTTGTCGCCCACAATGCTCAGCAGGTGCTTGGGACGGCACAGGCGGCTTTGCGGCCAGAAGCGTTCGCCTTTTCCGCCGGCAAGAATGACGATGAATTTCTGTGGCATGAAGCTTAGTACGGAAAACTTAAGACAGGTTCAATCCGCGATGCGCCCCGGCATAGGAACGGATATAATCGGCAAAGGCGCGTTTGAGCCGCATGGTGAGGGTATCGTCGCCAACTTTGAAATGCACCGCGTCGATCGTGGCAACCGCCGATATGTCCTTGGTGGTCGAAAGCAGAAAGCATTCGTCCATCTGCGGGAAATCTTCCGTCCGCACCGCCGCCTCGCGCATGGGCACGCCGGCGGCCGGCGCGATTTTATCCAACAGCAACTGACGGGTGATGCCGCCCAGGATGCCCGCCTCCATCGGCGGCGTGATGACTTCACCGGCCCGCACAAAAGCTATATTTGAGACGGCAGCCTCGGTGACTTCCCCGGCCAGGTTGATAATAACCACTTCATCCGCACCGCGCGAGCGCGCTTCGCGCAGGCAGAGAATATTGTTTAGATAATTGCCGGTTTTCCACGCCGGGTTGAGCGCCGCGACGGGATTGCGACGCAGGCCGGTGGCCAGCGAAAGATTCAAGCCCTCCGTGAGCTGCCGTGGGTTCCAGACCGGGTTGGCCTGCACGAGCAGCGTGAAGTCCGGCCGGTCCGCCAGCGCCGGGTCGAGGCCGATCGAACCATGGCCGCGGGTGACCTGCAGGCGAATATAAACCTCGGGGCGCGCACCGGCGGCGGTGAAAAACGCGGCGACCGTGCGCTTGATTTCAACCAGCGCCTGCTCGGGCGAGAAAGGCAGCGTCAGGTACAGCGCGGCCGCGGAACGCTCGAGCCGCTGCCAGTGTTCCTCCCAGGCGAAAATGACACCATAATAAGTGCGCCAGACTTCATAAATGGCATCACCATAAAGGAAGCCCCGGTTGAGCGGTGAAATCGACGCCTCGCGCGCATCGTGCAGGCGGCGGTTCGTGTTGGCTTGAATATATGGCGCGGACATGGAGGGGATGTAGTTGCCATACCGCTAATGGCGGGAGAAGCGCAGCGCAAGGCAGTGGTGCTTTGAAAATGTGGGCGGGGTGCCCTCACCCCGCGATCAACTTCGGTGCGGGGTGAGGGCACCCCAATAGCGTCCCAACACTTTGCGATGTAAGTTGCGTAAGTGATGATAGGCGGGCGTGAAGCGTGAGTGCGAGGGTGCTCACGATTTGAACACCGGAGCTATTTGCGCCGAGATTCGGCGACATGAA
>Ga0210398_10001201_pt1 | contig 27478 bp, 23 predicted proteins | sample IncBWC4OmetaG_FD_161047 | JGI IMG/M metagenome (GOLD analysis project Ga0210398, IMG submission 161047) | Forest soil microbial communities from Barre Woods Harvard Forest LTER site, Petersham, Massachusetts, United States - Inc-BW-C-4-O | ecosystem: Environmental > Terrestrial > Soil >... | reverse complement strand
GATGGCAAGCCCTGCCAATGTCAGACCGCCGATTCCTGCGTGGCCATGAACGTCGAACACGACGCTGCCAGCGGTACCGACACCTCGCGCTTCCTCGCCGCTGGCGCTGCGCGTTCGGTGTGGGTGCGCACTCGCATGGGAATGCTCGCCGAAGCCATGCCGCGCATCGAAAAAGAACTGGCCGCCTCAGAAAACGCCATCCTCGAATCGAACAGCATCCTCGAATTTCTCCGGCCCGATCTTTATCTCACGATCCTCGATACCGCTGTCGCCGATTTTAAAGATACAGCGCGCCGCTTCCTCGACAAGGCGAGTGCCGTGCTCCTCTCATCGACCGAACCCGCCGAAGCACTCTCTTCCCTGCCACTCGATGGCAAACCTCGCTTCCGGATTCCCCCGCCTTCCTACATGTCCGATGATCTGGTGGAATTTGTGCGCGAGCACCTGCCGGTAAAGGCCTCTTCGGCCGTCACCTATTGGGCGCAAGCTCGATCCGATTGAGAAGAGAATTAGGGTTCCAGCTACTGCCCGAACGGCTCGCGCTTCATCGATCCGTCTCGCTGCTTCACCAGCAGCTCCACTTTGCCCTCGGCCTCGTCCAGCTGCTTCCGGCATTCGGTGGAAAGGCGAGTGCCTTCCTCGAAAAGCTTCACCGAATCCTCGAGGCTCAGATCGCCGCGCTCCAGTTGCGCAACAATCTCCTCCAGCTTCGTCAGCGATTCCTCAAAGCTGGCCAACTCGACTCGCCTCCGGCACGACTGCGCCCGCCGCATTCTTGCGCGCGCGCCCCGGCAAAACGGCTTCCAGAACCTCAGCCGCCGCGCTGTAGCGCCCAAACGGCGCGCTCATCTGCACACCCTGCACCATGGTCCGCGCCGCTGTCAGCATCTCTTGTGCGATGCGGATCCCTTCCGCCCGCGCCGCATCGGGCGAAGCAGCTCGCGCCATGCGCACCATAATTTCGTCCGGAACGCTCACGCGCAGGTCATTCTTCATGAACTCCGCATTGCGCAGGCTGGTGAGCGGCCAGATGCCCGCCACCATCGGAATGCGAAAGCCCTCGATGCGCTTCAGAAAGGCCTCCAGAACCCGAAGATCGAAGACCGGCTGCGTGATACCGTACTCCGCCCCGGCTTCCACCTTCCATGCAAAACGGCGCACCTCGTTGTCCAGATCCGGCACACCCGGATTGGCCGCGACGGCAATCGTGAATCCGGTCGAAGCCCCAATCGGATTGCCGCCAATATCCAGGCCGTGATTCAGCCGGTGCACGATGTTCACCAGCCCGATCGCATCCACGTCGTACACCGCCGTGGCATCCGGATAGTTCCCCAGCTTGGGCGGATCGCCGGTGAGGCACAGAATGTTCTTCAGCCCGATCGACGACGCTCCCAGCAGATCGCTCTGGATGCTCAGCACATTGCGATCGCGGCAGGTATAGTGCAGCAGCGTCTCGATGCCCGTCTTCTGCTGAATCTGGATGCACAGGCTCTGCGCGCTCATGCGCGCCGATGCGCGCGGCGAATCGGGCACGTTGATCGCATGGACCCCGAGGTCGGCCATCTCCTGCGCGCCGTTCAGCTCCTTGCTGCAGTCGATCCCGCGCGGTGGCACGATCTCCACCATCGTGATGAACGCGCCCTCGTGCACCAGCCGCCCCAGCCGCGAACGTTGCTCAATCGCAGCCGGCGGCGTCTGGGTCACAATCGGCTCGTTCTTCGTGGTTCTCTGTGCCGCGGCCTGCGCTTCCGTCGCCCGCAGAGCCGACTTCATCGCCCGAATGTGCTGGGGGGTGGTTCCACAGCATCCGCCGATGAACTGCACCCCAGCCCTGGTGAACTTGCGCGCGAAGCTCGCCATGTACTCCGGCGAGCACAGATAGATGTTGCGCCCTTCCACCGAGCGCGGCATGCCGGCGTTCGGCATCGCCATCAGCGGTAGATTGGTCGCCGCTGCCATCCGCTCGATCGCCGTGAGCACCGTCGCCGGACCCACGCTGCAATTGCAGCCGATTCCATCCACGCCCCATGCCGCGATCCGCGCCGCGGCACTCTCCGCCGACGCCCCATCCAGGCAGTTGCCCTCTTCGTCGACCGTGACCATGACCACGACCGGCGTATCCGCCGCAGTCGCGCGAGCCGCCAGCACCGCCTGCTCCGCTTCATTGAGAGCGGGCATGGTTTCGATAATCAGCAAATCGACCCCGGCCTCGGGTCCGCCCTGGGTCAGCGCTGCGATCTGCTCCGCAAAGGCCTCTCGTGCCTCATCAAGGCCCGTCTTGCCCAGCGGCTCCAGATGTACGCCCAGAGGACCGACCGAACCCGCGATGTACGCCTTGCCCGCCTGCTTGTCGGCCAGCTGGCGCACCGCCTGCCGCGCAATGTTGACTCCCGCCCGATTGATCTCGGCGACCTTGTCCCGCAACCCATATCTTTGCAAACGAAGCGCATTCGCGCCGAAGGTGTTGGTTTCGATGATCTCGGCACCGGCCTGCAGGTAGTCCTCATGCACGCCGCGCACCAGCTCCGGCTGGGACAGGTTCAGCTCGTCGAAACAGCGGTTGATGAACACCCCTCGCGCGTACAGAGACGTGCCCATAGCGCCGTCGCAGAGAACGGTGCGCCGGCTAAAGACCTGCTCGAGACGACTGGCCATACCTGTCTCATGGTATCAGGGGAGGTAACACCGGCCGCCCCTGCATCGGCCCTGCAGTTCTGCCCGGCCGGGCTACCTTTGAGTGACGGGCTCTCACGCTCGGCCGTCGTCTGCGTCCAACAAAGTGCTGCAATTCCCCTGTTATACTTGGGCTTTCCTACGAAATTGTCACAAGCCATGCGCATGGTGAGGTTCTAAGGTTTTGAAGAAAAGAAGTTCCCTGTACTTCGTTGCGGTCCTCAGCTCGGTGTTTGTGGTCTGCAACGTCATGAGTTCCTGCGGCAACAACTACTATTTCGCCGGCCGCAGCCTTCCTCCCAGCGGCGTTCTGAATCGGGTGCTGATTGCCGAACAGAATCCCAGCGCCTTCGCTACCGGCGCGCTTCCTTTTATGGACGCCTATTACGACATTCGCCATGCCTATAACGCCTCCAGTGGCCAGCTCACGATCAGCGGCTATTCCGGCAAACTGCCTCTGACCATTCAGAACATGCCGGAGCAGCAAACCGGTGCGGTCTATGGCGAGGGAGACGGGAGTCTGGCGCTGATCAGCTATGCGCAGGAGAAGGTCAGCGGCTCAGTCTCCATTCCCGGCAGCCTTTCCAGCAGCACCGAAGGCGTTCCCTACAACGGCGTCTTCATCAGCCGCGATTTGGGATATGTCTACGCCGCCAATCCCGCCACCCACACAATCAGTGTCGTCAATCGCAACAACAGCAGCGCCCTGACGCTGAACCTGCCCAACGCCTACGGAATTTCTGTTAATCCCGGTGGTACCATCGCCCTGGTCTTTATCGAGAACGCCACCCAGGCGCCCAACCAGATCGTCGACGTTGCCAATCCGGCCAGTTTCGCCGTCTACAGCGTCGTTCAGCTGACCCAGGCACAGCAGTCGGCCGCGATCAACAATCCAAACTACCTCGGCGCGCAGGATTGTGAACCGCAGAAATTGCCCACATGGTGCGTCTTCCCCGTCAGTACCGGGCCATCGGCCACCTTCGATCACCCTGTCAAAGCTGTCTTCTCGCCGGATGGCACAACCGCCTACGTCATTAATTGCGGTCCTGAGTGTGGCGGCACGACCGCGGGGCTGACCACCATCCCCATCACCGCCGCTTCGATCAACACGGGCAGCACCGGAGCCAGCGGCATCGCTCTGGTAGCGCAGAGCAACGTTCCCATTCCCAATGGGTCGACCAACGCCATCTTCAATGGCAATACGCTGTACGTTGCCGGCCAGCAGTACCAGAGCTCCAGCGGCCTGTTTGCCGGGTATCTCACGATCCTCAATACTCCCGCGAATACCATCGCCGGAAGCTACGCCATCAGCGATGGACTGCATAATCGCATGGTCTTCGCCGACGACAATACCCTCTGGGTCGGCTCCTCGCAGTGCGACCAGGGTGTTCGCTATCAGCAGGCGCAGGCCGGGGCGAATGTTCAGTTCGGTTGCATCACTATGTTCAACACCGCGACCAACACCGCTACCATCGATTCCTATCTCGGAGACGGCACCGGGATTGCCGACGTCGAAGGGCTGCACAAGGTCTACACCACCGAGGGCGGGCAGATTTACATCTACAACACCACGAACATGACCCAGCTCGACAATTCCAACGTCACCATCGCCGGCACTGCCATCGACTGCGCCTATATGGACGCCGGCACCGACGACGACAACACCATCTACTGATGTAACGCCGGAACAGGCATGGCGGAACAACCGATCGCCCCATCAGCTGTGGCCGAGGTTCTTGCCATCGCCGCCCATCGCGATGACGTGGAGCAAACCTGCGGCGGCACGCTGCTCCGCATGCATTCGCTCGGCGTCTCCACTGCCATTCTCGATCTGACGCAGGGAGAGGCAGGCACGCGCGGCTCTGCCGAAGAGCGCGCTGCCGAGGCGGCAGAGGCGGCGCGCATCCTCGGGGTCGCATGGCGCCAGGCGCTCGACATTCCCGACAGCCGCGTCGAAAATACCTGGGAAAACCGCCTCAGGATTGTCGAAGTCCTGCGCCGCATCCGCCCCCGGGTCGTCCTTCTTCCCTACTGGAGCGGCCGCCATCCTGACCACTACACCAGTTCCACCCTCGGCTACGAGGCGTGCTTTCTCTCCGGCCTCTCCAGAATTGAAACTGGAAACCCGCCGCACCGGCCCTTCAAAATCGTTTATGCCAGCCTCTATGCCGACGTGCGGCCCAGCTTCGTCGTCGACATTACACCGTTCATCGAGGAGCGCCATCGCGCTCTCATGGCCTACCACTCCCAGTACGCCAATCAGTCCGCCGGCAGCGGCCTCTTCGTGCCTGAAGAAGAAATACGTGAGCGCACCTTCGCTGAAGCGCGCCACTACGGTACCCTCGCGGGCGTGCGCTATGCCGAACCCTTCGTGCAGAGGGAAATCGGCCTCGTCGACGATCTGACTCTCATCCCCGTCCAGTCGCTTTAAATCGCGAGACGAATTGCCGCCCGCCGTCATCCAAGCTGTGACGAATCCAGGCTCATCCCTGGGCGGCAGAAAGCTGAGGCGTATTCCAATGCAATCTTTATCCGACGTTCTCGCTCAATCGCAAAAGCGCGGCGTCGCTGTCGCCCATTTCAACGTCTCCGATCTGATCCTGCTCAAAGCGGTTTTCTCCGCCGCAAGAGAACTCAACGTTCCCGTGCTGGTCGGCGCGTCGGAAGGCGAGCGCGCTTTCATGGGTGTCCGCCAGATCGCGGCGCTGGTTCGCAGCCTGCGCGACGAATACGAGTTTCCCATCTTCCTGAACGCCGACCACACCCATTCGCTCGCCGGGGCTGTAGAAGCGGCACGCGCCGGCTTCGACTCGGTCGTCTTCGACCTCTCCGCTTTACCGATGGAGGAAAACATTCGCCAGACCAAAGAAGCGGTTGCCACCCTGAAGGCGATCCGGCCCTCCTTTCTTGTCGAAGGCGAGATTGGCGACATCGGCAGCGGCTCTGAAGTCCACGACGACATGCCGGCGCGATCCACAGGCCTCACCACGCCTGAAGAAGCGCGGCACTTCGTTCAGGCCACCGGCATCGACGTTCTCGCTCCCGCGGTTGGAAACAGGCACGGCATGTCCAGAAGCATGGCCGCCGGAGAAACGAAGAAGCATCTGAACATCGAGCGCATCGCGGCCATCAAGGCGGCTGTCGGAATTCCCCTCACGCTGCATGGAGGCTCAGGCACCGACGACGCCGACTTCAGCAGAGCCATTGCGGCCGGCATCAACATCATCCACATCAACACCGAGCTGCGCGTAGCCTGGAGGCAGAGCCTCGTGGCGAGCCTCTCCGCCAAACCGGACGAAGTCGTTCCGTATAAGATTCTTCCCCCGGTTGTTGAGCCGGTGAAGCAGGTTGTTCTCGATCGGCTGAGGCTCTTCAATCACATCGGCAGTGCGGAGGAAAATCCAGTCGGCATCCCCAGGGCCTCCTGAGCGCCTTAAGGGTTTCCTGAGCGCTCCAACGCCGAACCCCTCTGTCCTGAGGGAAGATCTGACACTACTCCCTGTGCAGTCCCTCTGACCAGGAATTCGCTGGGCGTTGGCTGGAAGCTCTCTGATCGCCTGTCGCTGACCGCTGCGCCGCCACCGGCTGCAGGCTACCGGCTGGCTGTGGGTTATCTGGACTTGCCGAATGCAACCGTGTACAGTGGCCTGCGGCACCGCCATTATTCGTTCCTGAAGTGAAAGGCCAAGCGTGAACCTGACCACCATCGACTGGCTCATCATGCTGCTGTACTTCGCTTTTGTGCTCGGCATCGGCTTCGCACTCAAGCGCTACATGAAAACCAGCAAGGATTATCTGCAGGCCGGCCGTTCGCTGCCCGCCTGGATCTGCGGCCTCGCCTTCATCTCCGCCAACCTCGGTGCCCAGGAAGTCATCGGTATGGGCGCTTCGGGCGCCAAGTATGGCATCGTCACCAGCCACTTCTACTGGATCGGCGCGATTCCCGCCATGATCTTCGTCGGCGTCTTCATGATGCCTTTCTACTACGGCTCCAAAGCCCGCTCCGTACCGGAATTTCTCCGTCTCCGCTTCGACGAAAAAACACGCGCCTGGAATGCCTGCAGCTTCGCCCTCATGACCGTCTTCTCCTCCGGCATCTCCATGTATGCCATGGCGCGCCTCATTCAAACCCTCCACGTCTTCGACAAGCTCTTCATCCATCTCGGCCTGCCCGTCGAGTGGATCTTTCACTTCGCCATCCTCCTCTCCGCCCTCATCGTCCTCTGCTACATCTTCCTCGGCGGCCTCACCAGCGCCATCTACAACGAAGTCCTCCAGTTCTTCCTCATCGTCGCCGGCTTCCTGCCGCTGGTCTGGGTCGGACTCAAAAACGTCGGTGGCTGGAGCGGCCTCAAAGCCTCGCTTCCGGCCGCCTACATGCATTCGTGGCAGGGCATGGGCAGCCCGAACACGAATCCTCTCGGCGTGGATTGGTTCGCCCTCGTCGCCGGCCTTGGCTTCGTCCTCTCCTTCGGCTACTGGTGCACCGACTTCCTCGTCATCCAGACCGCCATGGCCGCCAACTCTGAGGAATCCGCCCGCCGCGTGCCTCTCATCGCTGCCATTCCCAAAATGTTCTTCCCGTTTCTCGTCATCCTGCCCGGCCTCATCGCCATCGGCACGCCCATGGTCACGCGCCACGTCATGAACCAGGGCGCCGGCATCACCGCAACCACCAGCGGTGCAGAAGATCTCAGCGCAGGCCGTGGCCTTATTCCCGCCAAAGTCGATCCCGTCTCCGGCAAAATTATGCTCGACACCCACGGCCAGCCGGTGCTCGACTACGACCTCGCCATCCCCAACATGCTGCTGCATTACTTCCCCACCGGCATTCTCGGCCTGGGCCTCACCGCTTTGCTCGCCAGCTTTATGTCCGGCATGGCCGGCAACGTGACAGCGTTCAATACGGTCTGGACCTTCGACCTCTACCAGTCCTACATCCGCAAAGGTGCGAGCGATGCCCACTACTTCAAAATGGGCCGGTGGACCACCGTCGTCGGCATCCTCATCTCCATGGGCACTGCCTACATCGTGCTCAGCTTCAACAACATCATGGACACGCTGCAGCTGGTGTTCTCTATCGTCAACGCGCCTCTGTTTGCGACCTTCCTGCTGGGCATGTTCTGGAAGCGCTCCACCGGCCACGCTGCTTTCATTGGTCTCGCCAGCGGGACCATCGGAGCGATGCTGCACCACGGGCTCACCATCGCCGCCGGTGAACACCCCGGCATCCACGGCGGCTGGCTGCACGTCATCCACACCTATCCCAGCGATATGGCGCAGAATTTCTGGCAAGCCATTTTCGCCTTCACCATCAACTTCACGCTGACCATCCTCATCAGCCTCGTCACCAAACCGCGACCGGAGAAAGAGCTTGTCGGTCTCGTTTACTCGCTCACGCCCAAGCCCGTCGAACACCACATGGCCTGGTATGCGCGGCCCAGCAACATCGCCATCGGCCTGATTGTTCTGCTGATCGGCCTCAACTTCATCTTCCGGTAATACGAATATTTGTGACTATGAGCGCATCGAGACCGAGGCACGAAAAGTGAAGGGGCACGACTTCAGTCGTGTCATAAAGTTTCCAAGGAACCGGGGCTTTAGCCCCTGAGGTTAGAAAATGTCCCTCGATCTCCGCATCCCCCTCGGCCTGATGTTCCTCATCGTCGGCTTGATGCTCTCCGTCTACGGGCTCGTCACCCGCGGCAGCGACATCTACCTTCGCTCCGCAGGTATGGACATCAACCTGGTCTGGGGCCTTGTCATGTTCGTCTTCGGTCTCGGCATGTTCCTGCTCGGCCGCTACTCCGACAGACACGCCAAACCGCAGCCGCCCGTCGAAGGCGCCTCCCGCCCCCTCAGCCATTGAGGACCGGCGGGATTCTGGAATCCAGCAGTGACCAGTGAGGACACTCAAATCCGAGCCTTTTGGCAATGGTTCCTGGATCATCAGGCCGAGTTCAAAAGCCTGTCCAATCCCGACGAGCCTTTCTGGGACATTGCAGCTGGCCAGCTGAAGAAGGTCCACGAACGATTCTGGTTGAATTGTCGAACGTCAACAACGGGGTCCGAGAGTTCGTAGTCACTGCCGAGGGACACGTTGAGGCCTTTCCTGTCGCAGAATTGCTGGTGAATCTCGCGCCTGAAGTCGAGGGTTGGGCTTTCGTGGCCCTCAAGCCTCCGATGGGCTTCACGTTCACAACGCGGTATGAAGGCATTGTCTTTGATCCAAGTGCTATGTGGTTTCTCCCTGGAAAGCGCTTCCAACTCACAAGAGTTCGGGATGCGGGTAGGTATCGAGGGGCTGCAATCGATGGATGAAACCACCGCTCACAACGCGGTCCTCGTGATGTTAGACACGGCTCTTGGAGAACGGTCAGCCGCACTCGACATTCAGCACACAGAGGTTTCCGATCTCCCACCGGACCCAAAATCGCAGGGCTACATCGAATTGCCCGAGCTGCCGGACTACATCGCTTGGCGGAAAAAGACCCAATCTCAGCCCCCCGTCGAGCGCGCCGGCTTCTCAGCCACTGAAGACTAACGCATCCCGCCGGACACTCACTCCGCCGGCAGCTTCGCCATAAAGTCGTTCATCGCCCGCATCACAACCTCCGGATTCGACACGAACACATGATGGTTCGCATTCGCGATCCGCACCACCGGATCCGCCGGCATCGCCCGCTCGAACGCGTTCGACTGATCCGTGCACCTGTTGAGATCGAAAGCCCGCATCGCCCCCTGCGCCATCGGATCGTTCGCCAGGGCCCCGTGAAACATCGGGCTCAAATCGTGCGGACAAGCAAAGATCGCCATCGCCGGAGCCTCGATCTTCGTGAACTTCTCCATCCCGAACCACACCGCCAGCGGAATCGGCGGAGGAGCCGGTGGAGCGGGCCCATCCGGCATCTCCGCCAGGCGGGTTTCCTCGCCGTCCAAATCCCGACTCAGCTGAGCGACGCTCGCGCGTAATCCGTCGACAAACGCGCGGTCATACACCGCACCCGCTCGAAACGTATCCAGCCGCATCTTCACGTCCAGCAAATCGATCTGGGTGTCGCCTTGCACCGCATCGTAAAATCCGTACGCATCCGCCGCATCCAGGTAAACCAGACCGGCGACCTTCTCTGGATGCCGCGTTCCCACCCAGCTCAATTCCTCGCCGGCAATCGAGTGCCCCGCCAGAACCGGCCGATCCAGCTTGAGGGCATCGATGACCGCGATCACATCCTCGCCCAGCCGGTCCGCAGAGTAGTTCGCATCCGTCGGCTCCGGTTTGCTCGAAGCCCCAAAGCCTCGCCGCGTGATGCCATAAACGTGGTAGTGCACTGTGAATAGCGGCGCGAACTGCTCATAGATGGGCGCCGTATCGCCGAGCCCGACCAGAAAAACAAGTGATCGCGCCTTACTTCCGTCCTGAGGGCCGCCCCAGTCGAGAACCTCGAGCTTCACGCTCATCTCCACGGTGACGAAGTCCACCTTTGGCGCCGCTGCCGTGCCGGTCTGCGCATGCATAACGACTGCGCTTCCCACAGCCAGGGCCAGCAGCCCCGCCACGCTACCGAGAAAGATCCACCCTCTCCGCATCGTCATTGCCATCTCCTGTTATTCCTGCTTGCCGAGCGCCGCCGTTGCCAGCGTGCCGCCTAGTCCCATCGTTTCCACGGCCGAGGATGGCACAATCACCATCGACCCCTTCTCGCGGATCGCCTCGTACAACATGTTCATCCCCCGCAGATGCAGCGCCACAGGGCTCTCTTCATACACCTTTGCCGCCTGCGCGAACTGCTCCGACACCTGCACCTCCGCCTCGCCCAGAATCACGCGCGCCTGCCGCTCCCGCTCTGCCTGCGCCTGCTGCGACATCGCATTCTCCAGCGCCTGCGGTATCCGCACATCACGAATCTCCACCGACTGCACGGTGATGCCCCATGGCGTCGTCTTCTCGTCCAGAATCTTCTGCAGCTCATGTCCCAGCGCCTCACGGTCGGTAATCATCTGCGCCAGCTGGTGCCGTCCAATCGATTCCCGCAGCGCCGTCTGCGATCCGAGGCTGATCGCCTGCATGAAATCCTCCACTTCCAGAATCGATTTCTCCGCATTCCACACCAGCCAGAAGATAATCGCGTCCACATTCACGGGCACCGTGTCCCTGGTAAGCGCAGACTCCGCGCTCACCGTGGTCACCCGCACTCGCTGATCCACATAGCGGCTCAGTGTGTCGACAACCGGAACAATCAGGAATGCTCCCGGGCCCCTCAATCCCCGATAACGCCCGAATCGCAGCAGCGCCACCTTCTCCCATTGGTCGACCACCTTGATCGCGAACAGGAAATAAACACCCACCAGCACTCCGGCGACCGAATAGATCGAGCTGCCCGTGAACCGGGTCGCTGTCAGGCCGCCAGCCAGACAAATCAGGAAAATGCCAATGCCCACACTGCTGAATTGCTTCCGCCGATTCATTTTTTCCTCCTCGATTCCGTGTCTTCCACCATCTCCCGCAAGCGCCGAATCAACTCCTGCACGGTGAACCCCATTGAACCTCCACGCGCGACAAACTCGAAGACCAGCTGTTCCAGTTGCCGCCCGCGCTCTTCACCTGAGCCCGTGGCTTTTTGCTCCGCGATAAACGTCCCCGAGCCCTGTTGCGTGTCAAGAATTTCCCGAATCTCCATCTCCCGCCAGGCGCGCATCACCGTGTTGGGATTGATGGCGAGATCGACGGCCACCTGGCGCACGGTCGGCAACTGGTCCCCTGCGCGCAGTGCGCCCCGCGCCACGGCAGCCAGCACCTGGTCGATCAGCTGGCGATACACCGGCACGCCGCTGTGGGCGTCGAGCCGGAAGCGAAATTCAGCTGTCAGATCAGGAGAAGAAGCTTTCATACAAAGAATAGTTAACTAGTTCTCTAGTACATGTCAATAGGACTTTTCTTGCAGAGGAAAGGAAGGGCCCTCTTGCCCTGCCGTCTGTATCTGGTGTAGAGTTTGACTAACCGGTTAATTTAACTAACCAGTCAATCAATGCCTCGAGTTCAACCCAACCGCTCCGACCACTCCCGCGATCGCATCCTGCATGCCGCCATCCGCGAATTCAGCGAGCATGGCCTCGCCGGGGCTCGCACGGGCGCTATCGCCGCTGCCGCCCGCGTCAACAAGGCCCTGCTCTATTACTATTTCCGCGACAAGGAAGCTCTCTACGCCGCGGCGCTCGAAGAAGTCGCCGGCAAAGTCGCGGGTGATGCCATCGCCGTACTCGACCTGGAGTGCAGCGCCGGCGAGCGCGTCCTGCGCTTTGCCCTGCAGCACTTCGACCGCATCTTCTCCCAGCGTGGTTTTCAGTCTCTCATGCAGCAGGAGATGGTCCGCTTCCGCACCGGCCAGTCAAACTCCATGCGCATTCTCGCCAAAAAGGCCTTCGAGCCGATGTGGGATCGCACCCTGCAACTCGTCGAGAAAGGCATCCAATCCGGCGAACTCTGCAATGTAGACCCCATGCAGATGGTGTACGCCGCTCTCGGCGCCAACGCCTTCTTCTTCCTCAGCTCCCCCATGGTGCGTCTCGTCACCGCAGTCGATCCACTCGAACCTCACTCCGTAGCCGCCCGCCGGATTGCTGCCATCGAGTATCTCGGCCAAACCATCTTTACTGACCGCAAACACGGCGCGCGCCTGGCAAAAGCCGTACTCGTCGCGATGCCCATCCCGGAGACCAATCTGCCGGAGAGAAAGTCCGCATGAAACCACGTAATCGTATTTTCATCATCATGGCCGTGCTGCTCGTCATCGCACTCTGCTTTTATTTCTTTTCCACAAAGCAGACCAGTGATCTGCAGCTCGTCGGTACCGTCGACGCGAACGAAGTCGTCGTCAGCTCCCGCATTCAGGGTCGCATCCAGTCGCTTGCCGTTGACGAGGGTCAGAAGGTCACAGCAGGCCAGTTGGTCGCCACCATCGAGGCCGAGGATCTTGCCGCCGCCCGCAACGCCGCTGCCGCCACCGTTTCCGGAGAGAAATACAAGCTCCTGGGTTCTCGCGACACAGAGGAGCAGACCGCCGGCGACACCATCAGCCAGGTCGCCGCCGCCGAGGCGCAACTCCGCGTAGCCAAAGCGGCGCTGGCTCAGGCTCAGGCGCAGTACGAACATCAGCAGGCGGACACGACGCGCGCCGTGGCCCTCGCCCAGGCCGGCGTCACCAGCCAGCAGATCCGCGATGAGCAGGTCACCAGCCTGAACGCCGCCAAAGCCGCCGTCGATTCCGCGCAGGAGAATGTTGCCGCCGCCGGAGCCGCCCTCCGCACCGCCCAGGCCAATCTGCTGCAAACGCGGGCCGCGGCAAAAACCGTCGCCGCTACCCGCGACGAGATGCGCAATGCCCAGGACATGCTCGATCAGGCGCAGGTTCAGCTCGGCTATGCTCAGGTCCTTTCGCCCGTCACCGGAATCGTCAACGTGCGCGCCGCGCGCCAGGGCGAGGTCGTCTCCGCGACAACTCCTATCGTCACCATCGTCGACCTGTCTCAGACCTGGGTCTACGCGCCTCTGCCGGAAACCGAATCCGACGCCGTTCAGCTGGGCGACAAACTGCGCGTCGTCATGCCCAGCGGCGCCACCGTCTCCGGTACCGTCATCGCCAAAGCCGCCGAGGCCGCATTCGCCACCCAGCGCGATGTGAGCCGCCGCAAGCGCGACATCGAAACCGTCCAGCTCAAGCTCCTCATCGACAACCCCGGCATGCGTTACGTTCCTGGCATGATCGCCGACGTCTACGTTCCCAAAGACAAGTTGGCAAAAGAATGACCGCGCAGGAACAAACCTCGAGTCCGTTCGCCTCACCGGCCAGCGCGACGCCTGCCATCGCGGTGGAGAACATCGTCAAACGCTACGGCGCCTTCGAGGCGGTCAAAGGAATCACCTTCGACGTGGCCGACGGCGAGATTTTCGGCCTGCTCGGCCCGAACGGCGCGGGCAAATCCACCCTCATCCGCATGATGACCACGCTCATCCCGGTCACCGCGGGCCGCGCCCTCATCGCCGGACATGATGTGGCCCACGAGCCCAACGCTGTGCGCCGCCTGATCGGCGTCATTCCCCAGGCCCTCACCAGCGACATCGACCTCACTGTCGAGGAGAATCTCTCCATCTACGCCAAGCTCTACGGCGTCCCCCACGCTGAGCGCGAACGCAACATCGCACACCTGCTGGAAGCGGTCGATCTGACCAAATGGCGCGAGGCGCAAACCAAGACCCTGTCCGGAGGCATGAGAAGACGGCTGGAAATCGCGCGTGGTCTGATCCACAACCCGCGCATCTTCTTCCTTGACGAACCCACCACCGGTCTGGATCCTGTCTCGCGCGTCGCGGTATGGGAAATGCTGGACAAGCTGCGCACCAGCATGAAGCTGACCATCCTCATCACGACGCACTACATGGACGAAGCCGACAACCTCTGCGACCGCATCGCCATCATCGACCACGGCAAACTCGTCGCCCTCGATACGCCGCTGGGCCTCAAGTCCAGCGTGCCGGGCTCCAGCGTTATCGAGGTGCAGTTCGGCAGAAATTCGCTTGATCGCAAGCCGCAGCTTGAACGTCTCGGTGGCGTCACGGGTGTCGAGTCCCGCGGTTCCGGCGAATATCGCCTGATGACCTCCAACGGCTCGCTCACTACCACGCAGCTGGTGGAAATGGCGGTAGCCTCCGGCGATCCGATTCAGGGTCTCAGCGTGCAGAACACCACACTGGACGATGTTTTCGTCTACTACACGGGTCGCCAGTTGCGCGACGAACAGGTGAAAGCCGTCGGCTTTATGATGCCGCCGCGTCCGGGGATGCAGCCATGAACCGCATGTGGGCAATTGTCGAACGCGAGATGCGGAAATTCTTCCGCTCTCCAACACTCATGCTCATGGCGATGACCCTGCCTCTGGTGCAGCTGATCATTCTGGGCAACGCCTTCGGCGGCAAGGTCACCAACGCGCGCATGGGAGTCGTCGACCACGATCACGGCGAGGAAGCCCTCAAAGTTCACGAAGCCTTTCAGGCTGTTGCCGCCAACATCCGAACGTTTACCACCGTTTCCTACAACGATGAGCAGACCGCGAAGGAGGACGTTCGCACCGGCAAGATCGATGCTGCGGTCGTTATTCCTGCGCAGTATTCCCGCCGCGTTCTCGCCGGGGATTCGCCCCGCATCGGTCTGGTCGTCGACAATTCCGATCAGTTTGTCAGCGGCAGTCTCGAAACCGAAATGCAGTCCCTGGTGGACGCCCTGAACGCACCTCTGATCCAGCCCAAAGTCGTGCAGTCGATCACGCTCGATATTGTGGAGCTTTATCCCTATATCGAGTACATGAAGTTCCTGCTCGCCGGATCCGTCGCCCTCGCCATGTATATCTCGGTCATGATCGGCGGGGGTATGTTATATATCGACGACAAAGCCCGCGGCGTACACGAGGGCTATCTGGTCACGCCCATCACCAAACTCGAATTGGTGCTCGGCCTTAACATCGCGGGAGCCATCAAGGCGGTACTCTCCGGCATCAGCCTCAGTGTCATCGGCTCATTGCTCGCCGGACTCGGCGTGATCTTCCACCCCTTAGCCGTTATCCAGCTGGCGCTGCTGATCGTCGCAACCTCCATCGCCTTCAATGGCATGATGTTTCTGCTGATGGTGCGTGTGGAGGATCCCCTGGTTCCGCGCGCCATGTTCGGCGTGCTGAACACACTGCTCTTCTTCCCCAGCGGCGCTATTTATCCAGTCACAGCATCTCCGCCCTGGCTGCGCGCCATCGCCGTAGTCGATCCCTTCACTTACGCAGTACACGGCTTCAAGGCCATCCTGATCAAGGATGGCGGCTTCGCCGCTATCCAATCCGACATTCTGTTTCTTCTCGGATTCGGGATTATCTCGTTGCTGCTCGCGACAGCGCTGTTCAAGCGGACTCTCTAAGAGGGCGGCGGGCCGTTGCGCCCGCCATCGCCTACGCCGCCTTTGCCGATTTCGCAGCAGCCTTCCGTCGTTGCGCCCAACGCCGCTTGAGTGCCTCAGAGATACGTTTTCTTCCTTCGGCGCTCAGCCGGCGCTTGCGCCTGGCGGGTTTCGCGGTGGATTTTCCTGGTGGCCGGCCGCGCCTCTTCGCGCTGGTTCCGCTGCCTGTCAGCAGAACCCGCGCTTCTTTCAGGCGCGCAATCTGCCTCTCCAGCTCTTCGATAATACCCTTAACTTCCACAGTACCCCTCCCGAACTCGATCTAGGAATCGACCTGCACTCTGGAGGCAAAGGTTGCCCCATTTCCTCCATCATGAGACTAAATGGGAAAGGGATAACTTTACAAATGAGAAAACCGGCCGCCTGTTGCCGAACTTAGTGCTCTTCGTCGTCCACCGAGGGTCGCGGCGCAGGCATCGAGTGGTCATCGCGGCCCGGCGGACGATAACTTATTCCCAGCTGAGTATCCCGGCCGCCCTCCTGCGTATAACGCCGCAGATTCCTGAGAGTTTCCTGCTTGTCGCGAGCGTAGTCCATCGCCAGCCTGGTCAGAGCGTACGTCATGATGTCGCTGTGATGCAGGCCCTGCATCTCCGGATCGCGCCGAAAGTTGAGCCAAAGCCGGTGCACCAGCTGGACATCTTCCGCGCGCAGCGACGGCGCATGCGGACCTATATGGAAGGCCTCCGCCTCCCCATCCGGCATGATCACATAGAAAGTGAATTGCCGCTTCGGCTCCGGGAGATTCTCCCATGCCTGCCCTATATGAAATGCCTGCTCCTGTGCCGACATCCTCGTCGACAGCCCTGAGATCAGGGCGGCCACCTCCAGAGAGTTAGCTGCCTGTACAAGAGCCGCAAAGATATCGCCCGCCGGGACTACCAGCAGAGATATATGTTTGCCAAAGCTCTCCGCCACCGAAACCGCCTTGGTGAAGAGCATCTGTTCGTGCTCGCTGAAGATCTGGTTCTCGACATACTCCGGACCGCCCGCTCCCATCATCCGCGCCGTCAGCACCACGATATCCTGCTGATCGGTCCGCGTTCGTGCCAGCGCCCATTTCAGCGCAAAGGGATTCACCGGATCCCGCATGGTGACCAGCACGCCGCCCGGCCGCACCTGAAGCGCCTCCCGCCCGATCGTGTCCTGCTGTTCGAGCTGAAAATGTTCCTTCATTTGTTGCTGCGTCAGCTGGTGTTTTGCCGCATTCCTTCGCTCCGAGACGGCGAATATCGTAAAGAAGACCGCAGTAAAGACGATTCCACTCTCGGTGGCTACGCTCTTCGTCGCCAGATTGACCAGCGCGATCGTCAGCAGCGTGAGAAACACACAAAAGAGGCCGATGGGCAACTCGGTGTTGCCAATCCGTAAATTGACCGGCACCTTCCATCCGCGCTCACCCTTGTATTTCCAGCGCAGCACCAGCATGGCGAGCGAGTTAAACGTGAAACTCCAGATCACACCGAACGCGTACGCCTCGCCCAGGGTGATAACGTTGCCGCGGCTCGCAATAATCGTGAATAACTGCAGCCCCGTGATCAGGTTGATGATCCGATAGCTCGTCCCGAATCGGCGATGCGGCTTACGGAACCAGTCCGTCAGCACTCCATCTTCGGCGATGCGCATCATCACACCGGTCGAACCGATGATCGATGTGTTGACGGCCCCGGAAAGGATCAGAAATCCCACAATCACCACGAACACCCGAAAGATGATGCGCAGAACCTGGGGTCCCCACATGTACATCGCCATGCCGGCAATCAGGTTGTCGCGATAAACCGGCACCCGCACGCTGTCCGGAATGATCATCGTCGCCAGCAGCGTCCCGATTCCCGTAAAGACGAAGCTGTAAATGGCAATAACGATGGCCGCGCGCTTCAGGTTCTTCAGTTTCGGATGCTCGATCTCGCGATTCACCTGCGCCAGCGTCTCTTCGCCGCTCATCGCCAGCACCGAATGGCCAAACGCCATCAGGATGCCGAACAACCCCAGCATCGTGGCCAGCCTGGTGCCCCCGAGGAAACCGAGCGCGTCCGGGGAAAAGTGCAGATTCGCGGGAATCGGCGATGGTGGCAACGCTGAATGCCTGTGGAACGCCGTGATGAATCCCCACGCCAGAAGCAGCACCACCATCACCGTGGTCACCTGCATCACACTCAGCGCCTTGTCGGTGGATTCCTCGATCCCCTTCGTGTTTTGCCACCAGTAGTAGATCGTGACCGCCGCGGCCAACAGCGCCGCAGTCTCATCGATCGGGAAGCCCTGACGTGCCAGTCCGAGCATCCAGCTCGGCGTCCAGCCATGCTTCAGACCCACACCCAGCAGCTCATTCAGAAGACCGACGATGTATTGCCCCGCCGAAACTCCCGAGATCGGACCGGTCAGGATGTAATCGAACATCAGCGCGGACACGCTGAGCTTGGCGAAATTCCCGCCCAGTGCTTCCTTCACCACGCGGTACACACCGCCCCGCGTGAACATCGAGCAGCTCTCGACGTAAACCGATCGCACCGCGAAAGAAAACAGCATCACGCCCAGGATGAACCAGGGCGCTGCTTTCCCCACCGCCTGTTCCGCGATGCCTCCAGCGTAGAAAGCCGAGGATCCAAGATCGTTGAGCACCACCGCCGCTGCTCGCCAAAACGAAATAAAGGTGAGCATGACCGAGGAAGCAACGACCAGCTTCACACGATCGGATGGCGGCGCGTACCGGGTGGTTCCTGAGGACATGGGGAGCGACGAGGTTCCAGGCGGCCGCGGTTCCCTGGTGCCCTCCCGCCGACGCGCCCAGCGCTGAGTGTATGTCCATAGCGCTGCCCAGTCAACGCAAACTCCAGCCGTCTTGTTCGCGATGAGGATTTCTCGCTGCCTGACGCGGTGTTCGGCCACCAGCGCGCATCTCTTTATCCAGGGCCTCCGCTCCATCGAACGCCAGCGCCTTTTCCCGCCGCGATGGAAAAACAGACTGTTACACTCATGCCGGGACTCGAATCATGACCGACGAAGTCGCTCTGAAATCGCTGACCGCCCTCCTCGGCACCCCGGTCACCAGCGTGCGCGGTCGCATGCGCGGGCGTCTCAAAGATGTTGCCGTCGGCACCGGCGAGGAGGCTGGCCGCGTAGCCGGTCTGGTACTCAAAACCCGCAAGGGGCTTGAGATTGTTTCCTCCAGAGAAGTTCGCTGGACGCCCAGCGGCGCGCTGGAGTTGCGCCCGGATGCCATCCTGAACCCGCTGCAGGGTGACGAAAACTTCATCCTCCTCCGCCAGGACCTGCTCGATCGTCAGATCATCGATGTCCACGGCCGCAAGGTCGTCCGCGTCAACGACGTCAATTTGCGCTGGCAGTCCAACGGAAGCGGCGAGCAGCTCTGCGTCACAGAGGTCGAAGTCGGCCTGCGCGGCGCTCTGCGCCGCCTCTTAAGAGGAACCCTGCCCAAACGCACCCTGGAAAACCTCGTCTCCCGAGTTCCCGGCCGCGTGATTCCCTGGAACTTCGTCGACATGATCGAGGTGAACCCCACCCGCCGCATCAAGCTGAACATCGAATACGAGCGCCTCGCGCAACTCCACCCCTCCGACATCGCCGACATTCTCGAAGATCTTGCCCCCGCCGAGCGCGAGGCCGTGCTGCGCACCCTCGATGAGGAAGTCGCCGCTGAAACCCTGGAAGAAGTTGAGCCGAAGCTGCAGAAATCGCTGGTGCAGGCGCTCGACTCGGAAACTGCCGCCGGCATTGTCGAAGAAATGGATCCCTCCGCCGCCGCCGACCTCCTGGCCGAACTGCCCGAAGAGCGATCCGAAGCGATTCTCGAGGAGATGGATCCCGAGGAGCGCCAGGAAGTCAAAGAACTCCTCGAGTTTCGTGAAGATTCCGCGGCCGGCCGCATGACCACTGAATACGTTGCGGTGCCGCACAGCGCGACCGTCGCCGATGGCATCCGCGCGCTCCGCGGCTTCGAGGGCGATCCGGAGACGATCACGGAGATTTATCTGATCGATTCAAGCGAGGTTCTCCAGGGCGTCGTGCCCCTCGCGCGCCTGGTTCTGGCTCGCCCCGAAACCCGGCTCGAGGTCCTTACCGAGCCGCGCTTCATCTCGGTCCGCGCCGATCAGCACGAAAACGAGGTCGCCGAGCTTTTCGATAAGTACAACCTGCGCGCCCTGCCGGTCGTCGATAAAGCCGGGAAGTTGGTGGGCGTTGTCGAAGCCGACCATGTCATCGCCTTCCTCCGCGCCCGCGCCTGAGGTCAGACTGCCCGCTTCGTAGCTGTCAGTGGCGTGTCGTCAAACGCCGATGACCGCGCACAGTTCCTTGACCGCCGCGGCGCTTTTCTTCAGCGCAGCGTCTTCCTCGGGCGTCAGCCTGATCTCGATGATCTGTTCGATCCCGCGCGCTCCCAGTTTGCACGGCACCCCGATGTAATATCCGCGAATACCGTACTCGCCCTCCAGATACGCCGCACACGGCAGGATCTTTTTCTTGTCCTTCAGAATGGCCTCGACCATCTCCACCGTCGCTGCGGACGGGGCGTAATAGGCGCTGCCCGTCTTGAGATACTTCACTATCTCCGCACCACCATCGCGCGTGCGCTGCACAATCGCGTCCAGCTTCTCTTTCTCGATCAGCTCGGTAATCGGAATCCCCGCCACCGTCGAGTAGCGCGCCAGCGGCACCATGGTGTCTCCGTGTCCGCCCAGCACAAAAGCCGTCACGTTCTCGACGGAAACCCTGAGTTCTTCCGCGATGAACGTCCGGAAGCGCGCCGAATCCAGCACGCCGGCCATCCCAATCACCCGCTCGCGATTGAACTTCGCCTGCCGGTACGCTGCCTGTGCCATCGCATCCAGCGGATTCGACACGATAATCAGGATGGAGTTCGGCGAGTTCGCCGTCACCTTGCCCACCACATCCGACATGATTTTGTAATTCGTCTGCAGAAGATCGTCGCGACTCATCCCCGGCTTGCGCGGTAGGCCCGCCGTGATGACGACGATGTCGGAGTCGGCCGTGTCAGCGTAGTCATTCGTGCCGATAATGTGGCAGTCGCGCTTTTCAATCGGCATTGCCTCCAGCAGATCGAGGCCTTTCCCCTGCGGAATGCCTTCGACAACGTCGATCAGCACCACATCAGCCAGTTCCTTCGACGCAATCCAGTGAGCAGCCGTCGCGCCCACATTCCCCGCTCCAACAATCGTGACTTTCTTCCTCATAACTTCGATCTCCTCACAACCACCCCGCTCATTCGGGGATTCATGTTGCTGCGCCGAAGGCGCGGGCCCCTGGATGGCCAGTCCTCACATGTTGCCGATCATGTGCGTTGCGAACTCGCTGGTCTTTACCTTCGTCGCGCCCTGCATCTGCCGCTCAAAATCGTAGGTCACAAACTTCTGCTGAATCGTCTTCTCCATCGAGCTTTCGATCAGCCGGGCCGCCTCGGGCCAGCCCAGGAACTCGAACATCATCACCCCCGACAGCATCACTGACCCAGGATTGATCACATCCTTGTCCGCATACTTCGGTGCCGTCCCGTGCGTCGCCTCGAACACCGCATATCCATCGCCAATATTCGCCCCCGGCGCAATCCCCAATCCCCCGACCTGGGCCGCGCACGCATCGGAAATGTAGTCGCCATTGAGATTCGGGCACGCCAGAATGCTGTACTCCTCGGGCCGAATAATCACCTGCTGAAAAATCGAATCCGCGATGCGGTCGTTGATCAGAACCTTCTTCTTCCACTCACCGTTGCCGTGCGACTTGCCAATCGCATCCAGCACGCCCTTGATCTCTGCATAGAGCGTCTGTCTGAACTCGTCATTCCCGAATTCCAGCCCCGGCTCAATCAGCGCCGCATTTTGCTCCACGGTCAGCCCCGGATTCGCCTCGACATTCCCCAGTATCCAGCTCTCGCGTTCCGTCACTACATCAGCGCGGAATTCCTCGACCGCGACCTCGTAGCCCCATTCGCGAAACGCGCCCTCGGTGAACTTCTGAATGTTTCCCTTATGCACCAGCGTCACGCTCTTGCGCCCCGCATCGATCGCATGCCGGATGGCATACCGCACCAGCCGCTTCGTGCCGGTAATTGAAATGGGCTTGATCCCAACGCCCGAATCCTCGCGAACTCTCTTCTTCCCGCCCTTCAGCATCTCGTCGTTCAGGAACGAAATCAGCTTCTTCGCGTCCGCCGTTCCTTCCTTGAATTCAATGCCCGCGTACACGTCCTCCGTGTTCTCGCGGAAGATCACCACGTCCAGCTTTTCCGGGCGCTTCACCGGACTCGGCACGCCCGAGTAATACTTCACCGGCCGCACGCATGCGTAGAGATCCATAATTTGCCGCAGCGCCACATTCAGCGACCGAATCCCTCCGCCCACCGGCGTCGTCAGCGGTCCTTTGATCGACACGCGCAGATCCGTCGCTGCCTTCACCGAATCATCCGGCAGCCAGTTCCTGAACTCGCGGAACGCCTTCTCTCCGGCATAAATCTCAAACCACTTCACTGAGCGCTTGCCGCTGTAGGCCTTCTCCACTGCGGCGTCGAACACCCGCTGCGAAGCCCGCCAGATATCGCGCCCCGTGCCGTCGCCCTCGATAAACGGAATGATCGGCTGATCCGGAACCGTGTATTTCCCATTCGCGTACTGGATCGCCTCGCCATCTTTGGGCAGGGTCAACCCGTTATAGCTGGTCTGCATGTGTGGTGATTTCCTTCGCTGGCTGTTTCTGATGGATGGATCGAATACTCAAGCTAACACCGAGCAAACCTGCATGGCAACGGGCCGCCTGATGGTAGTTCACAGGGGTAACATGAATGCATGTGTATGCGACTGCTGGGAACTGCCTGGCTTCTTACCGCCCTCCTTTTAGGTCTCTCCGCTCCGCAAGTCTTTGCTCAGCCCGCTCCGGTCCGCGTCGCTATTGTCGGCCTTGAACACGGCCACGTCGTCGGTTTCCTGAATCAGTTCCCTAAACAAAGCGACGCACAGCTGGTCGGTATCGTCGATGCCGATGTGGCCCTTCGCAACAAATACGCGCAGCAATTCCATCTCGATCCCAGCCTCTTCTATGCAACCCTCGACGATCTCTTCGCGCACCAGCAGCCGCAGGCGCTGCTCGTCTACACCTCGATCGCGCAGCATCGCCGTGTCATCGAGGCCGCGGCTGCCCATAACCTCGCCGTCATGGTGGAGAAGCCACTGACCCTCTCCCTCGACGACGCGCTCGCCATCCGCCGCGTCGCCCGCGAACATCACATCCAGGTGCTGGTGAACTACGAAACAACCTGGTATCCCAGCAACCGCGGACTCTTCGATCTGTTGCGCCACGGAAGCCTCGGCGACCTGCGCAAAGCCGTCATTCACGACGGCCATCAGGGCCCCAAAGAAATCGGCGTTCAGCCCGAATTTCTCAACTGGCTCACCGACCCCGCGCAGAACGGCGCCGGCGCCCTTTACGACTTCGGCTGCTATGGCGCCGACCTCATGACCTGGTTCATGCACGGAGAGGCTCCGCTCAGCGTCACAGCCGTCGCCCAAACCGATAAACCCGAGACCTACCCGCACGTCGATGACGACGCGACCATCATCCTCCGCTACCCGCGCGCCCAGGCGGTGCTCATGCCGTCGTGGGACTGGCCTTTCGGCCGCAAAGACACCGAAGTCTACGGCACGAAGGGATATGCCATCGCTGTCAATCCCACAGTGATTCGTGAGCGCGTCGCCGAAGCCTCACCCGAAGTCACTCTTGGCACGCCACCGCTGCCCCCGCCGCAGGACACCTCCCTGCATTATCTCGCTGCCGTGGTTCGCGGCCAGCTGGATCCCGACCACGACCTCACCTCGCTCGATACCAATGTCGTCGTCATGCAGATTCTCGATGCCGCCCGCCAGTCGGCCCGTACCGGGAAAACCGTGCTCCTGCACCCGTTGCCTGAATGAACGGGTTGCGCGGCGTATCCTGAAATGTGATCCGTTTGCGTGTCCCCATCATCGTCCTCTGCGCGTTGACCCTGGCGCTCATCGCCCCCGGCGCTCAGGCCCAGTACTCCGCCGATCGTCCCGTGGGCACGAGCGCGCAGCAGGCTCCCGCATGGCAGAAGAACGCCGGCATCGAGCAGAAGCTCAATGGCGCTCTGCCCCTCGCCGATTCCTTCAAAGACGAATCGGGCAGCGACGTGAAACTCCGCGACTTCTTCAGTCACAATCGCCCGGTAATGATGGCACTCATGTACTACAACTGCCAGATGCTTTGCCCTCAGGTACTCCACGGCATGGCATCGGCGCTGCGCCAAAGCGGCTTCAATGTTGGAAATGATTATGATGTCGTCGTCGCCAGCATCGATCCCTCCGATACGCCCGCCAATGCCGCCGCCGAGAAGCAACACTTCCTCTCCATGATCGACGCGTCCGGCTCGCCAGCCAGTGACTCCGTCCATTTCCTCACCGGCCCGCAGAACTCCATCACCGATCTCGCGCAGGCTACGGGCTTTCACTACGTCCGCGTCCCCGGCCCCGACGGCAGGATGACTCAGTTCGCTCATTCGTCGGTCATCATGATTGCCACTCCCGATGGCCGCTTGTCGAAATACCTCTTTGGCGTCGACTATCAGCCGCGCGACGTGCGCCTCGCGCTCATTCAGGCCAGCACGCGGCACATCGGAACCCTCAGTGACCTCGTACTGCTCTACTGTTGCAGCTACTCGCCCACGCAGGGCCGCTATACCGTAGCCGTTCTCCGGATTCTCGGCCTCGCCGGCCTCGGTTCGCTGCTCGCCGTGATTGCGATGCTGTGGCTGCTCTCGAAAAAGCCGAAGGCCACACCCGTCGGCGCCTGATCGCTCTCTCTCTACAAAAGCGACCACCCGCGGCTCACCCTTATCTCACCAACACAGGAAATTGCGATGAAAGCGGTTGTTCTCTACGAATACGGCGACGTCGACAAGCTGCAGTTCAAATCCGATCAGCCGGAACCGCCCTTCGGACCCGACGAGGTCCGCGTCCGCGTTCGCGCCACCAGCATCAATCCCATCGACTGGAAACTGCGCAGCGGCGCGGCGAAAGCACGCTTTCCCCTTCAGCTCCCCGCCATACTCGGCCGCGACCTTGCCGGCGAAATCGTTGATTTTGGCAGCGAAGTCACCGGATTCAAAAAGGGCCAGCGCGTCATGGCTCTCGCCTTCGGCACATATGCCGAGTTCACCACCGTGAAGGCGAACATTCTCGCGCCCATCCCCGACCCCCTCAGCTTCGAACAGGCCGCCGCCCTGCCCCTCGTCCTCACCACCGGGTCACAGCTCATCGAGCGCGGCGTTCAGCCGCAGCCCGGCTGGACTCTCCTCGTCACCGGTGCTCTGGGCGGTGTCGGCCGTACCGCCGTCCACGTCGCGCGCAAACATGGAGGCCACGTCATCGCCGGTGTTCGATCCTCGCAGCGCGACGATGCCGCGAAGCTTGGCGCCGAACGCATCGTCGCCCTCGATGATGACAGGGATATCGCGAGCCTGCACGATCTCGACGCGATCGCCGACACCGTGAACGGCGAAACCATCGTCAAACTTTTGCCGGCCATCAAACCTGGCGGCGTTTTGGGCTCCGTCCTCGGAGAACCGAAAGATGCCGCGGGCAAAAACCTCCAGGTGCGCGCGATCCAGGCGGCACCGGACGCATTGCGGCTCTATCGACTCGCCGAGGACGTGGCGCGTGGCGAATTCACCATCCCCATCGCAAAAGTTTTTCCTCTGGAAGAAGCGCGCCAGGCTCAGGACTTCGCCGAAAACCAACATCCCAACGGCAAAGTTCTCCTCATCGTCTAACGGCGATGCGGCACCGTGACAGAACCGGCAGTGTCATGACCCACATCCGATTCCGCTACCCGGGTGCCCGGCGCCCGGTGCCCAGTGCCCGGCTCTGAACTCTGCGCCCTGACCATCATCGCTGCCACATAAGCCGCGCCAAATCCGTTATCGATATTCACCACGCACACGTTGGGCGAGCACGAATTCAGCATTCCCAGCAACGCGGCCACGCCACCAAACGCCGCGCCATACCCAACGCTGGTCGGTACCGCAATCACCGGAGCCGCAACCAGTCCCCCCACCACGCTGGGCAGCGCGCCTTCCATTCCGGCGCACACAATCACCGCCCGCGCCGCATTCAATCCCTCGCGAGCCGCCAGGATCCGATGCAACCCCGCCACACCCACATCCCAAAGCCTCGATACCTCGAGCCCCAGGTACTCCGCTGTCGTCGCGGCCTCTTCAGCAACCGGCAAATCGCTGGTGCCCGCGCAGACCACCGCCACAGGTCCCGCCTTTTCGCCGTCCGTTCCCGCTCGCAATCCGATGATTCGAGCCTGCCCGTGATACACCGCCTCGGGAACACGCAACTTTACGGCTCCATACGCGTCAGCATCGGCCCGAGTCGCCAGAACGCTGCCGCCCGCCGCCGCCATGCGCGCGAAAATCTCAGCCACCTGGGATGGAGTCTTCCCCGCCGCGTAAATCACCTCCGGCAACCCCAGCCGCAGCGCGCGATGATGATCGATGCGCGCAAACCCTGTGTCCTCGTACGGCATTCGGGCCAGCTCGCGCAGCGCGGACACCGGAGTTGTCTCGCCCGACTGCACGCTCTCCAGCAGCTGCAGAATCATCTCCCGCGTCATGCTTCTTCCTTCACGCCGCTTGCGCTGTAGGCAGCCACAGCAGCTTCCATCACCGCTCGCAGCGCAACATCGTGTTCCCGCGCCGCGCGCCGGCAATCTTCGTACTCCGGCATCGTGTTCAGGATCTCTCCTCCTGCCGAAGCGATTTTGATCCGCACCTTCCCATATTGCGTGTCCACTGTTACAAATTCCCGGGCCAGAATCACGCGCTCTTCTTCGCGCCGTCGGATACCCAGCGTCGTCGTCTCGCGGAACAGCAGCCTCTCCAGTTCCGCTTCGTTCTCCGGTTTCGCGAGTACGGTCAGCAGCGTTCCCAGCCGGCCTTTTTTCATCGTTACTGCCGCAGCCATCACATCCAGCGCGCCATGCTCCAGCGCCAATTCCATGGCATGAGCCAGAATCTGGGGCGTCGCGTCGTCCAGCGCACATTCCAGCACCACGACGCGGTCCCGGGAGAACGGCTCCGTTCCTCGCGCATCCTCGACCGCGGTCCCCACCGACAACCGCACCACATTGGCGAACCCTTCCGGATTCCTTCCGCCGGCTCCATAGCCCACGCTCGTCGCAATCATCGGAGTCTGCCCCTCGAACACGCACCCCAGCGCGCGAAGGATCGCCGCTCCTGTGGGCGTTGCCAGCTCCATCGCCGGCCCAGCGGAATACACCGGCAATCCCCGCAGCAGCTCTGCTGTCGCCGGCGCAGGCACCGTCATCCGTCCATGCGCGCAGTTCACAAATCCGCTGCCCACATTAATCGCAGAACACCGCCACAACTCGACACCCAGTGAATCCAGCCCGACCGCCGCGCACACAATATCGGTGATCGCATCCACTGCGCCCACTTCGTGAAAATGCACTTCCTCGGGCGTGATCCCGTGCATCTTCGCCTCAGCCCGTGCGAGCAGTTCAAAGGCCCGCAGCGCAATCGCCTTCGCTCCCGCGGGCAGCGCAGCTCCCGTAATCAACTCCCGAATCTGCGGCCAGTTTCGGCTGTGCGCATGCTCAGCCGCGCCGTGATGATGACCTTCCGCATCATCGTGATGGTGGTGAGGATGTCCGTGCTCCCCATCATGGGTGTGATCGTGGCGCTCGCTCTCGGCGGGGACGCCGTTCTCCAGCACATCTACCTTGATCGCCTGGATGCCGGC
>Ga0210398_10001199_pt1 | contig 27483 bp, 29 predicted proteins | sample IncBWC4OmetaG_FD_161047 | JGI IMG/M metagenome (GOLD analysis project Ga0210398, IMG submission 161047) | Forest soil microbial communities from Barre Woods Harvard Forest LTER site, Petersham, Massachusetts, United States - Inc-BW-C-4-O | ecosystem: Environmental > Terrestrial > Soil >... | reverse complement strand
GACCGCCGAGGAAGTCGCCTACGTGGTGTTATTCCTCGCCTCGAATGAGGCATCGTTCGTGACCGGTTCGGAGTATGTGGTGGATGGGGGATATACGGCGGTCTAACCGTCCGGAATCTGATCCCCCCCCCACTGTTCGGGGAGGTGGCCCGTCCGTTGTTGAACGTGGCTAATTGTGCCCGTTCGAAGGGCCGTCTGGTGACGGCCAGAAATCCTGGTCCAGCACCGTTTCCAGGGGCCAAGGGCACGTCTTCGGTAAACGCGTATCCCACTCACGCTTTTGCATGCGCATCTGCGCGCCTGCCTGTCGGCGCGCGAACGGATATGCATCTTCGAAGAGTTCTTTAATTTTGCTCTTTAAACTTGGAGAACGCTTAAAGAGAAGCCGGATTCTGTCCCGGGAATTTTCGATCGAGTTTTCCCAACTCGGAGTTATTTTATCCGGCTGGTAGGCGTACTTCAGAAGATGGGTCAGCAGCCGCTCGAGGTAGCTCTGCAGGCTGTTTTCTTCGTTCCGCCCCATCGCTTCGAGTTCCTCGGCAACATTTTCCCAATCGATTGGAAAATCACCGCGCGCACGCATAGCCGCAGCCTGGGCGAGCAGCCATCCGTAGAAATCGTCGTCTATTTGAGCCGTCGGCTGCATGATCTCTTCGATATCATATGGCGACCGCCGACTGAATCGCCGAGCGCTTATTACCGGTGGCCGTTGGCGGCGTGCTCGTTAGCATCGAAGAGATGCAACTGGTGCGCGTTCTGGCCCGACGGAATCTCGATCGGATACTTCCCGGTGAAGCATGCGTCGCAAAAGCCCTCGCGCCCTTCCTGGAACGAGTAGAGGCCGTCCCAACTCAGGTAGGCGAGCGAGTCAGCGGTGATGTAGCGGCGGATCTCCTCGACCGAATGACTCGACGCGAGGAGTTCCTCTTTGGTCGGCGTGTCGATGCCGTAGAAACATGAATTGGTGGTCGCCGGCGCCGCGATCCGCATGTGGACCTCGCGCGCACCTGCTTGCCGCAGCATCGGAATGACTTTGCGCAGCGTCGTGCCGCGCACGAGCGAATCCTCGATCAGCACGATGCGCTTGTCGCGCAGCAGTTCCGCTACCGGATTGAACTTAATCTTCACGCCGAAATGGCGAATCGACTGGCGCGGCTCGATGAAGGTGCGCCCGATGTAATGGCTACGGACCAGCGCCATCTCGAACGGCAGCCCGGATTCCTCGGCATAGCCGAGCGCGGCGGCGGTTCCCGAATCAGGCACCGGCACCACCAGGTCGGCCTTGACCGGGCATTCGCGCGCGAGCGCCCTGCCTTGCTGCTTGCGCACCGAATAAACGTTGCGCCCGTAGAGCAGGCTGTCGGGCCGCGCGAAGTAGACATACTCGAAGATGCAGCGCTTGGTCGGCGCCAACGCGAATGGTTTGATCGATCGAAGCCCATCTTCATTGATGACGATGACCTCGCCGGGTTCGATCTCGCGCACATATTCCGCACGGACCAGATCGAGCGCGCAGGTTTCCGAGGTGATGATCGGAGCGCCATTCAGATTGCCGAGGACCAGGGGACGAAAACCCTGCGGATCGCGCACCGCGATCAGCTCGTGCTCGGTGAGCACGCACAGCGAGTAGGCGCCCTTGACCTGCGAAAGCGCCTCGATGACGCGCTCGACGACGGTCGGCGCATGCGAGGCGGCGATCAGATGGATAACGATTTCGCTGTCGGAAGAGGATTGAAACAGCGAGCCGTTGGCCTCCAGCCGGTCGCGCAGCTCGGCGAAATTCACCAGGTTGCCGTTGTGCGCGATCGCGATTCCACCGCGCGCATATTCCACCACCAGTGGCTGGCAGTTTTTGATGGTGGTCGAGCCGGTGGTCGAATAGCGGTTATGCCCGATGGCGCTGGTGCCTTCGAGCTTGCGCAGCACGTCCTCGTTGAAAATGTCGGCGACCAGGCCCATTCCGCGATGCGCGATGAGCGACTTGCCGTTGGAGGATACGATCCCGGCCGATTCCTGCCCGCGATGCTGCAAGCCGTAGAGCCCGAGGTACGCGAGGTTGGCCGCTTCGGGATGCCCGTAGACGCCGAACACCCCGCACTCCTCATGGAAACCGTCGAGGTTGGATTCCTCCGCGTCGAGGATCACTTCCAGCTCTGATTCCACTTTAGAGCCTCCCTGGCAGCGCCGATTCGTAAATCCGATTCAGTTCGTTCACGTCGTCGTCGATCGATGCGCCGCCGACGCTCAGGCTCGGGTTCTCCGTTACTCGCCCGATGGTACGACACTCGATGCCGTTTTGCTGGAAAAACGAGCCCAGCCGCACAACGTCTTTCTCATGCGCACTGATAACGATCGTCGATGGCCCTTCGCCAAACAGCTCCGCCGCATCGGAGGTCGAAAGTCCATCGATAAGCGCTCCCAGGAGTTTGTCAGGGTTGAAGCAGGCTTCCGCAAGCGCGACGCCGAGCCCGCCTTCCGCGACGTCGTGAGCCGATCTTATCAGGCCCTCACCTATCGCGCCAAGCAGTCCCTCGACGAGTGCGTTCTCGCGCGCAAGGTCAATCGGCGTCAGCCCCTCGGGCGAGCCGCCATACATCGCCTCGTACTCCGAGGCCGCCAGGGAAGGCTTCGCGGTACGCACCATTAAAATGTAATCACCCGGGGTCTTGAAATGCTGCGTCACCCGCTTCGAGACATCATCTAAAATGCCAACCACCGCGATAGTCGGGGTGGGCGGAATCGCGCGGCCCTCGGTCTCATTATAAAAGCTGACGTTGCCGCTGATGACCGGCGCCTTGAACGCAATCGAGGCATCGCGCAGCGCCGCTATTCCGCGGGTGAACTGCCACATGATTTCGGGGCGCTCGGGATTGCCGTAGTTGAGACAGTTGGTGATACCGGCCGGACGCGCACCGGCGCACGCGACGTTGCGAACCGCTTCGCAGACGGTCGCGACCGCACCGAGATACGGATCGCGCGCGCAGGCGCGCGGGTTGGAGTCCACCGTCATCGCGAGACCGCGCTTGCTGCCCTTGATGCGCAAGACGGCGGCATCGCTGCCGGGCCCGAGCATCGTGTTGCTCAGCACCAGAGAATCGTATTGACGATAGATCCACTTCTTCGAGCCGACGTTGGGGTTGCCGAGCAACTCGCGCAGCGCGCGCGCCGGCGCCGGATGCGACTTAATCGGCGCGGGTCGCGCCGGCGGAGTTTTCGGCGCGGCGACAGGACGATCGTACATTGGCGCCTGGTCGGCGAGCGCGCGCACCGGAATATCGGCGACGACCTCGCCGCGCCAGGTCGCGCGCCACCGCGAGTCATCGGTGATGGTGCCAATGACGACCGCATGGAGATCCCATTTCTCGAAAACCTTCTGCAGCTCCGCTTCACGCCCGCGCTCGGCGACGATCAGCATCCGCTCCTGCGACTCGGAGAGCAGAATTTCGTAGGGCGTCAGCGTCGCCTCGCGCAGTGGAATTTTATCGAGGTCGATAACGATTCCGAGCCCGCCGCGCGCCGCCATCTCGCTCGACGACGACGTGAGGCCGGCCGCGCCCATGTCCTGCATCGCGACCATCGCGCCGGTCTGCGCCGCTTCGAGGCAGGCCTCGATCAGCAATTTTTCCTGAAATGGATCGCCGACCTGCACCGTCGGGCGTTTGGCCTCGCTGGTCGCATCGAACTCGGCCGAGGCGAGCAGGCTCGCGCCGTGGATTCCGTCGCGCCCGGTCGCGGATCCTACATAGAGGACTGAATTTCCTACACCTTTGGCATGCGCGCTCTGCAGTTCGCCCTTGCGCGCGAGGCCGAGCGAGAACGCATTGACCAGGATGTTGCCGTTGTAGGCCGCATCGAACATGGTCTCGCCCGCCACCGTCGGCACGCCCACGCAGTTGCCATAGCCACCGATGCCTGCCACCACACCGCCCAGCAAAAACCGCGTGCGCGGATGGTCGAACGAACCGAACTTGAGCGAGTCCATGTTGGCGATCGGACGCGCACCCATCGTGAAAATATCGCGCAGGATGCCGCCGACGCCGGTCGCAGCGCCCTGGTACGGCTCGACATACGACGGATGATTGTGGCTTTCGATTTTGAACACCGCGAGCCATCCGTCGCCGACATCGATGGCGCCGGCATTCTCGCCCTCGCCCACCGCGACCAGGTCGCCGCCCGACGGCAAGGTTTTCAGATGGCGACGCGAGGATTTGTACGAGCAGTGCTCCGACCACATCACGGAGAACACGCCGAGCTCGGTGAAGGTCGGCGTACGGCCCAGCAGCTTTTCGATGAGGTGGAATTCGTCGTCGGCCAGTCCGTGCGAATGCGCCTGCGCGAGATCGACTTTCGGCTCGCCGGCGAGCGACACGGGTTGGCTGCTCATTTCGCGCCAGCTCGCATTTGCCCGCGATGCTCCGGGACCGACTGGAATGCAATGATCGATTCGAAAATCTTGCGGCCGTCGGCGCCGAACAGCATCGCTTCGAGCGCATGCTCGGGATGCGGCATCAGACCGAACACGTTGAAGCGTTCGTTGGCGACGCCCGCAATCGATCGCTTCGAGCCGTTAGGATTCGCGGCATCGGTTGCGTCACCCTTGGCATCGACATAGCGGAGAACGATCTGGCCGCGCTCCTCCATCTGGAGGAGTTCGTTCTCCGGCGCGACATAGCATCCCTCGCCATGCTTGATCGGCAGCGCGAGGATATCGCCCGCGCGCGTCGTGCAGGTGAACGGCGTCTTCGCGTTTTCGACCCGCAGATGAACGCGATCGCAGATGAACGACAGCGTGCGATTTCGCGTGAGCGCGCCCGGCAGCAGATGCGCCTCGGTGAGGATCTGGAAGCCGTTGCAAATGCCGATGACGAGGCCGCCATCGGCGGCGAACTTCGCCACGCTTTTCATGATCGGCGAGAAGCGCGCAATCGCGCCGCATCGGAGATGGTCGCCATAGCTGAAGCCGCCCGGCAGCACGATGCATTCGGCGCCCTGGAGGCTTTCGTCCTTGTGCCACAGGGCCGTCACATCCTGACCTAACACATCGCGCAGCCCGTACACCGCATCGAAGTCATCGAGCGAGCCGGGAAAGCGGATGACGCCCCACTTCATCAGGCGCCACCCTCGATCTCGAAACGGAAGTCTTCGATGTTGGGATTGGCGAGGAGTTGCTCGCACATCTTCGAGGCCGCGGCGCGCGCTTCATCGGGAGTTTTCGCATCGATGTTGAGGGTGATGTAGCGGCCAATTTTCACCTCCGAGACGCCGGCGAAACCGAGGCTCGCGAGTGCATGCTCGACGGTGCGTCCTTGTGGATCAAGGATCCCTTTTCGCGGAGTGACGAAAACTTTTACCTGCAAGACTTAAACTCCGCCCTCTGCTGGAGGTTTAGAGCGCTCTCCGAAACAGTCCTGGATAATTGACGACCAACCCGTGTTCATCGACCTCGATATCGCGCGTGAAATCGCTATCGACCGACTCGTACCGGTACCGCTTGCTTTCCTCAAGGCAGGTGTAGCGCTGCCTGTCCGTGATGACGGAAAGACTCGGGACCTGGACATAGACGGCGAGAATTTCCTGCGGCTGGCCCAGTCGCGGACTCAACCTGCGAATCGGCAGTGTGTTAGTGAACGGGGTGGCCGAGATATCGACGTCGATTGCACCTCGAAGGCGCGGCAATGGCGCTGCCGATCCATCAACCCAATTCCCGGCTCCATCGCTGGCAAGCTGGATTGCGTGATCGGCCCCGACGGGTTGGATTTCGACTTTTTTCACTCGCCACTTTTGGTCGCAAGCAATCCGATAACGCACCGCGAAGGGCTCATCGTCGACGGTTCCGATCACGACCGACTCGGCGGCAACACCGTCGGCGTTTTCAGTCAGACAAAGATGCTCCATTCCGCTGCCGCACCAATCCCGCCATCGCGCGACGATGGTATCGCTCACGTTTAGGATTTCGATTCTCCGCTCATGATGCGCGACGGCGTCAATTCTCCACCCGCCGCAGCATCTCGTGGTATGCCTCTTCGACCCCGCCCAAATCGCGCCGGAAACGATCCTTGTCGAGCTTTTGGCGCGTCGCCTTGTCCCAGAAGCGGCAAGTGTCCGGGCAGATCTCATCGCCGAGGAGAACCTGGCCGTGATGACGCCCGAACTCGAGTTTGAAATCGACCAGGATGACGCCGACGTTGTCGAGGAAGCGCTTCAGGACGTCGTTTACCTTGCGCGCCATCGCATGGATGGTGCTGACGTCTTCCTCGGTGGCCCAGCCGAATTCGATCGCGTGCTCGGGATAGATCAGCGGATCATCGAGCGGATCCGATTTGTAGTAGAACTCGACAAACGGCTTCTTCAGAACTTCGCCTTCGCTACGACCGAGGCGCTTCGCGAGCGAACCGGCGACGATGTTTCGCACCACCGTTTCACACGGGATGATTTCCAGGCGCTTGGTCAGCATCTCGCGATCGTTCAGGCGTTTGACGAAATGCGTCGGCACCCCTTCGCGCTCGAGCAGGCCGAAGAAAATCTCCGACATGCGATTGTTGACCACGCCCTTGTCCTCGATGGTGTCCTTCTTCTTCCCGTTGAAGGCGGTCGCGTCGTCCTTGAAATACTGGATTATGAGGTCAGGGTTGTCGGTGGTGTAGAGCTTCTTGGCCTTGCCCTCATAAATCATTTCGCGCTTTTCGGAAATGCTCTCCACGTTGGTCACTCCGTAGGGTCAGGTATTTTCGCTGCGTTCATCTTATATGAATGCGCTGTTACTAAGGCCACGGTTTCGCGCGGGCCCGCCGCGGCGCTTATCCACAAATCGGGCGGTTTATTCACATCGGCGCGGCAAATACTGTTTATGACTACCCTACTAAACATGCGCATCTTTTGCGCGAGATGCCAGCGTCGAGGACAAGATGCCGACCATCACGACTACCGAAGAACTGGAAGCCATTTACGGAAAGGCGCCCAGCCAGCCGACCGACCCTTCCGTGGTCAAGGAAGTGGGATTTATCGCGCCGCATTATCGCACCCTGATCGAGGCCTCGCCGTTCGCGGTGCTCGCGACCAGCGGCCCCGAGGGCCTCGATTGCTCGCCGCGCGGCGACCGGTCCGGTTTCGTCCGCGTCGTGGATAACAAAACCCTGATGATGCCCGACCGGCGCGGCAACAATCGCGTCGACTCGTTGCGCAATATCGTGCGCGATCCGCGCGCTGCCTTGCTCTTCATGATTCCCGGCTCGGGCACCACCCTGCGGGTCAACGGCCGCGCTTATCTCACCACCGATGCCGATATCGTCGCGTCATTTGAAATGGAGGGTAAGCTTCCACGCACGGTCATCGTTATCAAGGTGGAGGCGGTTTACTTCCAATGCGCCCGCGCGATCGTCCGCTCCGAATTGTGGAATCCCGAGCGACGTGTCGATCCCGCTACGCTGCCGAGTCCGGGACAGATTCTTGCCGAGCTGAGCAGCGACCGCGTCGGTGGCGAGGCTTACGATCGCGAGTGGCCATCACGCGCGAAAAAATCGCTGTGGTAACAGGCCGGTTAACGCGACCGATGCTTCGATGACGTTTCCGCAGCCGGCGCGTAGAGCTCGACCAGTTTCGCGGCGAGTCCGGTGTAATTTCGCGGCGCGAGTTTCTTAAGCGCCTCGCGCGCGCCATTCTTCAAATCCAACGATTCGATGAAGCGCTGAATCCGCTTCTGATCAACATCGCGGCCGCGCGTTAGTTCCTTCAGTGTCTCGTACGGCCGCGGATATCCATGGCGCCGCAGCATGGTTTGAATGGCCTCGGAAACCACCTCCCACGATTCCTCGGCATCGACATCGGCCGCAATGCGTTCTTCGTCGATCTCGACTTTGGTCAGCCCTTTTTCGAGCGCGCTGAGCGCGACCATCGCATGCCCGAATCCCGGGCCGAGCGCGCGCAACGAGGTGCTGTCCGAAAGGTCGCGCTGCCATCGCGAGATCGGCAACTTCGCGATCAGATGCTCGAACAATGCGTTGGCAATGCCGAAGTTGCCCTCGGCATTTTCAAAATCGATCGGATTCACCTTATGCGGCATGACCGAGGATCCGGTTTCGCCCTTGATGCTGCGCTGGCGGAAGTAGCCGATCGAAATGTAGCTCCACATGTCGCGGCAGAAGCCGAGCAGGATGGTGTCGATGCGCGCGACCGTCGCGAGCATCTCGGCGATAAAATCGTGACTCTCGATTTGTGTCGTCAGCGGATTCCACACCAGGCCGAGGCTCTCGACAAAGCTCTTCGACAGCTCGATCCAATCCACCTCGGGATAGGCGAACGCATGAGCATTGAAGTTGCCGACCGCGCCGTTGAACTTGCCGAGATATTCCTGTGCGTGAAGGAGCTTAAGTTGCCGCTCCACGCGCGACGCGAAAATCGCCATCTCCTTGCCGACCGTGGTGGGCGAGGCTTCCTGACCGTGCGTGCGCGACAACATCGGCACGTCTTTGAAACGGCGCGCCAGCTCGGCCATCGCGCGCATCACCGCGGTGACCTTCGGCATCAGCTGGTCTTCGGCGAACTCCTTCAGAATCAGCGCGTAGGCGGTATTGTTGATGTCCTCGGAGGTGCAGGCGAAATGCATCATCTCGAGCGGCAGCGCTTCGTCGACCGAGGGCAGCCGCTCCTTGAGAAAATACTCGACCGCCTTCACATCGTGATTGGTCTCGGACTCGATCTCCTTGATGCGCATCGCATCGCGGACCGTGAAGGAACTGTAGAGCGCGCGCAGCTTACGCGAAATGGCCGGTGCGATCGGCTTGATGGCGTCGATTTTCGGATGCGCCGCGAGGGTGAGGTACCATTCGACCTCGATACGCATGCGATATTGGATGAGGGCGTACTCGCTGAAATAGGCCTCCAGCGCGCGGGTGCGGCTACGATAGCGTCCATCGGTGGGCGTCACCGCCATCAGGGACATTTCGCGATCGTGTTCGTTAGTTGCCATTGCCAGCACCTTCACCGTGGGGCACGCCCGTCACAAGATAAAGAGCGACGACCGTTCCCGCGGGACTCTTGATTCGCTTCGACTCCACCGCGTTCCGCTCAGCGGCTTCGCGTCCGGCGGAAAAACGCCGAAGCGGAAAACTCAGCGTCCGGTGTGGCCGAAGCCGCCATCGCCGCGCGTGGTATCTTCCAGACTATCCACTTCTTCGACCGACGCGCGAACGACGGGCGAAATCACCAGTTGCGCGACGCGATCACCGGGATGGAGCAGCACCGGCTCGTTCCCTAAATTCACAAGTAATACTTTAATTTCACCGCGATAGTCCGCATCGATGGTGCCGGGGGCATTTATCACGGTAATCCCTTCCTTGAAGGCGAGACCACTGCGGGGGCGGACCTGGCCCTCGAAGCCCTCGGGGATCTCGAGGGCAAAGCCGGTTGGAATCGCCACCCGCGACATCGGATCGAGGGTGAACTCGGCCTCGATATCGGCCATCAAATCCATTCCGGCGGCATGCTCGCTCTGATAGGCGGGCACCGGCAGATGATGTTTGCGGAGACGCATTATCTTGATGGTAGGTGTCATGGTTTCACAAATCGCAGTTTCGGCGCATCGATTGTACTAAGTCAAATTCACCATCGAGGCGCAACTCGCAACTGAGCGATCGTTCCACAAATGTCGCGCAACGCGATCCCATTGCGATAGAACCGCATAGTATCGATGACGGTTGGGAGGGTCGCCCAAATGATCAGCGGCAGCTGCCTCTGCGCAAGAATACGATACGAAATTGATGGCGTGATCGGGCCGGCGCTGAATTGCCATTGCTCGATGTGCCGCAAGGTGACGGGGACGGCATTCAGAAGCCGTGTCGCAGTGCCCGCGAAAAACTTCCGTTGGGTAACCGGCGAGGATCAGCTCACGCGCTACGTGTCTTCGGCGGGAACAACTCGCACTTTTTGCCGGCGCTGCGGTTCGACCCTGGTGAGCTTGTTCGACGACAATCCGGGTATCTTCGGCCTCGCGATGGGAACCCTGGATGACGATCCGGGCGTGCGTCCATCGTTCCACGTATTCGTAGGCTCGAAGGCAGGATGGTTCGAGATCACCGACGATTTGCCGCAATTCGAAGCGCTCCCACCGTCCTCGATGGTCCGCAAAGACGGCTCCTCGGGTCAGCGGTGAAGATGCGGTTTGACTTCAACCGAGCGGAGCAAAAACATCGTCGCTGATTTTGCGGCCCTTCAGGTCACCCAACATCACCATCGCCATCTGATCGGGCTGGAAGCAGAGCGAGGCCAACTCGACTACCTGGTCGTTGGTGACGGACTCGATGCCCTTGGCCAGCTCCTCGAGTGGGACGTCGCGGCGGAAATAAATTTCGTTGCGCGCCAGGCGATTCATCCGGCTGTCGGTGGACTCCATCCCGAGCAGCATGTTGCCCTTGATCTGACTCTTAGCGCGATCGAGTTCCGGCTGCGTCAGACCTTCGCGCTTGACCTTCTTGAGTTCGTTCAGCGTGACCTCGATCACTTCGTCGACCCATTCAGGATTGGTGCCGGCGTAGACCGCGACGTAGCCGGTATCGACGCACGAGCTCATGAACGAATAGATGCTGTACACGCGGCCGCGCTTTTCGCGAACTTCCTGGAACAGGCGCGAGGACATTCCCCCGCCGAGCGCGGTGTTCATCACATAGCTCGCATAACGCAGCGGATGGGTGTAGCTCAGGCCGGGGCCGCCCATCACCAGATGAGCCTGCTCGAGTTTCTTCTGTTGATTGAGCACGTTCGGATGCACGCTCGGCGCGGTGACCTTGTCCGGCCGGCCGTTGCCCGCGACCGAGTGGAAGAGTCGTTCGCACTGGCGCACCAGCGCATCGTGATCGACCTTACCCGCCGCCGAAATGAAGACCCGCTCGGCGCGATAACGCTCCGCCATGAAGGTCACCACGTCCTCGCGATCGAAACTATTGACGGTGGTGGGTGAGCCGAAGATCGGCAGTGCGAGCGGATGCCCTTTCCAGAAATCCAGACTGAACAGGTCGTGGATGAAATCGTCGGGCGTGTCTTCGGCCTGCGAGATCTCCTGGATTACAACCTGGCGTTCGCGCACGATTTCGTCCTGATCGAACACTGATTCGAGGAAGATATCCGCGAGCAGCTCGGTCGCCATCTGGAGGTCATCGCCGAGGACCTTGGCGTAGTAGCAGGTGTATTCCTTGCCGGTGAAGGCATTGAGCACACCGCCGACCGCATCGATCTCTTCAGCGATTTGCGCGGCGGTGCGCTTTTTGGTGCCCTTGAACAGCAGATGTTCGATGAAATGCGAGAGCCCGTTCTCTGCCGCCGTCTCGTAACGCGAGCCGTTCTCGACCCAGATTCCTATGGTCGAAGACACCATCGAGGGCATGTCTTCGGTGAGCACACGAATGCCATTGGAAAGAACACTCTTACGAATCATCAGGTGCTACTTACCCTTCTTACTTGCCTACTTGCCTTTCTTGGCGAGGTCCGCACGCGCCTCGCGCAATGACAGCCGGATCTTTCCACTGCGATCGACATCGAGCACCTTGACCGGGATCTCGTCGCCCTCATGGAGGACGTCTTCGACCGCCCGCACCCGCTCATCGGAGATTTGCGAGATATGCAGGAGGCCATCGGTGCCGGGCATGATTTCCACGAACGCGCCGAAGTCGACGATCTTGCGCACCACGCCGTCGTAAATCTTGCCGATCTCGGGCTCAGCGGTAATCTGCTGGATCATCGAGATGGCTTTTTCCAGCGCGACTCCGTCAGCCGCGGCGATCAGCACCGTGCCGTCATCCTCGACGTCGATTTTGCAGCCGGTCTCTTCGACCAGGCCGCGAATCACCTTGCCGCCGGGTCCAATGACGTCGCGAATCTTGTCCGGTTTGATCTTGATGGTGACGATACGCGGCGCGTATGCGGAAACATCTTTGCGGGCCGTCGGGATTGCCTTTTCCATCACGCTCAAGATGAACAGCCGAGCATCGCGCGCCTGCATCAGCGCCCGCCGCATGATCTCTTTGGTGATACCGCCGACTTTGTTGTCCATCTGGATCGCGGTCACGCCGGTCGCGGTGCCCGCCACCTTGAAATCCATGTCACCCAGATGATCCTCGTCGCCGAGAATGTCCGTCAGCACCGCAATCTTGTCGCCTTCCTTAATGAGGCCCATCGCGATGCCGGCGACCGGCGCTTTCACCGGCACTCCCGCATCCATCAGCGCGAGGCTTCCGCCGCACACCGTCGCCATCGAGGAGCTGCCATTGGATTCGAGGACTTCCGACACGACGCGAATCGTGTAGGGGAAGGTCTCCTCATCGGGCAGCGTGGGCGTCAGCGCGCGCTCCGCCAAAGCGCCGTGGCCGATCTCGCGCCGGCCCGGAGCGCCGTAGCGCTTGGCCTCGCCGGTCGAGAACGGCGGGAAGTTGTAATGCAGCATGAACTTTTTGTAGCGCTCACCGAGGAGCGCATCGATCTTCTGTTCATCGGACGAAGTTCCGAGGGTTGCAGTCGCGAGCACCTGGGTTTCGCCGCGGGTGAACAATGCGGAGCCATGAACGCGGGGCAGCACTTGGACCTGGGCGGCGAGCTGGCGAATCTCGGTCGACTTGCGATCGTCGATGCGCCGATCATGGTCTACCACCGCCTGGCGCACGATGGTGCGCTCGACCTTCTCGAAGGCCTCGTGGATTTCGCTCTCGCGTTCAGGATAACGCGACGCCAACGCCGCCGCCGCTGTGGCCTCGGCCGCATGCATCGCCTCGCGCCGCGCTTTCTTTTCCTTGACGGCGAGCGCCTGCTCGATTCCTTTGCTCGCGCTTTCCTTGACCGCCGCGAGGATATCTTTGTCGAGTTCCTTGGGCGTAAAGGCGCGTTTGGGTTTGCCGGCAAGGCGTTTGAGTTCCTGCTGCATCTCGAAGATCGGCGCCATCGATTCATGCGCCATGTAGAGCGCTTCGAGCAGGGTGTCTTCGTCGACGATGCGCGCGCCGCCCTCCAGCATCGCGATCGTATCCGGCTTGGCCGAAACGATGATCGAGACGTCGCTGTTTTCGTAGTCGGGAACCAGCGGGTTCACTACCAGTTTGCCGTCAATACGTCCCATCCGGACCGCGGCGACGGGGCCGGCGTGAGGAATGTCGGAAAGTTCGAGCGCGGTGGACGCCGCGATGATCGACAGTACATCGGAATCGTTCTCGCGATCGGCGGACAGCACCGTCACGATCATTTGAGTTTCGCAGTCATAACCCTTGGGGAACAGCGGACGCATCGAGCGATCGATGAGGCGCGAGGTGAGGATTTCCTTTTCCGAAGGGCGTCCTTCGCGCTTAAAAAAACCGCCGGGGATTTTTCCCGCGGCGAACGTCTTTTCCTGGTAGTCGACGGTGAGGGGCAGGAAGTCGACGTTAGGCCGCGCCTCGTAGGCCGACACCACGGTCGCGAGCACCATCGTGTCGCCATACTGCGCGAGGACCGATCCGTGCGACTGCTTCGCCAGGCGCCCGGTTTCCAAAGAGAGCCGGCGGCCCGCGAACTCAATCTCCATTTTCTTGTACATTTTTGCCTTTAACTGAGGGGAGGTCTTGGAAGGCCGCCAACACCTAAAACACTCCGACGAGTCTCTTTCCCGCCGGGGGGCGTCCACGTGACGCGACCGGAATCTCGCCGATGCGGCGAGCCCAGTCCCGCGATTCCCGAATTGCTCAGGGTTCGCGGCAAAACGACTGCGGCCTTATCTCCGGATGCCGAGCTTTTCGATCAGCCCACGGTAGCGGGCAACGTCGCGCGAATGGAGGTAGTCGAGCAGACGGCGCCGCTTGCCGACCAGGCGCAGCAGTCCCAGGCGCGAGTGGTGGTCTTTCTTGTGCGTGGCCAGATGTTGGGTCAACTGCTCAATGCGGCCCGAGAACAGCGCGACCTGAACTTCAGGCGAGCCGCTATCGTTGGGGGTGCGCGCGTGGGTCTGTACTAATTCCCGTTTCCGGGCGATCGGGAGAGGCATCAGGAGTTCTTTATCTTCCCTTCTTCCTTAAGTTATCCGAGCAACCTAACAGAGCCGTCCACTATAGTAAAGTATCCCTCCGGGAAAAGCATTTCCCCAGCAAAATCAAGGACTTCCGAGTCTCGCCAGTCCGGTCAGGACGCCACGGTCTTCACGTACCTCACGAGGCGAGGGTCGAAGCTGTACCCTTCCGACGCCATCGAATCCCAGAACCCCACCGCATCGGGATGCGCTTTCTCGACCAGCGCGGTGATGCGCCGGGCGCCTCTCTCGTTGGCCAACCGCGCACTCACCTCCCGAACCAGTGCTGCCGCGACTTTGTGGCGACGAGCTTTCGGTGCGACCGCGAGTCGATAGATGTTCCCGCGCCATCCATCCCATCCGCCGATCACGGAACCGACGATGTCCCCGCTCGCGTCAATCGCAACCAGGACGATTGCATGCCCCTCAGCGACTGTTCGTTGAACTTCGTCGAGCGTATCGGTAACGCTTGGGGTTGCGTCGGCACTCTTCCAGAGTCGCAGAACCTCAACGCAGTCGGCGCGCGTGCAGACGCGAATCTGAATCGAGTTACCCATCAAGGGCCATTATCCACATGAGAATAACGACAACAACAGCAGTGGTGGTGGCGATGGTGTTGGCCGTTGGCGGGAGTCCTTTCGCGATCGCCGGCGACATGGACGGCGTCATGATGCAAAACGGAAAAATGATGATGATGAAAATGGGAAAAGCCGCGGGCCCGATGACATCCGACCTCACGATGTCGAACGGAACCAAAGTCACCGCCGCCGGATTAATGATCATGAGGGACGGAACGAAGTTGGAGATGAAAGGCGGCGAAATGATCATGATGGACGGAAAAATCATGGACGGTGGAAAAGCTACGGGGATGGCCAATCAGTAGACCTACGCAAAAATTGGAGACCGACCCCAGGGACGATCGTTTCGAGGAGCGACCCGCGCAACCGCTGCTCATTCGCCTCACCCATTGGCTCGCGATCCCGCTCCTCCTCGTCATGGCCGGAAGCGGCCTGCAGATTTTCGTCGCGTATCCATCGCTAGGACCGCGCGGAGCGCAGTACGGATGGTACCCGTTCCAGGGGGTACCCCCTCCCTCGTGGCTTCGTTTTGGTGGATGGCTGGGAGGCGGGCGTCATTGGCACTTCGCGATCGCATGGTTCCTGATTCTCAACGGCGTCGCGTATCTCGGCTACATGTTCGCGCGAGGCGAATGGCGGCGACGGCTCTTCCTGCCGCAACGCGACCTCGTAAACGCGGCTTTGATGTTCGGTTACTACACGCGGATTCGGAAAACGCCACCGCCAGTCGACTTCTACAATGGCCTGCAGCGGCTCGCGTACACGTCGGCGATCGTGTTCGGCATCGTGATGGTGCTGTCGGGACTCGCGATCTACAAACCGGTGCAGCTTCATTTTCTGACGGTGCCGTTCGGCGGCTACGATGGCGCGCGAGTGGTGCATCTGGCGGGCCTCTGCCTCCTCGCGCTATTCGTCGCGAATCATCTCGTGCTGGTCGCGCTGCATCCGCGCGAACTGCTCAACATGATCACGGGCGGCAAACGTGGCTAGGCGGTTGACTCGCCGTGGATTTCTGATCGGCGCCTCGGCGGCATCGCTGCTCGCCGGATGCGATAGCAGTCCCGTCACAGGATTTCTTAACGCGATGGATAGCTGGAACAGGAAGGCTGATGAAGTCCTGTTTTCGCCGCATCGACTTGCGCCGGAGCTTCCCGCGTCAGCGCAGACGCCGGAAAATGCGTTCCCCAGCTACTTCATCTCCAGCACGATGCCGTTCCCGCCGCCCAACTGGACGCTGAACGTCGGGGGAATGGTAAACAAGCCCGCGAGCTTCACCCTCGAGCAGTTGCAGCAGATGCCGCGGACGGAAACGCGCGTGCGGCATCATTGTGTCGAGGGCTGGTCGGCAGTCGCCGCGTGGCAGGGCGTGAGACTCAGCGATGTCGCAAGAATTGTGGACGTCGATCCGCGCGCGAAGTACGTCGAGTTCCGTTCCTTCGATTCGAACTACTGGTCATCATGGGATGTGGCCAGCGCTCTGCATCCGCAAACGATTCTCGCGTACGGCATGAACGGAAATCATCTCTACCCGGACCATGGCGCGCCGCTGCGCCTCTATTCGGCGGTCAAGCTTGGCTACAAAATGGTGAAATATCTGACCGCGATAAATTTTCTGCCGCGGGAGACTGGCGGCTATTGGGAAAACCAGGGCTACGAATGGTTCGGCGGAGTCTAGTCGGGTCTCAATTTCCGACGTTGAAAATTCGCACTATGATCGCGGTCACGCGTGAGGTCGCCTTAGCCACCGCGATCAACTGGTCGGTGTGAATCACTTTGAACATCTCGGTACCGGCGGGCACTCTGCCCTCCAGCGCGCGCGGGTCGCCATTGCGCAGCAACTTCTCAGCCTCGTCGTCGACGTTCAACTCGGCCAGATCAGGCAGCGCGTCGCGCAGACCGATGCTGGGACACGGTTCGGCGTTCAACGCGTCTTCGAGACTGATCGCATCGGCGATCGCGAAATTACCACTGCGGGTGCGGCGCAGTTCCATCAAATGCCCGACGGTTCCTAAGGCGACCCCGATATCGCGAGCGAGCGCGCGCGCATAGGTGCCAGGGGAGCAGGTTGCGACAAAACGGATTTCGTCAGCGCTCATGAGATCCAGGGAGAGATCCTTGATTTCGATATTGCGAATCGGCGGCGGTTCCAACTCCTCCGGATTGCCCTTGCGCGCGAGCTTGTACATCCGCACCCCGTCGCGCTTGATGGCGGAAAACACCGGCGGGACCTGGTCGATCTTGCCGGTGAACTGTTTGGCAACCGCGGCGAGGCGATCCGCATCGATGGCGGGAACCGGCGCTTCGCGGACCACTTTGCCGTCGCGATCCAGAGTATCGGTCTCGGCGCCGAGCTTGATGACGCCGGCGTAAACTTTCTCGCCGCCCTCGAGCATCGGCGCGAGCTTGGTCGCCTCGCCCACCATGATCGGCAGCACGCCGGTCGCGAACGGGTCCAGCGTGCCCAGATGACCGACGCGCGAGGGCTTCACCCGGGCCTTGATGCGGCGCACCACCTCGGCGGAGGTGATCCCGCTGGGTTTATCGATGAGAATTATTCCGTCCAAACGAAACCTGAGGTAGCGAGATGAGCGATCGCGATCATTCCTTGGGAGCGTTTTCGCGCAGCAGTGCGCCGATGCGGACCGCGTGCTCGATGCCCGGATCGAATTCGAACTCGAGGTCCGGGGTGCGGCGAAGATTCAGCGCGCGGCCGATTTCGCGCTTGATAAAACCATTCGCGCTCTTGAAGCCGGCCAGCGCCGCAGCCGCGCGAGGCTTGCCCTCCAGATGCGAGAAGTACACGCGCCCGTGACGCAGGTCGTCATCCATCTGCACGCGTGTCAGCGTGATACCGCGCAGTCGCGGATCCTTGAGTTCGCGAATCAGGAGCAGCGACAGCTCGCGCAGCACCAGCTCCGAAACGCGATCGGCTCGTTTTACTTCGGGCATCTCAAAAATTCACTATCTCGAGATTCTCTTCGCCTAGTGGCGCGAGACCCAACGCGTCGATGAAGTTGACGACCTCGCGCAAGGCAGAATCAACGAACGCGCGATCGTTGCCGACCTGGCAAATCCCCAACTCCGCGCGCTGCCACATATCGTTCCCGTCGGTTTCGGCGATCGAGACGTTAAATTTATTTTGCACCCGCGCCTTGATTGCGCGCAGCACCTGGCGTTTCCCCTTGAGCGAATGATTTTCCGGAAGAAACAGGGTGAGGCGCAGTATGCCAACCACCATGGAGGCCCCTTCCATCCAAAAAAACGGCGGACGCGGCTCATCGCCACGCCCGCCGAGCTAGTGCGTGATTAGGTCGGAAGCTGCTTTTCGACTTGCGCCGATCCGCGTCCCTCGCGGGGCGGCGGCGTCAACTTGCGCAGCACCGTCTCCATCTCGAAGGCCTCGACCACATCGCCGGGCTTCACATCATTGTAATTCTCGAGCCCGATACCGCATTCGTAGCCGGAGGTCACTTCGCGCGCGTCATCCTTGAAGCGCTTGAGCGATCCGATCTTGCCTTCCCACACCACGCGACCGTCGCGCACCAGGCGCGCGCGTCCCGCGCGAGTGATTTTGCCGTCGACCACCATCGAACCCGCGATGGTTCCGCCCGGGACGTTGAAAGTTTTGCGGACTTCCGCGCGGCCCAACGCCTTCTCGCGGAAGGTCGGCGCGAGCAATCCTTCCATCGCTTCGCGCACGTCGTCGATGGCTTCGTAGATGACGGTATAGAGGCGAATCTCGACCCCTTCTTTTTCCGCCAGCTGCGCTGCTTTCGCCTCGGGCCGGATGTTGAATCCGATGATGAGGCCCTTGGATGCCGAAGCCAGCGTCACGTCGGTTTCGGAGATCGCACCCGCTGAGGCGTGGATCACCTGCAGTTTGACTTCGTTGGTGGACATGCGCTCGAGCGCGTTCTGCAACGCCTCGACCGAACCCTGCACGTCGCCCTTGATGATGACCTTGAGATCCTTGACCTCGCCCTCGCGCATCCGCTGGCTGAGATCCTCGAGCGAGACGCGGCTGGTTTTCTGCAGTTCGCCTTCGCGCTGACGAGAGCGGCGGAACTCCGCGACCTGACGTGCCTTGGCTTCCTCGGCGACGCCCACGAATTGGGTTCCCGGTTCGGGAACACTCGATAGTCCAAAAATCTCGACCGGCGTCGAGGGACCCGCTTCAGTCAACCGCTGTCCGAGATGATTCAGCATCGCGCGCACGCGCCCATAGGACACGCCGCATACGAACGGATCGCCTTGATGGAGGGTCCCTTCCTGGATCAGCACCGTCGCGACTGGACCGCGCCCGCGATCGAGTTGCGATTCGACCACCGTGCCCTTGGCGGGACGATTCGGATTCGCCTTGAGCTCCATGACGTCCGCTTGCAGGAGGATCATCTCAAGCAGCTTGTCGATGCCTTCCTTGGTCCGGGCGGAGACGCCGACAGTGATCGCGTCGCCGCCGAAATCTTCGGGGATTAGCCCGATTTGGGTCAGCTTCTGCTTCACATTGTCGATATTCGCATCGGGCAAATCGATCTTGTTGATGGCCACGATGATCGGAACCTTGGCGGCGCGTGCATGATTGAGCGCCTCAATGGTTTGCGGCATCGGGCCTTCGTTGGCCGCGACCACGAGCACCACGATATCCGTCACTTTGGCGCCGCGAGCGCGCATTGAAGTGAACGCTTCGTGGCCTGGAGTATCGACGAACGTGATGGTACGGCCTTCGACCTGCACCGTGTACGCACCGATGTGCTGGGTGATGCCGCCGTATTCTTCTTCGGTAACCTTGGCGCTCCGAATGGCGTCGAGCAGCGAGGTCTTGCCGTGATCGACGTGGCCCATGATGGTGACGACCGGCGGCCGGGTGACCATCTCGCCCGCTTCTTCCTGCTCGTCTGGCGCTTCCTCGATCGCCTGCTCGACATCGAAGGCGACGTTCTCGACCGTGTAGCCAAATTCGTTGGCGAGGAGCGACGCGGTATCGACATCCAGGACTTGGTTGAGCGTCGCCATCTGGCCGAGGTCCATCAGCTTGCGGATAAGGTCGCCTGCCTTAACGCCCATCGAGCGGCCGAGGTCGCCCACCGTGACGCCTTCGGTAATCCGCACCACGCGCTTGGAGGCGCGCGGCGTGGTGATTTCAGTTTTACGCTGTTCCTTGCCGGGCAGCGCGCGCCGCTTCTTGGGCACTCGCAGGCCGCGGATCTCGCGCTCGGCAAGAAAATCACCGCCGTCCTTTTTGACGACTTTCTTTTTCTTGAGCGCTCTACCCGCCGCACCCGGTTTGTTCGAGGGCTCGGGCGGCGGTCCATTGGGCTCCTGCGGTTGTTGCGGCGCTCCAGCTTGAGGCCGCCCCGCGGGCTGCCCTGGACGCCCACCCGGTCCCATCGTTCGGCCGGTAGGAGCCGCGGGTTTAGCCGGCACGACCTTCGCGCGAAGATCGATCTTTCCGAGGACCTTGGGCCCGCGCTGCCCGTCATCTAATGATGGCGCCGCAGGATGCGAACCGGTCTTCGTCAGATTGAGCGTTCGACGTTCTCCATTGACGCTGCCCGGCGCGACGACCTGCGGTGGCCGCGTCTCGACCCGAGGACGACTGCTCACATCCGGACGCCTGAAATCGCGGCGGTCGTGGAGCGGAGCCGGCGGCATTTGCCGCGAGGGTTCAGTTCGCGGAATCTCGACCGGACGCGCCGATACTGTAGGTGCCGGAGCATCCGGTTCGCGCCGCGCCTGAGTAGTGGAGTCCGCGTGCATTGCGGGACTCGCTGCCACGTCGCCGCCGTTCGAGGAGGTCTCGGAGGACAGATCAGGGGACGTTGGCGCCGCATCGACATGAAGTGGCGTCGGCTGAATTTCAGTGGCAGGAGCTTCGATATGGGTTTCCTGGATGATTGCGGGCGCGCTGATTTCCGGCGCCGTGACTACGGGAGTTGATGGTTGCGGCGCCTCGATTGCCGGCTCGCTGGCCGGCGGAAAAACCGGAGTATCGATTTGAGGTTGCGGACTTTCATTCAGGAAGGGAGAAACAAAGGTTTCTTCCTGCGCAGCCTCTTGCGACTCGAAGTGAAATGGTTGTGCGGCCTCGCCCGGCGCTACCGGTGCGGTTTCCGCATGGCGGCGGCGCATGACCGTGGCGTTGAGCCGCTTCTCCACGATGGTGCCGGCGCTGGTCTCGACTACGGTTTCCTTGCGCAGCATCGCGTTGCGATGCGCCTGTTCGTCGAGATCGGCCTTGACCCGATCGGCCTCCTCGGGCCCGAGCAGGCTGGCGTCGCTATGTGCGTGGGCGAGCTTCAAGCGCTCGCAACTGGCGATGACGTCCTCGAGAGGAACGCCCCACTCTTTGGCCAGACTTTTGATTCGCTTTCGAGCCATCTGTCCTACGTTATTTAAGCCTCGCCTCGCTATCCAACAAGGTTGCGCCCTTGACGGCCTCGATGATTCGAAGTCGCTGGTCGCGATCGATGGCGGATTTCAACGAGCGAAATTCTTTAACTTTCGATGCGGCAAATTTTTCCAGGCAGCGAAGCTCTGGATGGAGGTAACCGCCGCGGCCCGGGGCGCTGCCTGTGTTATCAATAGTAACCATTCCACTATGCACCACGATACGGATCATGCGCGGTTTCGCGTCGCGCTGGCGACAGCCCAGACATGTACGTTCCGGGACTACGGCTCCTCCTTCGCGGTTTCCTTGATCTCCTCCGAAATGGTCTCCGTGACGTCCTCTTCGGGCTCGCTGCGGGTCGCCGGCATTTCGCTTCCGGCGGCCGCCGCCCGCAAGGCTTCGTTGGAGGCCGCATCGGCTTCGGCTTGCGCTTTCGCCGCGGCCTCCGCCTTCTTCTTACTAACATGCTCGCGCGCGGCTGCAATCAGCTGATGCGCACGTTCCTGGCTGATTCCCTCGACATCGAACGAGGTTTCATCGGCTTCCGCGAGCTGCTCGGATGAGCGAAATCCGAGCTGGTAAAGCAACTCGGCGTTGATGTCGCCAATTCCGGGAATCGCGTTGAGCGATTGGCGCGCGTTACGCGCCTCCTCTTCGGCCTCGGCCTCACTGCGGACATCGAGTTTCCAGTTGGTCAGACGATGGGCGAGGCGCACGTTCTGTCCGCGCTTTCCAATCGCGAGTGAAAGCTGATCGTCGGGGACGATCACCTCCATCGCATGCTCGTCCTCATCGATGATGACCTTGGAAACTTTGGCCGGGGCAAGCGCGCGACACACCAGCTCGGCCTGATCATCGGTCCACGGCACGATATCGATTTTCTCGCCGCGCAGTTCCTGGACCACGGCCTGCACGCGCGTGCCCTTCATCCCGACACATGCGCCGACCGGGTCGACATCGGAATCCTTCGAATACACGGCGACCTTGGCGCGGCCTCCGGGTTCGCGGGCACACTGGCGAATCTCGACGATGCCCTCGTACATTTCGGGAACTTCCTGTTCGAACAACTTGATCAGGAAATTGTTCGAGGTCCGCGAAAGTACGATGGAGAGTCCCTTCTCGGAAAGATCCACTTCGGCGATCAGTGCGCGGATGCGATCGCCCTGCCGATAGCGCTCGTGCGGGATCTGCTCTTTCTCGGGCAGGATCGCTTCCGTGCGGCCGAGGTTGACGATCATGTTCTTGCGCTCGAAGCGCTGCACGATTCCGGACACGACCTCGTCGCCGCGATCCTTGAACTCGTTGTAAATTTGCTTCCGCTCCGCGTCGCGGATGTGCTGGATGAGGTTCTGCTTGGCCGCCTGCGCCGCGATCCGGCCCATCGTCGCGGTGTCGAGCTTGATGAGGATCTCGTCACCAACTTCAGCGTCGGGATCGTATTTAGCGCGCGCTTCGACCATGGTCGCCTCGGAGAGTGGATTGGCGACGGTCTCGACCACGGTCTTGATTTCGAACAGCTCGATTTCACCGATCTCGGTATTGAAGCGTGATTCTATTTTGCGGTCGGGGCCAAAGGTGCGCCGCGCCGCCGAATGCATCATCTCCTCGACCGCCGTAATGACGATCGTCTTATCGATCCCCTTCTCCTTGGAGACCTGCTCGATTACCCGGTTTAGATCTACCTGCATAACACCTCCGTCGCGTGGCGGAGTTCATGAAAATTCGCCATCAAGCTAAGGACGCGCGCCTTGGCGCGCTGCCGGCCTGCGCTTGCCTTCATCAAAGTCGTGCTCGTAATTGGCAGCTCGTATCTCCTCGAATCCGAACGTCTCGCGATGCCCATTGGCCGAGTTAGCGAGGTCTTCCATCTCGATGCCGGTCGGAGTGACTCCGGCCAGCTTCCCGACGAAAGACTTGGTGCCATTGCGCGCCGCATGCGTTCTAATCTTAATCCTCTGTCCTAAAAATCCCTCAAAGTGCTCGAGCTTCAAAAGCGGCCGATTTATCCCCGGTGACGCCACCTCCAGCAGATAGCGACTCTCGATCGGGTCGTACACATCCAAAAGGTCGCTCAGCACCGGGCTTAACCGCTCGAGGTCGCTCAGCGAGATACCACCGCCGGGCTTATCGACCAGCAGCCGCAGCATCGCACCTCGCGATCCCTGTTTGAACTCCACCGAAATCAGTTCATATCCTTGGCGTTGAAGATGTGGGTCCAAAAGGTCCACAATCTTGCGCGCCACCGGATGCAATTCCAGCACTATCACCGGTCAACTCGACGCTCTAATTTCCGCTACGCCAACAAAAAAGTGGGCACCAGCCCACTTGTCGCCTATAAAGGTACATCCGCAGCCCCGATTCGGCAAGGACGATACCACTAAAGACGCCATATCGAGCGCAATTTCTCATGGCGTCGCCCGGTTCACCCTGGCACCTCATGCCTTAACAAGTGCGATCACATCGCAAACATGGTTCTATCGTGAACTTGTTCCGCTTCTTCGTTTCGTATGGTACCCACATGGCGTGCGCATCGAAGCCGACCGAACTGACACCCTGTACGACCAGCCCATCGCCATCCGCGTGAGTGATTGCCCACCCACAGCGGCGGTTACCGTGAGCGCCGAAGCCGTCGATGACCTGGACCATCGATGGGGCTCGCATGCCGTCTTCATCGCCGACGCGGCCGGCGTCGTCGACCTCAGCCAACATGCCGTGCAATCGGGCTCCTATCCGGGCAAGGATGCGATGGGTTTGTTTTGGTCAATGCGCCTCGACTCGGCCGTCGTCGATCGCGGCCCTTTCATCAAAGTAATGCCTACTCCGGCGGGGGCAACGATTACCGCCGAATGCGCCGGAGAAACAGCATCGATCAAGGTCAGCCGCCGCCTCATGGGACGCGGCATTCGCCGCACCGAGATTCGCGAGGAAGGTATCGTCGCGACCTTCTTCGATCACGAGAGCGGAGCGCGCCCCGGCATCATCATTGTTTCGGGGTCGGGGGGCGGACTGGCAGAGGACCAACCTGCGCTCCTCGCCAGCCGCGGCTATGCGGTCTTGTCGCTCGGCTATTTCGGCATGGAGGGCGTCCCGGAAGATCTCGCAAAGATTCCGCTGGAGTATTTTGGACGCGCATTCGACTGGATGCGCGCTCACCCATCCGTCGACCGGGAGCGCATAGGGGTGATGGGGATGTCACGCGGAGGGGAGCTCGCCCTTCTGCTCGGCGCGACCTTCCCCGAAATCAAGGCGGTAGTCGCGTACGTGCCGAGCGGCGTGGTATGGCCGGGACTTACGCGCGACCCCTCACCCGAGGTTCCTCCGGCATGGACTCGCGACGGTAATGCGGTCGCCTTCATGCCGAATCCTCCGCCCGACCTCGAGGCCTGGAGCAAGCCACCGGTCGTAATGACGCCGACGTTCCACGCCTCGATGAAAATGCTGGCGCGCGACCAGTGGCCTGAAATCGAGGTTGAGAAAACGCGCGGGCCGATCCTGATGCTCTCGGGCTCCGACGATCAGATGTGGCCCTCGTTGATGTTGGCTGACATCGCCGCACAGCGGCTTCTGCGCCACAACTTCGCACATAAATTCGAGCACATCACTTATGCGGGCGCCGGACACTTCATCCGGTTTCCCTATTCACCGGTCATCACCGAAATTTTTCATCCGGTGGTAAAAACCCTGATGGCGCTCGGTGGCGACGCGCTTTCCAATGCCGCCGCCGATCGCGATTCATGGTCGCGCGTGCTCGGCTTCCTCGCCGCCTCGCTGTAGGCGCGATTTGGGTGTCGGCGCTACTTGGGCGTCGGAATGACGCCCGCCTGGCGCAATGCGTTGAGGTTGTCGACCACGCCGCGCTGCCATACGACTTTGCCGTCGCGGAATTTCAGCATGAGCATTTCCTCGACTGAGATGTGTTTTCCAGTCGGCGGCACCACGCCCCATTGCCCGCTTTGCGTCCCGGAAACGGTGAGCCTCGCCACCACCGTGTCGCCTTCGGCTATGAGCTCATGGAGTTCCTCGTGATAGTCGGGAAACGCCGCGACGGCTCGCTCGACCATCCCCCGAATCGCGTCGTGGCCGTGGCGCATCGGCACGTACGGCCGATAATCGACCACGTAATCCTCCTCGTAAAATCTCGGGATCAGATCGAGCCGGCGCTGATTCCAGATCTGCTCGGTGATCTCGCGAACGACCTGCTTATTGCGCTCGGTTAAGTCGCTCATTCCGGCCGACGACAGACTGCTTCGATGTTGTTGCCGTCGGGATCGAGAACGAAAGCGCCGTAATAGTCCCGCTGATATTGCGGACGCAGGCCCGGCGCCCCGTTATCCTTGCCGCCTGCCGCGATGGCCGCGTCATAGAATGCTTTGACGGTTGCGCGGTTGGGCGCCGCGAAAGCAACGTGCATCTTTCTGCCGACTGCGCCCCTGTTGATCCAAAAAATCGGATGATCGATCCCGAGCCCAGCCGCCGTTTCCAAATCGTACAAAACCTTGTATCCGAGTGGCGCCAGGGCGGCGACAAAGAAGCCCTTGCTCTTCGCGACATCGGAGACGATCAGATTCATGTGGTCGAGCACGTGCGCCTCCCTCAGTCCATCAAAAGTTGGGGGTTTATTTCGCGGCGGCCGCGCTGCTGCTGCCGCGCTGTGCGTCGAACTGCTCGGCGACTGCCTCATCATTGGCGCTCAGTTGTTCCATGTCGATATCGCCGAATGCGAGAACGCCCATATCAGCGTAGGCCTTGGTCACCTTCGGCCCCCACAGCCCGATGTCCTTGATCGCGGGCACTATGCGGGTGAACAAGGCCTGGCGGAATTCGACCATTCCGGGCGAGTTTTCCTCCCACGCGATGCATTCCTTAGTCGGCAGGCCGAGCCGCTGGAACACGTCATGCGAGTTGAAACGGTCGCGCATGATGTAGCAGGCCTCGACCACGAACTCCTCGCGCTCGTCCTTTTCCTTCTGAGTCAGATGCGGGTAGTACTCGCGCAGCGCAAGACGCCCGAAGGCGACGTGACGCGCTTCATCCTGCATGACGTACGCGTTGACGGCGGCCGCGAGCGGATTCTTCGCCATGTCGCGGATCCCCGCGAACGCGGCCAGCGCCAGCCCCTCGATAAGCACCTGCATGCCGAGATACGTCATGTCCCATCGCGAGTCGCGCAGGATCTGATCGAGCAGGCTTTGGAGCGGCGGCGTGATCGGATACACGATGTCGAACTTTTCGTGCAGCAGGCGCTTGTACACCTCGACATGACGCGCCTCATCCATCACCTGCGTCGCCGCATAGAACTTGGCCTCGATGTCGGGCACCTGTTGCACGATTTTCGCGGTGCGAATCAGCGCGCCCTGCTCGCCATGCAGGAACTGCGAAAGGTCATTGGCCTGCGAATGACGGCGCAGGTCGGCCTTTTCCTTGTTCGTCAACCGCTCCCAAACCGGCGAGCCAAAAATCGAAATGTATTCGTCAGGCAGCTCCTCGGGATTTTCCGGGTCGAGGTCGAGCGACCAGTCGATGCGATTTGTCGCGTTCCATTGCTGCGTCTTGCCCTTCTCGTAAAGTCGATGAAGCGAGGGGCTACCATCCTCGTACTCCCATTTGAAGCGGCTCTCAAAATTCTCCGGCACCTTCCATTCGAAGCCGTCCATCGGCAATGCGTAGCGCTCGGCGGTGCTCATCGATCTTCTCCTTGTTGGGCGGAACGAGTTCCGCCATTTTAGCGCGCGACTCGCGAGATGGAACCCTTCCGGCATGGCTCCAATGGTTACACGTGTGCCTCGTTTACATAGCCAAAACACTTAAACTGTATAATTTCACTACTAATTGACTCGTATCATGGCACTGGTCATTATAGTTTGGCTCGAGGAGGGGGAAATGGACTCAATGTCACCGACTGCGCTTGTGATCGACGACAGCCCTGTGGTTCGGCGCTACCTGCGTTTTCGCCTGGAATCCACCGGATGGAGTGTGGCGGAGGCCGAAGATGCATTCGGCGGCCTCAACGCAATGCGCGAGTTGCGCCCCGACCTGATCACCCTCGACCTGGTGATGCCCATCAACAACGGCATCGATGGAATCCACCTCGCGCACAAAATCCGTGAAGAGAGCCCCGATACCACGCTCCTGGTGGTCAGCGGCATGGCCTCGGAAGAAGACGTCAAGGATTTTTTGAAAAAGAATCGCCTCGAATTTTTCGGCAAAACCGAAACGGCGGAGGTTGGCGGCTTCGCGCGGCTGTTCGCGCGCACCGACGAATTGTTGCGCGAACTGAACCGCCTCGAGCGCCTCGCCGGCGACGCCCCCGTCCGGCATTAAATCCACACTCCAGTTGTCTGTTCTGCTCCGTTGCATGCACCTCCCCCGTTGTTCGGGGGGAGGAACATTCCGCGGCGAGGACCAGACAGAATCGCAGAAGAAATGCAGCGGGTCGCTACTCTTCATCCTCCCTGAGGCGGGCCATCACCGAGAGATCTTCCAGCGTCGTTACATCGCCGAGG
>Ga0210398_10001198_pt1 | contig 27488 bp, 29 predicted proteins | sample IncBWC4OmetaG_FD_161047 | JGI IMG/M metagenome (GOLD analysis project Ga0210398, IMG submission 161047) | Forest soil microbial communities from Barre Woods Harvard Forest LTER site, Petersham, Massachusetts, United States - Inc-BW-C-4-O | ecosystem: Environmental > Terrestrial > Soil >... | reverse complement strand
GGACGCCGGAGGGCCAGGTGGCATTGCATGCGCTCGCCGATGTTTATGCGCGGTGGGTGCCACGGGATCGCATCATCCTGACGAACCTCTGGTCCTCGGAGCTTTCGAAGCTGGTGGCCAATGCGTTCCTCGCCCAGCGCATCTCCTCGATCAACTCCATCTCGGCGTTGTGCGAGGCGACGGGGGCGGACGTGGACGAGGTGGCGCACGCCATCGGGCGCGATTCGCGCATCGGGCCGAAGTTTCTAAAAGCGAGCGTGGGCTTTGGCGGTTCGTGCTTCCAGAAGGACATCTTGAACCTCGTTTACCTCTGCGAACATTTTGGCCTGCCGGAAGTGGCGGCCTATTGGGAGGGTGTCGTCAAGATGAACGACTGGCAGAAAAAGCGCTTTGCGGCACGCATCGTGAGCGCGCTGTTCAACACCGGGGCGGACAAAAAAATCGCCGTGCTCGGCTTCGCGTTTAAAAAGGACACGAACGATACGCGCGAATCGGCCGCCATTGCCATCTGCCGCGATTTGCTGGCGGAACACGCCCAGGTCGTGGTTTACGACCCGATGGTTTCAGCGGAAAACATCCGGCGCGATGTGTTGGGCGACAAGGTGGATGCGCGGCTGAGCGTGGCCAAGAGCGTGGACGAGGCCGTGGCCGGCGCCAATGCGATCGCGATTGTAACCGAGTGGGACGAGTTCAAGAAACTCGACTACACGAAAATCTTCAAGGCGATGGCCAAGCCGGCCCTGATCTTCGACGGGCGCAACATCCTCGACCTGGAACAGCTGCGCGCCATGGGTTTCCGGACCCACGGCATCGGCAAGTGACAGATCCCATGGCTTTTCGGCACATTGTAGCCGGGATCGGCGACCCCGGTGCCGGCCTCAGCGAGGCCGGATACAATTCGAAAATACCCTAGGCCTGTGCCTGGATAATTAAGTAGGGCGACGAAACGCTTTTCTCCATCTGCCGCGCGGGATGGGTGAGCGGGGTGAAGCCAAATTGGGCGTAGAGGTTGTGCGCGTCGCGCGTCACGAGCTGGAAGCGGCGCAGGCCTTGCAGGCGCGGATGCGAAACGACGGCGCGCATGAGCACCTTGGAGAGGCCGTGCCCACGATGCGCATCGAGGATATAGACATCGGCCAGCCAGGCAAAGGTGGCATAATCGGAGATGACGCGGGCCAGGCCGACCTGTTCACGAGCTTCCGTGTAGGCGCCGAAACAGAGGGAGTTTTTCAGTGAGCGTTCGACCGTCTCGCGCGGGATGCCCTGGGCCCAATAACTGCTGGCGAGAAAAGCATGGACGGCGTTTACATCGATCCGCGCGGGATCGTCGGATACAAGGTAGCCGTTGTGCTGCAGTTCGTGGGGCATCTGGACCGTATTAACCACTAATACACACTAATCGTCACTAATACTTCAAAGCAGGCAGAAGACCGTCTTAACCACTGATGTACACTTATAGTCACTGATGATATGAAGTTGGGTTCGGACTTATTTTTTATCTGTTTCTTCCGGATCAGTGATCATCAGTGTGCATCAGTGGTTAAAATGCTCTAGAAGGGCTCAGGGGAGACGCGAAAAATTAGCGACGAATATGTCGCGATTGGTCGCCTTGTAGAAGTGAGTGCCGATGACAAAGATGTCGGCGCCCGCGATGCGGCACTCGAGCGCGGTGGCAAGGTCGACACCGCCGTCCACTTCGAGCCGCCAGGTATGGCCGCGGGTGCGACGCAGGGCGGCGAGTTCCCCCAGCTTGGGCAGGATGTCGCGGCGGAAGGGCTGGCCGCCGAAGCCGGGTTGCACGGTCATGACGAGCACGAGGTCCACCTTGTCGAGCAGCGGTTCGATCGCGCTGGCCGGCGTGCCGGGATTGAGCACGATCCCGCACTGGCAGCCGAGCGCGCGAATGCGCGCGAGCGTGGCGACGTGGTCGTAGGTCGGCTCGACGTGGACGCTGATGAGATTGGCCCCGGCCTTGGCGAACGGCTCGATATAGTCCTGGGGTTCGTCGAGCATGAGATGCACGTCGAAAAAGGTTTTCAGGCCGGCGCGGCGCAGGGCGGCGACGGTTTCCGGGCCAAACGTGAGGTTCGGCACAAAATGGCCGTCCATGATGTCGATGTGCAGCCAGGGAAGACCGAGGTCGGCGCCGATCCGAGCGCTGGCGGCGAGGTTGGCATGATCGCCGGCAAGGAGTGAGGGTGCGAGGATGGGTTCGTGCATGGGAAATAAGGTTACCACACGTCGAGCACGGCGTGCGCGATGGAGTCGGCCAGCGATGCGGCGAGGAGTGGGAGGGTGTTGTATTCTGACTGGAGTTGCCCGCTGTCGGTATAGGCTTCCTTTACCGCGTTGACGGGGCGGTTTTCAAACAAAACTTTGCTGGTGTGGTTGTCGCGCAGCGTGCACACGGCCAGGAGGGTGAGCTGGAATTTGCGGGCGAGGCCGGTGTCGTCGGAGCGGGCGGCGGTTTGGGCCCGCGAGTAATTGGTGAGCGTGACGTGCAGGACGGCATCGGCCTGGGCGGGATCGTTGACCAACGTGATCCGGCCGTCGCGCAAAAGGGATTCACGCAGTTGCGTGCTGACCAGCGCCGAGGCTTGGGGGAGCAGCGCCTTGTTTTCGACCGGCTCGATATAAAGCGTGGCAAAGGCGAGCTTGCCATCGGTGCCGAGCTGGTAGTGCGCACAGGCGGCAAGGAGCAGGGCGAACGCGACAACTAAAGTCAGGCGGAGCGGCATCGGATTGGCAGGCGGGTGAAAAACTCGGTTGAGCCGCGGTGGCGTTTAGCAAGCGTTTCGCCTAGAAAACCCCGAGAAACTTTTTCTTCGGGGCCGGTGAATTCCTGGCTTTTTCCGCGGCTGCTTCGACCGCGGCGAGGCGTTTTTTGGCCAGCGTGGCGACGTTGGAGTCAGGATAAGAGGTGATGGCTTCGTTGTAGAAAACCCGCGCGGCCACGAAATTCGAGCGTTTGTAGAAATAGAAATCGGCCATCTTGATTTTGCTCTCGGCCAGGGTTTGTTTCATGTCGGAGAGGCCTTGCTCGGCGACACCGATATTATGGTCGCCGGGGAACAGGATCATAAAATCCTGGTAATACGTGATGGCTTCCTTGGTGGAGGCCTGGTCGTAATCCGGGCCGTCCACGAGGGCGGCATTCATTTGGGCGAGCTTGAGATAGGCATCGGGCGCCATGATGTTCTGCGGATAACTGTTGATGAAGCGGTCGAGCGCGTCGATGGCTTCCTCGATATTGCCCGCCCTCCGCTGGCCGCTCGCGGATTCCAACAAGGCCAGGGGTGAGTAAGTATTGTAAGGCGCATTAAGGACGACCTGCTCACAGTCTTCGACGCCTTTTTCGCGGTTGGTAAAGCCGGGGATGAGGGCGAAGAAGAAGTGGTTGCGGCCTCCGTTTAACAGGATGGTGGCGATGTGGTATTGCCGGCCGATGATTTCGTCAAAACGCTTCGTGTTTGGATACGTGCCGATGATCCGCTGGTAGTCGTCGAAAGCCTTGTAATATTGTTTGCGCAGAAAGCGGAGGTGGGCCGTGCGGTAGAGGGCCTCGGGTGCCCAAATGGAGTTGGGATACTTTTTGACGGCTTTGGTGTAATAGCTAATCGCCGTGCTGTAGTGGCCTTTTTCCTCGGCCGCCCGGCCCTTGTTCATCAGGTCGATGGCATTGCGGCCTTCGGTCTCGGCGAGGCCGGAGAGCACGCCCCCTTCAAGCTGCCAGCCTCCCTCCGGCGTCCAAACCAGGTCGGCGCGAGCGTGGGCGGTCAGCAGGACCGAGGCAGCGATGGCAATGAGGGTGAAGCAGAGGTTACGGAGCACAACGAATGGCATGGGATGGTCAGAGTCGAATCAGCGCGGAGCCATAGGTCAAGCCCGCCCCAAAGGCGAGCATGAGAACGGTGTCGCCTGCCTGCACCCGGCCGGCGCGGCGCGCCTCGTCGAGCGCCAGGGGGATGGAGGCGGCGGAGGTGTTGCCGTAGCGGTCAAGGTTGATAAAAAAGCGCTCGATCGGAATATGGAGGTTTTCAGCGATGAGCTCGATGATGCGCAGGTTGGCTTGGTGTGGGATCACACAGGAAATCTGATCCGCCCGCAGGTGATGTTGTTCCAATATTTCCCGGGCCGAGTCCTCCATTGAACGCACGGCGATTTTGAAGACTTCACGGCCCTTCATCTTGATGAAGTGCTGGCGGCTGGCGACCGAATCGGGTGTGGCCGGGATGTTGCTGCCGCCGCCGGGGATGCAAAGGATGTCGGTTACGCTGCCCTTGGCGTTGAGATTGCAGCCGAGAAAACCGGAGCCGGGCTTGGTGGCGCGACCGATGACGACCGCACCGGCGGCGTCGCCGAAAAGCACGCAGGTCGTGCGATCCTGCCAGTCGAGGACGGTGGACATTTTCTCCGAACCGATGATCAGGGCGTGGCGGTAGCGGCCTGATTCGACCAGGGCGCAACCGGTCTCGAGCGCATAAAGGAACCCGGAGCAGGCGGCATTGAGGTCAAAGCACGACGCGTGGACCGGGATGCCGAGCTTGTGCTGCACAAAGCAGGCGGTGGACGGCATCGGCATGTCGGGCGTAAGCGTGGCGACAATGACGACGTCGATGGCGGCTGGCGGCAGGCCGGCGTCGGTGAGCGCGGCCGCCCCGGCGCGGGCCGCCATGTCGGAATTGCTCTCATCGGGCGCGGCGATCCGGCGTTCGCGAATGCCGGTGCGGTTGATGATCCACTCCTCGGAGGTATCAACGATTTTGGTGAGATCGGCGTTGGTGAGGATTTTGGCGGGCGCGTAAGAACCGGTTCCGATAATCGCGGTGAGAGGGGAGACCATTGGAGGGTTACGCGTGAAAATTTGGGTGTGGACGCGAGGCGTTACACCACAGGCTGATGGAGGAGTTCGTTGGCCCGCGCGATGTCAGTCTCGATGCGGTGGTTCATGTCCGCCTTGAGGATCTGGCTGGCGGCGTGGATGGCGCTCTTGATGGCGTGGCGGTTGCTCGAGCCGTGGGCCTTGAGGATGTCGCCCTTGAGACCAAGGAGCGGCGCGCCGCCATAGCGCTCGGGATTGATGCGTTTCTTGAGCGCACGGAAGGCGCCGCGCGAAAAGGCCGCGCCAATCATGCGCAACGGGCCGGCGCGCAGTTCATTTTTCAAGATGGCCGAGACAAATCCCGCCAGTGACTCCCAGCTTTTGAGGCAAATATTGCCGACGAACCCGTCGCATACAACGATGTCCACATGGTCCTCGAAGACTTGGAAGCCTTCGATCGGGCCGACGTAGTTGATCAGACTGCCAATTTTCTTCAACTGGTCGTGCGCCTCGGTGATGAGGGCGTTGCCCTTGCCTTCCTCGGTGCCGATGGTGAGCAGGCCAACGCGCGGGGTGGATGCACCCAGCACGATGCGGCAGTAGTGCGAGCCGAGAATGGCGTTGTGCACGAGATGCTCCGGCTTGGCATCCGGGTTGGCCCCGGCATCGATGAGAATAAAATGTCCGTTTTCGCGGGGAATGACCGCGGCGAGGGCGGGGCGATCCACGCCGTCCATCGTGCGCAACTTGAGCGCGGCGCCGGTGACCAGGCTGCCGGTGTTGCCGCAACTCACGACGATGCCGGCGCTGTCGTTCTTCACGAGTTCGATGGCGCGCATCATCGATGAATCTTTTTTACGGCGGACGGCCTGCAGCGGCTTGTCGTCCATCGTGACGACTTCCGATGCGTGAAAAACGGTCACCGCCGCGTTTCGATCAAGCCCGGTTTTTGCGAGCAAGGGGCGGAGGACGGCCTCATCGCCGACGAGCACCACCGGGTTGAGTTCGGGAAATTCATGAAGGGCCAAGCGTACCGCCTCAACCACCTCGGCTGGGCCGAGGTCGCCGCCCATGGCATCGACTGCGATGCGCCCGGAATCGCCAGGAGGGTTGGCCATCACTCAAACTAGGTTTAAATGGGACAAAAAATGCCAGCAGCGCTGGGCTCAGACTTCGACGTTCAGCACCTGTCGGCCGCGATACATGCCGTTCTTGGGATTCACGCGATGGGGACGGAAGGTGCTGCCATCGGTCGGATCCTTGGCGAACTCTGGAGCTTTGAAAGCGTTGGCAGCGCGCCGGTTGGCGCTGCGGCGTTTGGATTGTTTGCGTTTCGGATTGGCCATGATGGATGGGTTTTTGGGCGTGGGTGTTTCCTTGCAAAACACCCGCGGTTTTATGGAAAGGTTCAGGTAAACGGTGGCGCTCCGGTGCGTCAAGCGCGATAACCGCTGGTAATTGCCCTGAAAAATCTTTGCGCAGCAAGCGCTGGACTGAATGGGGAAAGCCAGTCCAGTCTCGGTGCGTCTGTTGACGCTATCCACACATGTCACCCACCATCCTGCAAATCCTTCTTCTCGGCCTGATCCAGGGAGCAGCCGAGTTACTCCCGGTCTCCAGTTCGGCGCACGTCATTGTGGCCGAGAAACTCTTAAAGCTGGACCCATCCAGCCCGGAGATGACGTTTCTCCTCGTGATGCTGCACACCGGCACCATGTTTGCGGTGATCGTCTATTTCTGGTCGGCCTGGAAAAAGAGCTTTTTTTCAAGCAAAGAACAATTCACAGACGCGCTGATAAAAATTGCCAGCGCGAGTGCTTGCACTGCGGTTGTTTTCGAGGGGCTCAAACTGCTGATCGAGAAAGTTGTGCTGGGCGGCCAGAAAGCCGAAGTCGAGCAACTGTTTTCTTCCCTGCCGCTCATTGCCGGAGCCTTGTTCGCGGCCGGGGTTTTGATTTTGTGGTCCGCTTTCAAGGCCAAAAAAGACACTGGTTCTGAAGAGGTGTCGGTGCCGACAGCCTGCTGGATTGGTATCATTCAAGGAGTCGCTTTGCCGTTTCGCGGATTCTCGCGTTCAGGCAGCACGATCTCAGCCGGAATGCTTGCCGGAGTGGGCCGACGGCAGGTCGAAGTCTTCAGCTTTGCGCTGGCAGTTGTGCTCACGCCTGCTGCAATTGCCCAGGAACTTCTGCGCCTGTTGAAATTGCGCCACCAGGCGGCTGTTCCCATGCCCTTGTTGCACATGCTGCAACCGGGCTTGCTGGGCATGGTTGGCAGTTTTGTCGCAGGCTTGCTCGCGCTGGCCTGGCTTTCGCGGTGGCTCGAAACCGGCCGCTGGCATTACTTCGGGTATTATTGCGTTGGAGCAGCGACGGTGATTTCCGTTCTGGCGCTGAATAACTTTTGAACCCTTTGGCATGACCGACCTCGCTGCGTTTACCGCCCAGCTCGCTGCCCGCCGTGACCTCGCGCCTGCGGATGCCACTGCGGCTGCGACGGCATTGGCCTCGGCCGGCGTGGGCAACGAGGCAAAGTCGGCCTTTCTCCTGGCCCTGGCGGCCAAAGGTGAGACGGCGGCGGAGGTGGCCGCTTTTGCCACGGTCCTGCGCGCCCTCGCCGTCGATCCCGGCGTGGCCGAATGGGCGCCGCGGGCCATCGACATTGTTGGCACTGGTGGAGACCACGCGGGCGGTTTCAATGTGTCGAGCCTGGTGGTGCTGGTGCTGGCCAGCGCCGGCGTACCGGTGATGAAACACGGCAATCGCGGCATAACCTCCAAGTGCGGCAGCGCCGACCTGTTCGCGGCGTTCGGGGTCGATCTCGCCGCGCCTCCGGCAAAACTGCGGCAGGCCCTGACCGAGCTCGGTTATGTGTTTTTCTTTGCGCCTAACTATCATCCCGCTTTCCAGCACGTTGCCCCCGTGCGCAAGGCGCTCGCGGCGCAAGGCCACCGCACGATTTTCAACAGCCTTGGCCCGCTCCTCAACCCGGGCCGGCCCGCGCACGCGCTGGTCGGCGTGTTCTCCGAGGCCTGGGTGCCGAAGCTCGCTGATGCGCTCGGCTCGGTCGGCATGCAGGCGGGCCTGGTGGCCCACGGGATCATCGATGCGGATCGAGGCATCGACGAACTCACCACCGCGACCGCCAACCGCGTGCGCGGCTTCGGTCGCCTGGCCGGCCTTGAGGGCCGCTGGCAGGCGGAGGATTTTGGCCTGCGCCACGCGCCGTTTTCAGAACTCGTCGGTGGCGATCTTGCGGCCAATCTTGCCCTGGTTGATGCGTTGCTCGCCGGGCGTGGCCCGGCCGGGCTGGCCGACACCATTGTCCTCAATGCCGCGGTCGGGCTCTGGATTTGCGGCCGCACGGGAGACGTGAAGGAAGGCCTTGGGCCTGCGCGCGAGCTGCTGCTCGGCGGCGCGGTGAAAAAGAAAATCGCGGCAACAAAAGAGTTTTATCGTACATGAACCGACAATATTTTGGCACCGACGGCGTGCGTGGCCCTTACGGCGGCCCGATCATCAATGAGACCTTTGCCGCCCGGCTCGGCGCCGCGGTGGCCCGCTGGCTGCGCGACGAGTCGGACGCGGAAACCAAAAAGGTTGTCATCGGCCGCGACACGCGGTTTTCCGGGCCCAGTCTCGAGGCGGCGATCGCCGCGGGCTTGGGCAACGAGGGCGTCGCGCCGGTTTCGCTCGGTATTTTGCCCACGCCCGCGGTTTCACGCGCGGTGCGGGCGTTGAACGCGGCGCTCGGCGTGGTGATCACGGCCTCGCACAACCCCTCCGAGGACAACGGTATCAAGTTTTTCAGCTGGCACGGCGAGAAACTCACCGACGAAGAAGAAATGCGCATCGAACGGCTCATGCCCTTGTCCGTGCCTTCAATTGCGTCCGCGCCGGTGTCGGTGGTTGATACGCTCACCCCCTACATGGCCATGGTGCAGGCCATCCTCCCGCCCGGCGCGTTGCGCGACTGGCGCATCGTGCTTGACACGGCGAACGGCGCGACCTGCGCCACGAGTCCCGTCGTGTTACGGGCGCTCGGCGCCACCCTGGTGCAACTCGGCGATTCGCCGGACGGTCGCAACATCAACGCCGGCGTCGGCACCGAGCACCCGGAAAGCCTCGCGGCGCAGGTGCGGGCGACCGGCGCGAAGCTCGGCGTGGCGCACGATGGCGACGGTGATCGTTGCGTGCTGGTCGACGAGAAGGGGGTCGTGCTGGATGGCGACGAGATCCTGACCATCCTTGCAACCCATGCCCTTGCGCATGGGTTGCTGAAAGCAAAAACCCTCGTCGTCACCGTGCAGAGCAACCTCGGCGTGGACAAGGCGGTGCGGGCCGCCGGCGGACGCGTGGTGCGCACGCCGGTCGGCGACCGCTACGTGAGCGAGTACATGCGCGCCGCAGGCGCGAATCTCGGCGGCGAATCGAGCGGGCATATTCTTTGTCCGGAAGTTGTCCCGACCGGCGATGGCCTCGTCGCCGCGCTCAAAATCATGGAGGTGATGCTGACCACCGGTCGGCCGCTGTCCGAGCTTCGGCGCGTATTGAAAAAATTTCCGCAGGCCACGGCAAATTTACGCGTGCAGGAAAAGCGTCCGATGGAAAGCCTGCCCGGGCTGGGCGCGGCCATCGCCGCGCTCGAGGCCGAGCTCGGCGACCAGGGCCGGGTGCTGGTGCGGTGGTCGGGCACGGAGCCGAAACTGCGGTTCCTCGTTGAAAATACCGAGGAAACCACGGCAAAAAATGGCCTGGAACGCCTGCTGAAAGCGGCCAAAAATGAACTCGGCTAAGTCCGGCTCAGAAGTGGAAAACCGCGAATGGACACGAATGAACGCCAATAGTATTTTCAAAAATGCCGCTGTTCGCCGGCGGATTTTTGGTTTTAGCTGCTTACATGAAAGCCGCTGATTTCTATACCCTGCCGCGATCGCTGGCGCCTTTCCTGGCCGCGTTCCAGCCCGACGCCCCGCCGTGGGAGTGGTTGAAGCAAATCAGCGCGGCGCTGGCGGCTCGACGCATAGATCCATCACTCAAGCTGCTTCCGCCCGGCGCACAGGTGGAAGGCTGGGTTTATGTGCATCCTTCGGTGAAGATTCCGCCCACCGCGACGCTCGTCGGCCCGGCGTGGATCGGCGCGAACACCGAGATCCGGCCCGGCGCGTTCATCCGCGGCAACGTCATCGTCGGCGAGGGCTGCGTGCTCGGAAACTCGTGCGAATTCAAGAACTGCCTGCTCATGGACGGCGTGCAGGTGCCGCATTTCAACTATGTCGGCGACTCCATCCTCGGCAATGGTGTGCACCTCGGCGCCGGAGCGGTTTTGTCGAATTTCCGCCTGGATAAGCAACCCATCGTGCTGCACCTGCCCGACCTCACGGTCGAGACCGGCCTGCGCAAGTTCGGCGCAATCCTCGGCGACAACGCCGAGGTCGGTTGCAATGCCGTGCTCCAGCCCGGCACGCTCCTCGGCCCGCGCGCCCTGGTCATGCCGGCCATGGCCTATGGCGGCTGGCTGCCGCCCGCAACCATTGCCAAGGTTCGCCAGATGGTGACAACCATTCCACGGAGGGACTAGATCGGAATGACTTTGAAGTCATTCCTCCAACATTCAACGTCCAACATTCAACATCCAACTCATTAAACGCTGAACGTTGAACATCGAACGCTGAATACCGGGCTGCTAAAGACCAACTCACTCCCCATCATGATCGCACGCATCAGTGTCCATAAGTGTTCATCAGTGGTTGAAAGTCTCATTCGCGTTAATTCGCGTTAATTCGCGGTTACCCCCAAATTATAAAAATGCGCATCCTCACCGGCATCACGCCTTCGGGCACCCTGCATATCGGCAATTATTTCGGCGCGATGCGCCCGGCCATCGAACTGCAGGCGCGCGGCGAGGCGTTTTATTTCATCGCCGACTACCATTCGATGACGGTGCTGACCGATGCCGCCGAGCGCCGTCGCTACACGCACGAGATTGCGCTCGACTGGATGGCTTGCGGGCTCGATCCGAAAAAAGCCGTGTTCTGGCGCCAGAGCGACCTGCCCGAGGTCTGCGAGCTCATGTGGCTCATCGGTTCGCTTACGCCGCAGGGGTTGCTCGAGCGTGCGCACAGCTACAAGGACAAAATCGCCAAAGGCATTGCACCGAATTTTGGCATTTTCGCCTATCCCGTGCTCATGGCCGCCGACATCCTGCTCTACGACACCAACGTCGTGCCCGTGGGCAAGGACCAGAAACAGCACCTTGAGATGACGCGGGACATCGCCATCAAGTTCAACCAAACCTACGGCGAAACCTTTGTCATTCCCGAGCCGGATATCCGCGACGACGTTTCGGTTGTGCCCGGCCTCGACGGCCAGAAGATGAGCAAGAGTTACGGCAATACCATCGAGATTTTTGCCGACGAAAAAACCATCCGCAAAAAAATCATGTCCATTGTGATGGATTCGCGCCCGCCGCAGGAGCCCAAGCCCGACGCGGACAAGAACCTCGCCATCCAGCTCCTGCGCCTCGTCGCACCCGCCGAGGTTGCGCGCGACACCGAGGAACGCCTTCGCGCCGGCGGGCTCGGCTATGGCGACCTGAAGAAGGCGCTATTCGAACACTACTGGACTTATTTCGCGCCCTATCGCGCCCGCCGGGCCGAGCTCGCAGCCAATCCCGACCACGTGCAAGACATACTGCGCGACGGCGCGGTGCGCGCCCGCGAAGTCGCGGACCGCGTGCTCCAGCGCGCCCGCCAAGCCTGCGGGCTGGGGTGAGGCTCGATATTTGAGATTTCAGATCTCAAATTTGAAATCTGAGATCCATTGTCACCAGGATGAGCGCAAAACTGGCAGCGCCACGGGACGGTGGCTGTTTTCATCCCAATCCACAAACGCTTCGAACACGGTGTTATTCGTCAGGGTTTTTTGATAGAGCGCGTGTTGGGCGGTCTTTTGCTGGCGCTGGAAGGCCTCCTGCAGCTCCTGATTCACGAGATACATATGACGCCGCAATCCATCGACATCCACAAGTTGCGGCGGAAGCTGCACGGGCTTGTCGTTTAATCCGTATCCAGGTGGCGGCGTCTTGTGGGCCATGGCCGGATTCGCCTGCAGCTCCGCCATTTTCGCATTCGGCGATTCTTGAGCCAGGGCGCAGAGGGCAATCAGAACGAGCCCGGCGGCAAGACGGATGGGGTGTGCATTCATGCCGCCCCCTCAGACCCGGTTTCAGGCGAGTTGTTTCACCAGCACCTTGGGATTGCGGCCGCTTTCCTCGTAGAGTTTGAGACGCGCCTCGGGTAGCATTTCCTTCGTCGTTTCCTCGAAGCCGCAGTTGCCGGTAAAAAAGCCGAAGCTTTGCGTGGAAAGTGCAACGATGGTCGTGGCACCGTGTTCCTTGGCCTGGAGGCAGGCGTACTCGACCATTTTCTTGCCGATGCCGCGGTTGTGATAGAACGGCATGACATAGAGCGAGCCGATCTCCGCGAGCTGCGGCTTGGCGGGATAAAAGAGCAGGGTGACGCAGGCGATGATGTTCTCGTCGATCTCGAAGACGTAGAACTGGTCGATGTTTTTCTCGATGGCCTGCTGGGTGCGATGCAGCAGTTCCTCGCGGCGAACGGCGCTGCGCGTGAGGTTGTAGATGAGCCGGACGTCGCGGCGCGTGGCCTTGCGGATTTGCTGGTAGTCGTTGCCGTAGATGAGCGAGCCCACGCCTTCGTTGGAGAAAATTTCGTTGAGCAAGCCGTCGAAAATGCGGCCGTCAACGATGTGCACGCGAGCCGTGCCGGTCTCGATGGCCTTGATGGCATGGGTGGCCTTGCTGCGCGAGGCCTCAGCGATGTCGCCAGGATGGTCCTTGAGGAGGGTGCTCAAGGCGTCGGCGGAGATTTCGCGGCGCACCTCGCCGTTGATCTCAAGGCCGGCGACCGAAGTGAGATAAACGATTTTTGAGGCGTGGAGCGCCTCGGCCATTTCCGCGGCGAGCAGATCCGAATTGATGCGCAGCGAGCGGCCGTCGGGGCCGAATCCAACGGGGTGCACGATGGGCACGACGCCGGCGTTGAGCAGGTGGAAGACGAAGTCCTTGTCGATGCGTTCGACCCGGGCCGTGAATTGCTGGTCGACGCCGCGGATGATCCCGGTGGGCAGCGCGCGCACGGCGTTGGTGATGGCGGCCTTGAGTGAATTCTGGGTGAGACCCTCGAGGATGAGATGCGAGACGCGCGCGGAAGCGCGGACCGAGAGGTCGAGCGTGGCGGCGTCGGTCACCCCCGTGCCGTCGGCATTGGAGATGGGAATGCCGCGGGTTTGGGAGAGTTCCTGGATCTGCTGGCCGATGCCGTGCACCAGCACGACCTTGATCGCGAGCGAGCGCAGCACCGCGATGTCAACGAGCAGGTTGGTGAAGTTTTCGTCCGCGATGATGGCGCCATCGAGCGCGATGATAAAAATCTGGTCCTTGAAACGCGGGACGTATTGGAGAATGCCCCGCAGGTCGGTCGGCTTGATGATCGCGACCGCGGTGGGTGACGGAGTAGGCGCATTGGCGGAACCGTTGGACATGGATGTGGGGTATTTGTCAGCGATGTGGCGCGGCTCGTCAATGTTGCGCTGCAGCCGCAACTGAACGTTTTTTAAACCGCGGATGAACACGGATGCACGCGGATATGGAATATTTTGTTTCCCAGTCGGTTTTTTTAAGAAAAATTATCTGCGTTCATCAGCGTTCATCCGCGGTTAAAAAATCCGGATCAAAATATAAGTGCTCATAAGTGATTAAAAACGGTTCGAATCCGTGATCATCCGTGTAATCCGTGGTCGATTGAGTTTTCTACAACAGCCTGGTGGGTAGGGATGAACTGTCCCAAGCTTCGTCATTTCACGGTCAATGCCCACGTTCTCGATTCGTGCGTGGCGACCAGCGTCACTTGGTAGTTACCCGGCGGCAAAACGCCGGCGGGCACGGTGAGGCGCACCTCGGTCTCGGGCGAGCGCACGAGCAGGCCGCCGGGCACGCGCTCAAAGTTGGGCACGAGCACCAGCCGGCCTTCGCGCACATAGATCTGCGCATCGAGCAGTTCTTCTTTTTCGTCCGGCAAGGTGGCGGTGAAATCGACGATGTAGGGCTGCGCGGCGGCGGTCTCGCGCGCGGCGATGATGTGCGTGACGCGCGCGGGTGGCAGGGGAGCGGCGGTAAGGGCGGTGGCGAGGTCAGCGGGCAAGCCGCCGGGCGCAGCCACGATGAGCGCCCGGGCCGAGAGGCGCAGGGTTTCGGTCGGCCGCGTGGCCGCGAGCGTGACGCGGTGGTAGCCGGCGGCGAGCAGGCGCTCGACCATGGCGCGGTCCCGGGCCTCGGCATACGGCTCGTAAACCGGCCCCGACCGGCGATAATGCAACGTGAGGTAGGTGTAAATGGGGACGAACAAAAGGATCGCGATGACGATCCATTTCATCGGCCAGGGTTTGGGCGGCGGGCGGGCGGGCATGTGAGGATTGAACGTTCAACATTCAACATTGAACATCCAACGTCCAACGGATTTTATCGCTTCGCGGAGTGTCCTTGGATGTTGGGAGCTGGGCGTTTGATGTTGGATGTTCAAATAACAATTGCTCCGGTGCTGGCGAGCTGTTCAGTTGCGACTTCATGAAATTTTGGTCGCAGTATTTTATCCCCACGCTCAAGGAAAGCCCGGCCGACGCGGAAATCGCCTCCCACAAACTGCTCGTGCGCGCGGGTCTCGTGCGCAAGCTCGGCGGCGGGCTCTACACCTACCTGCCGCTCGGCCTGCGCGTGATGCAAAAGCTCACGCAAATCTGCCGCGAGGAAATGGAGCGCGCGGGCGCGATTGAGCTGTGGATGCCGCACGTGCACCCGGTCGAATTCTGGCAGCAAGGCCCGCGCTGGACCGCCGCTCGCGAGATCATGTTTCGCGCCGACAGCGCCGGGGACGGCAAACGCACCCCGCGGGAACCGGAGTTCGTGCTGGGCCCGACCCATGAGGAAATCATCACGCCGCTCGTCAAGGCCGAGATCACCAGTTATCGCGACCTGCCGAAAAACTTTTTCCAGATCGCCACGAAGTTCCGCAACGAAATCCGCCCGCGCTATGGCCTGATGCGCGCCAAGGAGTTCGTGATGATGGATGCGTATTCGTTCGACGCAAACGACGACGGTGCGACCAAGAATTATCACGCGATGAAGGCGGCCTATGAAGCCTTTTTCCGCCGCATCGGCGCGCAAGCCATCGCGGTCGAGGCCGACACCGGCGTGATGGGCGGCAGTTTCTCCCATGAATTTATGGTGCCGGCCGAGATCGGTGACGACGACGTCATCTACAACGAGGAGAGCGGCTATGCGGCGAATCGCGAAAAAGCCACCAGCGCGCTCGTGCCGAAAGACCTGGCCGACGCCGCGCCCACCGGAGCCTTGGAAGAATTTGCCACGCCGGGCGTCGTGACCATCGCGGCGCTCGCGGCTGTGCCTTATTCAGTGCCGGCGGAACAACAATTCAAGACCCTCATTTTTATGGGCGACGGCAAACCGTTCGCCGTCGTGCTGCGCGGTTGCGACGAACTCGAGGAGGCCAAGCTCGGCGCACTCGGTTTCACCCTGTTCCGACCCGCCACGCCCGAGGAGATCGAACCGGTCATGGGCGCGAAGCCCGGCAGCCTGGGTGTGGTCAAGGGCACGATCAAAAACCCCGCCGCACTCGCGGGCATTTTTGCCGACCACGCCATCCGCCTCATCGGCAACGGCACGACCGGCGCAAACAAGGACGGTTTTCACCTCCGCCACGTCAATGTCGCGCGCGATCTCGCCCTCACGAAGTTCGGCGATTTCCGCCGGGTGCGCCCGGGCGAACCCGACCCGAAGTCGGGCCAGCCGCTAAAATCGCGGCGTGGCATCGAGGTTGGCCACATTTTCAAGCTCGGCACGAAATACTCCGAGAAATTCGGCGCGGTTTACACCGACGACCAGAAACAATCCAACCTCATGGTCATGGGTTGTTACGGCATCGGCATCGGCCGGACGTTACAGGCGATTATCGAGCAGAGCCACGACGCCGACGGCATTGTCTGGCCGTGGGCGATTGCGCCGTTCCAGGTGCTTATCTGCCTGCTCGACCCGCAGGATGCGGAGGCCGCCGCGATGGCCAAAAAGCTCGCCGCCGCCGCGGATCGCGCCGGGGTCGATGTGCTGGTGGACGACCGGACTGAACGGCCCGGTGTAAAGTTCAAGGACGCTGACTTGATTGGCGTGCCACTTCGCATTACTGTAGGGGGCAGAGGAATGAAAGAAGGCATCGTCGAAATGAAATGGCGCACGCAGAAGGACGTCGCAAAGCTCCCGCTGGCCGAGGCCGAAGCCCGGCTCGCCGCCGCCATCGCCGAAGCCGCCAAGCAGCCATGATCGTCGGGCAAAGCAAAACCACCACCGCACCCACCACGCGCGCCGAGACCGAGCTCGCGCTGCACGGCCGGTGGCATGTCGTCGTGCTCAACGATCCGGTGAACCTCATGAGCTATGTCGTCATGATCTTTAAAAAAATCTTCGGCTTCGACGAGCCGACCGCGCGCCGCCACATGCTCGAAGTGCATGAGCAGGGCCGCTCCGTCGTCTGGACGGGGCTGCGCGAAAAAGCCGAGGCCTACGTTTATTCCCTGCAGGAATGGCACCTCAACGCAGTGCTCGAGCCGGATGAAAAAAATTGAGGTCAAGCTCAGCCTGCCGGTCGTGGCGCCGTTGCTCGACGTCATCAAGTCCACCATCGACGACCTGCGCGGCTCGCTGGCCGCGTCGTCGTCCGGGCGCGACCTCGACGAGGATCTGCGCGAAGTCTGGGTGGATGCGCTGCTGATGTCGCAGGCTGGCGACTGCCGCACGCTGCTCGGGCTTTTCGACCGCGATTTTTTCTCGACCGGCGTGATCTCCTTCGATGAGACCAATGCCGAGCCCATCGTGCGCGCGTGCGCAGCGGTGCGCCTGCGCCTCCGCGAGAAATACCTGAAACGGCTGGAGGACGAATCGCTCGAAAGCGGCAATATCGAGCTGGAGACGCTCCCCGAACCCGAGCGCAAGGCCTTCATGTGCTACCTGTTCCTCGCCACGATCCAGGAACTCATCATCCAGCACCTCGACTCGTCGATCATTGAGTCGTGAGGAAACATATGGTGCGACCCCAAAAGGCGGTGTTAACCACTGATGAACACTCATAGGCGCTTATTAATCTCGAACGCGGACTCGATCCGTTTTTAACCGCGAATGGACGCTAATGAACGCTAATCGAATGACGCGATAGCGGCACAGTTTTCCCGCAGCCTATTCGCGTGAATTCGCGCCTGCCCTTCGAAGCTCGGAGAGCGAAGTAGGGTCCATTCGCGGTTAAAAATATCGGTGGTTCGGCTGTATGGATCCCTTTGCGTCTTTCTCGACCTTGTGTTTAAAATCCGAATGTAGCACAAACGGGTTGCGCAGAGAAGCTGATGCGGTAATATCAGGCCAAAAACACGGTTCTAAAAAAATTTAGCACCATGAAAAATATTGGTTTCAATTACTGGCAGGAGGGAGAGATGTGGCTCGGCTATCTCGACGAGTATCCCGATTACATGACCCAGGGCACGTCGCTCGACGATCTCAAGGAGCATCTGATTGATTTGTACAAGGATTTGAGTTCGGGCGTGATTCCATTCGTGCGCCGCCATGCTGAACTTGAATTGGCAGGAAGCGTCGGGAGCTGATTAAGAAAATCGAGGAAGGCGGGGCGGTTTTTATCCGACACGGCGGCAAGCACGATTGGTATCAAAACCCTGAGACGAAAGCGTGCCAGCCGGTTCCGCGACATGCGGAAATAAACGAGCTTCTTGCCAAAAGTATCATCAAGAAACTTGCAAAGAAATGAAAGTAGGCGGCGCAAGGCCTTCATGTTCCTGGCCTGTCATCCCTTGTAGCGTAGCGAAGAATCAATGGGGTATCGTCAACTTAGGCGGGAGCAAAAATGGAGCAGACGTCAATCTGATAGGCCTAGACGAGCCCTTCAAGTAGGCGTAGGCCAATGCAAATACTTTTCTCCCATTTGCAGCAGCCAACTGTTCAGCCGAACAATAGATGCGAAAAGATGAAACGGTTTCACCTGGTTTCATATCGGCTTTGAAAAAAGACCCGTGCCCCATACCTGGTACCCAGATCGTTTCTGTTTGTCCGGCTTGATTTATCGTTGCCAGCTCTCTTTCGGATTCTCCAATTCCAAGGCAAACTTCTTCGTTAGAATTGTTTCTTAAAAGAAACGGAATCATTACTCGGTTGTCTTCTGTTCTATAATTCTGCCGGTCTGCCTTGGCCCAGTCGGGTATCAGAACGACGTTTTTCTGAATAATGACAAAAGCATCAAGCCCGGCGCGAATCGCCGCGCGGACTTTTTCGCTATGAAATGGCACCTCCGGTTTCAGCGCGGCCTCCCAGATTTTCGGCTCCAGACTGCCAAGGGCAAGTTGCCGCGCGAGCGGCGCCGCATCGTCGCCGACTTTCTGCATCCATGCCACCAGCGCTTGGGTGGCAGCAGGTCCCTTCACATTCAAAAGCATGAAACTGGCCAGTTGGCTCGCCTCGCTAGTTGGATCATCCGCCGACAAGCGCGCGGCCAGCGGTAGAATTGACTTGAGATTCGAGATTCTCCCCGGGTCCAGTGCCCTGTTCGCCGCCTGTTTTCGCACATCGTCTTTCCCGTCCGGCATCAGCGCTGCATCCAGCAAAAGTTCCAAGCTGCTCGGTGAATCGGCCAGGACCATGCCGTGGGCCAGCTGCGCCAGCATTTGCCGATCATGGTCATTATTGGGGTCATGCCACTGCTGTTCCAATAACGGAATGAACTTTTCTCCCGCACGACCGAGCTCGCTGATCGCGTCCCCAACCTCCCAATGCATTGTCGGGTCAGACCGCGTGGTCGCGGCAAGTTCTAGCAGCAGGGCAGCTGTTTCCTGTCGCTGTGCCCGGCCGAGTGCGTCGATTGAGAATAGCCGCTCCGACTCGGAGGCATCATTGTTATTGATCAATCTCTTCAGTTGCTCCAAAAAAGCCTGTCCCGGAAGTCGTTTTTTCATCGCCTCAGGCAGCGCGTCTAAAAAGATATATCGGGTCTTGCTTTCATCGTTTTCAAGGCTGTCGGCATCGATCCCGGCTTGGAGAATGGCGGGAAAGGGTTGCTTCTCCAGCTGCTCTATAAAGTCCTGTATTTCTGGTTCCGCCATTTTCCCAAACTTTCGCCCAGTCACAGCGGATGTTGCAGGGGAGTTGGGTTGAGGCACGCCTTGTGCATGCACCTCGGCCGGCGCTGACGCCTTGCCCTCGGCAGTCGACGAAAAAGCGGCATCAGCCCGCACTAAACAAGCCGCGGACAACAGAATGGAAATGGAAAGAAGCCGGATGATTTCCATGAGCTTTACTGCAAATCGCGGCCGTTTGTAAATGTTATGTGGGCGGGAAATCGTGCGAGACTGCAAGCATGAGACCCTTCTTCTCTCTGCGAGCTACGAAGGGCACGGCTCAGACAGCTCAAAATGCCACTGGAAGAATGTGAAATGATGTGCCCCGCCGGGCTTGACAGGCAACAGGTTTACCTCAAGGTAAACCTCATGCCAACCCTCGCCACAAAAATCTCCGAAGCGTTCGCCCGCCAGGTTCAGCTGGCCGCCGCCGCCAGAAAGACGACCGTCTCGTCATTTGTCCGCAAAGCCATTGAAAACGAAATGGCCGGGCGTCCGGTGGAAACTTTTGGCCAGAAGTTCGGCCATCTCTTTGGCGCTGGCAGCAAGCTTCCAGCCAATGCTTCCACGAAAGAGGGCTATGAAGATTGACCGCGTGATCCTCGACACGGGTCCGCTGGTGGCGGTTCTTTCGGCCAGGGACGCTTTGCATGAATGGGCGGTGAAGTTGTTCAACGATCTGCCGTTGCCTGGCCTGACTTGCGAAGCCGTCCTATCGGAGACGTTTTTCCGATTGCGCAAGGATGACAAGGCCACGGGGGCACTGTGCGCCATGATTGATAGCGGGGCGTTCCGAGTCGTCCCGGTTGTCTCGATCGGCGGAATTGCCCGTTACGTCGTCCAATACCACGTGGATTTTGCCGATGCCTGTCTGGTCGCTCTCTCCGAGAATTTTCCGACTGCAACCATCATTACCACCGATAAGCGTGATTTTGGCATCATGCGTCGCTTCGGCAAGGAGCAGATCCCGTTTATCGCGCCGTGAATCACACGCGGCGCGCCCGGCGGCGACAAGTGCAGGGCCTTGTCGGTCGCGCCCTGTCCGGCCAAATCATTCTCCTTCTCGTAATCTTTCTCGTTCTCCCGGTTTAAATGGATTACGATAACGAGTACGAGAAAGAGAACGATACTGTTATCTTGGAACTTGGTACCTGTGACTTGAAACCTTGAATTACGGCGCGAGATTATTCGCGGTGAGCGAAGCTCCGCCGATGGAGGGATCCACGTCGAGGTTCCAATCGGTCAGGCTGGTCATGGTGTTCGCGCTGCTGCGGAAGGCGTAGTTGCTGCCCACGAGCGTCTTTGCACCACCGGACGGGGTGACATAAACCGAGTAGGTATGGGCGGTCAGATTGACGTCCATCTCGAAATGATACGAGACATTGGCCGAATAGGGGATGGTCGCGGCCGCGGCGTAGGCCGAGCCGTTGTAGGCGTCGATGTCACCCGAGGGATTGAAGCGTGCGATGCAACCGAGATTACCGAAGGCCGTGGCCGCGCCATTGGAGAGACCGACCACCGCGTTTTCCGGCGAGAGCGTGGGCGTCGCGTCGTAGGTCGCGGTGAAAGTCCCGGTCGCGCCCGGGGAAATCGCCAGCGCATGCCAGCCGTTGCCGGAAGAACCAGTCAGGGTTCTGCCGCCGCCACTCGATGCGAACGTGGCGCTGATCGTATGATTGGCCTGCACATTGGAGAAGGTGTAGGTGGTAATCGCGCCCTGGCTCGTACCATCGACCGTCACGCCGGATACGTTGAATCCAGAGTTGGGCGTGATGGTGAACGATTGATTGGCGCCTTGGTTCACGCCAACGCTGCCGGACGGGCTGATGGAACCGCCGCTGCCCGCGCTGGCCGTAATCGTGAAGGTCGTTACGCCGGAAGTCGCGAAGCTCGCGTAGTTGATGTTCCATACGCCGCCGCCGGTGTCCTGGTTCAGGGTCAGGGTTTGCTGGCCGGCCGGCAGGGTGACGCTGGCCGTCACCGTGGCCCAGGTTTGATAGCCACCGGTGGCGGGAACATTGACGTTACCGCTCAGGTTCGTACCGGAAGAATTCGACAGATGGAAGGCATCCGTCACCGCGTTCGGAGCGGCGACGCGGAAGCTGACGGTGTAAGTGCCGGCCGTGGCCACATTGACCGTATATTTAAACCACTGGCCGGGGCTTTCCCATCCCAGGTCAACGCCGCCGCCGGTATCTGAGCAGGCTTCCAAGTCAACGCCATCGGAACGATAGCCATTATCCGTTCCATTGATCGAAGTGACATTGTAGGCCACTCCCTGGCCGCCAGTGTCATAGTTTTCGGCCTGGACCGTGCCGGGAATCGCGGCCGGGCTTCCGCCGAACGGACCTTCACTGCTGTTAATCGTGTAGGTGGCGGAAGCAACCGAGCTATCGGCGTCGCCGCTTTTATAAGCAATCGCCTTCAAGGTTGTGGTGCCGCTGATGTTCACCGGGCCCGAGTAGATCGTGCCTGCGGTTTCTGAAGGTGTGCTACCATCGGTCGTATAGCGGATGGATGCGCCGCTGGTGGAGTCGCTGATGCTTACATTTTGCGCGCTGGTGTAGTTGCCGCCGCCGGGACTGAAGACCGGCGTGGCGACGGTGACAGCGGAAGAGGCGAAGCTCGCATAGTTGATATTCCAGCCGCCGTTGTCCTGGTTCAGGGTCAGGGTTTGCTGGCCGGCCGGCAGGGTGACGCTGGCCGTCACCGTGGCCCAGGTTTGATAGCCACCGGTCGCGGGAACGTTGACGTTACCACTCAGGTTCGTACCTGAAGAATTCGACAGATGGAAGGCATCGGTCACCGCGCTCGGGGCGGCGATGCGGAAGCTGACCGTGTAAGTGCCGGCCGTGGCCACATTGACCGTGTACTTGAACCAATCGCCGCCGAAGGTCCAGCCGAGGTCAACGCCGCCGCCGGTGTCTGAAGTCACTTCCAGGTCAACGCCGTCGGAGCGGTAGCCATTATCCGTCCCATTGATCGAGCCGATATTGTAGGCCACGCCCTGGCCACCGGTGTCATAATTTTCGGCCTGGACCGTGCCCGGAATCGCGGCAGGAGTTCCGCCGAAAGGTCCTTCGCTGGCGCCGCCCAATGAACGGAGATAGGGGCTGACGGTGTTGGCGAAACTATAGCCATCGGCGGTATCGTAATTGATGGACCACGTCATGACTCCGCGCAGCGTGGGATAGGTTTGCGGAGGCCGAAAGGTTCCCCCGGCCGCGCCCGTCGCGAGGATACCGAAGGCCTGATTCACGATTGACGGCGACACATAGCCGCTGCCTGCGGCCGACGGGGCTGCCGGCACGCCGAGCCCCACCTGGTCGGGCCGCAAGCCATTCTGCAAAAGAATCGTGGCCTGGGAGGTGATGAAATCCACGCCGCCCTCGCTGTAAATTTTGCCATCGTAGCCAAACATCGACCCGGAGTTGTAATACTGGGTATTGCACATGGTGAGGATGCTCTTGATGTTCAGGGCCAGCGCAAAGTAGTCGCTGGTGGTCTTCTCCACATCGACCGTTTGCGGCGCCATGGTGATGATGGATCCGCTTTTTATCGCCTGCAAAGCCTGGGTGAGATAGGTCACGTTGATGCCGGACTCGAAGTCGATGTCGACGCCTTCAAAACCGTATTGGGACATCAGTGCGTTGACGCTGTTGGCAAAATTTGTCGCTGAAGCCGAGCTGTTCACGACAATATTCCCGGTGGCGCCTCCGCAGGAAAGAATGACGTGCTGGCCGCGAGCTTTGACGGCGGCGATGTCCGCAATAAAGTCGGCCTGGGTATAGCCGCCGAGCTCCGATGACAGCCCGGAATCCAGAGCAAAACTAGCCTGGCCTGGTGTGCTGTCCTGGATCGCAAAGGCCACCGCAATGACGTCATAGGTGGTCGGCACATCGATGAGCCTGACAGCGCCAGGGGACCAATTTTGCCAGTAGCCCATAAGCAAGTGCGTGGGCAGGCTTTGGGCGGAGGCGGTGACCGGCATCACGGCCAGTGAAGCGCCGAGGGCGAACAATAAAAGCGACGTCCATTTTTTGAAAAAAGAGGGACAGTTCGGGCGATCAGCGATGGAGGAGTTCATTTGGGGTAGATATTTTGGGGCCGTGAACGAAAGAACGCAGGGCACAGGATAGGCGATAGGAAGCAAGGCAAGGGATTTGCCTTGCTGAATTTTTATGACGTGGCAACGGAAGGGGTTCCGTCGAAACAAACGATGAAGGCAGGCCAAAATGGGATAGCCGATGGGGTTATATCTTTCTGCACAGCCAAGGGGGTAGCTGCGCAAACGAGGGTGCGGTAACCTTCGTGTCTTCCGGTCAAGGAGTGAAGAGCAAGCTCATTTGCATCGTTAAACCAAGGTAGCACGATGGCTCACAAAAGGTTAGTTTGGCTTAGGCGACTATTTCCCGGCGATTTTTTTGAGTGCCCGCCGCAGTTCAGGGCCGACGCGGCGCAATTCATCGAGATGCGCCACCGAGAGCCGGGCCAGCCGTGTTTCGCCCCGGGCGGTCAAGACACACTGCACGCGCCGGTGATCGTACCTGTGCCCGGCACGCGCCGTAATTTTGATTTTGGGTAGTGGACTAATTTGATTTTTTGCATGGATTTCAGAAGGGGAGCGGCGCATGATCATGCCGTTGAGTACCCCCTATATCCAAGACAGGTCGCCCACTACATCCATTGCTGGGCGCAACTCTGCATCGGAGAAAGTGCTTCTGGCTGCCTTGCTCAAGGCGACGAGTGCAGCCAGCAACAGCTGGCTTGCCGGCCGCTTGGGGATGGGGCAGCCTGCCAGCGTGAGCCAGTTCGTTCGGAGGTTTCGCCTGCGCGGTGGGGAAAATAAGCGTGGCTACCAACACATTTTGTCAAGAGTCAAGACATGACCCCATTTTGGTATGCTCGATTATATCCACCGACCGCCTGCCCTCCGGCGTCCAGGGGCTCAAATATGGTGCGAATTCCCAAGGACTGTCGCTGCCCGGCGATCCCACGCAAAACGACTACATTCTCTTCGTCCACGGCTGGAATGTGCCGCCGTGGGAAAAAGACGCATATGCGGAGACTGCGCTCAAGCGGCTCTACTGGCAGGGCTACAAAGGAAAGTTCGGGACATTTGAATGGCCGACTACTTATACAACTTTAACCAATGATTTCTTTTCCAATTTGCAGAAAGTTGCAATCTACGATGACGGAGAATTTTCCGCATGGCAGTCGGCGACGCCCTTGGAGCAATTGCTGGTCGGGCTTCATAATACTTACGGCACTGTCGATGTCCTCGCTCACAGCATGGGCAACGTCGTCGCCGGAGAAGCGTTGCGAATTGCCGGACAATCCGGTGCCGGTCAACTGGTCAACACCTACGTGGCGACGCAGGCGGCAGTGCCGGGACATTGCTACGATCCGACCCTGCCTGATGCCCTCTATGATTATTACATTACGAGTATCGACCTGTCCGGTGGTTTGTCACCCGTCAGTCTTAATACCACGACCACTACGCCAAATATTTATGATAACTGGCTCGTCCCGCCCAACCAGTCGGTTGGGACGCATGGCAATTTTTATAATGTGAATGACTACGCCTTGTATTATTGGCGGCTCGACCAAGCGCTCAAGCCTGACAGCGGCTATTCATATCTCGGCACAAATTTTCAACCGGTCGACGACTTCGCTTACATGAGCGGCCTTGGCGCAATTACTTCCTTGCACTTGGGCACTGCGGGCCAAGTGCAAGACCGCTATGAAATCATGGCCTACGCGTCCCAGCCGTGGAGCAATGCCTTGGGCGCAGTGCCAAACGTGGCCGGATTTGCTCCGCAGAAATTACCTAGTTTATGGCTGCCTGATCCATTCGAGACCGATCCTAGCAAGCTGTATAGCGATCATCCGTGGCACAGCGCCCAATTCCGGTTCACGAATGCCGACCAGGCGAATTACTGGCACGCCTTGCTTGGCCAAAACGGGTTTGATTTACTCCCATGAGCAATCGCTCCTTTCTGGTTGGCATCCTCGTTGTGGGGCTCCTGCTGCTGGGTGGTTGGTGGTTTTGGAAGAGTAAACGGGTTCCACCTGTGGAGGCTCCGGCGAAGGCTGCGCCCGCAAGCTCAGTAAACACGGTTGCTCACAGCGGCACCACAAGCCAGCCGGGCACGCCCGCAGACAAGTCCGCCTTAGCTGCACAAATTGCCGCTCTTGAGCAAAATCCCAAGGTGAAAGCGATAGAGGCAGCGGTAGCCAAAATGAATGCCGCGTCTCAATATTTTTATGGGAAAATCATCGACCAATATGGCCACCCTGTAGCGGGGGCAACGGCTACAGGCACTCTCATGCAAATGGAAGGAGTCGATACCGGCACAAAGAAAGACTTCTACACGACACAAAGTGACGACAATGGATGCTTCGAGTTTACCAACTTGCATGGATGGCAGCTCGGGGTTGTGGTTAAAAAAGATGGCTATGAAATGGGACAAGGAGCGGGTTTTTACGAGGCTCCAAATGCGCAGGATAAAACCAGCTCGGAGCAACGTGCCATTTTCCACATGTGGAAGCTCCAGGGGGCCGAGCCGATGGTGCATACGAAATTTGACAGCCGGGTGCCTTACGATGGACAGACGGCAGCGTTTGACATCTTGGCCGGACGGAAAGCCAGCAGCGGCGATTTGCAAATCACCCTGACGAGAAATCCTCTGCAAGTCCAGCGTGGCGGAGCGCCCTTCGATTGGAGCGTCCAAATCCAAGTGGCAGGCGGTGGCCTGGTCGAAACTTCTGATTTATATCCTGATGAAGCACCGGAAGGCGGCTACCAACCCATGTTCGCTTTTAGCATGACAAAGGATGCCGCCAACTGGACACAACGGTTAACCCAAACCTATTATATCCACACTGCTAATGGTGACTATGGCCGGGTTAATATCGACCTTACTACTGATTCAGAACGGCCCCAAGGCACGGGCATTACCATCGAGACTTGGCTCAACCCAGTTCCAGGCGACAGGAACCTTGAGTATGATCCGGCGCAGGCGATCAAGCCGTGACTCGTCCACTAACCTTATCGATAATCGACTGTGTAAGGGCGGTCATGGCTCGTTCGAATGTTACTCCGGAAAATGTCTCCAAATATTGCTCCGTCTCAACAGTCTTGTGCCGACTGCGCCGTTTATGTTCACACACCCGATGCTACGGCAAAGGCCGCAAGGATGTCGATGGCTAATGAAGAATATGCAATGCGTCTCCGAGATACCAAGCTGCTGGAGAAATAATTAGACCGAGAATAAATAAAAAAATAGGCCTTACCTTCTGTGTAAAACAAATGAAACCTAAAATCTCGGACAATACCGAGACAATCAAACTGGCCCCTATGACGAGACCGCCGATGAGGTCTGTTCCAGGGGTTCGTTTCGAAATCAAGGCTGCACCTAATCCGAATAGAAGCCAAGATACGGCGAAAACAATTGTGAACAAGTTTCTCAAGGAAGGATTTGATGATGTGGCAGTGCGAAACCAATCAAACAGTGAACGCCACGAGAGCAGCGCGATTAATGCACATATTAGCAAGAGAGCAAAAAGCTTCATCTTATTGCCGAATTTAGAGAAAATCTATGCGGGGGCAAGCGTTGGAAAATGAGGCGCAAGGAGTTGAACAGCCGAACGGAGCATGCCTTGACTCCCCGTGGTGTACAAAATCTCGGCCGAAGGCCAAGCCAGACGGGTCAAACTGCTTTCTGACAAATTTGGCGCACGCCAGCGATCACTCCGCGCTGACCAGCTCCCGCACGCACCGCTTGAGATTGTCCTGCTCTCTTGCGCTTGTGGCGGTGAGCTTTTTGACGGCGGTGGCGAGGTCGTCGTAACTGATGCGCTCTCGGGCATCGAGCAACTGGTGCATAGCCTGGAATCAAGGCAAAGGGGTCATGTCTTGACTCTTGACAAATTTGGCTGGGGTTGATTTTGGTATGGGTTCATGCCCCGCAAGCTGAGACTGGAATTTCCCGATGCGTGCTATCACGTCATCAACCGCGGCAATTACCGGCGGAATTTATTTGCGGGGAAGGGATCGGCGGAGGCCTTCGAGCGAACCCTGTTCGAGGCCTGCGCGCGGTTTGGCTGGCGGCTGCATGCCTTCATCATCATGCGAAACCATTTTCACCTAAAAGCCAAGGCAAAGGGGTCATGTCTTGACTCTTGACAAATTTGGCTGGGGTTGATTTTGGCATGGAATCAAGGCAAAGGGGTCATGTCTTGACTCTTGACAAATTTGGCTGGGGTTGATTTTGGTATGGGTTCATGCCCCGCAAGCTGAGACTGGAATTTCCCGATGCGTGCTATCACGTCATCAACCGCGGCAATTACCGGCGGAATTTATTTGCGGGGAAGGGATCGGCGGAGGCCTTCGAGCGAACCCT
>Ga0210398_10001197_pt1 | contig 27491 bp, 27 predicted proteins | sample IncBWC4OmetaG_FD_161047 | JGI IMG/M metagenome (GOLD analysis project Ga0210398, IMG submission 161047) | Forest soil microbial communities from Barre Woods Harvard Forest LTER site, Petersham, Massachusetts, United States - Inc-BW-C-4-O | ecosystem: Environmental > Terrestrial > Soil >... | reverse complement strand
CTTCTTGCGGAACTGCCGGTGGAGGGCACGCTCAATCCTAAAGCGGGATTACCAAGAGCGTGTCGATTTTTTCGCTGTCGAGGATCACGAGCCGTTCGATGAAGCGGTAGGGCTCGGCGGCGACAGCGATACGGTCGAGATAGCGGCCGGCGGCGAACAGGCTCATCTCGCCGTCATGCATGATCCTGACGGCGATGAAGTTGGAGCGGACCTCGGCCACACCGTTCTCGGTCTTGCCGACCCGGATCGGGCCGACGATGTGGCGGTAGCGGTGCGGCTCAAAGATGTTGGCGCGGCGCAACGCCAAAATGCGATCGGCGAGCATCCCGCGCGAGGCGGCATAGACGACGCCGTGGCGGTAGCCCTTCTCGCGGCTCTGCCGGCTGGTGATCAGATAGCGGCAGTTCTCGACAAAGAAATCGGGCCATTCCTCGAGCCGGTCGTCGTCGATGCATTCGGCATAAGCGGCGATCAGCTCGTGGATGCCGTGCCGCACCGCGGTTTCGTCCATTAGACTCCCACCACACGATCCTTCGAGACGACCGCGGCGCGGTCACCGCGAAGGGTGCGAAGCAAATGGCTGAATGGGCGCGCTGCGTCTCCCGCCTTCGCGAGGGCAGGCTCTTCGAGACAGCCGCCGCGCGGCTTCCTCAGAATGAGCGACTCCCTCAGCGCCATCATCGGCTTGCCTCATGCTGAGGAGCACCCGGAGGGTGCGTCTCGAAGCACGCATTTTGTCGATGCAGCCCGCTTCACTATTTCGGTCAGTCGCCGACCATGGCGCGGTACTTTTTCCAAAAGCCGCGGATCGCGGCTTCGCTCGAACGGAAGGGCTGCGACTGCGCCTCGTAGCCGCCCATCATCACAACGCCGCTGTCGTCGTCATTGTAGCGCAAGGCGCGCTGTACAAAGCCGCCGACGCAGCCATCCTCCATCGAGATATAGCCGGCGGCGCCGACCAGATTGCCCTGGCGCACTCGGCGCTCGGTCATCGCCTCGTCGTCGTCGCCGAAACCGAGATGGATCCATTCGAGCTCGGTCTTTTCGAGGCCTTTTGGATGGATCGCCCGCACCGCGATCGAATTGCGGATCTGCTGCAGGATCATGCCGGGAAAAATCGTCAAAATCTGCACCGAGACCTGGTCGCCGTATTCGTCGACCGATTCGATGACCGAGGGGTCGGCGAGCCGCATTTCCATGTCGGAGCGCAGGCTCTCGCGGTTATAGTCAGCATCCTCGGCGGCGTAGTCGAGCTTTGCCTGGCTGAAATGATGGCCGCCACTGTCGTCGATTTGGATGCCGCCCGGCATCGACAGCCGGTTGATGCGGAACGTCGTCAGAAAGGTGTGCAGGATGCTGGCGTGATAGGTGTCCTTGGTGTTTTCGAAATAAAGCTTCCAATTGTTCGGCAATATTTGCGTGCTGCGGCCGAGGATATGGACCGGCCGGTTCAATACCCGGCGGATGCCGCCCGTGATCTGCGGCCCGAGATAGGTTTCGAGATCGGGCGCCTCACGGCTCAGCGTGCCAAAGACGAGACCGGCGAGTTCGGCGACGCGCAGCCGCGGCAGATCGTGCTCGTCCTTTCTGAATTCGGGCGGCATCCCGCCCTGGCGCTTGACCCCGCGCTCAAAGGCCACCCCGGTCAGTTTGCCGGCGAGGTCGTAGGTCCAGCCGTGATAGATGCATTTGATCTCGTTGCCGCTGCCGTGCCGCTCGATGCACAAGAGGTTGCCGCGATGGGCGCAGCGGTTGACAAAGGCGTTGACCGCGCCGTCATTGCCGCGGGTGACGACGACCGCGGTCTCGCCGACCGTGGTCGCGACCCAGTCGCCCGGGTTCGGGATTTCGACGGCGAGGCACAGATAGCTCCAGGCCGGGCCCTTGAAGATCCGCTCCTGTTCGAGCCGGTACTGCTCGGGATCGGTGTAGACGCGGAACGGCACCTCGGAGAGGCCGTTCGACGGCCACGAAACGCCCCGGATCGCCTCGGCGCCGTGCTCCGACATGATGCATTCTCCTCGTGGCAAACTCAAATCGAGCGCTATGATAGCACCCGCCATCCGATCGGGTACAGCCGGGCTGGGCAGCCCCGCGATGTCTCGGCTATAGAGCGCGCATAAAGGCGACGAGGTCTTGCTTTTCCTGCGGCGCGAGCTGGGTGCCGAGGATCACGTTGAAGAACTCGACCGTGTCCTCCAGGGTCAGAAGACGCTCGTCGTGCAGGTAGGGCGGGTTGTCCTTTACGCCGCGCAACGCAAAGGTTTTGATCGGCCCGTCGCCGACGGCCATCATGCCGTTGATCAGCACCGGCTTGTAAAAGCGCTCGGTTTGGAGGTCGTGCATCGAGTTGTCGGTGTAATAGGGCGGCTGATGGCAGCTGGCGCATTGGCCCTTGCCAAAAAACACCGCCTGGCCGCGGATTTCCGCCTGGGTCGCCTTGGCGGGAATGAGTTTGCCAAAGACGTCGAGCTTGGGCGCCGGCGGGAAATTCAGCATCTCCTGAAAATCCGCCATGAAGTCGACCTGGCTGCCGCGCTCGAGCGGGTTCACCCCCTTCTTTGTCGCGATCACGATATCGCCGTCGAAATACGCCGTGCGCTGCTCGAATTCGGTGAAATCCTCGACCGTTTTCAGGGCACGTTGCGAGCCGAACAGCCGCTGGACGTTCAGGCCGCGCAGCGAAATCGTTTTGATGCGGTGACGGAATTGCTGCGGGCGGGTGTCGGGAGCCAGATGGGTGGCGCCATTTTGGTGGCCGTTGGAGTGGCAGTCAAAGCAAGCCGCACCAGTGCTCGGCAGCTCGGCGCGGCGATCCTCGGTCGCGTTGAATTGCTGCTGTGGGAACGGCGTCAGCAGCAAACGCAGCCCTTCGAGCTGCCGCGGCGTCAAGAGGCCGTTGAACAGCTGATAGTAATTGGTCAGCGAAACCAATTTGCCTTGCGAGACGTCGCCAAGCTCGGGGCGCGGGGTCAGATAGATAGCTGGCGGGAACTCGGCCAGGAACCGGTCCGGCAGATCGAAATCGATGTCGAACCGCTGCAGGTCGCGCCCGTCCTGCTGCTTGATCGCGTCGATGACAAAGTGCGGAAAGACAAAGCCGCCCTCGGAATGCTTGGGATGCGGCAGCGGATAGAAGCCTTTTGGGAACAGGTTCTGGTCGCGGATCTGGTCCGGGCTCATCGCCGCCAGCCGCTCCCAGGTCATCCCGGCAGGCAGTTTGACGCGAACCCCTTCCTGCACCGGTTTGCCTCGATCCATCGTGACGCCCTGTGCGGGACGGTCGCTGAGGTCGTAGCGCTCGTTGAGCAGGGCGTTGTGCTCCTGTTCGACGGCGGGCTTGGCGGCCGACAAGCGAGCCATGATCGACGCGAACGGCTCGGTGATGTCGACCGGCATGTAACTCGTCTGGCCGCGCTCCCCCTGCTGCGCGTCGGCGCGGCTAACGGCCAGTAGGAGAAGGCCGGCCAGGAAGATGACGGCGCAGCGGCTCGTGCCCTTGAGTTGGAACATGAGCTTTCTCCTCAACTGACGATCCGCACCGCCAAGCGGCGACGGCAACTGCCAAGCGATCCCCTGTTAGTCGGCGAGTCGGACAGATCGCGGAGTCGTTGTCAACGCCTGGCTCAGGCTGTCCGAGTTTCTCCTGGGCCTGCCTTCTACGAGCGTCAGGCAAGCTCCGAAACGCCGGAGACCGGCTGCGGCGCCGCCGCGGTCACGGCCGCGATGACGTGGTCGAGCGCTGCCATCGGCACGTCCCAGCGATATTCTGCCTCGACTGCGGCGCGCCCCTTCACCGCCATTTCGGCGCGGAGGGCGGAAGACCGCAGCAGGCGGACGACCCGTTCGGCAAATTCCGCGGCGTCGTCCGCAACCAGGATGCCGTCCCCTTGCGGAACGACGGTGCCGCGCCACGCAACGCTGGAGGCGACGCAGGGCAGGCCCATGGCGAGCGCCTCGAGCACCTTGTTTTGCACGCCGCGCGCCACCCGCAACGGCGCCACGAAGATTTCGGCGGCGTCGAGATAAGGCCGCGTGTCGGGTACCCGCCCGGTCACGGCGAGGCCACGCCTTTGCGCCAGACGCAACACCGCCGGGTTCGGCCGGCTGCCGCAGATCGTCAGGGTCGCCTCCGGGATTTGCGCTTGCACCATCGGCAGCACCCGGTCGCAAAACCACGTGACCGCATCGACATTCGGGAAATAATCCATCACCCCGGTAAAGACGATCGACCCCGGTTGCTTAGTCGCGCCGGACGACCGGAAATAATCGAGATCGACGCCGTTTCCGACAAGCGAGACCGCGATCCCCGGAAACAGGCGCTCGAAATCGCGCTTTTCGCCGGCGGTGCAGACCAGGGCATGCGAAAAGCGGCGCGCGATATTCTGCTCGTAAGCGAGCAGCCGGTCGGCTTCGATGCGGTAAACCCATCGCAACAAAGCGTTGGATCGTTCGCCATATTGCGCCCATTTGAGCGAATCAAGATCGTGAAACTGCATGATCCGCGGCACGCCGGCAAAATGCTCGGCGTACTGGGCGACATTGCAGCTGAAAACGATGATCAGATCGGGCATCACCTCGTCATATTTGCGAATGATCGCGCGATGCAGCGCCGCTTCGTCGAAGGCCGCCACCGATAGCGGCCGACCCCCGGCAAGGGCGGCGAGCGAGCGCAGCCGGCTGCGCCATCGGCTCATCGGCACGGCCGTCACACTCGCCGCGTAATCGCGCAGGCCGGAGACGTTGGCGAGGTCGGCCATACCGTCGGCGAGGCAAAAGACGTGCACCTCGTGGTTCCGCGACAGGTGGCGGATCTCGTAGAACGTCGGGATTTTGTCCCCGCGATCCGGCGGGAACGGGACGCGCTGGCACACAAAAAAGATGCGCATCGACGATTTCGGCGAGGCCTCTCTCGCGGAATACCCTTGCGTGGGGTATTTCCAGATACTCGATTTATGGTTGAAGGCAAAGCGCAAAAGCGCCGCTGCGGCCGGCCCCGGCTCGGCCTCGCCGCGGACAGCGGGCGGCGCCGTCCGAGAAACCGGCGCCCGATCTCGCGAAACGTGCCACAATGGGCGGCCGCAAACGGCGCCGCCGGGGCATTCGCACGAGGGTGGCGCGGCCGATGGTGGGGCGATGGATGCGATCCTCGATTATTTGAAGCAGTCGCGCGATGTCGTGCAGGCGGCGCTCGACGACCCGGCCTTTTGCAACACAGTGGCGGCGATCGTCGAGATAACCGCAAATGCGCTCGCCAGCGGCCACAAGCTGCTGCTCGCCGGCAATGGCGGCAGCGCCGGCGACGCCCAGCACATCGCCGGCGAATTCTTGTCGCGGCTCAATTACGACCGCGCGCCGACGGCCGCGTTGGCGCTGACGACCGACAGCTCGGTCTTGACCGCGATCGGCAACGATTACGGTTTCGAGCGGGTGTTCGAGCGTCAGATCCAAGCTCTCGGCAATGCCGGGGACGTATTCTTCGCGCTGTCGACATCGGGCCGTTCGCCGAACATCCTGCGGGCGATCGACGCGGCGCGTGGCAAGCGGCTCGCGGTGGTCGGGCTCACCGGGCGCTCCGGCGGCGAAATGCGCCGGCGCTGCGACATCTGCCTGCACGCGCCCTCGGATGCGACGCCGCTGATCCAGCAGATCCACATCACTGCCGGGCACGTCATCTGTGGGCTTGTCGAAGAGCGGCTGTTTCCGCAGCAAGACTGAGCGGATGCCTGTCGTCGATGTCGGGATCGCCAGAGCGGGCGGGCGGGCGCGGCCTGAGGCGCCGGAGCGACGGCGTCCTGCCGCCTTTCTCGATCGCGACGGTGTGTTGAACCACGATGACGGTTATGTCGGCTCGCGCGACCGGTTTCGCTGGATCGACGGCGCCGCCGACGCGGTCAGGGCGCTGAACGATGCCGGCTTTTTTGTCTTTGTCGTCACCAATCAGGCGGGGGTCGCGCGCGGTTTTTACTCCGAGGACGACGTACGAATTCTACACCGGCGAATTGCTGCGGAGCTCGCCGCCGCCGGCGCATATATCGACGACTTTCGCTATTGCCCGTTTCACCCCGAGGCGATCCGTCCCGAATACCGCCGGGTCAGCGACTGGCGCAAGCCGGCGCCGGGGATGATCAACGACCTGTTGCAGTGCTGGCCGGTCGAGCGCGCGGCGAGCTTTCTGATCGGCGACAAGCCCTCCGACTGCGCCGCCGCCGCGGCCGCCGGTATCGCTGGTCATCTCTTTCCCGGCGGCAACCTGTCGCACTTCGTCAGCCGGGTCTTGGCCGGGCCGGCCGGTGGAAGCCGGAGCGAGTTACGCAGCGCCGCCCGATCGTTTTTCGCGCAGCCGGTCGAGGCTCCACGGCCCGCCGCCGGCGATAAACAAATATAAAAATATGAAGCAATAAAGCATCGCCGCGTCGCCTCCGCTCAGCGCCGGGAAGAAGCTCTTGGGAAAGTGAGCCCTGAAATAGGCGACGGCCATGTCTCCGGACAAGATGAAGGCGGTTGGCCGGGTGAACAGGCCGACGCACACCAGCAATCCGCCGACCAATTCGATCATGCCCTGCAGCCCGATCAGGGACGTCAGTTGCAGATGGTCGAAGGCGGCAGAATGCGGAAAGCCAAACAGCTTGGACGTGCCATGGTCCAAGAAGCCGAGGCCGGCAACAAAGCGTAGGATGCTCAGCACGTACGGCTCCAGGGCGAGCCGCCAACGAGAGGTGTTGGGCAAGGCGATCCTCCTTCCCGGCTGATGGGCCTTGGGCCGGTCGCGTCACCGGCCCGGCGTAGGGTAACGCCGCTGCCGCCGATCCCGCAACGATTGTGCTTAACGACCCGGCCGCAACGCTGGCGTCATGGCGCCGCCACCGTTACATTCAAGCGATGGTTAAGGGGGCAAGCGATGGTTAAGGGGTAGGCAAGGACATGGCCGCGCAGGTTCGCACGGTGGCGTTTCACGGGATCGAGGTCATCGAGGTCGAAACCCAGGTGACGATCGCGTCCGGATTGCCGGCCTTCACCGTCGTCGGCCTGCCCGACAAGGCGGTCGCCGAATCGCGCGAGCGGGTGCGCTCGGCGCTGAACTCGCTCGGGCTGGCATTGCCGCCGCGGCGCATCACCGTCAACCTCGCCCCCGCCGACGTGCTGAAGGAAGGCAGCCATTTCGACCTGCCGATCGCACTCGCTCTGCTAGTGGCGATGGAGGCGTTGCCGGCCGACGAGCTCGCCACTTACACGGCACTCGGCGAGTTGTCGCTCGACGGCTCGGTCACCAGCGTCGCCGGCGTCTTGATCGCCGGCCTCTTCGCCGCGAGCCACGAGAGCGGCGTCATCTGCCCGGCGGCGTGCGGCGGCGAGGCGGCCTGGGCCGGTGAGATCGAGATCGTCGCGGCGCCGAGCCTGCTCGCGATCGTCAACCATTTCAAGGGGACCCAGCTGTTGCCGCCGCCCGAGCCGCGGCTTGTCGCCTCGGCCATCGCCGGGCTCGATCTCCTCGACGTCAAGGGCCAGGAAAGCGCCAAGCGGGCGCTCGAGATCGCCGCCGCCGGCGGTCACAATCTGCTGATGGTCGGGCCGCCGGGATCGGGCAAGTCGATGCTGGCAGCGCGTCTGCCGGGATTGTTGCCGCCGCTCGAACCCGCCGAGGCCTTGGAGCTCGGCATGATCCAATCGGTCGCGGGCGGGCTGCGCGGCAGCGGGCTGACCCGCGAGCGGCCGTTTCGCGAGCCGCACCATTCGGCCTCGCTGCCGGCATTGGTCGGCGGCGGCATGCGGGCGCGGCCGGGGGAAATCTCGCTCGCCCATCAGGGGGTGCTGTTTCTCGACGAATTGCCTGAGTTCAACCGCGCCGCCCTCGAAGCGTTGCGCCAGCCGCTCGAAACCGGCCGGGTCAGCGTCGCTCGCGCCAACGGCCACGTCACCTACCCGGCGCGTTTTCAATTGATCGCGGCGATGAACCCGTGCCGCTGCGGTCACTTCGCTGAAGAGGCCTGCGGCCGGGCGCCGCGCTGCGCCGAGGAATATCAAGGCCGGCTGTCGGGTCCGCTGCTCGACCGCATCGATCTGCATATCGACGTGCCGGCGGTGTCGCCCGCCGATCTCGCCTTGCCGCCGCCGGGCGAGGGCAGCGCCGCGGTCGCCAAGCGCGTCGCCGCGGCGCGCAAGCGGCAGGCGACGCGATACGCCGGCCTGCCCGAGGAGAGCCGCATCCGCACCAATGCCGAGGCCGACGGCGCCTTGCTCGACGAGGCCGCCACCCCCGATCCCGACGGGCGGGCATTGCTGGTGCGAGCGGCCGAGCGCCTGCGCCTATCGGCGCGCGGCTATCATCGGGTGTTGCGCGTCGCCCGCACCTTGGCCGATCTCGAAGGGGCGGCGATCGTCGGCCGCCGCCACATCGCCGAAGCGCTCTCCTACCGCCGCCAGCGCACCCTGCCGGAAACCCCGGCCCGCCCTTGAGCCGCGGCCCTGCGCTACTAGCCCCCGGCGCGCCGGGCGGCGCGCAGGCGCAGGCCCGGAGCAGGGCGTTCCAACAGGACTTCGCGGCGAAAGCGGACGAGGCGGGCTGGGCGGCCGCCGGTCTTGGCGCTGATCCCGCCGGTTTCCTCGACGAGGCCCTGCTGCTCGACGAGGCGGCGGAAATTCTGCTTGTGCAACCGCACTCCGGACAAGGCTTCGACCGTGCGCTGCAATTGCAACAGAGTGAAGGAAGGCGGCATCAATTCGAACACAACCGGACGGTATTTGATCTTGCCGCGCAGGCGGCCGATCGCGGTCGCTAGGATGCGGCGGTGGTCGGCCGCCATCGGCACCCCCGACACCGGCGCGTCGCCGGATGACGGCAGCCGCAGCGGACCGCGGCGGGCTTCCTCGATCAGCCCGGCCTCATAGAGAAGCTCGTAGCGCTCGAGCACCAATTCCTCGTTCCACGCGGCGGCAAAGGCGAGCCCGAGCCGTTCGGCGCGAAGCCTTCTCTCCGCATCACTCGCGGCGCCATCCGCCCAATGGGCCAGCCGCTTTTCGAGCGGCGCCAATGCCGCGGGCTTGCCGTCGCGCCAATCCTCCCACGGAAAATGCCGGTACCAGCTCTGCCAGACGGCCGAGACCGCATCCCCGGGATGGGCTTCGCGCACCAGCGCCAGATAGGCGACGGTCAGCGCCCGGCTCGGCCGGACCTCGCCGGTTTCGATGCGGTCGCGGTCGCCAAAGGTGTAGAGCTGCTCGACATAGCCGAGTTTCTGGCTGGTCTGCCGTTCGACCCAAGCGCGCAAGCCGACTTCGAGCGTGCGATGCTCGATTTCGAGCGGCCCGGAGGGGAGTGCTTCGACCGGCTGATGCCCGATCCGAACGGTCAGCATGCGGGGCTCGTCGATCGTGGCGGCGACGATGGCGGCGCTCAGCCGAATTGACAGCGCCGCCCCGCGGCCGGCCGACCGCCCGAGCCGGCGCGGGATCGACAGCGCAACTTCGGCCGTGCCGGTCTCCATATGTGCGGGCCGCTCCTCGAATGCAGACGACGCATTCTACCATATCTGCGTTACAGAATTGCGCTTCGGGTAATCCGCCAGAGCCGTTTCCGATTGGATGGCATCTATACGAGCAACCCCCTCACCCTGCCCTCTCCCCCTAGGGGGAGAGGGTTGAGAAGGGTTGGCGAGGCGAGGCCGAGCCTTACCCGGAGATGGGTTCGGGGGTGATACCCGATCGAAAACCGCGCTAATCGAGGCGCAGGTATTTCTCTTCGAGCGCCCGCCAGCGCGTCGTGCCGACCGCGTCTTCGCGCTCCTGGAAGGTGGCGAGGTCGGCATCGGCGCGGGCTGTGTCGCCGTCCTCCCTCAATATCGCCAGCACCTTTTGCGCGGCGCGGATCGCGGCGCGATGGGTCTGCGAGGGATAAATGCCGAGACGGAAACCCATCTTTTCCAACTCGGCGGCCGGCACCATCGGGGTTTTGCCGCCCTCGAAGACGTTGACCAGGGCCGGCCCGGCGACGCGGCCGGCGACGATCCTCAATTCCTCGAGGTTCTGCGGCGCCTCGACAAAACCGACATCCGCACCCGCTTCGAGATAGGCGTTGACCCGGTCGATCGAAGCCTCGAGGCCCTCGACCGCGCGCGCGTCCGAGCGGGCGATGATGACCAGGTCGCGATCCTGCCGCGTATCGACCGCGGCCTTGATCTTGCCGACCATCTCGCCGACCGAGATCACGTCCTTACCTTCGTAATGGCCGCATTTCTTTGGCGACACCTGGTCCTCGATGTGAAACGCGGCGACCCCGGATTTTTCGTATTCGCGCACGGTGCGGATGACGTTGAGCGCGTTGCCGTTGCCGGTATCGGCGTCGGCAACGACCGGGATCCCGACCGCCTCGACCGTCATGCCGATAAAGCGCACGTTTTCGGTGAGGGTCAAAAGGCCGAGATCGGGGTAGCCGTTGGCCCGCGAATATCCGCCGCCGGTCAGGTAGACCGCGTCGAACCCGGCCTGCTCGACGAGCCGCGCGGTCAAGGTGTCATAGGCGCCCGGCACCATGGTGTAGCCGGCGCGCTCGATCAGCCGCCGCATTTTTTGCCGCATCGTCATCCCGTCTCCTCCAACGCCGGCACCGGCCCGCCGGCCCCGGCATATTGTCAACATTACGCAATTGGACTCGGTATAGATTTTGCCCGAAGACGGGGTGCGGCGGGAAGGAGAACGGCGTGGTTGACGCGCGCATTATCGACGGCAAGACAATCGCTGCCGAACTGCGTCGACGCGTCGGCGACGCCGCCGTCCAGCTGCGCGCAACACATGATCTTGTGCCCGGCCTCGCCACGATCCTGATCGGCGATGACCCGGCCAGCCACGCCTATGTCCGCGCCAAAACCGCCGCCTGCGCCGCCGCCGGTCTCGGCTCGTTCGAGCGGCGGCTGCCGGGCGACACCGGCGAGGCCCCCCTGATCGCCGAAATAACCCGGCTCAACGCCGACGAACGGATCGACGGCATCCTCGTGCAATTGCCGCTGCCGCCGCAGATCGACGTGCATCGGGTCATCTTGGCGATCGACCCGCAAAAGGATGTCGACGGGTTTCACCCGGTCAATGTCGGGCGCCTGTGGGCGGGCGTTCCCGCACTTGTCCCGTGCACGCCGCAAGGCTGCCTGATGTTAATCCGCTCGGTGCGGCGGGATCTTGCCGGGGCCGAGGCGGTGGTTCTCGGCCGCTCCAACATCGTCGGCAGGCCGATGGCGGCGTTGCTGCAGGCGGCCGATTGCACGGTCACGATGGTGCATTCGAAGAGCCGCGGCCAGGCGGCGATCGCGCGCCGCGCCGACATTCTGGTGGCGGCGGTCGGGCGGCCACTGATGGTCGGCGCCGACTGGGTCAAGCCCGGAGCCATCGTCATCGACGCCGGGATCACGCCGCTGCCGGGGGCGGATGGCCGCAGCCGGCTCGCCGGCGACGTCGATTTCGCGGCAGTGCGCGGCCTCGCCGGGGCAATCACCCCGGTGCCGGGTGGGGTGGGGCCGATGACAATCGCCTGTCTTTTGCGCAACACGGTGATCGCCGCCGGCCGCCGCCGCGGGCTCGCCGATCCGCCGCCTTTGCTCGCGCAGGGCGAATGACGATCGGCCTTGCGGTTTCTCGGAATTTATTCGGGTCGGGCTGGCGAGGGTTCTGCGGGCGCGCCGCGTACTCCGCGAAGAGTTGCGGCGCGCCCGGTTCAGAGGCGCTGCTCGGTCAGTCGACCTCGCCGGTCGAGCAGAAAAAAACCGGCAGGCCGCGGCCCAAGGTCGGATCCCATTCCTTGCGGATCTGTTCCTCGACCGAAAGACCGTTGCCAGTCGTGGCGCTGTGCCGGCGTCCCTCAGAAGCGTTGTCCTTCACCACCTGGCCGGCCAAGTCATCGCCGGACGTTTTGTCGCGGCGGTGCCAGCGACGCAGGTGTTTTTCAATCGAACGTTGATCCATGCTCGATCCTCCCGGGCGAGGGTCTAGTGCAGGCTTGTGGACAATTGCAACTCTTTTGGTAAATTCCATGTGATCGCAGCAGCTTGCTTGTGGGCGGCCGGCGACAACACGGATGACGGACGCGCGTTTGACGATATGGACGATCGGCCATTCGACCCGCTCGTCGGCCGAACTCATCGACCTGCTGGGCCAGATTCCGATCGAGCTCTTGGTCGACATTCGCTCGCTGCCACGGTCGCGGACAAACCCGCAATTCAACGCCGACCTCTTGCCGGCGACGCTCGCCGAGAGCGGTATCCGCTATCGCCATCTGGCGGCACTCGGCGGCTTGCGCCGTCCGCGCAAAGACGGAGCGCCGTCGCCAAACACATTGTGGCGCAACGACGCCTTTCGCAATTATGCCGATTACGCCGCCGCGGGCCCGGCCTTCCGCCAAGGGCTGGACGAACTGACCGCACTTGCCCGCTCCAAGCACACCGCGATCATGTGCGCCGAGGCGGTGTGGTGGCGCTGCCATCGCCGCATCGTGAGCGATTACCTGCTGGCGTCGGGGGTCGCGGTCGCGCACATCCTTGGGCCGAACAAGATCGAACCGGCAAGCCTGACCCCGGGCGCGCACCCGCTTCCCGACGGCGCGATCCTCTATCCGGCGCCGGACGAAGCGCAGCTGTCGCTGCTTTAGTTCTGCGCGCTGCCCGCGGCCCGCGGCGGCATCATTCCGCCGCGACCGCCACCCGCTCCGGCTCCGCCGCGGTCGCGAAGAACCGGCGGCCGGCGGCACGCTGGTTTTCGTAGATCGAGCCCTGGTATTCGGCGAGCGGCAACGGCAGCCGCACCGGAGCCGGCGCCAGCCGCGGCGCCAGGGTCGGATTGCCGGCCAGCAGCAGCTCGTCGAACTTGTCGATCCCGTCCTTGAAGCCGAGCAACGGCCAGGCATCGCCGGCGCGGTATTGGAACAGCAGAAAACGCCGCTCCTTGCCGGAAAAATTGGTCGCCGAGCCGTGCACCGCGCGCACGTGGTGGACCGTGATCGACCCGGCCTTACCCAGGCACGGCATCGCGCGCGACACGTCGACACCGGAGGAGTCGGGGTCCATCGCCCCGCAAAACCGGCCATCGGTGCCGTGGTGGTCGTAGACCGGGCCCTGATGGCTGCCCGGAATGATCATCATCGGGCCGTTTTCGAGATTGCAGTCGTCGAGCATGATCCCGACCGCCGCGAGGTCGTCATTGGTGTGCGGGTAGAATGCCCAGTCCTGATGCCATTCGACCGGCGCGCCGTAGCCGGCCGATTTCATGTTGAGCTTGCCGGTGTCGAACCGCACCGTGCCCCACAGATCCTTCAGCACCTCGACGATCCTCGGGTGGCGGGCGGCCCGCGCATATTCCGGATGATGGAGATGCGGGGTCTTGATGCGCCGCACCCGCGGCTCGGCCGGCGAATGCGAGTCTTCGAGATCATAAATGTCGTCATTGGCGCTAACCGAACGCGCGCCCTCGACGAATTCGTCGGTCGCCCGGCGCAACGCCTCGACCTCGGCGGCCGTCAGGATATCGGGGAGCACGACAAACCCGTCGCGCCGATAGGCGGCAAGGGCGGCTTGCAACAGCATCATTCCTCCGAGCGGGCGTGGCGACCACAAAATTGCTGATCCGCACCCGCCGATTTGTCAAGCAGCGGCGGGCCGAGCTCGGCGCTTTCCGGTCGCCGGATGCGGGGTTAAGCTCGGCATTCCCTGCAAGGAGGCGAAATCATGAGCATCGTTCGCGCGACCAGTCCCGCCGTGCCCGAGCCGCCGGCCGAAACCTGGTCGAACTGCCTGGTGGCGGGCGGCATCGCCTATATCGCCGGCATGACCGCGCGCGGCAGCGATGCCGCAGGCGACGAATATGTTCAGGCAAAAGCGATCTTTGCCAAGATCCGCCACTTGGTCGAGGCGGCCGGCGGCACGATGGCCGATGTGGTCACGGTGACGATTTTTGTCACCGACATCAGCCAGCGCGAAAAAGTGTGGCGGGCGCGGCGCGAATTCTTCACCGGCAATTTCCCGGCCTCGACCCTGGTGCAGGCGGCGGCACTAGCCGACCCCGCGCTCAAGGTCGAAATCAACGCGGTCGCCCATATCGCCGCCAGCCGCGGCTGACCGGTCGAGGAGCTGCGCGATAGTCGGGAGGGGAGGCGGCTGATGCCGGGATACGCCGAAACTCATCGCCGGTCGATCGAACGGCCGGAGGAATTCTGGGCCGAGGCCGCCGCTGCGATCGATTGGGAACGGCGCTGGGACCGGGTGCTCGATCGCAGCCGCCCGCCGTTTTACCGCTGGTTCGCCGGCGCTCGCCTCAACACCTGCTGGAACGCGCTCGACCGCCATGTCGCTGCCGGCTGCGGCGAGCGGACGGCGCTGATCTGGGACAGCCCGGTCACCGGGCAGGTGGCGACATTCACCTATCGCGAAATGCGCGACCGGGTGGCGCGGCTCGCCGGCGTCCTGGTCGGGCTCGGCGTCGGCAAGGGCGACCGCGTCTTGATTTATATGCCAATGGTGCCCGAGGCGGCGATGGCGATGCTGGCCTGTGCGCGCATCGGTGCGATCCATTCGGTCGTCTTTGGCGGCTTCGCGGCGCATGAGCTGGCGACCCGGATCGACGCCGCCCGCCCGCGGGTGGTCGTGTCGGCTTCCTGCGGCATCGAGCCGAGCCGCATCGTCCCCTACAAGCCGTTGCTCGATGCCGCGATCGCCGAGGCGAAGTCCAAGCCCGAGCATTGCGTGGTCCTGCAGCGGCCGATGTGCCATGCCGATCTCGTCGCCGGGCGCGACCACGACTGGGAGGAGCTGGCGGCCGTGGCACGCCCCGCCGATTGCGTCCCGGTGCTGGCGACCGACCCGCTCTACATTCTCTATACGTCGGGCACGACCGGCGTTCCCAAGGGCGTGGTGCGCGACAGTGGCGGCCATGCCGTCGCGCTATACTGGTCGATGCGCAACATTTACGGGCTCCAGCCCGACGAGGTGTTCTGGACCGCCTCCGATGTCGGCTGGGTCGTCGGCCATTCGTATATTGTCTATGCGCCGCTGCTCTACGGCTGCACGACGGTCATGTACGAGGGCAAGCCGGTCGGCACCCCCGACGCCGGCGCCTTCTGGCGGGTCATAGCACAGCACGAGGTGCGGGTGTTTTTTACAGCACCGACGGCGTTTCGCGCGATCAAGCGCGAAGACCCCGACGGCGCGCTGATCCGGCGCCACAAGCTCAAGAAATTCCGCGCCCTCTTTCTCGCCGGCGAGCGCGCCGACCCGCCAACCGTCGCCTGGGCCGAGCAGCAGCTCGGCGTCGCCGTCATCGACCATTGGTGGCAGACCGAGACCGGCTGGCCGATCGCCGCCAATTGCCTCGGCATCGAGCAGCTGCCGGTCAAGCACGGCTCGGCGACCCGGCCGGTGCCGGGTTGGGATGTCCGCGTGCTCGACGCCGAGAGCGAGGGCGAGGCGCGTGAGCTGTCGGCGGGCGAGATCGGCGCGCTCGCCGTCAAATTGCCGCTGCCGCCCGGCGCGTTGCCGAGTCTGTGGGAGGCCGACGACCATTTCATGCAGACGTATTTGCAGACATTCCCAGGCTTTTATCAGACCGCCGATGCCGGGTTCATCGACGAAGACGGCTATATCAGCGTGATGACCCGCACCGACGACATCATCAATGTCGCCGGCCACCGACTGTCGACGGGCGGGATCGAGGAGGTGTTGGCAGCGCATCCCGACGTCGCCGAATGCGCGGTCATCGGCGTCGCCGACGTGCTCAAGGGCCAGGTGCCGCTCGGCCTGTTGGTGCTGAAGGCCGGTGCCGCGCGCGCCGCCGCGGAAATCGAGCGCGAAGCGGTGGCACTGGTGCGCGAGCGCATCGGCCCGGTGGCGAGCTTTTATACGGCACTCGTCGTCGCCGGACTGCCAAAGACCCGATCGGGCAAGATCCTGCGCGGCACGATGCGCAAGATCGCCGACGGCGAAGCCTACCCGATGCCGGCGACGATCGACGACCCGGCGGTGCTCAAGGAAATCGAGGAAGCCCTGCGCGAGTCCGGGTACGGCGCGGCCAGCGGCCGCCAGGTTTCCTGAACTTGGTCGAGGGAGCCAACGCCCTCTACCGCCCGCTTACCAGTCGCAGATCTCCAGACGTTACGACGGGACCGCCGCCACCTTTCTGGGCGGCATCCTATCGGCTGCCGCCCAGAATTTTGACTTAGTTGACCTCAGGCCTAGTGTACCGAGGTCGCCGTCACTTCCCCGCTGAAGTACACCTTCAGACCGGTAACACCCGACAGATCGACAGTCCCGCCATTGCGCCCAACGACTCTAATAGTGAAGGTGGTGAACGGTGTAGGGTTGAAGAAGTCGTCCTTGTAGCGACGCGCGATGTCGCCGTCGACGACGATCCCCCGATCCCCCTCGCCGGTCCAGTTTGGATTGTAGACGAATGTGCGCCGCGTGGGCTGGCTGACGAATTGTTTCAATTGGTGCGTTCCACCCCTTGGCACCTTGTCGGCGTACAGGCCGGCAGTCTGGATTTGCACCTCGATCGGCACATTCGACCGCGCGCCTTCCACCTGCACGCGGATTCGCTCGATTCGCACCCGCCCGAACCCCTCGAAGGCGCGATTGGCCGTGCCCACAGTCCAGGTCGCACAGCCACTCGAGCGCAACCCATCGATCACGCTCTGGCTGTTCACGGCGCACACGATCTCTTGCATCGTCTGCGGTGCCGGGTCCAGGGCCTCTCGTCTTAACTGCTTACCGACGATCTCGGCGACAGTTTTCCCGAACGCGTCGACCGAGTCGGTGATGCGCGGCAGCGTCGGTGCCGCATCGGCCAAGGTGAAATAGAGGTATGCGCGATTGTGCGCCTCCATAGCCAAGTAAACGGCGCGCTTGGAATCCAACGTGGTATTGAAGACGAACTGAGCGAGCATTTCAATCCGTGCCGCCCTCTCCTTGATCTCGCCGAGCCGCCTCTGCGCGATGCCGACCGAGCGTTCGGCGGTAATCCGACGCAATCTCAGCTCGGCAAGCTGCATGTTCGCCTTCGCCACGGCCAGGCGGCACTGGCTGAGCGATCGCGTGCGCACCAGAAGACGTTGGTAGGCGCGCTGATATTGCGGCCCGCCGCTGACCTGCTGCAACAGCCCGTCGCGGAACTTCTCGAAAATATACTTCACCTCGACTTCGAGCGTATCCCACTCCTGCTGTCCGCCGGTGACGACGTCCAGCCCTTGCAAGACGCTCGACGCGAAACCCTTCTTGATCGTCTGATCGGAGATGTCGAGGATCTCTCGGCTGGTCGCCTCCATCTTGCGCGCCTTTTCGGCGATCGCGACAATGTTCATGGCTGCATCGAAGATCTTCTTCGCACCTTCGCCGGCCTTGGCCAGACCGTCGATCATCTGGCTCTGAAGTTTATCGAGCTGTGCCTTGCGCTCCTTTTCCTTGTCGCCAGCGGCGACGGTGGCGCTACCGGCGACCGCGCCGCTACCCGAGCCGCCGCCGGTGGTGCCAGTGGCAGTGCCGCCGGTGGCGGCGCCCGAGCCGCTGCCGGTGGTGCCAGTAGCAGTGCCGCCGGTGGCGATGCCCGAGCCTCCGCCGGTGGTGCTAGTGGCAGTGCTGCCAGTGGAGGGACTGGTACCCGAGCCGCCGCCCGGGCTTACAGGATCGAGACCGCCGTCGTAACCCTCCGGAACCAGATTGATGGGACCGCCGTCGTCGTCGCTGCCGGAGTCATCGTCGTTGTCCGAATCCGTAATGAGGATACCACCGCCCGAGCCGCCGCTGCTCCGGTCAGGCCAGTCGTCGTCGTCGAAGAAAGAATGAGACGTTCGGGCAGTGGGCGAAGGCGCAGGGGCATTGGGCGTACTGGGGGACCCAGATTTGCTGTCGAGCAGCGAATTGAACACTCGCGGGGCGGTCGAGATCATCGTGTTGACGATGCCGGCTACCGCCTTGGCGGCACCGGTTGCCGTCTCCACCGCGGGGAGCACCGCGAGTTGCGGTGCGCCGGCGGCGATGGCCGGGATCGCTTTCAGAATGTCGAAGACTCCCAGGGCAATGTTAGCCACCTCGTCGAGGGTCTTGTCGTGCTGCCATTTTTTGATCCCGAGCTCGAACTCCATCTCGCAATCGCGGATTTCCTCCTGAGCGTACAGCACCTGGCCGACCGCGATTGCGCGCGCATACATCGCTTGCGCCCGCGCCTCTTCGCCCTGCTTCTCCAGTTGCTGGTGGAGATCCCCCTGATTGCGCTGCTCAGAGAGGACGGACTGCGCCTGCAGCTGCCAATTCTCGTCGGAGCGATGCTCGCTCTGAAGCTCCCTGAAGCGCCTGTCGCGCTCCTGGAGCACGTCCATCATCGCCTTCGACTTGTCGGCGTAGATTTCCGCATCCAGCCGCGGCACCAGTAGTGCCGCCCCGGCTGCCTTCATCGACAACAGTGTGCCGGCCATCGCCAAGGCCTGCACGGACAGGTCCGCGGTGTCCTGGCTCGCGGTAGCCATTGCGCCGACCCAGCGCGACTGCGCAATGCTGACGTCCGGATCTTCGCTCGAAAGCAACGTGGCGACCTGAAACGTCGTCACCAAGGACAGCCGCAGCGGCTCGCCCATGAGCAGGAAACCCGGGTCAAGTCGCGCCGGCTCCATGCTTGCCGGCTTCCCGCGTGCGGGCCAGTCCAATCCCGTCGCGGCAGAATCGGGATCGGGCTTGAACGGATGCTCGGTTATCTCGGGCTCCCCTCCCGTCGCGCCATCGCCCGACACCGACGTTACGCTCAGCGCGGTGGGGCTGCCGGTGTCGGCGTCGACCACTTCCTGCGCGAAGATCAGCAGGTCGGCTGCGTTTCCGTCGGTGCGATCCAGGGTAATGGACCGGCCTTTCTTCAATTCGATCCGCCGCGCGAAGACGAACACCGCGCCGTCGATCGTCAGGTCGCGCTCAATGACGAGGACGTCGCAGCACAGCAACCAGAGCGGCGGCTTGCGCCGCTCCGTATCGAGGGTCGTCCAATTGAGGCGAAGACCTCGGAAGCTGCCGGCTTCGCGATCCAGCCGATCGGGCGCCGGTAGGTTCCACGACTTCGCCGCCGGTCCGTAGAGCGTCGCAAAATTCGTCGCGCTCATGTTACTTTACTCGCCTCTGCCTTGATCTCGGTCAGCATCTCGCCGAAGGTCGGTTTGCTTTGCTTGATCGAGATGTACGGTTCGTCGGTCAGGTCCTGCAGTGCTGGTAGTAGCGCTTGCCAAGCATCGCCGGCGTGCTTCGCGTAGGTCTTTATCAACGGTTTTGCTGCCAGCTTCTTCTGGCCATCCTGTTCCCTGAGCATGCCGCTGATCTTGTCCTTGATTTTATCGATGCCTATAACCAGCTGGTTCCACGCATTTTGAACTGTAGTTGCATTCGTCTCCGCAAGTTCCGTCTTGTTTAACGCATTGGAGATCCCGTAATCCGCGGCCTCGAGCACGCCACGCGTCTCTATGGCCGTGCGCAGCTTCCCAGCCATTCGCTGCAACTGTGCCTCGTAGCCGTCGATCGCTTGCTTTTCGGACGTAGCCCTTGTTCCGAAGACCGCGGCAACGACAATCGCTGAGATGAGCCCCACCGGAAGCACCCAGGCATAAGTGGGCGTTGTCGCGGCGACCACAACGTTGTGCTCATAGTTTTTCTTGGCGTCAGCAAGGAACCTTTCCACTGCTTTGATACTTGTCGAGCTCTTCGGATCGTCACTCAGCAGGTCATCTATTGTCTTCTTCGAAACTTGGTCGTCTGCGTCGATCGCCTTCTTCACGGCATCCAGTTGCCCTTTCGCCGCCACCAACTGCCCTTTGTAGGTGCCGAGGTCACTCGCGACCGTCGCAGCCTTCTTGCTGTTGTCGATCGCCTTGGTGCGAAGGTCGTCGACCAGTTCGAGGGCGGCCTGATCCTCATTCTGATCAATCAGGTCGAGCATCGCCGAGAAGTTGCCGTCTTTCCCGGTCGCTTCCTTGGCAAAGCTCATCAGCTCATTGCCGAGCCCCACCACGCCTGGAAATACCGCGCCAATGAAATGCTCCGAGGCCTTATACACGGTGTCGTAGGCCTCTACCGCAGGATCGAACCAGCCGTATCTCCCTGGATCATTGATCCCGAGCTGCAGTTTCAGCGTCGACTGGGTATGTGGAAGCTGCAGTCCGTAGTGGGTATAGACCTGCAGGTAGTGCCACGCATACCAAAGCGGGCCGTGCTGAGCTTTCGGATCCGTGCTGACGAGCAGCTCCTTAAATTTATCGAGGTTCAGTTCGGGAATGTCTTGATCGACAACGGTGGTGTTCATGCGTCTCTCCTCCTTGTTAACGTCACGATCCAGGAAACCCTGCAGCCGGCGGTGGCCGCTGTGCAGTCTGTCAATGGCGCTCGGTTTCCAAGCGCGAGTTGGCGTACGACGGAGTTGAAAGTCGGCATCCAAAGCGATAGGTCGGTCATCGCATTCCGGGCGCGCCGCAAATCGAACTTGACGAGCACACTCAAGTCACGAGCGCCGGATTTCTCGAAGTTCTGGCGCGCCCTCGATAGAGGGTCTTGCGCCTGGTTTACCGCGTTCTGGAAGTCGGTCACCGTCCGATCCATCGAGCCGAGCACTTCTAAAACTTGGCGCTTCTGCTCCAATTCCTGCTGCGCTGAGGCGATCAGTAGCTGTTGGTCGGTGATCGACTTGATTTCACCGTTGATTCGGTCGACCGCGCCACGCGCTTTATCGAGATTTTCTTTCAGTGGGTTGTAAATGCCGAAGGTGATCCCGGTCGCAACCCCGTTCCAAAATCCCTTTTCGCCACTCAGCTCATTCTGTGCATTCTGCAGATCGACTTGCGCCGATTGGTGTCTTTGCTGGGCTCCGGCAAGCTCGGTTTGCAACCCCGGCTGGCGACGTTGGGTGTCCTGGATCGCTCCATTGACAAGCGCCAGCGCCCCCGCGACCTGGACCTTGGTGGCGACGGCGGAGTTCATGGCCTTGGCGCTCGCTCCGTTCAGCGTGCCAAGCAACTCGAGCAGGGTTGGGCTCGCCGTCATCAGCGCGGCGTCGTCAAGCCCGAACACACGCGACCAGGCATTGGCTACTGCCGCCGTGCGGCTGCACAGGGCTAAGACATCACCGAGGAACGCGCGCGAGCGGCGCCCCAACTCGTCCATGGAGCCGCGCGGCAGACCGGCCCGATCTGGGCCGCCGGAGTCCAGCCAGCGCAGGAAACCCGCCCCGGCGCTCTGAGGCGAGACGCAACCAGCAGGCTCCTGCGCCCAAGCACTGGAGAGAACCCACGAACCGAGGGCGCGCGGATCAGCGCGGTCCCGAGCGGACAACACGATGGCGACGATCAGCGCGAGACCCGCGATGCTACCTGCACGGATGAGTCTCATCGTCGCGATCGCCACCCAAGCACATTACATAGGGCCGCCATCCGGTTGCTCTCATCGACGATTAATTATGAATGAGGGTAGCGGTGCCGCCCACGGCGAAGCGATACGGAAAGCGAAACGGTGAGACAGAAAACGCAATAATTTACAGTGGCCCGTTTCTGTCAGTCGGGCCGCGGCGTCTGAGCCCAGCGTTGTTCGCCCGTGACTTCAGGTTCTCGCGCGGAACGCTTCGGAAGGGTAGGCGCCGTAGGTACGCCGGAACAGCTGCGCGAACCGGCTCGGATTGCTGAAACCGTGCTCGGCGGCGATCCTGGTCAGCGACTGCGCCTGGTCGATGCGCAATATCTCGACCCGCGCCGCCTCCAGCCGGATGCGCTGCAACACCGCCATCGGGGTCGTGCCGCGAAACCGACGAAACGCCAGCTGCAGCGAGCGAATACTGCACCCCCCGGCATTGGCGATCGCCTCGATCGTCAGCGCCGAGGAGGCATTGGCGCGCATGAATTCCTCGGCCCGCTTGACATTGGCCGGTGCGGCGGCAGTCCGCTGCCGCAATAACAGTTCCGAATAGCTGTGCCGAAGGCCGAGCAGCAGGCTCAGCGTGAGGTGCTCCTCGTAACTCCGAATGGCGACTTCGTTGGTCAGCAGCGAGTCGGAGTGTTCCAACTCTGTGAACAGCGAGGCGAGCATCCGCCGGATCGTGGCGCCGGCACCACGTATGGCATCGAACGCTGGCTGGAATGCGACGGATCCGACCTGCCCGCCATCCAGCAGAGCCTCCAGTTTCTGGCGGAGAAGCCCGGCCGGCAGCGTCAGCATGAGCCGGCTGTCGCCATCGCTCGACACGGCTTGGAAACTGGGCTCGTCGCTATAAATCGCGCCTACCGAGAGGCCAGCAATTGCCGGCTCGCCGCCGCCGGGGAGGATAAACCGGGCCGCGCCCCGCTCGAAGACGACAATCCGGACGACGTGCACAGCCGGCGACCGGATCGTGAGCTGCGTCGCAAGGCTGTCGACTATGCGATGCGCGCGCAGCCTGCCGATATTGGCAATCGAATATTCCGTGCGATAGCTTTCCGGTTCGATGCGGAAACGCCGCTGATCAACCGGCGCCCATTCACGCGAATTGACGAACCCCCGCTTGTCGACGACGGCCTTTTCCCAAGATGGGAGGAGATCCCAGGAGATGGGCGTAATCAGCTTCGGGTCGCGCACTTCGAGATTGGTGAACCGGCCGGGCATGCGGGATTTAACCCTCTTTCGCCTCCCCGGGTGTTATAGGCTTACGGTTTCGGCGGGGTCGAGCGGAGCCGTCGGCGCCGGCCAATTTGCCGCGAGCCCGCTGTCGCCGTGGGCGGAAAGGCGTCGGGTTGTCCGCCTTTGTTGATGAATTCCGTGGCGGGAACGATCGATGCGTCACCGACGGCGAGGACTGATGTCGACCACGACCGATGACCCGACCGTGCTCGGCGTCATCGGCGATGCCCTCGGCAAAGCCGGTTACGCCGTCATGGATCTGGTCTAAGTCTCCAGCGCCTCGGGCTCCCCGCTGGCGAGCGCTTCCCGTTCCGCCGCCGGCAGCCTGGCGCGGGCGCGGCGGACCGCGTCTTCCATCTCGTCGAGCGTGCACAGGCCGAGCCCGACCGGGTGGCGCGCCTTGATGTTCGGGCTGTTCCAGTGGGTGCGGTCGCGCACCGCGGCGATCGTCGGCTTGGTCGTGCCGATCAGTTTCGAGATCTGCGCGTCCGACAATTCCGGATGGCTTCGCAACAAAAAGGCGATCGCGTCGGGCTTGTCCTGGCGCTTGGCGATCGGGGTGTAGCGCGGACCCCGGTGCTTGACGACCTGCGGCGGCATCGCCTGCGGCGACAGCGCCAGGCGGGCGTCGGGGTCTTCCTGGCAGCGGGCGATTTCCTCGGCGGTAGTCTGGCCGTTCGCCACCGGGTCGAGCCCCTGCATCTGGTTCGCCACTTCGCCATCGGCGATCGCCTGGATTTCGAGCGGATGCAGACCGCAGAAATCGGCGATCTGCTCAAACGTGAGGGAGGTGTTGTCGACCAGCCACACGGCGGTCGCCTTGGGCATCAACGGTGCAGGCATGACAAATCCCGGTTTCTGGTGCGCGGCCCAGCCGCTCCAGCGGCGCGCGGGTCGGCGCAAACGATCTTAATCGATATATAATCCCGGCGTCGATCGAAGGAAGACGCCAGCGAGGAGCGGCAGATGATAGACGAATTCGAACTCGAACCGCGCCGCAAACCGGCGACACCCAAGGATCTGAGCCTGATGGGCATTGCCGAGCTCGAAGCCTATATCGCCGAGCTCGAAGCCGAGCTCGCGCGCACCCGGGTCGAGATCGCCGCCAAGCTCGGTCAGCGGATCGGCGCTGAAGCCGTCTTCAAGCGCTGACGGCGCGCCGCCCGAAGGCAAGTAATTCGAGACCACCCCGAAAGTGAGGGTCAAGGGCCGCCGCTGCGGCCTTGCTTCCGGGGTTCCCCTTCCCCGCCTGCGCGGCGACAAGCCTCGCGGAACGACGATCGACCTGCCGGGATTTTACGATAGATTCCGAGACAACCGCTACGGCCAACTACAGGCTGACGGAGTGGAGGAGGATTTGCCATGTCGTTCCCGATGATCGCCGCGGTCGCGGCACTCGGCGGTCTGCTGTTCGGCTATGACACGGGCGTGATCTCGGGCGCGCTGCTGTTCATTCGAAATGTCCTGCACCTGTCGACCACGATGCAGGGTGTGGTGGTCGCGATCGTCCCGGCGGGTGCGGCGATCGGTGCCGCGATTGCGGGGCCGATCTCGGACCGGTTTGGCAGACGCAGGGTGATCCTCGCGGCCGCGCTGCTGTTTGTTGCCGGAGCTTTGTTGTCGGCGGTGGCATCCGGTGTCGGACACCTTGTCGCTGGCCGTTTTCTCGTAGGGCTCGCCATCGGCGTTGCGTCGATGCTGACCCCGCTCTACCTCGCCGAGATCGCACCGGCGCAGCAGCGCGGTGCTGTCGTCTCGCTCAACCAGCTGTGCATCACCTGCGGCATCCTCGTCTCCTACCTGGTCGGCTTCGCGCTCGCCGAGGCGACCGGGGGCTGGCGGTGGATGCTGGGATTGGGCGCCGTGCCGGGAATCGTGCTCGCGATCGGCATGTTGATCCTGCCCGAAAGCCCGCGCTGGCTTGCCGGTCATGGCTTCGCCGCCGAGGCGGAGCGCGTGCTTGGAGAGCTGCGCGGAAACGCCGATATATCGACTGAATTTCGTGAGCTGCGCACCGACATCGCGCGCGAGGGCCGGCAGGTCGCGCGCTGGTCGGAACTGTTGTCCCGGCGGCTGCGACTGCCGCTGACGATCGGCGTCGGGCTCGCGATGTTTCAACAGATCACCGGTATTAACACCGTAATCTATTTCGCTCCGACAATCTTTCAGTCAGCCGGCCTGTCTTCGGCCGCGACCTCGATCCTGGCGACGGCGGGGGTAGGCGTCGTCAATGTCGTGATGACGATTGTCTCGATCCGCCTGATCGACGGTCTCGGACGCCGCGCTCTGCTGTTTTGGAGCCTGGGCGGCATGGCGGCGACGCTGTTGATGCTGACGGCGGTGTTCAGCGCCGGGACGTCGGGGCAGCTTGGCGTGCTCGCCGTCGCGGCGGTCGCCGCCTTTGTCGGGTTTTTCGCGATCGGGCTGGGACCTGTCTTTTGGCTGCTGATCGCCGAAATCTTCCCGCTCGCCGTGCGGGGGCGGGCGATGAGCCTCGCTACGGTCGCCAACTGGGCGTTCAACCTTGTCGTTTCGCTGACGTTTCTCGACCTCGTGCGCGCTGTCGGCAGCGGCGGCGCCTTTCTGGTTTACGGCGTCCTGACCCTCGTTGCCGTGGTGTTTGTCGCCGCCATCGTACCGGAGACGAAGGGTAGGAGCCTGGAACAGATCGAAGCGGCTTTGGAGGGGGCACGCACGCCGCTGCCGCTATCCCCGGCCGGGACGTGACCCGCCGGCACGGCGCCGGCTTGGCCATCGCCGCCCTGTTCGCCGCCTTTCCGGCGCTCGCTCAGACTCAGAACAGCAGCCAGGGCTTGCAGGTTTCTCAGCCCGCCGCGGCGCCGCCGCCACCGCCGGCGCTCGTAGCACCGCCCGACGAACATCTGTTCGGCGATCTCGGCGGCCTGCGTTCGACGCTCGACAACAATGGCGTCGCTTTCGACCTGAGCGCCTTGACCGAGTTCGCCGGAAACGTCAGCGGCGGCGTCAAGCAGGGTTCGACCTTCGCAAACCAGCTCGGCCTGAATGTCGATATCGACTGGGGGCTAATGGCCGGGCTCGCGGGCCTCACCACCCACGCGATCTTTGTCAACCGCTCGGGCGCCAGCGACAGCCACCTGTTCGGCGACAATTTTCTGCCGGTGCAGGAGATTTTTGGGTCTGGCGGCGACGTCGCCTTGCATCTGGTCTCGATCTATACCGAGCAAAGCTTGTTTGGCGGAGAGTTCGACGTGGCCATGGGGCGGATGAACGTCGAGAACGATTTCGCCAGCTCGCCGCTCTATTGCAATTTTATGAATAACATGCTGTGCGGCGATCCGAAGGCGCTGCCGGGCGGCGATATCGGGCACAGCGCCTATCCAGACGCGGTCTGGGCGATGCGCGTTCGGGTGCGTCCAATTCCGGCGTTTTACATGACGAGCGGCGTCTACGAGGTCAATCAGGCGCTCTACAGCGACGCCTTTCGCACCGGCTTCGAGTTCGGCACCAACCACGACAGCGGCGTTTACCTACCGACCGAGGCCGGCTATGAGCCGAAGTTCGGCGCCGACAGCCTGCCCGGCCATTACGTGATCGGTTTTGGCTATGACACCTCGATCTATCAAAGCTTCCCGATCATGGTGTCGGCGACAGCCGCGACCGGCACGAGCCGCGCCGGCAACACTCAGTTCTGGGCTCTCGCAGACCAAATGCTGGTTCGCCAGGGTCCGGACGACGCCGACGGCATCATCGCTCTTGCCGGCTTTATCCGTAATGACCCTTATAATTCCACTTATTTCGAGCAGTATTTTGCAGGGTTGGTCAATCGCGGGTTTTGGACAACTCGCCCGGACGACGCGATCAGCCTTTTGTTCGATTACAATTCGGTGAGCGGCGTCCTCGCCCGCACGCAGGAGGAAGAGGGCGGATTCGGACTACCGTTCAGCAACGGCTCGACCGGAGTCCAGTCGCACGAGATAATTTTCGAAATAAATTATAACATCCATGTCTATCGCAGCCTGATTTTTCAGCCGGATTTCCAATACGTCTTTCGGCCGAATGCCCAGGCCAACATCCCGAACGCGGCGGTATTCGGCTTTAGGGCGCGCGTAAGTTTCTAAACGTCCTTTGGGATCTATCGAAACCTCGCCAGATGTCCCAACTTCTAATCAGATGTCCCGACTTCTAAACTGGACCGCCGTGGGTCGGCCGTGGCCCCGGGCGCGGGAATGTTCGCGGCATCGCGAAAGCGCGGGGTTTGGTATAGTTTCGGCTCCGTGGCGGCCGGCGAGAGCGCGATGCAAACAGTCACTCTGAGTGTCAACCGACGCGAGGTCAGCGTCACCGCCGATGGTGACACCCCGCTGCTCGATATTTTGCGCAATCATCTGGGCCTCTTGGGAACGAAATTCGGCTGCGGCCTCGAACAATGCGGCTGCTGCATGGTGCTCGTCGACGGCCGGCCGGAGAAATCCTGCGGCAAGGCGCTGTCGACCATCGCCGGCCGAGAAATCGTGACGATCGAAGGGTTGGGCACGCCCGAGCGGCCGCATCCGCTGCAGCAAGCCTTTCTCGACGAGCAGGCGGGCCAGTGCGGCTATTGCCTCGCCGGCATCCTGATCTCGGCCAAGGCCTTGCTCGACCATAGCCCCTCGCCGTCGCGCGACGAGATCGCCGCGGCGCTCGACGACAACATCTGCCGCTGCGGCAGCCACAACCGCATCCTGCGCGCCGTGGCACTCGCCGCCGAGCGGATGCGGGAAACAGGGATTCCGCGATGACCGCCGCCGCACCGACAGCGTTGCCGCCATTGCTCGCCAGCAATCCGCGCCTCGATCGATGGGTCGGGTTCCGCGAGCCCGGGCGGGTCAGGGTTTT
>Ga0210398_10001195_pt1 | contig 27540 bp, 26 predicted proteins | sample IncBWC4OmetaG_FD_161047 | JGI IMG/M metagenome (GOLD analysis project Ga0210398, IMG submission 161047) | Forest soil microbial communities from Barre Woods Harvard Forest LTER site, Petersham, Massachusetts, United States - Inc-BW-C-4-O | ecosystem: Environmental > Terrestrial > Soil >... | reverse complement strand
TGGAAAATAATGTCGTCCATGCGGCTGCCGGTGTCGACGAGCACGCTGGCGATGATGGTGAGCGAGCCGGCTTCCTCGGTCTTGCGGGCGGCGGCGAAGAGCTGGCGGGGTTTCTCGAGCGCGCGGACGTCGAGGCCGCCCGAGCCGGTGCGGCCGCTGTCGCGCTGGGTGTTGTGCGCGCGGGCGAGGCGGGTGATCGAATCGAGGAACAGCACGACGTCGCGGCCGGCCTCGACGAGGCGCTTGGCGCGCTCGATCGCGAGGTCGGCGATGCGGATGTGGTTCTCGATCTGCTCGTCATTGGACGACGCCCAGATTTCCGCGGGCACGCTGCGTTTGAAATCGGTGACTTCCTCGGGACGCTCGTCCACGAGGAGGATCATGACGTGGCACTCGGGATTGTTGGCCAGGACGCCGAGGGCCATGTCGCGGAGCAGGGTGGTCTTGCCGGTGCGCGGCGGGGCGACGATGAGGCCGCGGGTGCCCTTGCCGATGGGGCAGAAAAGATCGACGGCGCGCGTGGTCAGCCGGCCGTCATTCAGTTCCATCTTGAGAAATTGGTTGGGCGAGACGGTCGTGAGCGCGTTGAAATCCAACCGATGGCGGCGATCCTCGAGGTCGAGGCCGTCCACTTTCTCGATGAACTTCATCTTGGGGTTCAGGAAGCGGCCGTCGGGCGGGAAGGCGGTGCCGCCGATCGAGCTGCCGGCGCGGAGCTTGAAGCGGCGGATGAGTTCCTTTTGCACAAAGGGGTCGGTGGGACGGCGTTTGCCGTTGCGCGCGAGGTCGAGGAGCTGGCCGTGGCCGCCCTTCGCGAGGTCGATGTCGAGGACGCCTTCAACGCGAAGAATATTAGTGTCCTGGGCGGTAGGCGCAGGAGTGTCGGTGCCTGCTGGAGCAGGCGGTGGGGAGTTTTCCATGGTTCTGGTCAAATGACTCGCGGGGCTTGACGCTCGAAACTCAGAGGGGGATAAGAAGCATGCTTTAACAGCTTCAACCCCGAAAATCAGCCACACAACGTGACAGATCAGACGATTACCTCAGTATCCCGGGAACACCGGGTTTTCAGGCCTTCGCCCGAGTTCAAAGCCCAAGCAAATCTTGGGAGCGATGCCACCTATAAGAGGCTCTATTCAGAGTCTGTCAACACTCCAGAAAAGTTTTGGGGCCGGCAGGCCCGGGAGCTCCTGGCTTGGCGGCGGCCGTTTAAAAAGGTGCTGCAGTGGCGTTTGCCCCACGCCAAGTGGTTCCTCGGCGGCCAGCTCAACGTCGCGGAAAACTGCCTCGACCGCCACCTCGGTACTGCGCGCGAGAACAAGGCCGCCATCATTTTCGAGGGCGAACCGGGCGATGTCCGTACGTTGACCTACAAGCAGTTGCATAGGGAGGTCTGCCGTTTTGCCAACGTCCTCACGTCGCTCGGCCTGGCCAAGGGCGACCGCGTCGCCATCTACATGCCCATGGTGCCCGAGTCCGTCGTCGCCATGCTGGCCAGCGCGCGTCTCGGCCTCATCCACACCGTCATCTTTGGCGGATTTTCCAGCGAGGCGATCAAGGATCGCGTCAACGACTGCCAGGCAAAATTAATTATCACCGCCGACGGCGGTTTTCGCCGCGGTAAGGTCGTCGAGCTCAAGGCCAATGTGGACCGCGCCGTCGGCTCCACGCCGAGCGTGCAACACGTCATCGTGCTCAAGCGCACCGGCTCGCCGGTGACGATGGTGGATGGCCGCGACCGCTGGTGGCACGAGCTCATGAACGATGCCTCGGCCGAGCACAAGGCGCGCGGCTTCGACAGCGAACATCCGCTTTTCATTCTCTACACCAGTGGCTCGACGGGAAAACCGAAAGGCGTGCTGCACACCACCGCCGGGTACCTGCTCGGCGTGGCCATCACCACAAAATATGTTTTCGATTTGAAGGAAACCGATGTGTATTGGTGCACCGCCGACATCGGCTGGGTCACCGGACATAGCTATGTCGTTTATGGCCCGCTCGCCTGCGGCGCCACCGTGTTCATGTACGAAGGCGCGCCCAACCATCCCGAGCACGATCGCTTCTGGGACATCATCGACCGCCACGGTGTCACGATTTTTTATACCGCGCCCACCGCCATCCGCGCGTTCATGCGCTGGGGCGACGACTACGTGAAAAAACACAGCCTGCGCTCGCTGCGCCTGCTCGGCAGCGTCGGCGAACCGATCAATCCCGAGGCGTGGATGTGGTATTACACGCTGATCGGAAAAAAACGCTGTCCCATTGTGGACACCTGGTGGCAGACCGAGACCGGCGCCATCATGGTCAGCCCGCTGCCCGGTATCACGCCGCTCAAACCCGGCTCGTGCACCCGGCCATTTTTTGGCGTGGTGCCCAAAGTGCTCGACGACCAAGGCCAGGAAGTCCCGGCTGGCTCCGGCGGAAAGCTTTTTCTCGCGAAACCCTGGCCCTCCATGCTGCGCACGCTCTGGGGCGACGACGCGCGCTTCAAGAAACAATATTGGAGCGAATTGCCCGGATACTATTTCGCCGGCGACGGGGCGCGCGTTGATGAGGACGGTTATCTCTGGGTTGTGGGCCGCATCGACGACGTGCTCAATGTTTCCGGCCATCGCATCGGCACCGCCGAAGTCGAGAGCGCGCTCGTCTCGCATCCCTCCGTGGCCGAGGCCGCGGTCGTGGGCCGGCCCGACGATTTGAAAGGCCAGGCGCTCGTCGCCTTCGTCACGCTCAAGAACGGCAAGCTGCCCGACGACGCACTGAAGGAAGAACTGCGCGCACACGTCGGCAAGGAAATCGGTTCGCTGGCCAAGCCGGATAATATTCGCTTCGCCGCCGGATTGCCCAAGACCCGCAGCGGGAAAATCATGCGCCGCATCCTCAAGGAAATCGCGGCCGGCACCGAAGTGAAAGGCGACACCACCACGCTCGAGGACTTCACCGTCATCACCAGCCTGCAGCAGGAAGAGTGAGCATGCAAGGCACTGCCTATAACTAATAGCGGTCAGGAATCCTGTAGCACATGCATATAGTGTGACTACAAGTTATCCGTTTTATCGACTTTGATCTGCTTTTCAAAATCTTCCAGATTAATGGCGGGAATGAATTTGACGTGGCTGGATTTCACTGCGAAGTCGAGTATCTGCAATGAATTCAATGGAGGGTCGGGATTGGTTGGTGTTTCTGATGACAATCCAGCGCTGGCGGCATTGCTTAGAGCGGTCACAAAGGCATTTTTCATTTCCGGGCTATTCGGGACTTCGGCGGCGGCAATGGACTGATCCCAGACTTGGCTGGCAAGAGCGGCGAACTTCTCATGGGTGAGCTTGAATAGGTACGCTTGCACCTCATCTGCGTAAGTCGCGGCGTCGTCAGGGCATAGTCGCACGTCTTTCCTGATGGCATCCGCAGCGGGGCCATATAACGGCTTGATGGATGTCCATGCCTCCCGGGTTGCTTTCACAATTGCAATTGTATCGGGCTTTGTCCCTTCGAAAGAAAGTGCTGCATCTTGGACTCTCCCTGCAATAAGGCTTCTTATTTGTTGATAGATTATGCCGTAAGTAGTGTCTGAGTTTATTATGCTAACAGCATCAGGGTAGTAGGTGGATGCATAGGATATACGAAAAATAAAGTAAGACACTCCCGTCAGTTTCTGCGGGACATTGGAATCGTCTGGAAACGTAAGCTGGTTTCCGTCCCATGTAAGTTTAGAGCTATTCAGCGTGTATTTATCGAAATTGGTCTTGTTATTCGAGTCGGTGGCGAAAACAGCAAAAAGCCCCGCGGCATCCTCTGGAAAAATCGTGTGGGTCGATGGCAACTCTTCGGACTTCAAGTCCTTCGTTATGATTTCATCGACGAGATTCTTTACCACTGAGAGGGCTGCAATTGGCATTGCCGACGACGACGTAACTCCTAAATTAGTTGCTTCTCCTGACAACTGGGTGAGGGCCGCGGCAACACCGTCATCTGCTGTGCGAAACAGGCTGCTTCTTACGGGAATCGGGCCGGCTTGGGCTGGTATTTTATAGAGTAGAGACAGCCGTTGGCCAAGCTGTTGCACCTGGTTATAATTTATTTTTATCGACGGTGTTGTTACTACGATATCGACTGGAGGGCTGTTGAACTGACTTACGGGCATATCAATTTTTATGACAACATTGGTCTGTGATGAGAGAAACTTTGTCCAAAACGTCGCATTTGCGTCAATTTGAGCGCCTTCCAGCTTAAGAGTTATGTAGTTATTCTTGGTTGCGGTGCCTGTAGAGGTTGGCGTTTCTGTGGATGTAGATAGAGAAGCATCTTTGATCGGAATCCATTGAGATGTTGTTGATACGGAGGCTTTCGCTTGAAACGCAGACATGACGCCAACCAGGATGATTATAGCGGCTGAATGAGGACAAGAGTTCATTTATCGTAGAGGATAATATGAGAGGTGGGGGCACCCGGCTGGTCGCCGGGCGGTTGTTAGTCTGAACGGGGGGGATCAGGGCTGAAGCGGAGGAATTGGACCTGCAAACACTTGCAAATCTCATGCCAATCATTTGCAAACCTAAAATCAATGAAAAATACCCCGGCACGCAATCTTTACACACGTCCTAGGGCCTGAAAACGGGCCAACCCCTGCTTGCTGATATAAACGCAGGCAAAAAATCGGCTGTGGCGGGCGGGAGGCCAATAAATCCTGCTATCCTACAGGATGGCAGGAAAAGTTTGTCCCGATATTTGATGCCCGGCTGAAACCAGGGAATTCCCATGCCCACGAAACGTAAGCCCAATGACCGGGTTGGAATTATCCAAGCGATCAGCACGCCATTGGGTTTTTATGTCCTCGCCCTCCTCATACCCTCGCGATCGTCCTGACGTGCTCAAAACTGACGGAGGAACACGTTTGGATTGGCTTCAAGGTGATGCTTGGGCTGTTCCTGGTGGTACTGGTCGTGGTCACAATCTTGGTGTTCTGCTTTCCGACCAACCTGCTTTTTGGAAAAGAGGAGCACGCAAATCCAGTGCTCGAATCATCTGCCCTTAAGGATCAAATCGGAGATCTCATTGCTGCAAAAGTGAACGCCGAAGGATTGAAAAAATGAAATCAGGAGATAAATTAATATGATGGATTGGAGAAAGACCGTAACCGACAAGGATGAGATCAAGGTCTTCATGGCCTTCGATCGGCCTGATATCACGTGGCGAACGATGGCCGCAATTGCCCGGCAAACGGGGCTTTCAGAGGATCGGGTTGCGCAAATTCTCACCAAGTACAACGCGACTTTGACTCGGCTTGCCGACGTTCCCTCCCTATCCGGGTCGGCCCTCGTCGGCCTTACCGAAAAAGTCGGCTAGTGGGCTATTGAAAAGCTATGCTGACCGTGGCAAAAATCCTTAAGGCCGTTGGCCAGCTTCCCGCCTCCGAGCGGCGAGAAGTGGCCGCTTTGCTGGTGGCCAAGTATCCCCCGCGCTCGGTCGAGGAATTAGTCTCACGAGCTGAAAAGGAAGCCCGGCAGGGCAAATGGGTTCCGACGCCCCCAACCGCCGACAATATCCCCACCGGCGAAGCATTGGCCCAGGCCTTGCGCCGGGCAAAAAAACTCGGGATTGCCCGTTGCAGCAATTAGGAATGGTGGAGCGCGTCGTCCCTGACGCGCTCAAATTAAAAAATATGAAATAAACGCGTCGGGACGACGCGTTCCACCTTTTTGGCAATGCGCCCAAAAGTATTCTGCACTTCAGCTATTCCGTGCTTCCGCGAGGGAGATTATTCGCCATGCTCGGAATGACAGAGAGTTATCTGTGCTCATCCGCGTTATCCGCGGTAAAAAACAACCTGTCTTTCTTAGCGTCCATTCGTGTTAATTCGCGGTTTAAACCCATGCACCAGATTTCTGAATTATATACCAAGTGGTACGGCCTGGTTCCAATCCTGGCGGGGATCTATGCGATTCTGCTTGGCGGCGGCATCTTGCCCATAAAATTCGGCAATCCAGAGTATTCGGGAAAATGGCAGAAAAAGTATGGGGGCATCGTGAAATACCTCGGGCTGATGGCGATCCTGGCCGGGATGAGCGCCCTGTTGCTGGCTTATTATTCGTGAAGAAGTGGCTCGATTCTGCCGCAGCTAAGAAAGGTGGAGCGTGTCGTCCCGACGCGCTCATTTTGAATCTTTCATTTGAACGCGTCGGGGACGACGCTTTCCACCAGTTGGTACTCACGAAAGCGGTGGGCACAAAGGGTTGTATTCCCCGTTGAGCGTTCGATGTTGGGCGTTGGATGTTCAATGAGGCTGCCCTCCTTCGCCCGTTGGGCTACGGTGTGGCACGCATCGCATTGCGATGCGTGGTGCCAGGGGCCGGGATTGAACCGGCGACCAAAGGCTTATGAGTCCTCTGCTCTACCACTGAGCTACCCTGGCGGCACATGCTTGCGACAAAGAGTTAGAACTCTTTCGCATGAAATCAAGCTGCGCGTTTTACGCGTTGCATGAGAGGAGTGACAAGCAATTTCGCTGGGCGATAAATTCTTTTACCCGGATCGCGCGGATAGGTACGGATTCTGATCAGATTTTTAACCACTGATGGGCACTGATTATCACTTATAGATTGCGAGAAGACTTTTTGAGAACCGCGAATGGACGCCAATAGACGCGAATTGGCTGCGGAAAACCCTGTTGGCTGTCGTTGCGATCAGAAAACGCTGCCGCAGCGCTTTCTGGCGCAACCCGACGACCAACACGGCCTGCGGCCGTGTGCTGCGAACTCAGCACAGTTTTCCAGCAGCCTCTTTTTCTCTGTGTTCTCCGTGGCCTCCGTGTTCAAAATCCGATCCGAAATATCCGCGTTAATCCGCGTCCATCTGCGGTTAAAACCCGTTTTCATCCGTGTACCGAGCCGCAGGCGACATCAGACAATCCGTGGTCAAAAATCCGGGTTCGTCTTCAACTTTCGATACATGTCTTCCACTTTTGCCCGGGCCCAGGGCGTTTTGCGGAGAAACGTGAGGCTCGACTTGATGCTCGGGTCGAAGAGGAAACAGCGGATCGCGACCTGCCGTCCCATTTCCTCCCAGCCGAAATGCTCGACGAGCTCGGTGAGGATTCGTTCGAGGGTGACGCCGTGCAGCGGGTCGTTGGATTTAAACTGGGTCATGATTTTAATTTAACCACAAAGGCACAAAGGGCACGAAGTCCGGATGAAGCGAATAAATCTGTCCAGAATCATCCCGCTTTTCAGTTCTCCGTGTTCTTTGAGCCTTCGTGGTTAAAACCGCCCGGCTTTCAAAGCGCCAGCCACGAGGGCGGCGCAGATAAAAAAGGCGAGGGTGAACTTGAACAGGAAGGATGGCTTGGCCGACTTGTGCCGGAAAAGGACGATGCCGAGCAGTCCGCCCGGCCAGCCGCCGACCGCGCTCGCCCATAAAAGCGAGGACTCCGGGATGCGGCGGGCGCCGCTTTGCCCGGCGCGCCATTTGTCGAAGCCGAACAGGAGAAACGTCCAGATGCTGAGGACGCCTACCCACGCGAGCAAAAGTTGGTCGATGGGTTTCATTAATGATCAGTCTCGCGAAGAAAACGAAGGATGCGAAGGTGATTTTTAACCACGGATATTTTCACCACGAAGACACAAAGGGCACAAAGATCGATCCGTTTTTAACCGCAGATGCACGCGAATACACGCGAATAAGTTTCTACCACGGATTCCACAGATAATTACAGATATGGGCTGTTTTTATCCACTGATGCACACTGATTGGCACTGATATCAGTTGGCAAAAAATAGGTGGAGCGCGGCGTCCCACGCGCTCACGAACCGAACGCGTCGGGACGCCGCGTTCCACCCCAAGGCATAAATGCGCTTTCATCCGCGTAATCCGCGAAAAAAACCAAGACATATCTAATTTTACAGAAGGTAACCAAGGGAACGAAGCGACCGGTGCGGGCTCGGGTCAAACTTCCAAGCAACGTTGCTTTTGCATATGATGGCAGAACACCAGCGACGCTTCGTTGACTTCTGTTCAAACAAACTCGGATCGAGGCCTCATCCGCGTTTATCCGCGCCATCCACGGGGAAAGTTCGGGGTTCCAGGCAAACAAATGAGCCTCGTCTTGGCGGCCGGTGTTTACTAGTTTCGTTAAACGATGCCTACCGACCCCAACGCGCATTTCGACCAGACCGTCTTGGAGATGATTGAGCACAGTCCCATCGGGGCGGTGCCGGTTACTCCGTCCTATCAGGACGCCCTCAAGCGGCTGTACGCGGCGCATCAGGTTTACGCCAGCGCGGATCACAAGGGCGGGCATGTCACCGCCCGATCGCTGGCCAAGCTGCCGTCTTTCCACGCGAACAATCTCGATGCGCTCATCGCCGGGCAGATCGCCGCCGAGGCCTTGGAGTCCAACGCCAGCATCTTCGACCGCTACGTCCAGTCACTGCCCGCTGCGCACCGCGTGGCGGCGGAGAGCCGTCGTATGACGGTGGTGGGCCGTCCTGTGCTGCATCGGACAAAAGGCGCCCATGATCCGATTCACACCTTGTTCCTCGTGCCCGGAACCGGTCCGCACCCCGGATTGCCGGGCAATTATCTGTATGGATCTGCCTTGCAGGTCAGCGCCGACGCCGCGACCAGCCCATGGATGGTGTATTTGCACGACTGCGACGATGGCGCCGTGATATTCGATGCGCCCACCATGCCCGAGGCCCTGGCCAAGCTGCAGGAAGTGCTGGAATGCGCGCCCTTCAACATGAACGAGCTGGAGGCCATCGGCTTCCGGTTTAAATAAATATTTTTCCGCGGATTCCGCGGATGATCGCGGATTTGATTCAGATTATTTAACCGCGAATAAACACGAATGTACGCGAATACGGATCGGATTTTAACATTAAGGTGCAAAGGACGCGGAGGAAAAAGGCTGCTGGGAAACTGTGCTGCTAACGCAGCACACGGCCACAGGCCGTGTTGGGCGTCGGGTTGCACCAGAAAGCGCTACAGCAGCGTTTTCTGATGCAACGACGACCTACAGTTGTTTTCCGCAGCCAATCCATATCCGCGTCAATCCGTGCCTTCCACGGAGAAAGTATTAATAAGCGCTCATAAGTGTTCATCAGTGGTTAAAACGGATCGTATCTGTGAGCATCCGTGTAATCCGTGGTAAAAGTATTCCGTGGCAAAGAATCAGCGCGGATTAGCGTGCATTGGTGTTTTTATCGGGTAACGTTGATGGATGTCGAAATCACAAGATTCCCGAAAACAGACCAAGAAACAGCCGTTGAAAACGGCCAAGGAAAAGAAGCAGGCCAAGCGCGAGAAAAAGCAGGGGAGGTAAGGTTGCAGTATGTTTTGTGGGCGGGGTGCCCTCACCCCGCACCGAGGTCCTTGCGGGGTGGGGGCACCCCGCCCACATAGAGCAGACTCTGTCTTACCCCCGCCCGCGGTTTTTCCAATGCGCGCCGGGTTTGCCTTTGGGGTGATGCAACAGGGCGGCGGGTGGTGCTGCGTCTTCGCGTTTTATGCGCGGCGTACGGCCTCCGCGCATCGGCTCGCCCGGATAGGGCGGGGGCGGCGGCGCGTTGTAGTCGAAGCCTTCGAGTTTGAGCTGCGGAATCGTGGCTTTGATGAATCTTTCGATGGCCCGCAGGTCGTCCGCATCTTCCGGCGTCGCGAGGGTGAACGCGTCGCCCAGCGCCGAGGCGCGGCCGGTGCGGCCGATCCGGTGCACATAATCGTCGGGCGTCATGGGGATGTCGTAGTTGATCACATGCGACACGCCCGCCACATCGATGCCGCGTGAGGCGATGTCGGTCGCGACCATCACTTCGTAACGGCCTGCCTTGAAGCCCGCGAGGGCATCCTTGCGCTGGCCCTGGCTGCGGTTGCCGTGGATCACCGAGACGGCGTGGCCGGCTTCCTTGAGCCGGCGGGCGATGCGGTCGGCCCCGTGCTTGGTGCGGGAAAACACGATCACGCTCTTGAACTCGATTTTCTCCAGCAACGCCAGCAGCAGCAGAAATTTGAGGGCGTGCTTCACCGGATAGACCGCATGCGTCACCAGCTCGCTGGGCGTGCGCGCCGTCCCGATGGCGATGCGCAACGGGTCGGTCAGGGCAAAGCTCGCCAGCGCCTCGATCTTGGGCCGCACCGTGGCGGAGAACAGCAGCGTCTGTCGTTTTTTCGGACACAGGCCGACGATTTTTGTGACGTTGTCGATGAAACCCATGTCGAGCATGCGGTCCACCTCGTCGAGCACGAGCACCTGCAGGGAATCGAGCCGCAGGTATTTTCCATCCAAAAACTCCAGCAGGCGGCCGACCGTGGCGACGACGATGTCGCTGCCCTGGCGCAGGGCCGTGCGCTGCGCGCCGTAGCCCACGCCGCCATGGAGCAGGGTGGTACGCAAGTTGGTGAACTTGCCGAATTCGCGAAAGGCCTCGTCCACCTGGGCCGCGAGCTCGCGGGTCGGCTCGAGCACGAGCACGCGCGGAGAGGGAGACTGATGCGGTCCGAGCCGGTTCAGGATCGGCAGGGCAAACGCGGCGGTCTTGCCGGTGCCGGTCTGCGCGGAAGCGATGACATCGCGCCCGGTGAGAACGGCGGGGATGGCCTGCTCCTGGATGGGCGTGGGCTCGACATAGCCCTTCGCAACGACGGCGCGAACGATGCTGGAATAAAGCCCGAGACGGTTAAACGGCATGCAGCATGATCAGGAACGGCTAACTCATACTAATCCACGCTAATTTTTTCCCGCGGATAGCGCGGATGATCGCTTACGAATGGGGCGGCATGACCAAGGCAAGCGCCGCCACGGCGTGCGGGGTGGCGGTAGGCGGTGTGTAGGCGGTGAGATGGGCGATGGCCGTGCCAAATCCGAATTTCACCTCAAGTTGCACCGGAAGGTGGCGGCTGTCCTGCGAGATCCACACGCGGACTTCGGCGCCGCGTTTGAACATGCCCTTGGGATCCTTATCCATGCGCGGGATGAGCACGAGCGTTTCAAAGTCGCCGAGCGGGGTGTGGATTTTTTCGTAATGGTCGGCGACGATGGTGAGTTCATAGAATTCGTCGTCGAACAGCGCGAGCGCCGGGCAGGTGTCGCCGGGCTTCATCGTGTAAGCCCGGGCCTGGATCAGGCTGGTGATGAGGTCGGCCGGATTGCCGGACGGAATGACCAGGGCGGGTTTGTTGCGCTCGGGATGCAGGCGATCGACATAACTTGCCGTGGCACGGTCATAATCAAAGACCATGCTGGCTTCCGTGCGCTTATGACCAGCGGCGGAAGTGGCATGCGTGGAGAGCAAACGGCCGTTGTAAGGATCGAAGATCGATTCCGCGGCGGCAGTGAAGGGATAGAGCAAATGAATAAATCCCCGGGTGGTGGTAGTCGTGGTCAACCGAAGTTGGGGCGAGCCTGCGAGCGTCTCTTTCTGTGCGGATATCTTGATTTCACCGGCGCCGCCAAAAAGGCCCCAGCCAACGCGATAGGTGAAAGCTTCCCCCGGGCGCAACGCGAGTGGGGGTGAACTGCCGGCGCAAACTGCCGCAAGGGGAAAAAACATGAGTGACAGAAAGAGTCGGACGTTCATCTCAGCTGGATAATTAGGGAAGCATGGCGGGTCTGACCGTTATATTTTGATGGGGTGCATTTGAATGACGCTCTTCCGCGAGAATTGTAACACGGCATGCAAGTAATCTGCAAGGTGCGCCTTGAAATTTGTATGGTTCGATTTTGCCCTCCTCAGCGACGAGCACCGGCTATGCCAATATTTTTTGCCCCGAAGGATCACATAGAGCTCAAAGAAAGGTCGTTCTCTGGGTTCTTTGTGATCCTTCGTGGCTACACTAATTTTTAAACACACCCTCAAAGCTCCGAATCGATCGAGTATTTGCCCGGGCCGAGGTAAAAAAGGCCGAGGAAGACGATGGCCAGCTCGAAGGGATGCGCCGCCTGGCTCCATCCGCCAAAGGGAAAGTAGCGAAAGTAGCTCCAAATGGATGCCACGCACATTTCTCCCGCCAGCGCGAGGGCCACGGGCCGCGCGGCCAGGCCCAGCACGAGGCAAATGCCGCCGCCGCACTCGAGGAGCGAGGCCAGAAAGCCCCACACCGTGTAACCGCGGTGGATGCCAAGGTAGGACACGGCGCGGCCGATATGCTGCCACCCGTCCGGACCGCCGATGAGTTTAGGCCAGCCATGATAAAGCGCAAACATGAGGCCGAGCCCGACCCGGATGATGAACAGGCCGTGGTCGGAAAAGTTGTCGAGACCGGCAAAGCGGAGGACGCTCAGTTTTGATTTTTTTTGGACCATGACGGTGTTTGAACAGCCTGCCAAACCACTTTTGAAAGCCCAGAAAAATGCGGTGCGCCCTTTACGCGCCGGCTTCGTGCGGTAGGTTGGCAGTTTGCCATAATGCAGGCGGCCACTCACATCCACGTCAAAGGCGCACGCGAGCACAACTTGAAGAACCTCGAGTTGCGCCTCCCGCGTGGCAAACTCATCGTCATCACCGGGCCGAGCGGCTCGGGCAAGTCGTCGCTGGCCTTCGACACGATTTATGCGGAAGGCTACCGCAAATACATCGAATCGCTCAGTGTGTCCGCGCGGCAGATGCTGGAGCAGCTCAAGCGGCCCGACGTCGATTTCATCCACGGCCTTTCGCCCGTGCTGGCCATCGAGCAGCGCGAGGGCGGGGGCTCCCCGCGCAGCACCATCGCCACGGCCACGGAGATCGCCGACTACGCGCGCCTCCTCTGGGCGCTGGGCGGCGAACAACGCTGCCCGAAGGATGGCGGCCGCATCGTGCAGCGCTCGCTCGACGACAACGTGCAGCGCATCCTCACCGAGTGCGCTGGCGAGCGCATCATGCTGCTCGCGCCCGCGCTGCGGGCGAAGCCGAGCGTGCTGCGCGACGAACTGCCGCGCCTGCGTCAGCGCGGCTTCCAGCGCGTGCGCATCGCCGGTGAAATCAAGAACCTCGATGACCCGCATCTCGTGCCGGCCAGCGCGGGAACCCGTGAGATCGGGGTGGACCTCGTCGTGGACCGCCTCGTCGCGAGCGCCGACCAGCGCAGCCGGGTGGCCGACTCGCTCGAACTTGCCTTTCGCGAGGGCCGTGACCGCGCCTTCGTGCTCGCCCAGAAAACGCCCGAGGCCCCGTGGCGCGAGCTGACGCTCAGCCAGTCGCTGGCCTGCGAGATTTGCGGCGATGGCTTCGAAAAGCTCACCCCGCGGCATTTTTCCTTCAACCACAGCGCCGGCGCGTGCCCGACCTGCGGCGGCCTCGGGCGAAAATTGCGCTTTGTGCCCGAACTCGTCGTGCCCGATCCGGAAAAATCGGTGCGCGAAGGCGCGCTCAAGCCCTGGCGGATCGGCGGAAAAAATCTCATCATCAAAAACAACGCCATCCTCCGGCAGCTCGCCGAGCAGCTGCCGTTCGATCCGGAAAAACCCTGGAAGAAGCTGCCCGAGGATGTGCGCGAGACGCTGCTGCATGGCGCGGGCGACCGGTTGTTTGCCTTCAAACTCCGCCGCATGCGCGCACCGAAGGCGACGCCGTTTCCCGGCGTAATTGCGATGTTGGACGAAAGCTGGCGCGCCACCATGAGCGATGGCTTTCGCGCGCGGTTGACGACGTACATGGTCAGCGGCGAGTGCCCCGAATGCCATGGCACGAGGCTCAACGCCCGCAGCGCCGGCGTAGCGTTGCGGGTGCCCCTTGCAGCCAGTCGAGAGTCAAGAGTCGAGAGTCCAGGGGTCAATCTGCCGGCCAGTCAAGAGTCGAGAGTCAAGAGTCAAGAGACCGATCCAGCTTCTGGCTCTGGACTGACTTTTCCCAAGTTCATGTCCCTCGACATCGCCGGGGCGCACGCGATGTCCCGCGAGCTGGTGACGGCACTTGGCGCAAACGAAGCGTTGCGCGAAGTGGTCACCGGCATCGAGCAGCGGCTGCATTTTTTGCTCGAGACCGGCCTTGGCTACCTGACGCTCGAGCGCGATTACGCCTCGCTCAGCGGCGGCGAGGCCCAGCGCGTGCGCCTGGCCACCCAGCTCGGCATGGGCCTGATCGGCGTCCTCTATGTGCTCGACGAGCCGAGCATCGGCCTGCATCCGCACGACAACCAGAAGCTGCTCGCCACCCTGGCCGAGCTGCGCGACCGCGGCAACACCGTGCTCGTCGTCGAGCACGACGAAGACACGCTGCGCGCCGCCGATGAACTCATCGAGCTCGGTCCCGGCGCCGGCACGGAAGGCGGTGAGTTGTTGTTCCAAGGCTCGCCGGCCGCGTGCGCCGCCTTGCCGGCGAAACAGTCGCTCACCGGCGCCTATCTCGCGCGCAAACTTGCGGTGATGAAAGATGCCGCCACGAAAAAGCCCGCCGGCGCGTGGCTGACGGTGCGCGAGGCGCGCCAGAACAACCTGCGCGGCATCGACGTGAAGTTTCCCGTCGGCCTGCTCACCTGCGTCACCGGCGTGAGCGGCTCGGGCAAGAGCACGCTGGTGAACGACATTCTCGCCGCGGCCGCCGCGCGAAAACTCAACGGCGCCAAGACCATTCCCGGCAAGCATCGCCATCTCGAGAATTTGGATTTCTTCCAAAAGCTCGTGCAGGTGGACCAGGAGCCCATCGGGCGCAGTCCGCGCTCGAATCCCGCGACCTACGTCGGCCTGCTTGATCTGCTGCGCGATCTTTTTGCGCAGATCCCGCTGGCCAAGGTGCGCGGCTACAAGGCCAGCCGGTTTTCGTTCAACATCCGCGGCGGGCGCTGCGAGCGCTGCCAGGGCGACGGCGCCATCAAGCTCGACATGCAGTTCCTCACTGACGCGTATGCGCCGTGCCCGAGTTGCGGCGGCCGGCGCTTCAACCGCGAGACGCTGGAGGTTTTGTTTCACGGCCAGTCCATCGCCGACGTGCTCGCGATGACGGTGCGCGAGGCCATGCTGCTGTTTCGCAACATCCCGCGTGTGATGGAAAAACTCGAGACACTCGACGCGGTCGGCCTCGGCTATATCGCGCTCGGCCAGTCGGCCACCACGCTGAGCGGCGGCGAGGCGCAGCGCATCAAGCTTTCGCTCGAGCTGAGCAAACGGCAGCAGGGCGAAACCCTCTACATTCTCGACGAGCCCACCACCGGCCTGCACTGGACGGACATCCAGCGGTTGATGGACCTGCTGTTCAAGCTGCGCGACGCGGGCAACACCGTCCTCGTCATCGAACACAACCTCGACGTCATCAACCTTGCCGACTGGATCATCGATCTCGGCCCCGGTGGCGGGGCGGCCGGCGGCGACCTGGTCTTTGCCGGGCCGCGCAGTGAAATCGAGGCGTGCGAGCCTTCGCTGACGGGGCAGGCTCTTAAAAAATGGGGGCAGAATAGAAAATCCGAATGACGAATGGCGAATGAGGAATGACGACACAGAGAAATCACAAACGCCAATGCCCAAACGCCAAAAAATAATTAAAAATTAAAATCTTAAACTTTGGCCAAAATTCCAAGGCCGGCGACTGTTTGGGATTTTTGAAAACCATGAAGCTCCCTGCTATTGTTCACCTCGATGCCGATGCATTTTTCGTGGCTTGCGAACAGGCGCTCGAGCCGTCGTTGCGGGGAAAAAAGTGCGCGGTGGGCGGGCGCGAGCGCGGGATTATTTCTTCGGCCAGCTACGAGGCACGGGCCGACGGCGTTTACACGCCGCTGCCGACCACCCGCGCGCTCAAGGTCTGCCCGGATTTAATCATGATTCCGCACACGCCGGGGCTTTACGGGCGGGTGTCACAGAGGATGTTCGATTTGTGCGAAACCCTCACGCCGGTTGTGCAGCGCAACTCGATCGATGAAGGTTATCTCGACTTGACGCCGTGCGGATTCAAGACGCAGGCGGAAATCGAAGCTGCGGTGCATGCATTGCAGCAGCGTATTTGGGACGAGTTGCAAATCACCGCGTCGTTCGGCCTCGCGATCAACAAGCTCGTGGCGCAGATCGCGTCCAAGCTGCGCAAGCCGCGCGGATTCGTGGTGGTGCCGCCGGGCGAAGAAAAGGATTTCCTTGCGCCACTTTCCATTGGCCGGCTGCCGGGTATCGGCACGAAGACCGAGGCGGCGCTGGCCAAGCACGGCCTCAACTTTGTCCACGAATTGTTTTTGCGCAGCGAAAGCGAGTTGTCGGCGATCCTCGGCCGCGACTGGCGCAACCTGCTCCTGCTGGCGCGCGGCATCGACGAGCGCCCGGTCGAGACCGAGGAAGCAGACGCCAAAAGCTACTCGCAGCAGGAAACCTTTGCGGCGGACGTGGGCGACTTCGCCGAAATCGAGCGCGTGGCGAAGCGGATGCTCGATGAGCTGATGCGGAAAGTGCGCGCCGATGGAAAACGCGTGCGCACGATGACGATAAAAATTCGTTATCCGGATTTTTCTCAGGAATCGCATGGACATAGCTTGAAGGAGGCGTCCGACCTCGAGGCGCCGTTTTATCCGCTGGTGAATCCCCTATTGCGCGCAGCGTGGAAGAAACGCCGTCCGCTGCGGCTGGTGAGCGTGCGGCTGTCGGGGGTGGAGGACGGCCCGGCGCAACTGGAGATGTTTGCGCAAACCGACGAGAAACGCCGGCGGCTGGCCGCGGTGCTCGACCAATTAAACGCCGGCGGACGCAGCGCCGCTGTGCAACACGGGCACCAACTTGCCAAACGGCCGCGAACGAGGGAGTCTATTTAAACTGGAAAGCCATGCCGCTTGAGCATTTTAGATTTAATTGGTCACATCGGCATGACTTTACGACCCATTCTTTATTTTGTCATTCCGAGCCGTGCGAGGAATCTCTGTTGTTCTTGTCGATTTCAACTTCGGAGATGTCGGACTGTCGGCCTTCGGCCTCGGTACCTCGCACGGCTCGGAATGACAATTTTACCCGTCATGGGTTCATTTAAATCGAAGCTGCGCTCTAATCCAAAATAACTGTAACCAGCCATGCCGATTTACGAATTCTACTGTTCCGATAACCACAAGATTTATCAGTTCTATGCGAAGACGCTGGCGCAGGGGCGGACCGTGCCGAAATGCCCCGACAATCCGTCGTTCAGCATGGTGAAGCTCGTTTCGAAATTTGCCGTGACGACTTCGGGCAAGGACGAGAAACAAAAAACAGGAAAGGAAGGAAATGCCGGCGGTGGCGGGCCTGATGCGGCGGAAGACCCGCGCATGGAAGCGGCCTTTGGCGCGATGGAACGCGAGTTTTCCGGCGTCGATGAAAACGATCCCCGGGCGATGGGCCGCATGATGCGCCGCATGGCCGAGCTCACCGGCGAGAAGATGGATGGCGGAATGGAAGAAGTGGTGCGCAAACTCGAAGAAGGCGCCGACCCCGAATCGCTGGAGGAACAGATGGGCGGCGCCGACGCGGGCGACGATCCTGGTGGAGAGGGCATGCCTCCGTCGGAGGCGATGGCAGATTTGAAAGAAAAAAGCCGCAAATTCCGCGCACGCCATCGTGAGCCCATGCGTGACCTGAAGCTTTACGACTACGAGTGAGGGAGCGGGCAGGACTGTGGGTGATGGTACATTTTGCCATGGACCATTGTAGGTCGGGGTTTATCCCCGACAGCTTGTCCGCTGTAGCTTTAGCGAAGTCGGATGTCGGGGATAAACCCCGACCTGCAATTTTCATTTCCTTTGGTGGCATTCGTGTATGACTTGGTCGTTTCCATGTCTTCTTCTGAACTTGTTTCCCGCATCGCAGCCGCCCAACGCGCCGTCCTTTCGCAAACCGACTTGCTTCATCGCGAATTCGGCCGGGCCAAAAGCAACTGGAAGGCCGACGGCACACGGGTCACGCCGATCGATATCGCCATCTCGGAAAATATTTTTCGCGAACTGGGTGCGCAGTTTCCCGACGATCAGTTCTTGAGCGAGGAGCTGGCCGATGCGGGCGCGCCCATCCCGGTGACGGCGCGCTTCGCGTGGGTGCTCGACCCGATCGACGGCACCAACAACTACGCGCTGGGCATCCCGTATTGCGCGATCTCGCTCGCGCTGTGTGAAAACGGCATGCCGGTCTACGGGGTGATCTACGACCTGGCGCGGCGCTCGCTCATGCATGGCGGGCCGGGTTTCGGCGTGCATGATGGCGAACGGCTCCTGCCCCGGCTAAAAAACGAAATACCCCACAAGGAAAGCCTCATTGGTTTGCACAGCCCCACCGACAAGGCGTTGGTGCCGCTGGCCGACAACGTATTGTCACAGTTCAAAATTCGCGGGCTGGGCAGCGCGGCCCTGCACATGGCCTACGTTGCGACCGGGATGTTCGAGGGTACGGTGGATTTCAACGTCAAGATCTGGGACCTGGCTGCGGCCATCCCGTTGTGCATCGAGGCGGGCGGGGAAGTCCACTTTCTCAACGGCGAACAACTGCCGATGAGGCAATTCGACCTCAAGATGACGCCCATCAGGTATTATGCCGGCAGCCCGGTGGTGTGCGCAATCCTGGCGCGGTTGCTACAGGCAAAATGACGAAATCAGAATGACGAATTTCGAATGGGCATTCGCCATTCTTCATTCGGAATTCGTCATTGGGTTCCCCCTGTCACACCTGGTAGCTTTTACCCGGCACGGGATCGAGCACCTTGGTCGCGGGCATTTTCTCGGCGAGCTGTTGGGCGAACCAATCCCGCGCGGGCTGGTCACCGTGGGTGAGTACGACGGCGCGCGCGGCGGTTTGCACGGCGAATTGCAGCAGTTCATCGCGATCGGCATGGCCGCTGAGCTCAAATCGTTCCACATGGGCCTTCAGCTTGGTTTTCACGTTGGCCGCCTTGAAAAGAAAGTTTTCGCCGGGCTTGGTCGCGAGCAGCGCGCCGCCGGGGGTGTCGGGATCGCAGTAGCCGACGAAGCCGATGGTGTTGATCGCGTGGCTGGCGAGGCCGGAGGCGAGCGTGTAGCTGGGTGTGCGCTCGACCAGCATGCCGCTGCTGACGATGTAGAGGGCGTTTTGCTTGGGATCCTCGCCGGGCTTGAGCTGGCGCGGGAGCGGCTTGAGCTTGAGCTCCTTGATGACGCTCCGGTTAAAATTGAGCTGGCGGGTCTTGCGCGTGATCTCGTCGAAGTAATCGGCGAGGTCGAGGCCGAGGCCCGAGGCATAGATGGGGCAGTCGACGAGCCGGTCGAATTTCCGCGCGTCGTGCACGACGGCGAGGATTTCCTGCATGCGGCCGAGGGCGAAGACGGGAATGAGGAACGAGCCGCCGCGCTTGATGGTTTCGTTGATGCTGGCGATGAGCCGGGCGATCTCGGCACCGCGGCCCTTGCCCACCGGGCGCTCGGTGTGCCCGCGGGTGGTTTCCATGATGAGGGTGTCGAACTTGCCGGCCGGGAACTTTGCGCCGGGCAGCGTGCGCTGGTCCTCGAAGAGCACGTCGCCCGTGATAAAAATCTGCCGGTGCTTGTGGTGCAGCTCGACGCCGGCCGCGCCGGCGACATGGCCGGCGGGATGGAAGATGAGCTCGATTTCGTCTTTCGCGCCATGAAATTTCTTGGCGTGGCCGAAGGGTAGGCCCGTCATGCGGCGGGCGCAGCGGTCGATGTCGTCGTGGGTGAAAAGCGGGTAGTCGGGGATGTTTTCCTCCTCCTTTTGCCGCAACATGACGTTGGCGGAGTTGTGCAGCATGCGTTCGATCAGCATGCGGCTGGGCTGGGTCATCACCACGGGCGCGTCGGGAAATTCGCGCATGGCCACGGGCAGGCTCCCGATATGGTCGAGATGGCAATGCGTGATGACGATGAGGTCGGGCGGCGCGCCGCGCAGCGAACTCAAGTCCGGCGAAGCCCGGCGGCCGGTGAGCTTGGGATTGAGGCCGCAATCGAGGAGAATGCGCAGGTCGCCAATTTGCAGCAGGAGAGAGTTGGCGCCGATACCGCCATCGCGGTTTAGGTCAATGAGCTTCATTAATCAATAGGAGCGACGAGCCAATGGCAGGGAACGGCCAAGCGCAAGATATACCGCATTCATTCGCAAGGCACGGTCATGTTAAAGGATGGCAGCGTCACGTGGATTTTCTGCCCGTGGTCATCCACCCCGTGAAAACAGCCGCGCACCTCGGCATCGCAATGCGTGACATGGTAGCTGTTGTAGGAGAATTGTTCGCCGGGGGCGAGGCGCGGGGTTTCACCGACGATTTTGTCGCCTTCGATGACGAGGCTGCTGCCGTCGCCGTGGATCACGACCCATTTGCGGCCCAGGAGCCGGACGGTGCGCTCGGATTCGTTCCTGATCGTGACGAAATAAACGAAGGCATGCGGTTTATCCGGTGGCAGGCTGGGGCCGCCGTGGTGATAAACCAGCTTGTCGAGGTGTGCGGTGAGGCCGGGCAGTTCTATGGATTCGCTGGGCAAGGGGAGAAACGAACGCAATTTTCGCCGCGGCGCAACCTCCTTGAACATCCGGCACTGCGTCGGCGCAGTGCCGAACATTCAACATTCAACATTGAACGTCCAACGTCCAAGTACAAACACGGATCGAAATTGGGTGTTGGATGTTGAATATTGAGTGTTGGATGTTCGCGGGGGCTTCCGCCCCCGCGATTCGGCTTGCGCGTGCCCAAGCCGCCGCGCACAAACGCGTTTCATGGAAAAACTGGCTTTGCTTTCTGTCAGCGACAAACACGGCCTGGCCGACTTTGCCACGGCCCTCGTGAAAAAACACGGCTACCGGCTGCTTTCGACCGGAGGCACGGCAAAACTCCTGGCCGAACGCGGGCTGCCCGTGACGGAAGTGAGCCAGCACACCGGCTCGCCGGAAATCATGGAAGGCCGCGTCAAGACGCTGCACCCAAAAATCCATGGCGGCCTGCTCGCCCGGCGTGACAAGCCGGAGCATCTCGCCCAGGCGGCGGAGCACGGCATCGCGCTCATCGATCTCGTCGTGGTGAACCTGTATCCCTTCGAACAGACGGTGGCCAAACCAGGGGTGCATTTTGAGGAGGCGATCGAGAACATCGACATCGGCGGGCCGTCGATGCTGCGCAGCGCGGCAAAAAACCACGAGAGCGTGACGGTGGTGTGCGACCCGGCCGACTATGACGCGGTGCTCGCGGCGTTCGACCAACCGGCCGGGCTGGCAGCGCTGCGCCGAAAGCTGGCGTTGAAAGTTTTTCAGCGCACGGCAAGCTACGACGCGGCCATCTCAAGCTATCTCGCGGCGCAGGCGGACGCGCCCGACCTCACGGCCCTCGCGGGATTTCCGGACAAACTCACTTTGTCGTGGAAAAAGGCCCAGGCGTTGCGTTACGGCGAGAATCCACACCAGCAGGCGGCCCTTTACGGCACCTTCCACGAGCATTACCAGCAGCTCCAGGGCAAGGAGCTAAGTTACAATAATATTTTGGACATCACATCGGCCACCTACCTCATCGGCGAGTTTGAGCGACCGACCGTGGCGATCCTGAAGCACACGAATCCCTGCGGCGTCGCCAGCGCGGATTCACTTGGTACGGCATGGGAACAGGCCTATGCCACGGACAAGCAGGCGCCGTTCGGCGGCATCATCATCGTCAATCAAACCCTCGATGGCGCGCTGGCGAAAACGATCGCCGAGATTTTCACCGAGGTGATCATCGCGCCGCGCTTCAGCGACGAGGCACTCCAGATTTTCGGCAAAAAGAAAAACCTGCGCCTGATGGTGGCCCGGCAGGGCATCGGCGCGGATTCGCTGCAGGAAATCCGCTCGGTGGTCGGCGGCGTGCTCGTGCAGGACCGCGACCGCACCCTCGGCAACATCAACGAATTCAAGGTCGTGACGAAGCGCCAGCCGACGCCTGAGGAATGGGCAGGCCTGTTGTTTGCCTGGAAGATCTGCAAACACGTCAAATCGAACGCCATCGTTTATAGCCGCGGAGAACGCACGCTCGGCGTCGGGGCAGGCCAGATGGCGCGGGTGGACAGCTCGCGCATCGCGGTGTGGAAAGCCAAGGAGGCCGGGCTCGACCTGCACGGCTCGGTCGTGGCGAGCGAGGCGCTGTTTCCCTTTGCCGATGGACTGATTGCCGCAGCCGAGGCGGGCGCAACCGCGGCCATCCAGCCCGGCGGCTCCGTGCGCGACGACGAAGTCATCAAAGCCGCGGACGAACGCGGGATGACCATGGTCTTCACGGGCATCCGGCATTTTAAGCACTGAGTCTCCTTCTTTCGTTGGAACAAACGGCGTGCGCAGCTATTCCAAATTTAAAATAACCATGCACCGCCCGATGCGTAAAAGCCCCAGCTTGGTTCTGTTTGCGCCCATGCTGCTGCTTTTGGCCGGCTGTCCGACGATGAGCCAGCATTACCTGGCCCAGCCGCAGGCAATTAAAGCCGAGGGCTCTTATATTCACCGGCCATCGGGCATGACATTTCCCCAGGCGGTCGGCGATTTTCACCGCTCAGCGATGTTTGACTACGACATGGAAGGATTTGATGTCAGCGCGGGATATGATCTGACCGATTTCTCGAGAGCCATTACAGCCACGGTTTATGTGTACCCGGCGCCCTCATTGATCTCCATCGGCTCACCGGCTGACGTGGTTGCTTCCGCGCGGGCGACGTTAACGCAAGGCGAGTTTGACAAGCGAGAGCGAGAGATTTTTCAGGCTCATCCTGATGCAGAGAAAATTAATGAGTCGGTGGTTTCCCTGCAGCAATCCGGCAAAAGCTATTCAGGCAAAATGGCCTCGTTCGAATTTGAAGATTTCTTTGGTGGTCAACGACTGATGCTCAGCTCGCGCCTTTATTTATTTTGTTATGTCGGTGACAAATGGGCCATCGAGTATCGGTTCACTTATCCAAAGAACTCCAAGATGACCAACGAGATCGACGTTTTTATGCAGGATTTGCAGTGGACCTTGGAAAACCAGTAGTTCCAGAATTTTCAAGGCAGGCCAGCGGCACGATTTTCCCATTGGCGCGGAATAGACTTTTCCTCCACCGTTGGCGGGATGTTCGACCCGGTTGAAAAACTAAAGGAGTTCGTCCGCCACCCGAGCGTGTCGGCCGATCCCAAATTCAAAGAGGGCATGAAAGGTGCGCGGGAGTTTGTCGCGGGCCTGCTGCGCGAAATGGGTTTCGCGGTGGAAATCGTGCCGACGAAGCTGCACCCGATCATCCTCGCCCGGCGCGGAGGCGACGAACGCTGGCCCCAGGTCATCATTTACGGCCACTACGACGTGCAGCCGGCCGATCCGCTGAACCTGTGGACGACCCCGGCCTTCGAGCCGGTGGAACGGGGCGGCCGGCTTTATGGCCGCGGCACGGCGGACAACAAAGGCCCGCTCATGACGCACATCGCGGCGGTCGCCCAGCTCCTGGAAAAAAATCCGCGCCTGCCGCTGCGCATCACCTTTCTCATCGAGGGCGAGGAAGAAATGGGCAGCCCGAGCTTTTTGCCGTTCCTCGAGTCCCACCAGGCCGAGCTGCGCAAAGCCGACATGGTTTTTCTCTCCGATACGCTCAGCCCGAGCGAAGAGCAGGTCGTCATCACCTGCGGTTTGCGCGGACTGGTGCTGTGCGATGTGGAGGTCACCGGCTCGCGGGGCGATTTGCACTCCGGCCTGCATGGCGGCGTATTGCGAAATCCGATCCAGGCGCTGGCCGAGCTGTGCGCCTCGCTGCACACCCCCGACGGCCGCGTGAACGTGCCGGGATTTTATGACGACGTGGTGGAGGTCGAGCCGTGGGAGCGCGAAGAATTAAGGAAACTGGGCGGCGACGCGGAAAAGTACCGCGAGTTTCTCGGCATCCCGGCGTTTCATACGCCGCCGGGCTATACGCCGTTTGAAGCCATCCGGTTCCTGCCGACGCTGGAATTCAACGGCATCGGGGGCGGCTACCAAGGGGAGGGCACAAAGACGGTCATCCCCAGCAAGGCTTTCGTGAAAATCAGCTGCCGGCTGGTGGCGAACCAAGTGCCGGGGAAGATCCGCCAGTTGCTTTATCGGACGATCAGCGAGCGCATGCCGAAGGACGTGACCTTCCGCATCGTCGACCAGCACGAGGGCACGCCGTACATCGTCGTTCCACCCGGCCGCGCCAATACGCCGCCCGGCCAATCGCCCGTGCTTGCGCGGGCGTTCCGGGCGACCGACGCAGCGGTGGCCGAGGTGTTCGGACGGGCGCCGCTCTATCTTCGCGAGGGCGGGAGCGTGCCCATCATCGCCGATATCAAGCGCGTGCTCGGGCTCGATTCGGTCATGCTGGGCCTGTTTTTGCCGGAGGACAACCTGCACGCGCCCAACGAAAGCTTCAAACTGAGCATCATGCAGAAAGGCATGGCGGTATCGCAAAAAGTGCTGACGGCGCTGGCGGCGGGGTGAGGCAGTGGTCATTTACTTTATCTAACGATTGTGGGAGCGGGTTTACCCCGCGACATGTCGGGGCATAAAGCCCCTCCCACAAGCAAACTGATCACGATCGATAAAAAAAGCCCCGGATTTTCATCCGGGGCTTTTTGTCAGCGAAAGAATTTACCGGTCAAAGCGGCTTACGAGCCGCCGGCTGATGCGGCCGGTGCGGGGGCATCGCCGTTGTCCTTTTTGACATCGAGATCGACGCGGCGGTCGTGATCCATCTGTTCAGCCGTGCCGTTCTTGATGGCCTCGAGGCTGCCCTTGGAAAGCGTTTCGAGGCTGCCAGCATCGACGCCGGCTTTGATGAGATAGTTTTTCACGCTCTGGGCCCGGCGGTCGCCGAGCGACAGATTGTATTCGTCGGTGCCGCGCCAGTCGCAATGGCCTTCGAGCAGGAGCTTCTTCGTCGGGTTGTCCTTGAGGTATTTGACCGCATCGGCCAGCTTCGCGCGTTCGCCCGACTTGATCGCCGATTGGTCCAAATCAAAATACACCGATGGGATCAACCCGTGAATGAGATGGCCATCGTCGATGACACCCTCGGGCAGGCGTTGCTGCAAACCGGACGCATTGGCGTCGGTGGTGTTGACGTTTTCCGGGTTGAGCCCGTTCGGGCCGATCACCGTCTGGTCCGGCGTGGGACGCTTGGATTTGGTCGCGCAGCCGGTGAGCAGCACGGCGGAACTGAGGAGGATGAGGGAAAGGACGGAGGAGATGATCTTCATGTGAAACAGAAAGTTTGGTCGTTATTGAGCAATCGCATTGGCACGGCAAGGATTTATTCGGCAAACTTGCGCCGATGAGAACCAACCGCCAGCCAATCTGCTTTTTATTCGACAACGGTTCGCTGCGCGCAGCCTCGACTTTGAGCCTGCGCCGCATTGCGAATTGGCTGCGGGCGCGGCTGGACGGCGTGGAGGTGCGGGCCGTGTCGCTGCTGCACTCAAGCACGATCGACGCCGCTGAACTGGGAGGTGAGCGGGCGGAGTTGCTAGAGCCCGCCCTGGCCGCGGCGGCGGCGCGGGGTGAGAACGATTTTGTCCTGCTGCCGCTTTTTTTCGGCCCGAGTGCGGCGGTGACGGATTACCTGCCAGAGCGGCTCAATGGCTTGCGTCAAAAATTTCCCGATCTGCGGGTGCGCGTGGCGCGCTGGCTGGTGGATATAAACGCAGGGGAGGACATGAGTATTGCGACCATTCTGGCCGACGGCGTGCGGCGGGCGGCGGCCGGCGCGGGCTGGAACCAGCCAAAAGTCGCGTTGGTCGACCATGGCAGCCCGCAGCGCGGCGTGGCGGCCGTGCGGGATTTTCTCGGCGGACAATTGCGGCAGCTGCTCGGGGGCGAAGTGGCGGTAGCATCGATGGAACGGCGGCCGGAGCCGGAGTTCGCCTTCACCGAGCCGTTGCTGGCCGGCTTGCTGCGAGATAAAAATTTCGGCCGCGGCGAGGTGGTGGTGGCGCTGCAATTCCTGTCACCCGGGCGCCATGCCGGGCCGGGCGGGAACATTGACGAAATTTGTGCCGAGGCCATGCGCGCGCAGCCGGGCTTGCGGGTCGTCCCAACCGGGCTCGTGGGTGAAGACGAGCGGCTGGCGGATGTGCTGGCGGAGCGGTATTGGGAAAAACTGAAGGGCTGAAGACTGAAAGCTGAAGTCGAACGTTACCGGGTTTCAGCCTTCAGTTTTTTGCTTTCAGCTTTTCCCGTCAGGGCAGCGCTTTTTTCTGCTCGATGATCCCGACCTCGAGGGCGTAGCGCGTCAGGCTGGCGACGTCGTGGAGGTTGAGCTTGCGCATCAGGTTAGTGCGATGGTTGTCCACCGTTTTCACGCTGATGCCGAGCTTGGAGGCGATTTCCTTGGTGCTGTGGCTTTCCGCCACGAGCTGGAGAATTTCGCGTTCGCGGTCGGTCAGGAAATCGGCGGTGGCGCTGGCGCTCGGGTTGGCCACGACGTTGCGCAGGAGCGCGGCGACCGCGGGGCCGAAGTAAGTGCCGCCGTTGGCCACGGTTTCGAGGCCTTTTTTAAATTCAACCAGGCCCGCGGTTTTTTCCACGAAACCATGCGCGCCGGCCTCGAGCATCTCGCGCACGAGGACAGGGTTTTCATGGCCGGAGAAAACCAGCACGCGGACATTTTTAAGCTGCTTGCTGATGCGGCGGAGCAGGTCGACGCCGTTCAACCCGGGCAGCTTGGCATCGAGCACGAGCAAGTCCGGTTTCACATCCATGCACAAGGTATAGGCGCTCTGGCCGTCACCGCTTTCGCCCACGAGCTTGTAGTTGGGATCCATATGAAGAATCTCCACCAGCATTTCCCGGATGGCGGTTTGATCTTCGACAATGACAAGTCGTTTCATATGCGTTATGTTTTATACATCCTGCCGAGGTATTGAGGAAAACATAACTATAAAATCTTTACCTGTGCAAGCTTTGCCAAAGTTTCTTTCGTCGATTTTACGCAAACTGGCGTCGGTGGTTTTGGTTGCCATGTTCGCGGGGTGCGCCAGCGAATCCGCGGATCCGGCGGCCAAGGCACCGCCTTCGGCCAATGTGGGCAAACTGCAAGCCTGGAACGATGCCGAGATGCTCGCGCAACGCGCCGAAGGGCGCACGGCGGCGGCCGGCGCAGGAAACTCGATGCTGCCGATCTACGGCGACAACACCATGCTCGTCATCAACGCCGTGCCTTACGACACGCTGCGGCTGGGCATGACCGTGGCTTATCGCAACTCGCGCGGAGTCGAAGTGGTTCACAAGCTGATTGGCAAGCAAGCCCGTGGCTGGAGCGTGGCCGGGCTGAACAACGAGGAAGCTGACACGGAACTTGTCACCCCCTACAATTTAATCGGGGTGGTCTATGCCACGCTCAATTACGATGCGAACGACGAGGAAGACAGCGCATCGGGGAAGTGATCCGCCTTCCTGTCGAACGGGCTACGGCGAAACATGACGGATGGCTCTGCTGTACTGGTGTTGGAGTCGGACGTTGGGCCGTGGTTGTGTCCGCCTTCGCTGAAGCTACGGCGAGACATCTCGCCATAGCCCCGACTTGTCGGGGCTATGGCGGATGGTGGGCTGGCCGGGACTCGAACCCGGAACCAACAACTTAAAAGGATGCTGCTCTACCATTGAGCTACCAGCCCACACAGTCGCGGAAGGTAGCGGAAATAGATTTCAGTCGTCCATGCTGGCA
>Ga0210398_10001193_pt1 | contig 27575 bp, 24 predicted proteins | sample IncBWC4OmetaG_FD_161047 | JGI IMG/M metagenome (GOLD analysis project Ga0210398, IMG submission 161047) | Forest soil microbial communities from Barre Woods Harvard Forest LTER site, Petersham, Massachusetts, United States - Inc-BW-C-4-O | ecosystem: Environmental > Terrestrial > Soil >... | reverse complement strand
ATTTTGCGAAGAAGGCGGCGAATGTCGCGCATCAGAACGTTTCGCCGGTGGCAGGCACCTGACAAGAGGGGCGCCGCTTCTTTCTTGGCGTTGCGATTATTTCGGAACCCCAGCAGCAAATTTAATTGTTTGGTGACAACGATTTAAATTCTGCGATGAATTCAGAGATCAGACACGCAGACGATTGCTTTCATCGTGCGTTGCTGGCCGGGCGCCAGATCTACCGCAAAGTCGGCTACGTTGCTGGTCTCGATGCAGACCATCTGCTTCCATTCGTCATCCCCGAGATCGGAAAGCGCCCGTCCTTTCTCGATCCACGGGTTCCACACCACCGTCGTGCGTGAATTTTCTTTTGTGACGCGCGTGAGGCGGCGCAGCCCAGGATCTTCCAGATCGATCGCGCCGCTTGTGTTCAGATAGACTCGATCCGTTTCCGTGGCGATCACGATGTCACCGCTCTGAATTTTCCTTCGATACGAGTCCGTCTTGTCGATATATTGAACCGTGTCCAGTCCCCGTACCCGCGCCTTCAAAACATTTTCCACTCTGTGATAGGCGTGGAGAGCTTCCTCAAAGCGCAATGGCGATTTCCCGGTATTCGTTATCTCAAGCCCAAGCGTCAGTGCGGAACCGAAGGTGGCGCGATACGTCGCGCGAAAATCAGCGGGCCACCACCGCTTGGTATCCTCGCTGCTTTCGGTAAACATGCTGACGGTGACGCCGTCGTCTCCCTGCGTGATCGACTCGAGTTGCCAGGTCTTCGTGCGCACGAATCCGTGCGCTGGAGCTTTCGGGTCGCCTGCCCTGTCCCCAAACCAGGGGAAGCAGATGGGCACGCCTCCGCGAATGGCGCGCCCGTCTTCCCATCGCGTCCGCGAGCTGAGAAACAGCGCCTCTTCCTTGCCGGCAGGCTTCCAGGACGTGACGTGAGCGCCGTGCAGATACATCTCACCTTGGGCTTGGGGAGACGAGATGCGCACCCTCGGCAATCCACCGTTTCCCTCGACAACGGATGCGATGCCCGGAATTTCAAATCGCCGATCCGATTCTGTGGGCGCGGCTCCCATCTTTCGTCGCTCTCCTGGAAATAACGACTTGAGTTGTCCCGTCAACCGCAATTCTCATTGTGTTCGCGGAGTTTCCCCGTCTTATTCGTGGGCGAAAAGCAAGACGATGGATCGGGCTCCGACGCGATCCGCACGGCCTGGAACCGCCGGTGCGTTCTCCTATTCCACGATCAGCGAAGTTTTCACGACAGTTTCGCAGATTCTCGATGGCGGGATCGGTTGGACTGTGGACGCTGCAATTCCAGCTCCGGTTGTCATGGAGCAATCACGATCGGATAAAGCCGCCTTGCGCCGTGATGTTGAGCGCGCTGGTCTGACGGCGAGCGTCAAGTTTTTGCATCATCTGTTTAAAATGCTTCTTTACCGGATTCTCTGAAATGAGCACCCGCTGTCCGATGCCGCGATTCCGATTTTCGATCGCGAGGCGCACCAAGAGTTCGCCTTCTCCCGAAGTAACGCATTTATCGCCCGCGCTTCGCGATGTGTGGTCAGCGCTCGGAAGAGAAGCGCATTTTTCGCTTGCATAAACCTGACGGATCGTGCCGACGATTTCGCGTGGATGCATCGTTTTGAGGATATGGCCAGCAGCTCCCGCTTGCAGCGCGCTACCGATTTCAAGGTCACCCTCGAAGGTGGAAACAAGGATGACGCGAGCTTCAGGAAAGCGCTTGCGGATGGCGATCATCGCGTCCAATCCGCTCGAATCGCGCAGCCTCATATCCATCAGTGTGACATCGGGCTGATGCTCTCGATATCGCTCCAGGGCCTCGGGCCCGTTGGCTGCTTCGGCGACAACCAACATGTCGTCTTGCGCTTTGATGACGGTGGCAATCCCCTCTCGAAAAAGCCGGTGATCATCGACAACCAGAATGCGAATTTCCGTTTGCTTCGCCATGAAGGTACCCCCAGTAGGCATTCAGGTCCAAATTATTCGGGTGCATGACAAATTACCGCGCAGCGCGAGGCTCCAGCTGCTGAAAAGCGATCTGGCCCGGCACGCGCAATTCAACCTCCGTTCCGAGCGCGGCCCCGCTCCACAGTCGAAACCGCCCGCCGATCCCTTCTGCCCGCTCGCGCATTCCCCGCAGGCCCCAGTGCCCGATGCGTCCCCACTGCAGGTCCTGAGGGCCGATCCCGCAGCCATTGTCGCGCACCGCAACCCGCAGTTCCGTAGGCCGATACTCAATCTCAGTCTCGATCTCCTTCGCTTTGGAGTGGCGACAAGCGTTTACAATCGCCTCGCGGCCAATCCGGTACACCTCGTCCAGGAGCCCGGCCCTGAGTTCCTTCTCTGCGCCGAGGACGACAACCCGAAAACCGGCTGTCGACGGAAAGCCCAAGTCGCTCGGAACGCACGCAAATGCTTCGCCGAGAGAAGAGGTGCGGCCGTTCGGCGACCGCAGCCCTTGCAGGGCGTACCGTCCATCCTCAATCGCGCGGTCCACTAATCGGACTACCCTTTCGAATTGCTGCTTCTCAGAGCAGTCGGCCGGCAGGCGATCCACGGCTACATGCAATTGCATGGACGCCGCCAGGAATTCCTGTAACAGCGTGTCGTGTAGGTCCTGCGCGATTCGAATGCGTTCGGCGAGCCGCTCATCTACGGCCATGTCGGGAGTTTTCAAGGGGTTGCCCGCGAACGACTCGGCTGGGAACTCGTAATCGCCGTCTGTCGGCGCCATTTGAACGGCCTCAGGTGTCTGATACGCTGCGCTGCATTGCAGATGTGAAGCTATAAAGCCATCGAAGCTCATGGTGCCCCCCTGATTCTGGCTCCTTAGCCCTTCCAACTCTTTTCCTCGCCTCTCCGCAGGCTTACCGGCTACTTACTGCGCCCTCCTCTTTCCGTTTCGATCCAGTCCCGAATATAGGCTGGGCAATTCCTAAGCTCGATACCTTCAGTCTCGCAGCGCTCCAAGAACTTCACGGCGTCGCGATCGGCCATCGTTATATCCTGCAGATCAAAGGCTATGAGCTCACTGCCAGTCTCCAAACTTACGAGTCTCTGCAGCTCCAGCATGTCCTCGGGCTCGATTCGACCACTCAATGAAAGCACAACGCCTCTGTTCACTACCCGCTGAATTCTGAGCATGTGACGCCAATCACAGGCGAAGCCGCAGCACGATGTGGACCACTTGTATGTCATTGAAACTAAAAGGATGAGGCGCGCAAGGTTCGCGAATTCGCGAAGTTTTCGCGAAGGCGATTGACGAAATGCGGGACGTTACAGCCTCTTATACCGATACTTATTGATCTTGAGGGAGCGGATTTTCGACTCTAGTGTGGAGGCAGGCATACTCAATTGGGCTGCTGCTCCCAAGGGGCCAGAGACCCGGCCTTCCGTTGCCGCCAAGGCCTTCTCGATCAGTTCCCGCTCTTGGGCGGGAGACATCTTGGTAGGCTCACCACCCTCCAAGGCAGGGGAAGAGGATTCAAACGAGAGCCAGCTTGGATCCACGGAGAAAAGATCCGTCTCACAGAATATAACCGATCGTTCGATCACATTCTGAAGTTCCCGAATGTTCCCCGGCCAAGGATAGGACTCCAATAGCTCCAAGGTTCGCTTCTCTATACTGCGTATCTTCTTCCCGACCTTTCGGGAGTAGCGGTGTACGAAGTATTCGATCAGTGTGGGGATGTCTTCCTTCCGCTCACGCAAAGGCGGGACCTCGATGGGGAATACGTTCAGCCGATAAAAGAGGTCCTTTCGAAAGACGCCAGCGTCGATCGCGCTCTCGAGGTCACGATTGGTCGCGGCAATCACCCGAACGTCCGAATGAATCGGCTGGCTTCCGCCGACCCGTTCGAATTCCCGCTCCTGCAAAACTCGAAGCAGGGCGATCTGAGTTTCCTGGGGCAGCTCTCCGATTTCATCGAGAAAAATGGTTCCGCCCTCAGCGTGTTCAAAACGCCCCAGGCGCCGCTGCAGCGCTCCGGTAAAGGCGCCCTTCTCATGACCGAACAGTTCGGAGGCAATCAACGTTGAGGGGGTCGCCGCGCAATTCAGGCTCACAAACGCCCGGGAAGCGCGCAGAGACCGCTTGTGGATCGCACGGGCGAAAAGTTCCTTGCCCGTGCCTGTTTCACCGGTAATCAGAACCGTGGAATCCGTTGGAGCGACTTTGGCGACACGCGCCAGGACAGACTGCAAAGCGGGCGACCCGCCCACGATCTCCTCGAACATCAAAGAGTGGTCGATCTCTTCGCGCAAGGCCAGGTTTTCTTTGCGGATCTTCTCTTCGGCTTGTTTGCGATCTTCAATGTCGATTCCAGCCGCATACCAGCGGATCACGTTGTCTTGCTCATCTCGCAGCGCGTTGTAACGGATGAAGAACCAGCGGTATTGCCCGTCCTTCCGGCGGGCTCGTTGTTCATTCTCGAACGGAATTCCGCGCAAAAGCTTTTGCCGGCGCTCCTCACGCAGTCTTTCTACGTCGTCGGGATGAAAGACGCGGTCGCGGAAGCTCTCCGACTTTACGTCTTCGAGGGAAAGGCCCGTATATTCGAGCGTGAACCTGTTTGCATAGAGCGCTCTGCCATCCGGGCTCAGGAAGATCACGAGTTGGGCGATCGTGTCGACGATCTGTCGAAGTTCCCGCTCGTCCTGTCTTATAGTTTCTTCCGCGATTCGCGCTGCCGTCACGTCAATTGCGGTGCCGACGTACCCGATGAGTTCGCCTGAGTTGTTCAAGACAGGATGGCCGATGTTGTGAATATGCTTGATCGATCCGTCTGGGAGGACGATGCGATAGTCCGATTCAAAGTCGGTCTTCCCCAAAATCGCCCGCTCGTAGCTTTGCGCTTCGATCGGCCGATTCTCCGGGTGAATCCGGCCGAAAAAGAAATCGGCTTTTGACGTGTCGTCCTCGGGCTGAATGCCAAAAATGCGGTGCACCTCGGGGGAAATTGTGATGCTCCCGGACGAAAGGTCATGCCTCCAGCTGCCCGTATGGCTTATTCTCTGCGCCTCCAGCAGCTCCGCTTCGCTTCGCCGCAGCTTCTCTTCGGACTGTTTGCGCTCGGTGATGTCTGTTACCGCCCCCACAAACTCAGGGCGGCCCGATTCGCCTCTCCACGGATGGCCTACAACCCGAACGTGTTTGACTGTTCCTTCGGGCATCAGTAAACGATGTTCAATATCGAATGCGATCATTTCGCGTGAAGCGCGATCCATCAACTGCTGTAGAGCTGGCCGGTCGTCTGGATGGGTTCGTTGCAGGACCATTCCCGCGGTACTCTTGCCTCCCGGCTGGTATCCAAGGATTCGGAAGGTTTCTTGGGACCAGTAAATCTCCCCGCTGGAAACATCCCACCCGAAGCTGCCCGTGTGGCTTAGTTTCTGTGCTTCGGCCAGGTACGCTTCACTGCGCCGCAGCGCTTCTTCTGCACGCCTGAGTCCGACTTTCTCGCGCGCTTGCTCCAGTGCCCGTTGCACTGCAGGCACGATCCTCGCCAACCGTGTCTTGAAAACGTAATCCGTCGCTCCTATCTTGAGCGCTTCAATCGCGACCTCTTCACCCAAAGTTCCGGATACAAAGATGAAGGGCACCAGTGGACGTTCTTGCCGGGTGAGTTTCAAAGCCGACAGTCCGTCGAATGCGGGGAGGGTATAATCCGCCAGGATTAAGTCAAAGCCGCCCTGTTTGAGCGCCGCGATAAAATCCGCTTCCGAGTCAACGCGCGCTACCTCGCAGGTGACTCCGTCGCTCGCAAGCGTGTCCTGAACAAGCTCTGAGTCCCGCGGATCGTCTTCGAGGTGGAGGATGCGCAAAGGGGGATTCATTTCCGGCTAGTTCTTTCTCACGCTCCCCGGCGGCGGCTCGTTAATCACCGCCCAGAAAGCACCAAGTTCCTTAATGGCATTTACAAACTCATGGAAATCCACCGGCTTCACGACATAGGCGTTTACGCCCAGCTTGTAACTGGCCACCATGTCCTTTTCTTCGTGGGATGACGTGAGGACAACGACGGGAATCATGCTGTACTTCTCATCCGTCTTGATCTGTTTCAGGACCTCCAGCCCATCGACCTTGGGCAGCTTCAGATCGAGCAGCAGGACAGCGGGATTTTCGCCCGAACGCGTCTGGAAATTGCCCCGGCAGTAGAGATAGTCAAGGGCTTCCTCTCCGTCCCGCGCGACGACGACCTCGTTCGCCAGATTATATTCATCCAACGCCGTCAGCGTAAGCTCCACGTCTTTCGGGTCGTCTTCGACCAATAAGATGCGTCCCAAGGTGCTCATGAATCAGGCTCCTTTCAATTTGGACAGCGAGAAGTAAAATGTCGTGCCCTGATCCACCAGGCTCTCGGCCCAGACTCGCCCGCCGTGCCGATGTACTATACGCTGAACGGTGGCCAAACCAATGCCAGTGCCCTCAAACGCTTCCGGTGGGTGGAGACGTTGAAACACACCGAACAGCTTATTCACATATTTCATGTTGAAGCCGACTCCGTTGTCTCGAACGAAGACCACGACTGAATCCGCTTTTTGTTCCGTGCATCCTATTTCGATTTCGGCTTTCGGCCGCGTCCTTGTGAATTTCGCGGCATTGGAAATCAGGTTGACGAGGGCAAGCCGCAACATCGAACCGTCTCCGTAGAGCGTAGGCAACGCCCCGACCTTCCAGACAATGTCACGACCTTCGGTCTCTTGCTGCACCTCGCTCACTGCTTCCTGCACCAACTGCTCCAGGTTGACCATTTTCTTGTGGGTTTCAGTGCGGCCAATTCTGGAAAATGCCAGCAGGTCGTCGATCAGGTTTCCCATGCGCTTTGCTGAATCCAGAATCATTCCCATGTAGCGCTGGCTCTTCTCATTCAGGACGGAAGCCGCGTTCTTTTGCAGGAGTTCCGCAAACCCTGACATGTGCCGAAGCGGCGCGCGCAGGTCATGCGAGATGGAATACGCGAACGCCTCCAACTCCTTGTTGATCGCTTCCAGATCGGCGCTGCGCTTCCCAAGCTCTTCGTTCAGCGTGCGAATTTCCTCCTCACGCCGCTGTCGTTCGGTGATGTCGTTGTTCGTCTCCAGAATTGCGGCTGGACGTTCGTACTCGTCGCGCCGCAACGACCACCTGCTCGCCACCACGACCTCAGTTCCGTCCGATCTGGTCCTCTTGACCTCGCCGTCCCAGCGGCCGGCGCGCACAAGCTCCGCGCGAATTTCTTCCAGCGGCAACGGAAACACGGTGCGCAGGAGCTGCGGAGATTGCTTGCCGACAGCTTCCTCCGTCGTCCACCCATACAGCTCCTGGGATCCGCGATTCCAGTACGTAATGACGTCGTTCATGTCGCGAACGAAGATGGAGTCGTGAGTGAGGTTGAGCAGGCTGGCCTGCTGAGTTCGTTCCGCAACCTCGCCCTGTAGTTCGTCCTGGGATCGGAGCAGTTCTTGCTCGACGCGGCGCCGAACCGCGGCGAACCAGCTGATGAGCAAAGTGATGGAAGCGAATGCCAGGAAATACGGGATATCGGCACGCGTCATGTTGAACGAGTAGATGGGCGGGACGAAAAAGTAGTCGAAGCTCAAACACGACAGTGTGAATGCAAGGGCGGCCGCTTTGCCCCCTCCGTACCAGGACGTCAAGGCCGCTGCAAACAGGAAAAACGGGATCTCTACCCCCTCGAAGTGGATGCGTTGCATCAGAAGCGCCATTCCGGTCGCTACAGATACGGAAAGAACCGCAAGAACATAGCCTTGGATTGCTGAGAGGGGCTTTGGCAACTTCGATGTCCACTGCACCATGGCCTGCCTCGATTCGGTATTGATTCGCCTTCCTCGAACCCATTTTGGGGAACCCATAATACCGCGTTTTGACTGCTGCGCTCGATGACCCCATTTGGAAGGCACACCCCGAAAGTGGTAGCAAAAGATTCCGAGACTTGGGGATTCGTTAATTTGGCGGCGGGGGTACACTCCCCCGGCAGAAGTAAAGCATTAATACCAGAGCTGGTTGCATTGCCGGACATGGGCCGATGTGCCGACCCGTCTTGAAGAGGCCCGTCTACAACCTCGAGGGCGAACGGCACACGATTTGTTCTTTCGATCAGACGCAAATTGCAAAGGGCTACGTTCTGTACGACCGCCTTTTGGCCGAGGGAGGGCGCTCGTTTCTCAAGTCGGCGCGGCGCTGAATGCGTTTTGGGGCGGATGGACCGTTTCCGGCGTATGGCACCGGAACCCCGATGAGAATTACGGCCAACGTGTACTACCCAGGCATCAATAATGTGTACGCGGACGTCGTTCCGGATTGCAACATCGGCGCAAACTGGAATGGACAGGTGGGCGGAACCTATTTCAATCCAGCGTGCTTCACCAATCCTCCGAACGGAGAGTTCGGAAATGCGCCTGGACACCTCGCCGGGCTTCGCAATCCTGGATTGGCGACGGAGGATCTCGGAGTGAGCAAGTCAATGCGATTTCGTTGCGAAAGTTGTGAACTGCGCGTTTACTTCCGGATGTTCAACGTGTTTAACCGGCACGGCGTCACCGGCCCAAATACACAGATCGGAACGGCGGGCTTCGGTACCGTAATGGCGCAAGACCTGAATGGTCTTCCTGGGCCACGTGTCGGCCAGTTTGGCGCTCGTTTCAATTTTTGATGAGGTCTTGGATCTTGCGATTGAAAAAGAAGAGAAGCGGCATGGCACGGACCCCTGGATTCGTTTCGGATTCGGGTCGTCTCTATGGTGCGTTCTTCGCTTTTCTGATTCTCCTTTCTGTTGTGGTTGGAGGCTGCGCGCGCTCGGATAAAGCATTGGGTCACACCCAGCCCGTCATCAAATTCACGCGCGTTCCCGTGGCGGGTGCCGATGACCCGGGAAAGACGGCAGAAATCAGCGGACAGGTCATTGGCGGCGAGCCCGGTCAGCAGATCGTTCTGTACTCCAAGGCGGTGGCTGCATGGGGGGTGCAGCCTTTCGCCAATCAACCGTTCACACGAATTCGGCCGGATTCGACTTGGGACAGCTGGACACATCCTGGATCAGAGTATGCGGCCCTTCTGGTCGGCCCGGAATTTCAACCTCCGGCGACAACGGTGGACCTCCCGACGGACGGCGTTTTTGCCACGGCGGTTGTGCGGGGCGAGCTTCCATTTTGGCTGAGGTGGTGGTTCCCGCTGGCGTGCGTGGGCGTGGGCTTGATGGCGATACTCGCATTCTATCGCCTGCGGCTTCGCCACACGACCAAGAACATGAAACTACGCTTCGAGGAGCGGCTCGCCGAGCGCATGCGAGTCGCACAGGAGCTTCATGATACGTTGTTGCAAGGCATGATCAGCGCATCGATGCAACTGGACGTGGCGATGGACCATCTGCCGCCGGACGCGCCCGTCCAGCCCGCCCTGCGCCACATCATGCAAATCATGGATCAGGTCATCGAAGAGGGCCGAACCACGTTGCGAGGGCTACGGTCATCCACCGAAGGTGCCCACGACATGGAACTCGCATTTTTGCGCGTGCGAGAGGACCTCGGCGTCGATCACAAGATTGCGTACCGCGTCCTTGTGGAAGGCTCGCCCCTGCCGTTGCAGCCGGCAATTCACGATGAGGTGTACAGTATTGGGCGTGAGGCGCTCGTGAACGCTTTCCGGCATTCGGGCGCGAGCAATATCGAAGTGGAGCTTGAGTATACGCCGAGCCGGATGCGGGTTTTGGTCCGCGATAATGGCCGCGGGATCAAGCCGGATGTGCTCCGGATCGGCCGCGACGGGCATTGGGGGCTATCGGGAATGCGCGAGAGAGCGGAACGAATTGGCGCAAGATTCAAGATCATGAGCGGCCTGTCCGCCGGAACTGAAGTCGAACTCTCCGTTCCCGGCCACATCGTTTTTCAGGTTCCGCCTTCAAACGGCCGCTGGGGATGGTTCTCGTGGTCGAAATCGCGACCGGCGAAAGAGGAGACTCCAAAAGTAGAAAGCGAGATCGTGAAATGAGCGAACGGACACAAATCCGCGTCTTCAGCGTGGACGACCATCCCCTCCTGCGCGAGGGCATTGCTGCAATTATCAACAATCAGCCGGACATGGTGATGGTGGCGCAGGCGGCCAACGCTCAGGACGCTTTGGAGCAATTTCGCAAGCACCAGCCCGACGTTACACTGATGGACCTGAGGCTTCCCGACAGGAACGGCATTGAAACGATGATCGCGATCCGGTCGGAATTTCACGACGCGCGCGTGATCGTGTTAACTACATTCGAGGGCGATGTTGAGATTAAACGCGCCCTGGAGGCCGGGGCCCGCGGGTACGTGCTCAAGAGCATGCCGCCCAAGGAGCTCGTTGAGGTGATCCGCCAGGTTCACGCGGGAAAGAGGCGCATTCCCCCGCAGCTGGCCGCACAGCTCGCCGAACATATGAGCGACGAGGCGCTCACCGTACGCGAGGTACAAGTTCTCGGAGAGATCGCAGGCGGAAACCGGAACCGGGATATCGCCGAGCGGCTTTTCATCACCGAAGAGACCGTGAAAGTCCACATCAAGCACATCATGGAAAAGCTGGGGGCGAGCGACCGCACACAGGCCGTGGCTATCGGCGTACGCCGCGGGATCATTCAACTTTAGGCCAAAATCCTCGCCTGGTACCCATCCCCCAAAAGAGGGATGAAAAGATACCGGGATGTTGTGTTTCCCCTGCGGATGCAAGTACGTAGTATCTCGTCTCGTAGTGCCATCCAGAATTCATCCGGAGAGCGACGCTGCAAAGGCTATTTTCCACGTTTCCAGGCGGCAGGCCGGGGTCTGCGCTGCTATTGATGCGCGTGGTGGTCGGGGCTATGGCCACTGCGCAGGGTTTCATTTGCATTTCCAATGATGGCAGCCGGATGGGCGAGCTTTTTGCCTGCCTCGCGCTGGCTGCGTCGGGCGCATGCCTTCTGATCGGATTTCTCACTCCCCTCGCGAGTATTGTGATAACGATCGCCGTCCTCGCCAATGGGCTTTCCTGGCTTCCTGTAGCGGCGGGACACGTGTTTGGCGGCAACGTAGCGTCTTTTGAGTTGATTGTGATGGCTATTGCGCTGACCTTACTCGGGCCGGGTGGGTTCTCGCTCGACGCGCGTCTGTTTGGCCGGCACGAGATCGTGATACCCCCCGCTTCGCGCGCGCCAAGGTCCTGAGCGTTAGCTGATTTCAAATTCAGTTTCGGGATCGCAGACTGCGCTTGAATTGCGCTGCAATTGAGCGTACCCGAAAGTGGTATTCCCGCTCTGGCCTAGAGTGGTAGCGAAAAACCATTCGATCGCGTGATGTGCCGCCTCATTCGTTTCCTTATGATCCCCCCGCGGATTGCTCCGGGATATTGGCGGTTTGACGGTGGCCCGAGCTGATGCCACGCAAATGATGGCCGGCGACACGAATAAATGACTTTGGAGGTAAAGATGAACATTCGTCGCAGCCACATTGTTACGGTCGGTGGAGTTGTCCTCCTCGTTTTTGCGGGTCTGGTGATCGCGCGATTAACGCGCTCCAAGGACGTGTCTGGGCCCGGGACTGCGCCGCCTCCAGAGGTGATGGTAGCAACGGTCGAGCAGAAGGACGTCGCGTTGTACAGCGAATGGATCGGCACTTTGGACGGCTTCGTGAACGCCGACGTGCGAGCGCAGGTCACCGGCTACCTGCTTCAGCAGGATTATAAAGAGGGCGATTTCGTCAAAGCGGGTGAGCTTCTGTTCGAAATTGATCCGCGGCCGTTCCAGGCTGCGGTCGACCAAGCCGCAGGGCAATTGGCGCAAGCCACCGCGCAACTTGCGAACGCCGAAGCGGTTCAACGCAGAACGCAGCTCGATGTCGACCGGTACACTCCGCTGGCGCGAGAGCAAGCTGCCAGTCAGCAGGATCTCGACAACGCCGTGCAAAATAACCTGGCAGCGAAGGCTACCGTCGAGACGGCCCGGGCTCAGATTCAGAGCGCGCAGGCTGCTGTCGAAACTGCGAAACTGAATCTCGGCTTCACGCGGCTGACCGCCCCCATCAATGGAATTGCCGGACAAGCGCAGCTTCAGGTGGGCGCGCTGGTCACAACGAACAGCACGCCTGTCACGACCATGTCAACGGTCGACCCCATCAAAGTCTACTTCACAGTGAGCGAGAGCGAGTACCTTGCGTTCAATCGAAGATTCCCAACGAACTCCGAGCGCCAAGCTCAGTTCAAGAGAGAGCCGCTCGACCTGATTCTGGCTGACGGCACGACCTACGAGCACCCCGGATACGTTTATTTTGCCGACCGGGAAGTAAATCTAGGCACCGGCTCTATTCGCATCGCGGGGCTGTTTCCCAACCCCGGGAACATTCTGCGCCCGGGTGGATACGGAAAAGTGCGAGCCGCGAACCGGATCGAGAAGGGCGCTCTTCTGGTTCCGCAGCGCGCGGTCGCGGAACTTCAGGGCGGCTACCAGGTCGATCTCCTTGACAGCGAAAATAAGGTGAGCATTCAGTCGGTCGAAGTCGGCGAGCACACCGGCAGCCAGTGGATCATCGAAAAGGGATTGAAGCCGGGCGAACGCGTGATAGCGGACGGCACATTGAAGGTGCGTCCGGGCATGCAGGTGAATCCGAAGCCGTTCGTCCCTGAGTCCGGCGAGGCCAAGGGGAGGTAACCCGCATGTCAAAATTCTTCATCAACCGGCCCATCGTCGCGATCGTGATTTCCATCGTCATGGTGATCGTCGGCACGATCACCATTCTAAGCTTGCCCATCGCGCAGTTCCCGAACATCGTGCCGCCCGAGATTCAGGTGCTCGCCACGTATGTCGGCGCCGACGCGCAAACCCTCGAGCAGTCGGTGGCCGCGCCCATCGAGCAGCAAATGAGCGGCGTGGACAACGCGAATTACATGTATTCGCTGAACGCCACGGCCAACTCCACGACAACGTTGATCGTCGACTTCGACATCAAGACCGACCCGAACAATGATTTGATCCTCACGCAATCCCGTGAGACGCAAGCAGCTTCCCAGCTCCCGACGGACGTCACCAACTATGGAATTACTGTCCGAAAATCGGTGACCGCTCCGCTGGTGTTGCTGGACCTGTATTCGCCGCACGGCACCTACGACGCCAATTTTCTCGCCAATTACGCCTACATCAACCTGAATGATCCTCTGAGCCGCTTGCCGGGCATCGGCAACGTTCAGGTTCTCGGCGCCGGCCAGTATGCGATGCGGCTCTGGGTGAAACCGGACCAACTAGCCAAGTTGGGCATCACCGTTCCTGACATCGTGAGCTCGCTCCAGGCGCAAAACACGGTGAATCCAGCGGGGAAGGTAGGCGGAGAGCCCGCACCCAAAGGCCAGGAATTCACCTATTCCGTTCTCGCGCAAGGCCGCCTGATATCCCCGGAGCAATTTGGAGACATCGTTGTGCGTGAGACGCCGGATACCGGAATCGTGCGCCTGCGCGACGTTGCTCGAATCGAGTTGGGCTCGCAGGATTACAGCGTGATGAGCCGCCTGAATGGCCGGCCCAGCGCCGCCATCGCCACCTACCAGTTGCCCGGTTCGAACGCGGTGGAGGCGGCGAAAGCGGTGCGCGACTTAATGGCCAAAATGAAAGAGCGATTTCCTGACGACATGGATTATGCCGTTGCCGTGGACCAGACGGCGTCTGTAACGGAAGGCATCAAGGAAATTGTGAAGACGCTGGTGATCGCCCTCATTCTGGTCATTCTGGTGGTTTACATTTTCCTGCAAGGCGTGCGTGCGACGTTGATTCCGCTGCTCGCGGTGCCGGTCTCGCTCGTCGGAACGTTTCTGCTCTTCCCCATCTTTGGCTTTTCGATCAACACGCTGTCTCTGTTTGGACTGGTCCTGGCGATTGGGCTCGTGGTTGATGATGCCATCGTTGTAGTGGAAGGCGTGGAACGGCACATCGAAGAGGGTATGACGCCCAAGGCTGCAGCAGAAAAAGCAATGGAAGAGCTTTCCGGCCCCGTGGTTGGCATCGCGCTCGTTCTCTCGGCAGTATTTGTCCCCACCGCGTTCATTCCCGGCATTACCGGCCGGCTGTATCAGCAGTTCGCGGTGACGATTGCGATTTCCGTGCTGCTCTCGGCGTTCAACGCGCTCACGCTCAGCCCCGCGCTGGCCGCTCTGCTGCTTCGCCCCAAGAAACAAAGTGGCGGGTTGCTCAGGAAGTTTTTTGACGGGTTCAACCGCGTGTTTGGACGCGCCACGGAAGGCTACGTGCGCTTGTGCGGAGGTTTGATTCACAAGACCGCCGTAGTGATCGTGCTGCTGGTCGGTTTCTCGCTTGCAGCTGGCTTCTTCGGCGCGCAGGTCCCTTCGAGCTTCCTGCCCGACGAAGACCAGGGCTATTTCTTCGTCAACATGCAGCTGCCCAATGCCGCTTCGCTGCAGCGTACGGACCAGGCGGCGCGAAATGTTGAGAAAATACTGATGAACACGCCCGGTGTCCAGTATTCGACCGCCGTCATCGGGTTCAGTTTGATCAGCTACGTGCGTACCAGCTACAACGCTTTCTTTTGGGTCACGCTGAAGCCGTGGGACGAGCGCACGAGCCGTGCGCAGCAATTCCAGGAAATCAAAGCGCGCTTGAATCGCGAGCTCAGCGGCCTTCCGGAAGGTACGATATTCAGCTTCTCGCCGCCGGCAATTCCGGGTGTCGGCACTTCCGGCGGATTCACGTTCGTTTTGGAGGACCGGGCCGGCAACGACATTGATTTCCTGGCAAAGAATTTAGCCACGTTCATGGCCGCGGCTCGCAAGCGCCCGGAAATTGCCAGCCTGAGCACCACGTTTCTTCCAAACGTGCCGCAGGAGTTCGTCGACGTCGACCGCGACAAAGTCCTGAAGCTGGGTGTTCCCCTCAATGATGTCTATCGGACGATCCAGGCATTCATGGGCGGCTTGTTCGTCAATTACTTCAACCGTTTCGGACGCCAGTGGCAGGTCTACGTTGAGGCGGAAGGCGACTATCGCGCCAACGCGAATAACGTCGGGCGGTTTTACGTTCGCAACAACAAGGGAGACAACGTCCCGCTCTCGGCCCTTACCACGATTCAATCGCGAGTCGGTCCCGAGTTCACCATGCGTTACAACGAATATCGCTCGGCGCAAATCAATGGCAGCGCCGCGCCCGGCTACAGCTCCGGCCAGGCGACCGACGCGCTCGAAGAGGTTTTCAAACAGACCATGCCGGCCGAGATGGGCTTTGACTACATTGGCATCTCGTACCAGGAGCAGAGAGCCCGCGAAGGCGTTCCGGCCTCGGTGATCTTCGGCTTCTCACTGCTGTTTGTGTTTCTGATCCTGGCAGCGCTTTACGAAAGCTGGACGTTGCCGTTCAGCGTGTTGTTGAGCACGCCCGTCGCGGTGTTCGGCGCCTTCCTGGTCCTGTGGCTGCGGCGCACAGTGGCGGGCTGGTTCTTCCCTGCCTACATGGTCCAGATTGAGGGCGACGTCTACTCACAAATTGGTCTGGTGATGCTCATCGGTTTGACGGCCAAGAACGCGATTCTGATCGTCGAGTTTGCCAAAGATGGAGTGGAGAAAGGGAAGCCTCTGGCGGACGCCGCTCTCGAAGGGGCGCGGCTTCGCCTTCGCCCGATTCTCATGACGTCCTTCGCATTCATCCTGGGCTGCGTGCCGTTGTGGGTCGCCACCGGAGCGGGCTCCGTGGCCCGCCAGATCATGGGAACCGCGGTAATCGGCGGCATGCTCGCCGCGAGCCTCATCGGAATTTTTCTGATACCGGCGATCTTCTACCTCGTCGAGAAATGGTCAGGCGAGGGCAAGGAGCCGGCTTCCACCGCGGCGCCGGAAGCGCCGGCACCGGCCCCAGGAGATTGAGATGGCACCACGAATGAAACCGCGAGCAGAAAGAACGGTGGGGCCACTGATAAAGAGACCGCGGACGATGGCCTGCGTGCTTATGGCATCGAGCCTCTTCGCTGGATGTACAGTTGGACCGAACTATCATAAGCCCGATGTTCCCATTCCAAACGCATACCGCGACCTGAAAGACAATCCGCAGGCACAAGCGCAAGCCGCTTCGTTCGCGGACCTGCCGTGGTGGAAGGTCTTCCAGGATCCGCAACTCCAGGAGCTGATTCGCACGGCGCTAAAACAGAATTACGACATGCAACTGGCGACGCAGCGCATCGACGCCGCCCGCGCGCAGCTCGCGATCACCCGTTCGAGCCTTTTTCCCCAAGTGCAAGGTAGCGGGAATTTCGCCGGAGGCAAGGAGCAAGTTTTCCCGGCGAAATCCAATCTATTGCTTCTCACGGGGGACGCCGCCTTTCAGTTGGACCTCTTCGGCGAGTTGCGGCGGTCCACCGAAGCGGCGCGCGCCCGGCTCCTGGCAACCGAGGAAGCGCAGCACACCGTGACGCTCACCCTGGTGAGCGACGTGGCCAGCGACTACTTCGCCCTTCTGCAGCTCGATCTCGAACTTCAGATCACGCGGGACACGGTGACGACACAGGAAGGCTCCGTCAAACTCACTTCGTTCCGGCTGGACAATGGCGTCGCCACAAAGCTGGACGTCTTGCAGGCCCAGCAAGTGTTGGACACCGCAAACGCGCAGATCCCCGATCTCGAGAGGCAGATCGGCCAGGAAGAAGACGCGATTAGCATTCTGATCGGCGACTACCCGCGCGGTGTGCAGCGCGGACATCCTCTCGGCGAGCAGGTGCTTCCTCCAGACGTTCCTCCGGGATTGCCTTCGACGTTGCTCGAACGGCGGCCCGATATTCGAGAAGCGGAGAAATTGCTCGTTGCCGCGAACGCCGAAATCGGTGTCGCCAAGGCTGAATTCTTCCCACAAATTTCGCTGACCGGCTCGGGCGGCGGCGCGTTTGGCCGCAGCGGCCTTTTCTCCAGCCTGATCGGCTCACAAAATGGAATCTGGTCCTACGGCGCTCAAGTAAGCCAACCGATTTTCACGGGCGGCGCGCTTCGTGGAAACCTGCACCTTGCCGAATCGCAGCACGAGCAGGCCTTGACCGCTTACAAGCAGGCCATTCAGCACGCGTTTGGGGATGTTTCCGACGCTCTGATCGGATATCAGAAATACCGCGAGGTACGGGTTCGCCAGGAACAAACCGTAGCAGACCTGGAGGAGTCGGTGCGCCTCTCCAACATGCGCTACCAGGGGGGCACCACCACATATCTCGAGGTGCTCGACGGCCAGCGGTCGCTTTTTGATGAGGAGCTTGTTTTGGCGCAGGATCGAGGCAACGAGTATCAGAGCCTCGTCCAACTCTACAAAGCGCTCGGCGGCGGATGGCAGCAATAACTCGTTAGGATTGCGGGCTGGATATCAACGCAGGCGATCGCAGAGAGTTGTCGACCCGGAACTTCGCGTGCACGGCATTTTGGGTTTACGCGTGGCGGACGCCTCCGTGATGCCACAAATCATTACGGGGCCGGGGACAAACGCGTCGGCCCACATGATTGCGGGCCGCGCCGCCAAGCTGATTCTCGGCTGACAACGCCCGCCCGCATCAAGTGTCCGGGCTGCCCGGCTCGGAAAACGGAAATCTCCGTGGATCCCGAACGGATGTATACTCTGCACTGTCAGTCCTAATAGAAGTTCCGGGCGGATTCACTCGCGAAGGAGCACCCCATGGAATCCAAATCATCCGGACGCAGGAAATTCCTGAAAAATAGCGCCGCGCTCATCGGCGCCGCCGCCGCGGGTATACGTCCGGCGAACGGGCGCGCTCCGGACACTGACATGGGCAACAACATGGACATGCCGGACCTCGAGGCGCTGATCGCCTATGGCCAGCGCTCCCCCTTCGTGAAGTCCAAGCGTATTTCGGTGATGGAGCGAATGTCCCCGGACGAATTTGGGATGACGTTTCACGTATTGTCGCCGATCCAGGATTCGGTCGGAATGATTACGCCCTCATCGCTGCACTATATTTCGACGCACCGCGGCTCCTATGTTCCAAACATCGATCCCCAAGAGCACCGCCTGCTGATTCACGGGATGGTGGACCGGCCGCTGATTTTCTCGGTGGACGAGATCAAGCGCTTTCCGTTCGTGACCCGCCCGCATTTCCTGGAGTGCCTGGGAAATCGCGCAAAAGCCTCCCACAAGACCGCGCAGGAGACGCACGGCCTGACCAGTTGCTCGGAATGGACGGGAGTCCCGCTGTCTCTGTTGCTGAAGGAGGCCGGCGTGCAAAGCGGCGCCGCCTTCATCGTGGCCGAAGGGGCCGAGTCGGTAAAGGGAGCGACGAGCATTCCTATCGGGAAGGCCATGGACGATTGCCTGGTCGCGTACGGCCAAAATGGCGAGGCTTTGCGGCCCCAGCAGGGCTTTCCGATCCGGCTGCTCGTTCCCGGGTTTGAAGGAATGCACAACGTAAAGTATTTGCGGCGAATCAAGGTGGTCGAGAAGGACTACATGACCTACAACGACTACGGCCATATCGTCCCGGATGCCCGCGTCGCCGCTCTCACGCGGATCATCGGTCCGAAATCAGTGATCACCTACCCTTCCGGCGAACAAAAGCTGTCCGGCCCCGGATACTACGAGATTACCGGACTGGCGTGGTCGGGCTCGGGCGCCATTCGCAGCGTGGAAATCACCACCGATGGCGGGCAGACCTGGAAACCTGCGGAGCTTCGCACGCCGTCCTATCCCATGGCGCATACGCGGTTCGCTTTTCCCTGGACCTGGGACGGCAAGGAATGCGTGATCATGTCGCGCTGCACGGACGAACTCGGTACCCGGCAACCCACGCGAGCCGAGTCTGCGAAATTCTTTAACAAGCCCGACGACAAGGATTTCCGCGCGCCTGGAGCCGACAATACAGTGTTTCCGTGGCGAATTGCCGCCGATGGGAGCGTGCACAATGGCATGGCATAAGTTTTTCGTGCTTGTCGCGGTCCTGAGCCTTGCGCAATTGGCGAAGGCGCAGTCTCCCAAGTACGGCGTCGGGCGAACGCCTACCGCGGAAGAGGTTCGCGCGTTGGACATCTCGATTGGCCCCGACGGAAAGGAGCTTCCGCCGGGCCACGGAACCGCTGCGGAGGGCGTCAAGGTTTTCCGTGAGAAAGAGTGCGTCGTATGTCATGGAGGCACGGGCTCAGGAGGCCCGGCTCCTACTTTGATCAAGAGCGACGGCAAGAAGAAGTCTGTGTATCCCTGCCTCAACCCCTGCGTGGACGATGCCAATGTGATGGCGCTGCACGCGCAGTACGCCACGACCATGTGGGATTACATCAACCGCGCCATGCCGCTCAACAAGCAGGGGACTCTAAAACCCGACGAGGTCTACTCGCTGGTGGCGTTCCTGCTCTTCAAGAACGGCATTATCGCGGAAGACCAGGTGATGGACGCACAGACGCTGCCAAAGGTAAAAATGCCAAACCGCGATCACGTCGCCCCGGCGCCCGAATGGAAGCACGCGGAGCCCCGGCTCGCCGGCTACCCCTGATTCCGAGTAGCCCGCCGCCCTCATGTATTTGAATACTGCCGTAAGGGCAATCAGGTTTCGATACGGATAGGCTCCTGCAGTGTCAGAAACTCCTCGTCGCCCCTCGTCCCGTCGTCCCACCGCAGCATGAGAAAAGCCCCGCTGTCGAGCGCGCGGAATCCGTGGTGCCAGGTGTTGGCGTTGTAATTGATCGCCTGGTTGCCATCGGCGACGAAGGCGTGGCCTGCATCGAGTATTGGCTGTCCCGCCGCATCCGAGGGAAAAACGATCACCAGAGAACGGCCGCCGGTGATCGGCGCGAACATTTGCGACGAATGCCGGTGGCGCTCGATGATCGTCACGATGTGCGGGAGCGGCGTCGGCTCGTTCCACTGAACTCTCAGATTCGGCCGGGCCTGCGGGCGGTCGCTGTACAGGTTGGCGGCGAAGTTGTGCCGCGTGGGATAATCGCCCTCAGCCGCCAGCAGCTGTCCGAAGGGCTTGAACGACTCATGTTCCAAGGGCCGCACTTTTAGGATGAGCATAGCTTCTCTTCCCGGCTTCTGTCGTTGCCCGGCTGGATTGTGACCGTCTCGGACTGCTGACTGTTTACCTCGGCCCTCGTTCTCTGCCAATCGATTCGCCACAGCCCGCGCGGCATGCGCACCCAGACCAGGCGCTTCCGCGGTGTTCCGCGCGCGTGGTGGTACAGGATCGCGGTGCGCTCGTAGAAACCCCTTGTATGCGGTGTGCGATGAAACCCGAACCGATCGCAATCGAGATGGTGGCAGAACTCGTGGCAGAGTGTGCTCAAGAATGTCCCGAAGGAAGTGACTTGCTTGCGCACCGCGGTGCGCGTCCAGACGCGAATCACCACCGTATCGGGCGTATAGTCTCCGAATAATTCCGTCGTCGAGCTTTCGCGCACGCGCAGCGGGCGCGCGGCGAGGGCGCGGACCTCAGGCCTGCGAACCTTGTAAAAATCGGCAGCGGCCGCAAGAAATTCCGCCGAGGCGATTCGGATCCCCGCCGAAGAACCAGCGCCCATGGCCGATTCGATTCTGTGCGCCAGCTCCAAAAAGCGGCCGTCGGGCGGAAGCGCAAGGACGGCGAGCCGGTCGCTTTCCTGAAATTCTTTCAGGGTGGAGGATTTCCGCGGTGGGCGGTCGGTCAGCACACACAAATCTTCAACCGAGCGGACCCCGCTTGCAAGCGTTAACGTTTCAAAGGCCACTCCGCGAAGCGCCGTATCCAAATTTGTTTTGCATGCGGGCTCATTCGCTCGCGAAGAGACTGGCGAGGATTCCATGCTGGTGGGTCGCAGACAAACCCAATATGCTAGACTCTCGCTCGTGAAGAGATCACTCATTTTGTCCTTTTGCGCCGCGGTGTTTGCGTTGTGCGTGGCGGCGCCCGTTGTTTCCGCGCATGAGCACGACGTGTATCGGATCGGAAGCTCCTACTTTGTCGTAACCGTCGGGTCGCTCAACGAGCCGTTTGTCGTGGACGACCTGTCCGGTGTGGATCTGCGCGTGGAGCAGCTCCCGGGACCGCCTGCAGCGGGAGCGAAGGGCCTGCCGAAGGGTACGCCGGTCAGCAAGCTTGAGCAAACTCTGAAGGTCGAGTTGTCGGCGGGGGACAAGAAGGAGACGCTCGCGCTGGAGCCTGCCGACGGCGCTCCAGGCTCTTATACCGCGAAGTTCATTCCCACAGTCCAAACCACATACAGTTATCGCCTGTTCGGGACGATCGCGGGGAACCCGGTGGACCTGCTATTTTCGTGCGCGCCCGGAGAAGTTTCGGAAGACGCGCAGGACAATTCCACCGTCAAAGTTTCCGACACCGTGACGCGGATCGCAAAGATCGGCGGGTATGGCTGCCCGGAGGCAAGAGGGCCTTCCGGTTTTCCCGAGCCGGCGCACTCGTCCTACGAGCTGAATCAGGAGACGCAGAGCGTTGCCGCCGCCTTGCAACGATCGCGGGAAGAGACCACGCGGGCGGAAGCGTTCGGCATGGCCGGGCTGGGTGTCGGAATTGCCGGGCTCATCGCGGCGATCCTGGCGTTGAGGCGGCGATAAGCCATGCCGCTGAAGTGGACGCTCGGAGCGCTGGTAATTTTAGCCATCGCGGGCGCCGCCTTGGCGAACGGGCTTCCCGGGCAGCGGCTGGAGCAGGTGGTCGGAAACATGATCGTCGATGTCGGCACGGATCAAACCACGCCGCCGGTTGCCGGCTCAACAGTGGAATTCGATTTCAACCTGCTGGACAGCAGTTCACGCGATCCGTTGCCCACTACGAACGTGGGGATCAACATCGCGCACAATGGAAGCATGATGGTGAACTGCGATTTGACCGTCGATCCGCAGATGACGTTTATTTATTACACGTTTCCCGAACCCGGCACGTACACGCTCAAGGTGCAGTTTTTCGACTCCCGGCGCGGGCCGATGCAACAAAAGCTGGCTTCGGCGTCGTTTCCGATTCAGATTGGCTCGCACGGGGTGACGCGTTTTGCCTACATCGCGGGATTTGTGGGCACGTTTGTTGCGGGGCTCGCCGCGGGGTACTGGGGAAAGCGCGCCCGGGCGCGCGCGTAAGCAGATTCCTTCGGTTTCTTCGATCTTGCTGTCTGCCATGAGCCCGGGCAAACGCCATGAGACTATGCCGGCCAGATTTCTCCTGATCATCCGATCGGTCTGTATTCTTGTTGCAGTAGCGGTGTTGCCCGAGGCCGCCTCCGCCCACGCCACGCCGATCCAGTCCGTTCCCGCCGCGTCGTCGGTGCTCGCGAACGCGCCCGCGGAAGTGCAAATTCGCTTCAGCGAACGCATCGAGCCGCGCACATCAACCATCATCGTGCTCGCGCAGGATGGCTCGCGCGTCGATCTGGCAAATGTTTCGGTCGACCCCGCAGATCCACGCGTGCTGCGCGTGGGGCTAAAGAGCAGCACCAGCGGAGCCGCGCCTGGCGGAAGCGGGACCTATGCAGTCTCCTGGCAAGTCACCTCCTCCGACGACGGGCACTTTACCAAGGGCGCGTACGTTTTTTCTGTTGGTACGGGACAACCCGCAGCAGCCGCGGAGCAGGGCGGAATTCAGATCGTCCATAGCTCCAGCATTCCCGAAGCGTTGACCCTGGCGTTGGAAGTCCTCGGCGACGCCCTCGCTTTGGGCGCGCTTCTCGTGCTGGTGTTTATCTGGCGTCCGGCGCGCAAGCATTTCCCGGAGCTGAGCGCGGACGAAGGCCGCGCCGCCCGTCGCTTGCGCGTGCTGGTTTTGGCCGGTTGCACTTTGGCGTTCATTGGCGGCGCCGCCTACCTTCTGTACAAGTCAGATGAGCTGGCGGGACTGCAGGGGGCGAGTTTCGGGGCGGCGTGGACTTCCTTTCTCGCCACCACCTCGGCGCGCTTTACCCTGTACAGGATGATCGGAACGGGGCTGGTCCTGCTCGGATGGCTCGCCAGACAGCGGGCCCTGCTCGCAGCGCAACGAATCACCGCGACCGACGGCGCTCTATTCGTCGTGCTGGCGCTGATCGACTTCGATCGAGCGCGCATCAGCCACGCCGCCGCTTCCAGTTTTGCCCCGGCCTTCGGCGTGTTCATGAACTTCGTTCATCTCCTGTTCAAGGAGGCGTGGATCGGCGGCATCATCGCGCTGGTGGCCCTCGTTTCGCCCTTGATCGGTCACTGGCGCGACGCGCGAATCGCGGCCTTTGCCTTCACCACGTTCGGGAAGGTCGCAAGCGTGTCCCTGGGCGTGGCCGGCGTTACCGGCGCCTACATTGTATGGCTGCACTTGAAAAGTGTTTCTTACGTGCTGACAACGGACTGGGGCAAGCGCTTCGTGGTGTTGTCCGTGTTCGCGGCGTTTCTCCTCGCGCTGCGGATGTTTCACCAGCTCTACTGCGATCCGGCCCTTGTCGCCTCGATTCGCACCCGGGATGACCGGCAGCGATCGCGTGTGTTCTCCTGGCTGGGCTTCACCATGCCCGCGGAGGTAGCGATTGGCCTGGTCATTCTCGCGGTGACTTCGCTGCTGATCATTACGACCCCGCCGCTGGTACCGCACTACAGCTTCCTCCGTTCCTCCGAAAGTCAGGGAATGACCATCTCGCTCGAACAGCACCCCTACGAGCGGGGCAAGCTTCTTGTTGTGGCCGAAGGGGCGAAAGACAATTCGGCGGATGTAGCCAAAATGGTCGTCACGCTCACCAATCGCGCAGCGGGCATTGGTCCGATCGCTGCGCCCCTGGACGAGAGGTTCGCCGGGGGCTACGTTTTCGACCAAAAGCTTCTCGCGCCGGCGGGAACCTGGACGATTGACGTCACCGCGCAAAGGGCAGGCGCCTACGACGCTTCGGCGTCTTTCAATGTGAATTATCCCGGCGACATCGCCGAGAGCGACGCGCATACGCAGGACAGGTCCTTTGGGTGGTTTGGAGCGGCGATTGCCGGCATTGCGCTGCTGGCATTCGCCGCGTCGCTTGTTCTCTATTGGCGGAGTTCGGCGCTGAACCGCACCGTGCTCTCCTCACCCGAGGCGGCACTCGCCAACCCTCCTGCAACTCTCGTCGAACCCAGCGCGTGGATTCCCGCCGCGGCGGTAATTGGCGCGGTCTTCTACCTGGCGGGCGGCATCCCCATTCTCTCGGCGGGAGTCCTGGAAAGCCCGTTTGAGCGCGCCTGCGAAGACGCCAACGTTCTGAACATGTGGCACGAAGATGTGCCGGAACGCAACGGGAACGCCACCGCAGACTATGCGGTGCCCGGTTGCACCATTGGCATGGGGCTCGGCCAGTATCATTTCGCAGACCCCCGCGAATTTGCCTACTTCGAAAGGCCGGCGCGCGCTCGGGCTCAGCTTACAGCCAGCCCTGAGCCGATCGTGCCCGGTGCTCCCACGACGCTGACCTTCACCTTACGCGATTATCAAGGGCGGCCGATCGCGGATCTGGTTCTGGACCACAACCGGATCATGCACGTGGTGATCGCGAGCAAGGATTTCTCCGTGTTCGCGCACATCCACGCGGAAGATTTGGGCCCGATTACTCCCGAAATGCGCGCAGCATCCACGTTCGCGGTGCGCTACACGTTTCCCCGCGATGGCCGCTATCTGGTCTCCGTGGACTATACCGAGAGGGCTTACCTCTTTTCCGACCAGTTCTACCTGGATGTGGGTCCTTCGAGCGCCATGGGCGATCCGCCAAGCGAGAACTTCTCGCGTACCGAGAAAATCGACGGATACGACGTGACGCTGAGAACTTCTCCCGGCACGCTAAAGGCCGGCGCGCCCGCCACGCTCGATTACCACATCGAACGGGACGGCCGGCCCGTCACGGACCTGACCCCGTATCTCGCCGTTCCCATGCACATCAGCATCATCCGCAGCGACCTGATGGGATTTCTCCACGTACACGGGCTACTCCCGGTCTCGGCAGTGGCCGAAATGTTAGGCGAGAGCGCCCACGCCTCGCACCTCTTCCTCCCGGACCGGTTCGGCCCCGATATCGAAGCCACGAACTTCGCCTTCCCATCACCCGGCACCTACCACCTCTTCGGCGAATTCAGCGCCGCCGGCAAAGTGGTGGTCACGCATTTCCTCGTTCACGTAGAGTGAAATCCTGTTCGAACGGTGTGGGTGCCCCATCCTTCCTCCCGTAGAACGTCTTGACACGATGAGTGCATTCTAGTATCACCCACTCTCACCGAGTGGCCCATCCCCGCCACCCAAAGAAAAAATCAGGGACTAAGATTCCCATGAGTACCATTCCCTGGCGCTTCATCGTCGTCAGTCTTTGTCTCACCGGTTGCATGATCTTCCTGGCTTCCGCCGGGGCGCAGACACCCGTGTCCCGGCCCATCGTTTCGAACGTGGAGCTGGTTCAAATCCCCCTCATCGTCTTCAATGAAAAGGGCGGAATCGCGGCCGATCTCCAGAAGAACGACTTCCGGCTGACCGAGGACGGGGTCGTCCAGCAGATCCTCTATCTGGATCGCGTGCGCATTCCAGTTTCCTTCGTCATTCTGGCCGATCTGAGCTCCAGCATGATGAACAAAATCCCCTTCGTGCAAAACGCGGCGATCTCGCTGCTCGATCCCCCGAGCAAGCCGGATTTTATTCGCGACGAATACTCGGTGTTGGGAGTCGGCTCGCGGGTCCATCAACTGGTGGCATTCACCCACGACCAGCAGGACCTGGCCCAGCGGCTGCCCCTGCTCCTGACGGACATGTACGAGCGCACCGCTCTCTTTGACGGAATTTATCTCGGGGCGACGATCGCCGACCAGCAGGCGTCCAACCGCCGCCGCGCCATGATCATTATTTCCGACGGGGGAGACAACCACAGCCGCTATAACATTCACGAAACCAGCCGCCTTCTCGAGGAGGCTGACGTCCCGGTGTTCGCCATCATGGCCGGCCCGGAATACGAATTTCCCCCGATTTTTCCGCCATCGCGGAAAAAACGCGCCCAGGGGGGACCGCTGGGCAATTTCCCTCCTTTTGGCACCGGCGACTCGGACGCCGATTACATCGGTCCCGCCGAACGGGCCGGGCCGCACAACCTGAGCGTTTTGACGGAAGCGACGGGGGGCGGCGTCTTCACCGCCAAGAAAGACGAGGATATTGCGCGGATTGCCCGCACCATCGGGCAAGCCGTGCGCTATCAATATGTTCTATCGTTCAAGCCGCTCCGCGATCTAGGCCCCGAGGCGAAGGGCTTCAAGGGTTCGGACAAAGCCCTCAGCCACAAGATTCACGTCGAGCTGTTTCCCAAGGAAAAGTTCAAAGGCTATAGCGTCCCCTACTACAAGCACCTCTACGACGCCCCCGAATGAGCCGAAAATAGCGTCGAAAACGGCCCTCCCACCCCCGGCGGTTCGCCCGCGCTCTATAGCGCCGCCCTCCGCCGCCGAACCGCCCGGAGGGGTAACGCTTATAGCATCGAGCCCCGACAAAGTCGCAGATTGCCTCCTGCTCCCCAATTATATTGGCTGTGGCTAACTGGCTTGGCCAGTTAGGGGTGCGAGCGGCCAGTGACCCTTGCGGGCGAGGGGCGCGCGGTCCTGCACCGGGGAGGGACAGTTGAGTTACGACAACACTGCGAAGGAAAAATCATCCGAGCAGGCAGGGGCGAAGAAGCCGTACAAGACGCCGACGGTGAGGTTCGAATCGGTGTTCGAAGTTTCGGCTCTCTCCTGCGGCAAGATCACCAGCACCCAGAGCTCCTGCAAAGTCAGCATGAAAGCTTCCTGACCGGCCGCTCGATATGCGCGCGGACGATCAGGGGAACGCTTCGATGGAACTCGCGTGCGGACTGGCTGAAGAAGTGGTCCGCGAATTCGGAGAAGTTCGCCTGCGCGTCTTCGGCACGAGCATGGCACCTGCCATTCTTCCCGGCGATTTGGTTGTGATCCAGCGCGCCGCACTCGATGAGATTTCCGCCGGCGAAGTCGTGCTGTTCCTGCAAAAAGGACGCTTGTTCGTCCACCGCGTGGTGGAGCGCAAAATTGCGCCCGCTGCCAACGGCGCCGAAGGATCTTGCCTGATTACGCGCGGCGACCGCTTGCGCCACAGCGATCCTCCTGTTTCTTCGCGCGAGCTGCTTGGGCGCGTCGTCTCCATCGAGCGCGACCAGCAAAAAGTCGAGCTCCCCGCACCGGGCGCGAACCGCCTGATCGCCCGCCTGCTGCGATCTTCCGACGGCGCGACTTATCTCTACCTGCGGCTAGCCGGCGCCTGGCGCGCGCTGTTTCTGCGGAGGGCCAAGTGCCAGGCGTGACCGCCGTGACGCGCAGCTCGAGCGTAGTGGTCGAAATCGGCGGGCTCCCCATTCGCTTGCATTGTGACAGCCCTGCGTTCCTCCGCCAGATCGAAGAGCGCTACACCGGCTACGTGGACTCGTCCGATGCCGCCGGCTTCGATTTTGAAATCGAGCTGGCCCCGCCGGACGCCGTCTCCGCCGACGAAGACGTGCGCGTGAGCTGCGATGCCGGGCGCTGGGTGATGGAACGGGGCGATTTTCGCGCCGAGTGGAATCCCGCCACGGCCCGCGGGCATATTCGCCAGACACGCAATCCCTACTCGCTCGATTCTGTGCTGCGCATTGTGCACACCCT
>Ga0210398_10001192_pt1 | contig 27615 bp, 23 predicted proteins | sample IncBWC4OmetaG_FD_161047 | JGI IMG/M metagenome (GOLD analysis project Ga0210398, IMG submission 161047) | Forest soil microbial communities from Barre Woods Harvard Forest LTER site, Petersham, Massachusetts, United States - Inc-BW-C-4-O | ecosystem: Environmental > Terrestrial > Soil >... | reverse complement strand
CCGGGTAGCTCAAAACCGCGTCGAACTGGCGATCCCCGACGCGCGACAACTGCAGTTCACCGGCGGGTTGCTCGTAGCTCAAGCGTTGGTAGCTGCGCAGATTGGTGCCGATGAGCACGGCGCAGACTGCTGCCAATAAGAATATGAGCGCAGCCGCCCCATGCGCCATACCGCCCATGACTCGTCGCCGTCGCAAGCGCCGGACTGCGGCAATGAAGAACAGCAGACCAAGGAGCGCGCAGACAACGATTAGTGCAGTGAAGGTCATGGCGGTGGATCTTAACGGGAACCGGAACCGAACCTCATGGGACTAACAAAACACTTAGCCCGGTCCCGGTGTCTCGTTGCAGACGGGTGTAGTTTGCTTTGTTTCCAATGATTTGCAAGTGGTGTCGCTCATTGGGACGCTGACTCGTGTTGATTTCGAGATCGGTATCGGCAACTATGTTGAAAAGGGGTCATTCAGTTAATGTGGATCGTTCAAGTTGCGCTGCGGCGCCCATACACGTTTTTGGTGATGGCGCTGCTGATTCTCCTCGCAACACCGCTCGTGCTGCTCAAGATGTCGACGGACATCTTTCCGGAAATAGACATCCCCGTCGTCAGTATCGTGTGGACCTATTCCGGCCTATCGGCGCAGGAAATGGGCCAGCGCATCACCGCAGTGACCGAGCGCACGCTGACCACCACGGTCACGGATATCGAACACGTCGAGTCCCAGTCCTTTTACGGTTTGTCGGTCACCAAGGTCTTCTTTCAGCCCAATGCGAATATCCCGACCGCCATGGCCCAAATCGTGGCCACGGAGCAGCAGCAACTGAAGCAGCTTCCGCCTGGAGCCTTGCCGCCGCTGATCATTAAATACTCCGCCTCCGCGATTCCGGTCATACAGCTCGGGATCTCCAGCCCGACGATGACCGAACCGGCGTTGTTCGACGCTGCTTTCAATTTCCTGCGTCCGCGCCTGGTGACCATCCCCGGCGTCGCCGTGCCGTACCCATACGGCGGCAAATCGCGGCTGATCTCGGTGGATCTCGACACCTCAGCGCTGCTCGCCAAAGGCCTGACGCCGAATGACATCGTGAACGCGGTCAACGCGCAAAATCTGATCCTGCCCTCGGGTACCGCCAAAATCGGCTCGACTGAATTTGCCATCGCGCTGAACGGGTCGCCCGACACGATTGCGGGGCTCAACCGCATCCCGGTGGTGACCAAGAACGGTGCCACCACTTATTTGTCGGAAGTCGCGCACGTAAGGGACGGATTTTCGCCGCAGACGAATATCGTGCGTCAGAACGGGGAGCGGGGCGTGCTGATGCCCGTCATCAAGAATGGCGGTTCCTCGACCCTGGACATCATCAGTAATCTGCGCGCGGTACTGCCGGTTGCCGCTCAGATACTGCCGAAGGACATCGTAATTACGCCGCTCTTTGATCAATCCGGCTTCGTCAAGGCGGCGATCAGCGGCGTGGTGCGCGAGGCGGTGATTGCGGCTTGCCTGACCGCGATGCTGATTCTGGTGTTTCTGGGCAATTGGCGCAGTACCTGCATCATCGCGGTTTCCATACCGCTGTCCATTCTGTGCTCGATCATCACCCTGTACATCGTCGGGCAGACTTTGAACATCATGACCCTGGGCGGCCTTGCCCTGGCAGTCGGCATCTTGGTCGACGATGCGACGGTCACGATCGAAAATATCGAGCGGCACATTCATTTGGGGTCGGATCTGCACAAGGCCATTTTGGATGGCGCCGGCGAAATCGCTCTCCCCGCACTGGTATCCACGCTGTGCATTTGCATCGTGTTCGTGCCGATGTTTTTCTTGACGGGCGTTGCACGGTATTTGTTCGCGCCCCTGGCGGAGGCAGTGGTTTTCGCCATGCTCGCCTCTTATGTGCTGTCGCGCACGCTGGTGCCGACCCTCGTCATGCTGTTGATGGATCACACTCCGCCGCACGCCGATGCCCCGGTGAGCTTGCTGAAGCAGGTATACCGGGCATTTGACGCGCGCTTTGAAAGTCTTCGCAGCGGATACAACGGCATCCTCGCAGCGGTGCTGGAGCGGCGGCGCGCCTTGCCGGCGGCTTCCTGGCGTTTTGCGTCCTCTCCTGTGGGTTGGTGTTTCTGCTGGGGCGGGACTTTTTTCCGAGCGTGGATGCGGGGCAGATTCGCCTTCACATGCGCATGCCCTCCGGCACCCGCATCGAGGAGACGGCCCGGGTGGCCGACCAGATCGAGGGCGTCATCCGGACGCTGATACCTGCGAGCCAACTCGGGACGGTGCTCGACAATCTGGGCGTGCCTGTCAGCAGCATCAACAATACCTACAGCAACGCCGGTGCCTTCGGCACCTTGGACGGCGAGATTCAGATATCGCTGAATGAAGGCCATGCGCCGAGCCAGCGTTATGTCGAAGAGATGCGACGGCAGCTGCCCGAGCGCTTTCCGGGCGTCGAGTTCTTTTTCCAACCCGCTGATATGGTGACGCAAATTTTGAATTTCGGACTTCCTGCCGCCATCGACGTGTTGTTTACCGGCGCTGACGTGCGGACCAATTACACATTCGCAGCGAAAATCATGAAGCAGATCCGGCAAATCCCGGGGGCCGTGGACACCCACATCCACCAGAGACTGGATTTGCCGACCTTGGCGTTGCAAATGGACCGTACGCAGCTGCAAACGTTTGGATTGTCGGCCAACGATGTGGCGCAAAATCTGCTCGCGACGACCGCCGGTACGACTCAGACATCGCCCGGCTTCTGGTTGGATCCCTCCAATGGGGTCGTCTACAATCTGGCGGCGCAGTCGCCGCAGTACCAAATCGACAGCGTGGATGCGCTGTTGCGTACCCCGGTGCGAACGGCGGCAGGTGGTGCCTCGCAATTGCTGAGCAATCTGGTCAGCGTCGCGCCCGCCGCCCAGCTCGCTGTCGTATCGAGGTATAACCTGACCCCCGCCGTCGACGTTTACGTGAGCGTTCAGAGCAAGGATTTGGGCAGCGTCGCGGCCAAGATCAACGCGCTGGTCGATGATATGCGATTGCAATTGCCGCGAGGGTCGGCGGTAGCCGTAAGAGGGCAGGCGCAGACCATGCGCTCCTCGTTTATTGAGCTGGGCGTGGGTCTCGTGATGGCGGTCGTCATGGTGTATTTATTGATCGTGGTGAATTTTCAGTCCTGGATCGACGCCTTCATCATCATCACCGCCCTGCCGGCGGCGCTGGCGGGGATCTGCTGGATGCTGTTCCTGACCGCGACCACCTTGAGTGTGCCGGCGTTCACCGGCGCCATCATGACCATGGGCGTGGCCACCGCCAACAGTATTTTGATCGTATCGTTTGCGCGGCAACGGATGAACGAAGGCTTGGATCCCGTCAGCGCCGCCCGCGATGCGGGTGCGACCCGCATCAGACCGGTATTGATGACCGCACTGGCCATGATCATCGGCATGATTCCCATGGCCTTGGGGTGGGGCGAGGGCGCCGAGCAAAATGCCCCCTTGGGCCGCGCGGTCATTGGGGGCCTGTTGTTTGCCACGGTCTCGACATTATTTTTCGTGCCGGTCATTTACGCCGGTTTGCATCGGCGTCTCGAACAGCGCAAGCGTGCGCGTGGGATAACTTAGTATGTCAATGCCACCGCCGGTACCGGCCGTGAAGCGCGCAAAGTTCGCCGTAGCCGCCATCGCGGGTGCCTTGGTGGTGGGAGGCATCATCATTTTTGTGGTGCGAGGCTTCCAGGCATCTGCGCTCGCGGCATCTACGGAACTTCACGCAAAGCAGTACGTCACCACGGTCAACCCCAAGCCGGGCGGCGAGGGGTTGCCCTTGACGCTGCCGGGCACCCTGCAGGGAATCTACGAAGCCACGGTATATGCGCGCAGCAACGGCTACATCGTGCGCTGGATCAAGGACATCGGCAGTTCGGTCAGGAAGGGCGAGCTGATGGCGGAAATTGCCGCACCGGAAATCGATCAAGAACTGTCGCAGGCCGTGGCCTCGCAGCAGCAGGCCGCTTCCAGCGAGAGCCTGGCGAGAAGTACGGCGCTGCGCTGGCAGAGCCTTCGCGAAAAGGACGCGGTGACCCAGCAGGACCTCGATGAGCGGCAAAGCACCTATCTGCAGGCGCAGGCCAATCTCGCCTCCGCTCAAGCCAACACATCCCGGCTGCGCAATTTGCAGGGCTTCAACCGGGTCGTGGCGCCGTTTGATGGCGTCGTGACGAGCCGCAATATCGATGTGGGGGACTTGGTCGATGCGGGAAATGGCGGCGTAGGCAAGGCGTTGTTCACGATCGCGCAGATCGATCCGCTGCGTCTGTATGTGTACGTCCCGCAGATGTACGCGCAGCAAGTCAAGGTTGGCGACACGGTGACCGTTACCTTGCCGGAGCACGAGGGGCAGGAATATCGGGGCAGCATCGCCCGCACCGCCCGGGCAATCGACACCGGCACCCGGACCATGCAAGTCGAGATCCGGGTGCCCAATCCCAAAGACGCCCTGATTGCGGGCGCGTACGTGCAGGTGAATCTGCCGATCAAGCAGGATGGGGAAGCGTTGCTCGTTCCCACCAATGTGCTCTTGTTTCGGCCCGATGGGCCGCGAGTCGCGACGGTGGATGCGGCCGGGCGGGTGCGCTTGAGTGCCGTGAAGCTCGGCACTGATTTTGGCAACACCGTTGCGATCCTGAGCGGTCTCAAGTCCGATGATCGCGTCGTTCTGAACCCGGCCGACTCGCTCGCCGACGGCGACGTCGTGACCTTGCGATAGCGATGCCTGCTCGACCCATCTTCGGGGCAATGGGCGTGACGATGCTGCTCGCCGGCTGCGCAGTGGGACCCGACTACCACCGGCCGTCCGCCGATCTAGCGCCGGCGTGGCAGCCGGCGGAGCCGTGGCACGAAGCGGCGCCGGGCGATACGGCGCTCAAGGGCCGCTGGTGGGAATTGTTTGAAGATCCAGCCTTAAATCCGCTGGTGGAGCAGGCTCTTGCGGGCAATCAGAATCTGCGCGTGGCGGCCGCGCGCCTTGCGCAGGCGCGCGATCAGCTGACCATCGCCCGATCGGCCCTATTCCCCGCCATCGATCTGTCCGCCTCGGCGGTGCGTAGCAAAGTCTCCGCGAATCGCCCGCTGGCCGCCTATTCAACGCCCAATCAATCCACGGTGCAGAACGACTTTGCATTCGGACCTTCCGTGGGCTACGAACTCGACCTGTTTGGGCGAGTGCGGCGGGAGGTCGAGGGCGCCAGGGCCAGCGCGCAGCAGGCGGAAGCGGATTTTCAAAACACGCGCCTCATATTGATGGCTGCATTGGTGACCAATTATTTTTCGCTGCGCGAGAACGATGCCGAGATCGATGTCGTGCGTCGAAGCCTGGATCTGCAGCGTGACGCACTGACCTTTGTTTCGTCGAGGCATGATTTGGGATTTGCGACGGGATTGGATCTTGCGCAGCAGCAGGCGCTGCTCGATGCCAGCGCGACCCAGTTGGAGCTGCTTCAGAATCAGCGTGCGCAGTTCGAGCATGCCATCGCAACCTTGATCGGGACGCCTGCACCGACCTTCTCGCTGGCGCCGTCCGCGGACGTGCCGCCGTTGCCCGCGTTGCCCTTGGGGCTACCCTCGGACCTGCTGCAGCGGCGGCCTGATGTGGCCTCCGCCGAGCGCGCCATGGCGGCGGCGAACTCCCGCATCGGGGTGGCCCGGGCCGGGTACTTTCCCAGCATCAACCTGGCGCCGGGTTTGGGCGTGCCGGGCGTCGGATGGGAGAGCAACGCGGTGGCGAGCTTGTTCACAGCCCCCAGCCAGCTCTGGTCCATCGGCCTTTCCGCAACGCAGACGCTGTTCGATGCGGGGAAGACGCGCGCGAATGTGCACTTTGCCGACGAGGACTATACGGCCGCCGTGGCGGAGTACCGTCAGACCGTGCTGACGGCGATGGAGGAGGTTGAAAATGGCATCACCGGTTTGGCATCGCTCGAGCGCGCGGAAATCCAGGCGAACGCCAGTGTGCGCAGCGCCCAACAGGCGTTTGATATTGCCACTGACCGGTACAAGGGGGGCGTCGATACGTACCTGGATGTCATCACCGCCCAGCAGACGCTCCTGACCAATCAGCGTCAGGCGGTGCAGATCCAGGGTCAGCAGTTTTCCACCGCGGTGTTCTTGGTCAAGGCGTTGGGCGGCGGCTGGAACTCATCGGCGCCGTAGGATTCTCCGGGCCTCGAGGATACTAGGCCTTGTGGCCGGCCGGCTTGTTCAGGGTGTCGATGGCGGCCGGCGGCGACATGGCGTTCGATTGGACGAAGTCCACGCCGAGGGCGGTCAACCATTCCTGCTCGGCTGCCGTGTCGGTGTGTTTGGCCACGGTGTGCATGCCGAGGACACGCGCCATCTGCACCACCCCGGTGATCGCCGCCTGCGATACTTTGTCGGTGCGCATTCTCGATGTGATCTCGGGAGCCAGCTTTACGTAGCGGACGCCCGGCAGCCGCAGCAGCTCGAAGCACTCGGTGCGCAAAGCAAAATCATCCAGCACCAACGGGCAACCCAGGCGATGCAGCGCGGCGGCCACTTCCCTGATCTTGTCGGCCAGCGTGAGCGCGGTCGGCGCATCCACTTCAAATGCTATCGTTCCTTTGGGCAGGGAAGACTTGGTCAAACAGAGTTCGACGAACTTGATGAAATGCTCATCATGCAGCGCCGTGGTCGTGAGATTCACCGAGAACATGGCGGGGTTGGTCTGCCACGTATCGGGATGACGGACCAGCCAGCCGATCAGTTCTGTGATCACGCGGCGGTCAATCATGGAGCCTAAGCCGTTCTCGACGGCGGCCTTGAGCATCGCATGCGGCGCGGAATTCAGCGTGTCATCCGCTCCGGATCGCAGCAGCACTTCGTAGCGCTTCATCTGGCTGCCTTTGCTCAACGGCACCAAGCGTTGCACATGCAGCGCGATCGGGCTCTTTCGCATCGCGGCGTTCAGCCGATCGATTTCCGGCGGGATACCCCTTGGTGGCTGAGGTTTTTCCGCGGTTTCGGGTGGCGCCGCGGGGGCAGGCGTCGCGGTGGAGGGTGCCGCGGTAGCGGGTGCCGCGCGCCGGGCGGGTGCGGCGGGTCGCGGTGGGGCGGGGGGCTGAGACGGTGCGGCTTGAGGTGACGATGCCGTTGGCGATGGCGATGCGGCTTGTTGTGACGGTGCTGTTGGCTGTGACGGTGCAGTTGGCTGTGACGAGGCAGCATGCTGCGTCAACGCGGTCTGACGGGGCGCGCTCACGTGGCTTACATAGGTCGCGGGCCGCGAGGCGATCGCAGGATTCGGCCGGCTCGGCTGGCGCACGGTCCCGCGCGAAACGATCTGCTCGAGCTGCGCTGCGATGGTTCTCGGGCCCACGGCGAGCGGCGTAGCGTGTGCCGGTGGCGCAGACGCTGCGGGCCGCGCCGCCATTGGAGGCCGAGCCGCCGCGGGAGGCTGGGCCGCCGCGGGAGGCTGGGCCGCCCCCGGGGGCGGACCGGCACGCAATGCCGCGGCAAATCTCGGGGCAGCGTGCGGGGCCGGTTCAGGGGTTGGACTCGCGGCGGGTGCGGAATCCGGTCGCATCGCGGCGAACTGGACCAGCGCCCGCTGCAGCTTGGGCGTCATCAGCTTCGGCGCTCCCTGCACAACGGCTCGGGTGTCCATGATGATCATCACCAACCCGACGATGGCGAGCCTTGCGTTCACGGCGCGAACCATGACGGCCGAGCGCGAATCACCCAGATCGAATGACAATATCGGCGCGGCCGCGGGATCGGTAAAGGCTTCGGCCGCCTCGCGGACTGCGTTGTGCTCATCGGGGCCCATGGAGCTTTCGCTCAGCCACAGCACATCGCCGGCCTCGTCATGCAACGATACGGCGTGGGTACGATTGGGTTCGACTGCCGCGCGGACCTTCTCGCAGATGCCATCAAAATCAACCAGCGGACTATTCGATTGCATCAAGGGTTTGCCCTGCTCCATAGATCCGCTACTCGACTCCGATCCAAACATCACGGTCCGTCTGCCGAATGCAGGTGTGTGCCCGTATATCTACCGTACTGGTGCCGCATCTGATGTGATGTCTTCGCCAAAACACGACAGTGGGGGGCCGCAGTGCAACCGGTATTACATATCGTCGGCAATTCCGGGTGCCTGCGGGCTACACTGCGAACGCCATGAACACGCCATCGCAGAGCCGCCAATTCAAATACTACGATTTTGTGATGGCGGCTTATGTGTGCGTGCTGCTGTGTTCCAATCTGATTGGCCCGGCCAAAGAGACCACCATTTCGCTGCCTTTTGGCGGCAGCGTGACCTTTCTCGCCGGGGTGCTGTTCTTCCCGATTTCGTACATTTTCGGCGATATTCTCACCGAGGTGTACGGCTACGGCCGCGACCGGCGTGTGGTTTGGGCCGGATTCGCCGCACTGGCATTCGCGTCCCTGATGGCGGCGGTGGTGGTGCATTTGCCGCCCTCGGACGCATCTCGCGCCACTCAGCCCGCGGTGGAGGCCATATTCGGCAACACCCCGAGGATCGTGGTGGCCTCGATCACCGCTTTCCTGTGCGGCACCTTCGTCAACAGCTATGTGCTGGCGAAGATGAAGATCTGGACCCACGGCCGTTGGCTGTGGACGCGCATCGTGGGATCGACCCTGTGCGGTGAGCTGGTCGATTCGATCCTCTTTTACCTCATCGCCTTCTACGGGCGCATGCCGATGCCGCATCTGGTCGCCATCATGTTCACGCAATACGCCCTGAAGAGCGGCTGGGAAATCATCGCAACCCCATTGACGTATCGGGTGGTCGCATTCCTCAAGAAGGCGGAAAATGAGGACTACTACGACATCAATACCAATTTCACGCCGTTCTCTCTCAAGGCTTAAAACACCTGACGCCCCTCCCGCATTGGTCGCGGCTTCGCCATGATTTGCCACGACTCCAACCGCAGACCGCCTGAATGTGAGTCCGTAATGGCTTGCATGAGGCGGCGGTCGCCGCCTCGAATGGCGAGGAGCGAGGAGTCTGTCATGAGCACGAGATATTCCAAGTTGATGTGGACTATGGGGCTGATGGGTGTGAGCGCTGCGGCCTTGGCCGGCGAACCGAAGCCTCGGCCGCCGCAGGAGCCCGTCGGATTCGTCAGCGGCGCGGTGATCGGGGCGTTTGCAGCAGGCCCGATCGGCGCGGTCGTCGGCGCAGGCCTTGGTGCCTGGCTCGGCAATCGAGTCCACCGCGCGAGCGACGCCAAAAAGGCCGAGGCGCAGGTGGCCGCACTGGAAGGCGATAAATCCGAGTTGCAGACGGAAAAATCGGTGCTTTTGACCGAAAAGAACCAGCTGGCCGAATCCAACCAATCCTTGAATGTCAAGCTGGATGATCTGTCGCAGCAGGTAAAGACGGCCCAGACCGCCAAGGACGATGCCTCGGGGGTTCTCGACGGCCTGCAGGGCGATGTGTTGTTCCGTACCGGCAGCGCCGAGATCACGCCGGATATTGCGCACCAGATTCAGGTGCTCGCGCAAGCGGTGGCGAAGTCGCCGGAACTGAAGATTCGGGTGGATGGATACGCAGATCCGCGCGGCACGGCCGACACCAACATGAAGCTCTCCCAGGACCGGGCCAACGCGGTGCGCGATCTGCTGCTGGCTTCCGGAGTCGACGAACAAGTGCTCGAAGTCAATGCTTATGGGAAAAGCCAGAGCACCGCCGAGGACTACGACGGTTACGCGCTGGAGCGCCGCGTTCGATTGACGCTGCAAATGGAATCGGGGGCGGCGGTCGCCCAGGTCGGTAAGAATGAGTGATGCGGGTGAGACCCGAGTGTCGCTCAAGCGGCCCGGAGTTTGAAACTCCGGGCCGCACTTGTTTCCGCGCGCGCCCTCAGCCTACGATAGAGCATGAGCGTGCCCCCAAAGATTGTCGTCTTGGATCGATATCAGACCGGCGAGTCGGCGAATCCTTCCCACGAAAATATTCTCGCCGGGATTCCGCGCACGCGCGTGTCGAATCAATACACCGATGCAAGAGGCGAGTTTTTCTGCGGCATTTGGACCAGCACGGCCGGCAAATGGCGCGTTCGTTACACGGAACACGAATTCTGTGTGATTATCGAAGGCCGCGTGCGCATCGAATCGGTTTCCGGCGAAAAGCACGAACTCAAGGCAGGGGACGCCTTCGTTGTGCCGGCAGGTTTTGAGGGCGTCTGGGAAGTCAGCGAGCCCTGCAAAAAATGGTACGCGATCTTCGAACCGAAATCCTGAACCTAGGCGGTCTCGCGAATAACCTTTCCCAAGGTTTCGACGAGGCGTTCGATTTGCGCAGGCTCGATGATCAGCGGCGGCGCCATTGCGATGGTGTCGCCGGTTTGTCGCACCATGATGCCCCGCTCGAAGCATTTCAAGAAGACGTCGAAGCCGCGCGCGCCGGGTTTACCCTGCCGAGGCTCCATTTCAACGGCGCCGATCAGGCCGTAGTTGCGCAGATCGATGACGTGCGGCAGACCCCGCAATGAGTGCACCGCGTTTTCCCAGTGCGCGCTCAAACTCGCGGCGCGCGTCAGCAACCCTTCATTCACGTAGATATCCAGCGTCGCCAGGGCGGCGGCGCACGCCACGGGATGCGCGGAATAGGTGTAGCCGTGAAACAGCTCGATTGAATTCTGCGGCCCCTGCATGAACGCGTCGTAGATCTTGCGCTGTGAAAACACCGCTCCCATGGGAATCGCGCCGTTGGTCAAGCCCTTGGCCGTGGTCATCAGGTCGGGCGTGACGTCGAATGCCTGCGAGGCAAAGGGGCTTCCGACGCGGCCGAAGCCGGTGATCACTTCGTCGAATATCAACAGGATATCGTGCTTGTCGCAGATCTCCCGCAGGCGCTTCAAATAGCCCACGGGCGGCAGCACCACACCGGCGGAACCGGAAATCGGTTCAACGATGACCGCCGCGATGGTCGAGGCATCATGCAATGCGATCAGGCGCTCCAATTCGTCCGCAAGCGGCATGCCCCACTGCGGCAGCCCGCGCGAAAAAGCGTTGTGTTCGATATTCAGCGTATGCGCAAGGTGGTCCACGCCCGGCAGCATCGATGAGCCAAAAAACTTGCGGTTGTTGACCATGCCGCCGACGGACATACCGCCGAATCCCACGCCGTGATAACCCTTTTCACGCCCGATGAGGCGGGTGCGCTGACCCGCGCCCCGCGCCCGATGATAGGCGAGCGCGATCTTCAGCGCGGTATCAACCGACTCGGAACCGGAATTGGTAAAAAAGATTCGATCAAGACCGGGAGGTGCAATCTCGGCCAGGCGATTCGCCAGTTCGAAGGCAACCGGATGACCCATTTGGAACGTGGGAGCAAACTCCATCGTCGAAAGCTGCCGGGTGACCGCCTCGGTGATCTCGCGCCGGCCGTGGCCGGCATTCACGCACCACAGGCCCGCGACGCCATCCAGGATCTCGCGACCGTCGGCGGTCCAGTAGTGCATCCCTTGCGCTCGGGCCAAGAGACGCGGCTCGGCCTTGAACTGGCGATTCGCCGTAAACGGCATCCAAAATGCATCGAGTTGCGGATTCGTGCCGGCGGGTGAGACCTGACCGCCGGGGGTGGCAGCGCCTGCGGGGGTGAGCTGGGCATTCATGGCGTTTGGTGTCCTTGCGTCGACGGGGCCTTAAGGTAGCCCGATGATAAGGAAAATCGACAGTTAGCTCAATTATTGCTCCACTTTGACCCGATCTGTCTATTATAATAGACGCTATGAGCTTGGACGTGGGTGCCCATTTAAAGGCGGTGCGGCAGATGTACGGTCTGTCGCAACGGGAGCTGGCGAAGCGCGCCGGGGTTACCAATGGGTTGATTTCGCTCATCGAGCAGAATCGGGTCAGCCCATCGGTCGGCTCGCTGAAGAAAGTGCTCGACGGCATCCCGATGGCGCTCGCCGACTTCTTTACCCTGGACTTGGGCGGCAAGCCGCAGGTGTTTTTTCCGCGCGAAGAACTCGCGAACATCGGCACCGCCAGCGTGGAGCTGCGCCTCGTCGGCGGACGCCTGGCGAAACGCGGCATGTCGATTCTGCACGAGCGCTACGCGCCGAATGCGGACACGGGCGAGGAAATGCTGACGCATACCGGCGAGGAAGGCGGGGTGATCGTCAAGGGAAAAATCGAACTCACCGTCGGCGGCGAATCGCGCGTCTTGAACACGGGCGATGCCTACTACTTCAAGAGTTCCCTACCGCACCGCTTCCGCAATGTCGGGCGGGAGGATTGCGAGATCGTCAGCGCCAGCTCGCCGCCCAGTTTCTAGTTTTTTTAGGCGCTTGCGCGCCGGATCTACGGGGTCGCAGCGACCCCGTCCGATAAGGGACAGGTTCAGAGATCAGGTAGCATACGAGCTTATGAGCACGGTAACGGTAGCGGCCACCCAAATGGCCTGCAGTTGGGATCGGGATGCCAACATGGCGCGCGCCGAGAAACTCGTTCGCGAAGCGGCGAAGCAGGGTGCCCAGGTGATTCTGCTGCAGGAATTGTTCGAGACGCCGTATTTCTGCAAGGACCACATCGCTCGCCATCTGGAACTCGCGCTGCCGCTCCAGGGGCATCCTGCGGTCGAGCACTTCCGCCGCGTTGCGCGCGAACTTCAGGTCGTGCTTCCGGTCAGCGTGTTCGAACGCGCCAACAACGCGTTCTACAACTCCGTGGCGATCGTCGACGCGGATGGGTCGGTTCTCGGCAGCTACCGCAAGTCTCACATTCCGGAAGGCCCCGGTTATCATGAGAAATTCTATTTCTCGCCGGGCGATACCGGATTTCGCGTATTCCAGACGCGCTACGCGAAGTTGGGTGTCGCGATTTGCTGGGATCAATGGTTCCCGGAGGCGGCGCGGTCCATGGCCTTGATGGGCGCGGAGATCCTGCTCTACCCCACCGCGATCGGTTCGGAACCCCAGGACGCGAGCATCGATTCCAGCGGCCATTGGCAGCGCACCATGCAGGGGCACGCCGCCGCCAATGTCATGCCGGTGGTGGCGTCGAATCGCATTGGCACGGAGAAGGGCGAAAAGTACACCATGACATTTTACGGCTCATCGTTCATCGCCTCCCCGACGGGTGAGAAGCTCGCCGAAGCGGATCGCGAGAGCGAATCCGTACTGACCGCCTCCTTCGATCTGGACGAGGTGCGCCGCTACCGCCAGGCCTGGGGCGTTTTCCGCGATCGGCGGCCCGATCTTTACCACCCCTTGCTTTCGCTCGATGGACGCGGCTGACAACCTCGTATTCGTTGATTTGGAAACGACGGGCGCCAACCCCGCCTACCATCGAATCACCGAGGTAGGCATTGTTCGTATCCAAAACGGCGTGCTGGTCGAAGAATGGAGTTCGCTGGTGAACCCCGAGTGTCCGATTTCTCCGTACATCGAGGCGTTCACCGGCATCAGCAGCGAGATGGTGGCCGATGCGCCGCGCTTTGCGGATATCGGGGCAACGGTGCTCGAGAAGCTGCGCGGTGCCGTATTCATTGCGCACAACGCTCGCTTTGACTACTCCTTTCTGCGCAGCGAGTTTCGCAAAGTCGGCGTGGATTACGCGTCCGAGGTTCTGTGCACGGTCAAACTCTCGCGGCGCTTGTTTCCCGAACACGCCCGCCACAATTTGGATGCCGTGATGGAGCGCCACGGTCTGACCTGCAGCGCCCGGCACCGTGCGCTGGGCGATGCGCGCGTGCTCAAGGACTTGTGGCTGAAACTCGAGCGCGACATACCCGCGGAAAAGCTGGCTGCCGCAGCGGCTCACGCCGCGCTTTCGGCGCCGAAGCTGCCGGCGCATTTGCCGCCGGGTCTGGCCGATGAACTGCCGGAAACGCCGGGAGCGTATCGATTCTTCGGCGAGAACGATGTGCTGTTGTATATCGGCAGGAGCAACTCGCTGCGCACGCGGATTCTCGCGCAGCTCGCCGATGAGCAGGCGGGCTCACGCGAAGAGACTTTGGCCTCCCGGGTGAAGCGCGTCGATTGGGTGCAGACCGCGGGGGAGCTGGGCGCGATGCTGCTCGAATCGAACTGGATCAGGTCACAGAAACCGCTTCATAACCGGCGCCTCAGGAGCTACGCGGAAGCGGTGACACTGCGGCCGGCTGCCGATTCTTCCGGCCGGGTGCACATTCAGCGCATTGATACCCTGGAAGCGGATGATCTTGCGCACAGTTTCGGCGTATTCCATTCCGAGAAGGATGCGCTCAAGGCACTGACCGACATTGCCCGCGGCCGGGAGCTGTGCCTCAAAGTGTTGGGGTTGGAGGAGAGCGCGGGTTCCTGTTTCGCGCTGCAGGTCGGAAAGTGCCGGGGCGCTTGCACGGGGAAGGAACCGCTCATCCTGCACAACATGCGGGTGCAATTGGCCCTGTCCGCATTGAAAATCAAGAGCTGGCCTTTTCCCGGCCGCATCGCACTGCGCGAACGGGCGGTGGGCGGTTTCTCCTCCGATGGTACTCGCGGCGGCGAGTTTCACGTGCTCGAGCATTGGATGTACTTGGGCTCGGCTCGAACCGAGGAGGAACTGGCGGCCTTGAGCACCCGGCCTGCATACGCCGCCTTCGATGTCGATGTCTACAAGATCCTGCTGCGTTATTTCTCGAATCATCCCAACCTTGATTGGCATGATCTGCGCGCCGCCAAGATAGCCGACGTGTCTTGAGCGCCAAGGACAACGTCCGTTATTGGATCGCCACTGCCCCGGTGGGCGCCGCCTCCGTGTTGGCGGAAGAGCTGGCGCAGTTCGGCGCGGAGGATATTCGCGAGCGCAGCCACGACGTGAAATTTCAAGGCACGCTCGAGGTCGGCTACCGGACCTGCCTATGGTCGCGAACGGCGACGCGGGTGCTCCTGAGTTTGGGATCCATCGACGCGAGCAGCTCAAAGAGCGTCTACGAGGCGGTCAAGCGCATCGATTGGCGCGAGCATGTCGCCCCGGGTGCGACCCTGGCGTGCGATTGCAGCGGGGGGAACGAGTCCATCCGACATACGATCTACGGCTCTCAGCTGCTCAAAGACGCGGTCTGCGACAATCTGCGCGATGCCACCGGCGAGCGGCCGAACATCAAGCCTGAGCGTCCCGATGTGTTGCTGCACTTGCACGTCGAGGGCCCCACGGCCTTGCTGTCGGTGGATTTTTCCGGCGAAAGCTTGCACCGGCGCGGCTACCGCAGCGAGGGCGGCCGCGCGCCCCTCAAGGAAAATGTGGCGGCCGCCGTGCTGCTGCGCGCCGGGTGGCCGGGCATCGCAGAGCAGGGCGGGGTCTTGCTCGATCCGATGTGCGGTTCCGGGACGTTTCTCACCGAGGGAGCCTTGATCGCGGCGGACGCGGCGCCGGCGCTCGAGCGCGAGTATTTCGGGTTCTTAGGGTGGCGCGGGCACGATGCAGAACTGTGGGCTCGATTATGCGCGGAAGCCCGCGCTCGGCGGGCTGCCCGCACTCCGCGGCGCTGTGTGCTGGGTTCGGATATCGATTCGGAAGCGGTGCGCATGGCCATCGCCAACGGCGAGCAGGCGGGCGTCGCAGAATGGTTGCATATCGAGAAGCGTTCCCTGAGCGAGCTGACCCGCCCCAAGGCTGACTCGGGACTGGTGGTTGCGAATCCGCCCTATGGCGAACGGATTGGTGCGGAGTCGGGACTGCCGGCACTGTACTCCGAACTTGGCGCCGTTCTGCGCGACAGGTTCCAGGGCTGGCAGGCGGCGATTCTGACCGGCAATCCGCCGCTGGCACGCAACTTAGGTGTTTATGCCAAGCGCACGCACCGCGTGTTCAACGGCACCATCGAGTGCCGGCTTCTGCGCTTCGACTTGAATGAAGCCAGCGCTCAACGTCCCGCCGAGGAGGTGCGCGCAGATTGGTCGAGCCGCCCCGGCGCGCAAATGTTTGCCAATCGCCTGCGCAAGAACCTGCAGCGCTTGGACCCGTGGGCGGAACGCGAACACATCGATTGTTTTCGCGTGTACGACGCGGACATGCCGGAATATGCCTTTGCCATCGATCTTTACGGCCGCGCGGCAAGACATGCCTATGTGCAGGAATACGCGCCGCCGAAAACGGTCAATCAGGAGAGCGCGCGGGAGCGGCGGCGCGAAGTGCTGGCGGTTTTGCCCGAGGTACTCGGCGTCCCTCTGGCCCAAGTGCACTCGCGCGTGCGCAAACCGCAGAAGGGGGCCGAACAGTACGAAAAGCGCGAGAGCCTTGCCGAGCGCCACGCCATCCAGGAGGGCGGACTGAAATTCTGGGTCAATTTCCGCGACTACTTGGATACCGGGCTGTTCCTCGACCACCGCATCATGCGCGCGATGCTGCGCGGCTGGGCGAAGGATGCGGATTTCTTGAATCTCTTTTGCTATACCGGTTCGGCGACGGTGTATGCCGCCGCGGGGGGCGCGCGCAGCACCACCGGCGTGGATCTCTCGAACACTTATCTCGATTGGGCTCACGAGAACCTGCTGCTCAACGGCTTCGGCGGCACCAACCACGAACTGTACCGCGCGGATTGCCTGGCGTGGCTCGAGGAGCAGGAAGCGCGCGGCCCGCGATTCGATCTCATTTTCCTGGATCCCCCCACCTTTTCCAATTCCAAACGCATGGAGGGCGTGCTCGACGTGCAGCGCGATCACGTGGGGATGATTCGCCGGTCATTGAAGCTTCTGCGTCCGACCGGCCGCCTGGTGTTTTCGACCAATTACACGCGCTTCAAGCTGGACTCAAGGGAGCTCGCGGATCTTGCCATCGAGGACTTGAGCGCGTCGACCATCCCGAAAGATTTTGAGCGCCACGCGCGTATCCATCGCTGTTTCAGCGTGCAACCTAAATAATTTGGCCACGTGAGGCCCGCTTCGGGTAATCTCTGGCGGCATGAAAATCCAATCTTTCCGCGCCGCGTTGTTGCTGAGCATGGCGGCGTCGGCCGCATTTGCCGCCGCCGATAAGGAGCCGACCAATCCGCCGCCGACCTTGAGTGATTGGCAGGCGATGGCGAAGCTGCCGGACATTGGCGGGGTATGGACACCGCTGATCAGCGATCAAGTCGCGCAGGAGCGCACCAATCCACCGCCCTGGAAGCCCGAGATCGCCAAGCAGGTCGAGCACATGTACGCGGAAGAAAAAGCCGGCCGGCCGTTTCCGGTCATTGACCACTGCTTCCCGACCGGGATGCCGAGCTACATGCTCATCACGCACAACGCCTTCGAAATACTGCTGACCCCGGGACGTGTCACGCTGCTGGGCGAGGGCGACGGCAATCGGTTGCGCCGCATCTACACCGACGGCCGGCCGCATCCTCAGGATCCTGATCCGAGCTTCCATGGCCACTCGATTGGACACTGGGAGGGACAGGCGCTGGTGGTGGACACCGTCGCGCTGTTGCCGCAGGCGTATCTTGCGGTCAATGAAGCGGTGGGTGTGCCGAACAACGGCGACATGCACATCGTCGAACGATTCCATTTGTTGGATGGCCACACGTTGGCCGACGATTTGGAAATTACCGCGAACAAGCTGCTGTCTAAACCATGGAAGACCACGCGTAAGTATATTCGGCAGCGCGCGCAGAAATACGACATCGTCGAGGGCGTGTGCGAGCAGGGAAGCTACAACGACGCGGTGGACAAGGACGGTAATTCGATTTTTGCGCCCATCAAGTTCCACCAGGGCGTTCCCGTGGGTTCCGACTCGAAATGACACAGGCACGAAATCAGGCACGAACACGAATACAGGTACGAATGAAAATGTCACGATTGAAGCACGGCATCGGTGCCGCCCTCATGGCCTTGGGCGTGGCGGCATCCTGGCCGGTCGCCGCGCATCACTCCTTTGCGGTCTATGACCGCACCAAGACCCTGACGCTCAAGGGCACCGTGAAAACCTTTCAATGGACCAATCCCCATTCCGTCGTTTGGGTGGTGGTGCAGCCGGAAGGCGGGGGCGAGCCACAGGAGTGGAGCTTCGAAACCACCAGCCCTGGTGTCTTGACGCGGGGCGGTTGGACCCGTAATTCGATCAAGCCCGGCGATCGCGTCAGCGTCGAATTCAACCCGCTGCGCGACGGCTCGCACGGCGGGGGCTTGAATTCCGTCACGCTGCTCGATACGGGTCAGAAATTGTCCGCCAGCTTCGCCGCCTCCGAAAAGCCGAGCTGAACCGATGCCACGCGCGGCGGCCTGTACCGCGCGCGGCTAGAGCAAATCCTGCGGCGAGAGTAAATCGCGCAGCTAGAGTAAATCGCGCAGCTAGAGTAAATCGCGCAGCCGGTAGTACAGCATGGCCGCCATCAGCGATGGCCGCCGGAACAGGCGGCCGCCGGGGAAATCCCTGTGCGGGATGCGTGCGAACACATCGAAACGCTCGGCGGTTCCGGCAATCGCTTCACCCGCCAATTTGCCTGCCAGCCCCGCCAGTGCGACGCCGTGGCCGGAAAAGCCCTGCAGGTAGTACACATTGGGCGACAGGCGTCCGAAGTCCGGTGCGCGGCTCATGGTGATGTCCAGGTAGCCGCCCCAGGCATAGTCGACCTTGACGCGCTCCAGCGCCGGGAACACGCGCACCATTCGCCTACGCATGGACTCGGCGAGGCGCGGCGGCTGTACGGAACTGTAGCTGACGCGTCCGCCGAACAGCAGGCGATGATCTTCCGAGCGCCTGAAGTAATCCAAAATCCAATTGATGTCGGCGACGGCCGCGTTGGTCGGCAGCAGGTCGCGCGCGCGCGCTTCGCCGAGCGGTTCCGTCGCGACGATGTAGGTGCCGACGCCCAAGATCCGCCGCGCCAGCGCCGGCGCCACGGCACCAATATAGGCATTGCCGCATAACACCAGATGGGCACAGCGTATGACCCCTTGTGCCGTGTGCACCGACACCTGCGGACCGTCCTGGTAGCGCAACACCTCGGAATTCTCATAGAGGACGGCGCCGGCTCTCATCGCCGCGCGCGCCAGCCCTTGAGTGTACTTGAGGGGGTGCAAGTGCCCGCTGCGGGGGTCGATGAGCCCTGCAACATACCGCTCGCTTCGCACGTGAGCGTGAGTCTCCTCGCGATCCATCATGCGTACCGGCTCGTAGGCGTATTCCTCCTGCAGCTCTTCGCACCATTGGCGCAGTTCCTGCACATGGCGGGCTTTCAGCGCCACGTGCACATGGTTGGGGTGGTAGTCGCAATCGATGGCGTGGTCGCGGATCAGCGATTGAGTGAGATCCAGCGCTTCGATCGAGAGGTCGAACAATCGGTGCGCGTCAGCCCGTCCCACCTGGGCGGCGAGTTTCTGTTGACTCGCGGCCAAGCCGAAAATGGTTTGGCCGCCGCTGCGGCCCGAGGCGCCATAACCCACGGTCCGCGCCTCCAGCAGGGCGACTTTGTAGCCCCTCTTGGCCAGATGCAGCGCGGCAGAGCACCCGGCGATGCCGCCGCCGAGCACGGCGACGTCCGCGAAGATCTCGCCCTGCAGGGCGGGGCGCACCGCCGCGGCATCGCCGAGCAGGTAGTAGGAGCGGGCTGGAGGGAATGACAGGCGCATCGAGTATTGGTCGAAAGTGTTTAAAATCTTATGGCTATTGACAGGATTGGGTGCCTGTGAGCCTACAGAGGTTTTCCATGAAAAGGCAATGTTGCTGCATTGCACAAAGCACGCCTAAGTGCTGGAAATGCCTAAATCTTAGCTCTTTTTGCAGGCAGAATCGGGACGGGGCATGGGCGGTGTGGTGTAATACTGTCGTTATCCAAGGTTAGTCGTCCATCCGGACGTTTAATATTTTAAACATGTCGCGCCTGCCGCTCATAGGAATTCCGGCTGATCGCCGGCTGTATGGAAAGCACTATTTCCACATGGTCGGGGAGAAGTACATCGACGCCGTCGCCAAAGGCGCGAATGCGGTGCCGGTGCTCATACCGGCCCTGGGGTCCGAAATTGATTTGCCATCCTTGCTGGATGCCTGCGACGGATTGCTGCTCACGGGCAGTGCGTCGAATGTTGAACCGAAACACTACGGAGGACCGGCCGGTGAGCCGGGAACACTATATGACCCAGATCGGGATGCTACGACGCTTCCGCTGATTCCACGGGCCATCGCCGCCGGCTTGCCGGTGCTGGCGATCTGCCGTGGATTTCAAGAGATGAATGTCGCCTACGGCGGCACACTGAATCCCCGCTTGCACGAGGTGCCGGGAAACCTCGACCACCGCGACGACGAATCCATGCCCCTGGACGTGCAATATGCCCCCGCCCACGAGGTGCTGCTCGAGCCTGGAGGGCAGCTTCAGAAAATGGCTGGGCGGGATCGTTTGAAGGTGAATTCACTGCATTGGCAGGGGGTTGCAAAACTGGGGGACGATCTGGCCATCGAGGCGCGTGCACCGGATGGCGTGATTGAGGCGTTTCGCGTTGCGGATTCACCGACTTTCGCGTTGGCGCTGCAGTGGCATCCGGAGTGGCAGTTTGCACAGGACCCGTTTTCCAGCGCGTTGTTTGCGGCGTTTGGCAAGGCCAGCCGCCAGCGCGCGATTGCTTCAAGGTGAGATATGGCGAGCACGATTCAACAGTTTTTGAGAGAACACGGTATTTCCGAGGTCGAAGCGATCATTCCGGACATGGCCGGCGTGGCGCGCGGCAAGTTGATGCCTGCGGAAAAATTTGCCGAAGAAGAGGGCATGCGGCTGCCGGAAGCCATTTTTTTGCAAACGGTCACGGGAGACTACCCCGAGGACCAGAGCGCGATGAACCCGTCGGACATCGACATCGTGTTGAAGGCGGATCCGAAGACCGTGCGTGTCGTGCCCTGGGCCGCGGAGCCGACAGCGCAGGTGATCCACGATTGCTTCTACGGCGATGGCAGTCCGGTGACCATGGCGCCACGCTACGTGTTGCGGCGGGTGCTGCAGTTGTACGAGGCTCAAGGGTGGGAGCCGGTGGTCGCCCCGGAACTGGAATTTTTCCTGGTGGAGCCGAATATCGATTCCGACTATCCCTTGAAGCCGCCGGTGGGCCGCTCGGGACGCCCCGAGATCGGCCGCCAAGCCTATAGCATCGCGGCGGTCAACGAGTTCGATCCGTTGTTTGACGACATGTATTCGTTCTGCGAGGCGCAGGACATCGAGATCGATACGCTGATTCATGAATCCGGCGCGGCGCAGATGGAAATCAACCTGCTGCACGGCTATCCGATGGGCCTTGCCGATCAGGCCTTTCTGTTCAAGCGCACGGCGCGCGAAGCGGCCATGCGCCATAAAATGTATGCCACCTTCATGGCGAAGCCGATGGCCAAAGAGCCGGGCAGCGCGATGCACCTGCACCAAAGCATCATCGATTCGGAGACTCGCAAGAATATTTTCAGCCTGGCCGACGGCTCGCCCTCGGAACTGTTCTTTGGGCACATCGCCGGTCTGCAAAAGTATTTGCCGGGCGCGATGTCCCTGTTTTGTCCCAACGTGAACAGTTACCGGCGAATCAGCCGTTACTCATCAGCCCCCATCAATGTGCATTGGGGCTACGACAACCGCACCGCGGGTTTGCGGGTGCCGATGTCCGGTCCCGATGCCCGCCGCGTGGAGAATCGGGTGGGGGGCGCGGATGCGAATCCGTACCTGGCTATCGCCGCATCCTTGGCCTGCGGTTACCTCGGAATGATGGAGGGCCTGAAGCCCTCGGAACCGATCGGCGGCAGCGCCTACGATCTGGCCATCGCCTTGCCGCGTACCCTCGCCGAGGCGCTGCGGCTGCTGCGGGAATCGAAGCCGCTCGTGGACCTGTTCGGCGACCGTTTTGTGTTGGCCTATACGGCCGTCAAGGAAGCCGAGTACGAGACCTTTGCGCAAGTGATCAGTTCGTGGGAGCGCGAACACCTGTTATTGAACGTATAGGGATTGGCGGTCGCCTGGTTGCTGCGCTATAAGTAGCAGGTCAAAAAAATAGAGGAAGCGTCGGATGTTCAGCGTTCGTCGGACGGCGATTCTGGCGCTTGTGTGTTTGTGGACCTTGAGTGGTTGCGGTGGCGGCAAGTCCGGGGCCGATTCGGCCACGGGCGCGGCCGCCGGGTCCAAAGTCTTGAACCTCTACATCTGGTCGGATTACCTCGCGCCCAATACCCTGCCCGATTTTGAGAAGCAGACGGGCATCAAGGTGCATGTCGCCTACTTCGATACCAACGAGACGCTCGAAACCAAGCTCCTCGCCGGCAGCAGCGGATTTGACATCGTGGTGCCCACCGCCTCCTACTTCGAGAGGCAGATCAAAGCCGGCGCTTACCAGGTCCTCGACAAGACCAAGCTGCCCAACCTTGCGAACATGGATCCGCAGCTCATGGCCAAGGTGGCCCTGCATGATCCGGACAACGCCCATGGTGTCATCTACATGTGGGGCACCAACGGCATCGGCTACAACGAGAAGATGATCAAGGCGCTCATGCCGGATGCGCCGCTCGATAGCTGGCGGCTGGTGTTCGACCCCGCAGTGGCTTCGAAAGTGGCCAAGTGCGGCATCAGCCTGCTGGACTCGCCGGCGGAAATGATGCGCGCGGTCTACAGCTATCTGGGCAAGAATCCGAACTCACAAAGCCCCGATGATCTCGCGCAGGCGGAAGCGGTGCTGGTCAAGATCCGGCCCTACATCCGCAACTTCAGCTCCTCTGAATACATCGAGGCGCTGGCGAACGGCGATCTGTGCATCTCGGTCGGTTACAACGGCGATGTGATGCAGGCGCGCGATCGTGCCCGCGAGGCGAACAAGGGCATTGATATCAAGTACGCCGTGCCCAAGGAAGGCTCGATTCTCTGGTTCGACATGCTCGCCATCCCGAAGGATGCACCGGATCCGGAAAGCGCCTATGCCTTCATGAACTATATGATGACCCCGCAGGTCATCGCCGATGTCTCCAACTTCAAGCGCTACGCCAACGCAAATCTCGCCTCGCAGCCCTTTGTGCTGCCCGCCGTCAAGGATGATCCGGGAATTTATCCGCCCACCGAACAGCGGCAATCACTCGCAGTGCAATTGGCCGATTCGCCCGAGCAGACTCGCGCCATCACCCGGGTCTGGCAAAAATTCAAGACGGGTCAATAACCGATGACGGCATCCGCGGGCGGCGTCGTCAAAGCCCAGACTTGGAACGATCCCTCCGCCCGGCCCTATGTGGAAGTCGAGCGGGTCAGCAAATCATTCGGTGATTTCACGGCGGTCAAAGATGTGTCCTTGAAGGTCTACAAGGGCGAAATATTCTGTCTGCTCGGCGCCTCCGGATGCGGCAAAACCACGTTGCTGCGCATGCTGGGCGGATTCGAAACCCCTTCCTCGGGAAGAATTCTCATCGACGGCGAAGACATGACCGGGGTGCCGCCTTACGAACGGCCGGTGAACATGATGTTCCAGTCGTATGCACTATTCCCGCACATGAACGTCGAACAGAATGTGGGCTTCGGGCTGAAACAGGATCGGCTGCCCAAAGCGCAGATCCAAGAACGGGTGGCGACCATGCTGGATCTGGTGAAAATGGGCGATTATGCCCAGCGCAAACCGCACCAGCTGTCCGGCGGTCAACGGCAGCGGGTTGCGCTGGCCCGCTCCCTGGTCAAGCGCCCCAAATTGCTGCTGCTGGACGAGCCCTTGGGCGCGCTCGACAAGAAGCTTCGCGAACACACCCAGTTCGAACTGATCAGCCTGCAGGACAAGTTGGGCGTGACTTTCATCGTCGTAACCCACGACCAGGAGGAAGCCATGACCCTGGCAAGCCGCATCGGCGTGATGAATCACGGCGAAATCGTGCAAGCCGGAACGCCGTCCGAAATCTATGAGTTTCCCAACTCGAGATTCGTGGCGGACTTCGTCGGCTCGGTGAACATGTTCGAAGGCAGCCTCATCGAGGATGAGCCGGACTACGTCCGCATCGGCTCGGCGGAGCTCGGCGGAACGATTTACGTCAGCCACGGCATCAGCGCGCCTCCGGGAGCCACCGTCTGGGCGGCGCTGCGGCCGGAAAAAGTATTCATGTCGATATCGGCGCCGGCAGGCGGCGCCGATAATGTGGTGCGCGGCAACGTGCAGGACATCGCGTATCTCGGCGACTTGTCGATCTACCTGGTCAGGCTGGCCACCGGCAAAGTCGTGCGGGTCACTCAACCCAATACATCGCGCCACGCCGAGGCCATCGGCTGGGATCAGCAGGTCTATCTGTCGTGGGATGCGACCAGCCCGGTGGTGGTGACCCGTTAGCTCCTCCGTTGTAGCCGCACAGCTGCGTCGCGTCGGCATCACCGGCCGCGGGCTCGTGGTCGCGCTGCCCTACCTGTGGCTGCTGCTGTTCTTCGTCGTGCCGTTCGTCATCGTCCTGAAGATATCTTTCTCGGACGTCGCTCTGGCGATTCCGCCCTACAAACCGCTGCTCGAGTGGGTCGGCAAGAACTCGCTCGCCATCAAACTGAATTTCGACAATTACGCGTTTCTGTTCACCGATTCCCTGTACCTGCATGCCTTCGCGAATTCCATCAAAGTTGCATTTCTCTCGACCCTCATGTGTTTGATCATCGGCTATCCGATGGCCTATGGGATCGCGCGGGCCAGGCCGGCGGTGCGCAACGTCCTGCTGCTGTTGGTGATACTGCCGTTTTGGACCTCGTTGCTGCTGCGGGTGTACGCCTGGATCGGTCTCTTGAAGGCGAATGGCGTGATCAACAACGTGTTGATGTCGCTCGGGGTGATTCATGAGCCCTTGACGATGCTGTACACGCCCTTCGCCATGTACGTGGGTATCGTGTATTCCTACCTGCCGTTTCTGATCTTGCCGCTCTATGCAAATTTGGAAAAAATGGATTGGCAGCTGCTCGAAGCGGCCGAGGACTTGGGCTGCCGCCCCTGGCAGGCGTTTTACAAGATCACGTTGCCGCTGTCGCGCAACGGGATCCTGGCCGGATCCATGTTGGTTTTCATTCCTGCGGTGGGTGAGTTCGTGATTCCGGCGTTGCTCGGCGGCCCCAATGCGCTGATGATCGGGCGGGTGCTGTGGGATGAGTTCTTCTCGAACCGGGCCTGGCCCGTGGCCAGCGCGGTGGCCATCCTGCTGCTGCTGCTGCTGGTTCCTTTCATGATGTGGTACCAAAGCGTGCAGGCGCGCGAGTCGGCGGGCGCTCGATGAACTATCGCAGCTCGTTCTTTATTCTCACCTGCGTCGGGCTCGGATTTGCGTTTCTGTACATCCCGATCCTGTCCATGGTGGTGTTTTCCTTCAACGCCTCGAAACTCGTCACGGTCTGGGACAGTGCGAATTCGCCGACGCTCAAGTGGTACTACACGCTGCTCCATAACGAAGAGATTCTGGACGCCGCGTGGATTTCCCTGAAAGTGGCCGTCATCAATGCCTCCGGATCCGTCATCTTGGGCACGCTGGCCGGTTTTGGATTGGCGCGATTCAGCCAGTTCCGGGGGCGATTCACCCTGAACGCCATGACGACGGCGCCGCTGGTGATGCCCGAAGTGATCACGGGTCTGTCCTTGTTGCTGCTGTTCGTCGCCCTGGAGCAGCTCATCGGCTGGCCGGCGGGGCGTGGGATCACCACGATGACCATCGCCCACATGACCTTTTCCATGGCCTACGTGACGGTGATCGTCAATTCGCGAATGGCGAGTTTCGACTCGGCTCTCGAGGAGGCGGCCATGGACTTAGGTGCACGTCCCCTCAAAGTCTTTTTCGTCATCACACTGCCGATCATCTTCCCCGCCATTTTGTCCGGCTGGCTCCTGGCCTTCACGCTGTCCTGGGATGACCTGGTGATATCGAGCTTCACGTCGGGTCCGGGCAGCAGCACCTTGCCGATGGTGGTGTTCTCCAAAGTACGCCTCGGCGTCAGCCCCGAAATCAACGTGCTGGCAACCATCACGCTCGCTGTGGTGAGCACCATGATCGTCGTCGTGAGCCTGTGGATGGCGCGGCGACGCAAGCTCGACAAGGCGGCAGCCTAGGTCAGGTTGGGCGAGGCTCCTGGCTTTGCGAATTCAGATATCGTCCAGCGGCGTATTGCCGCCGGTGAACTGCGCGCGTGCCTGCGCAAGCCGATATTTATGCCCGGATAGCCAGCGCCGCCAGTCGCGCAGGCCGGCGATGATGTAGACGACTTTGAATAGCCGCAGACGCCACAGGACCTTAGGGGTATCGAACAGATCCCCGGCCAGCATGGAGATCACGCCCTGTTCCAGCTGCCAGGTGTTGCGCGGCTGGCGAAATACCTGCCGCATCACGGGGCCGTTGAATCGATAGATAAAGAATGAAAACCGCGACATGCCGGTGCGCTGGCGCTTTTCGAGCTTGCGCAGCAGCGCTTTCTCGCGCTTCGGTTCGCGCAGTGACTCATCGACGACCGCCGCCGCTTGTTCTGCACCGCTCATCGCCAGGTAGACGCCGGAGGAGAACACCGGGTCCAGAAATGCGAACGCGTCCCCCACCAGGACCCAGCCCGGGCCGCCCATCTGCGCCGAATCGTAGGAATAGTTGCCGGTGACATGCACCGCGCCGAGGAGTTCGGCGTGCTCGATTCTTCGCCGCAGGCCGGGGCTCAGGTGCAGCGTCTCCAGCAAAAACTCCGCCGTGCGCCCCTTGCGCTGCTTCAAATATTCGGGCCAGCATACCGCGCCGATGCTCATCACACCGTCCGGCAGGGGAATCATCCACATCCAGCCGTGGTCGAATCGGTACATGCTGATGTTGCCGGCGTCTTCGCCCGGACGCCGCGCCGCGCCGCGGAAGTGCCCGAAGATCGCGGCGCTCTGGTGTTCGGTGTTCTTGCGGCGCAGTCTCCTTTTTGCGGACAGGAACGCATCGCGCCCGCTGGCATCGATCAGGTAACGGGCCTGAATGCCGTAGGTGCGGCCCTCATCGGTGCGGACTTCGAGCCGTGTTTCGCGCGGACCCAACTGATCGACCTTCAGGACTTCATGCCCTTCGCGCGCGTCGGCGCCGCAGTCACGCGCATGGTCGTACAGCATTTTGTCGAGGTCCTGCCGCCAAACCTGAAAGGCGTGCGGGGGGCTGTTGCCGATGGCACGCGAGAACGCGAAGGTGTTATAGCCGCGCTCGTTGTCCGCCTCGAAATCGGCGCCGGCCTTGAAGACGCCGAGCGCGCGCACTTTGTCGAGCACGCCGAGCCGCTCGAATATCGGCAGATTCATGGGCAACAGCGACTCGCCGATGTGGAAGCGCGGGTGATGCGCCTTTTCCAGAGCGATCACCTTGTAGCCGCGCCTGGCGAGCAAGGTCGCCGCCGTGCTGCCGCCGGGACCGCCGCCAATCACCGCCACATCGCATTGCTCGGCCGGGGCTTCCATGTGCCTAGACCAGGACTCTTTCGATGCCGCCGGTGTTCGCGCGCCGCACGTAATCCTGCAGCCAGTCGGGTCCCAGCAGATTCTTGGCGATTTCCACCACGATGTAATCCGCATCCATCTCCGCATCGTCGTTGAAGCGCTTCAGTCCCTGCAGACACGACGGGCAGGAGGTGAGTATCTTGACCGCACCCTGATGGCCGGCGGCGCGGATTTCGTCGACGCCGATCCGTACCTCTTGTTCCTTGCGAAAGCGCACCTGGGTGGAGAT
>Ga0210398_10001191_pt1 | contig 27645 bp, 20 predicted proteins | sample IncBWC4OmetaG_FD_161047 | JGI IMG/M metagenome (GOLD analysis project Ga0210398, IMG submission 161047) | Forest soil microbial communities from Barre Woods Harvard Forest LTER site, Petersham, Massachusetts, United States - Inc-BW-C-4-O | ecosystem: Environmental > Terrestrial > Soil >... | reverse complement strand
GTGCCGCTCTTCTCAACCAGCCCCTTGTCGACGCCGAGATCGATCAAGTCACCTTCGCGCGAAATGCCTTCGCCGTAAACAATGTCGAATTCCGCTTCGCGGAAAGGCGCCGCCACCTTATTCTTCACAACCTTTGCGCGCGTCCGTGAGCCCACGACTACGTCGCCTTCCTTGATCGCCTGGATGCGCCGGATGTCAATGCGCATTGACGCATAGAACTTCAGCGCGCGGCCGCCGGTGGTCGTTTCCGGGTTGCCGAACATTACGCCAATCTTTTCGCGGATCTGGTTGATGAAAATCAGGCAGGTGCGGGACTTCGACACAATGGCGGTGAGTTTCCGCAGCGCCTGCGACATCAGCCGCGCCTGCAAGCCCATTTGCGGATCGCCCATGTCGCCTTCGAGCTCGGCCTTGGGGACAAGCGCAGCGACCGAGTCCACGACGACGATGTCCACGCCACCGGAACGGATCAGCGTTTCGGCGATCTCCAAAGCCTGTTCGCCGTTGTCCGGCTGAGAGACTAGAAGATTGTCCACGTCCACGCCCAGCTTGCGCGCGTAGACGGGATCCAGCGCGTGCTCGGCGTCGATGAACGCCGCCTGGCCGCCGAGCTTCTGCGCTTCGGCAATTACGTGCAGCGTCATGGTCGTCTTGCCACCCGATTCCGGCCCGTAGATCTCGATGACGCGCCCGCGCGGAAAGCCGCCGACGCCCAGCGCTGCATCGATCGACAAGCACCCGCTGGGAATTACACTGACGGGCACCAGAACATCCCGGCTGCCCAGGCGCATAATCGCGCCCTTGCCGTGGTCCTTTTCAATCTGCGATATCGCGGCTGCCAGCAATTTCTCTTTTTCATCAGTCATTTCACACCTCAGTGGAGGAAATTAGGGAATTTCAACTGCAACACAAAGTCATGGCCCGGGACATGCCGGAAGTCGCATAGCAGAAATTGATCTCGCTATGCCTTCTTCCATCAGGGCCAAACACCGCCTAGCCCTGGCGCTCGCAACCGTGTTCGGCGACATGCTCTTTCAAGCGGGCGATGGCCATGGCCACTCGAACCGCCAGTTGCCGCTCCTCGGCAGGCGAGAGGCTCCGGAGCCGAACCAGGCTCCGCATCCTGTCGCGCGCCTCGATGAACTCGCTTTCGAGCCTAGCATGTTCCGGACAACTTATCGCCAGGGTCGAGAGCAAACACATCAGGCACCTGTTGAAAACCGCGAGGAGCAAAGTAGCATCAAGGCGAACAAAAAGCAAATACTATTTTCGCCTTATATTCGCCCAAACGGACTAAGCTCAAAGCCGCCGCAAGAACTGGGCATAACACCAATTATTGGACAGGCCTCAGCGCCGTGAAGAGTCGTCACCCGGGACCAGTCATTCTTAGGGTACTCGCTGTCCGGCAACCGGCTTCCACTTCTGCTATAGCACTGCTAGTTTCCATGGGGGCCGTGAGGAAAGGGCGGCGAACAGAACAGAAGAGAATGGCAATCGCCAAGACAAGGGTTTCCAACAGACTAACCGAGTCTTGCCCGCCTGCTCATCGAAGGTGGCAACTGCACGAATTCATTTTGCGTAACTGTAGAAGCCCCGGCCCGACTTCCGTCCTAGCCATCCCGCGGCGACGTATTTCTTGAGCAGCGGACACGCCCGGTACTTCGGATCGCCGAGCCCTTCGTGCAGGACGTGCAGGATGTCCACGCACACGTCGAGCCCGATAAAATCGGCCAGCTCGAGCGGACCCATGGGATGGTTCATCCCCAGCTTCATCACGGCATCGACCGCTTCCGGCGTCGCCACGCCCTCCAGCACGCAATACACCGCCTCATTGATGAGCGGCATCAGCACGCGGTTGGAGACGAACCCCGGCGCATCGTTGACCGCCACCGGCGTCTTGCCGAGCCTAGTTGCCAACTCCCTGGTCACGGAGAACGTCGCGTCGCTCGTCTGGAGCGCGCGAATCACCTCGACGAGCACCATCACCGGCACAGGATTCATGAAGTGCATGCCCACAAACCGGTCGGGCCGCTTGGTCAGCGCCGCGAGCGTGGTCATCGCAATGGAAGACGTGTTGCTCGCAAGGATCACATCCGGCCGCAAAATTCCATCCGCCTCGGTGAGGACGGCCCGCTTGATCTCGATTTTTTCCGGCACAGCTTCGACTACAAAATCAGCCGCGGCAATCGCCGCCATATCAGTAACGGGCTGCAACCGCGCCAGCGCGGTTGCCTTCTCCGCTTGGGCAAGCCGGCCCTTCTCAATCTCCCGGTCCAGATTCTTGCCAATCGTCTCCAGCCCGCGGTCCAGGAAGCGCTGCTCCACGTCCCGCAAGATCACTTGGTAGCCCGAACGCGCAAACACATGCGCGATACCGTTCCCCATCGTCCCTGCGCCGAGCACGGCCACGGTTTGGATTGCGTCGATAGACACGGTCAGCGCCTCCGCGTTCGCGTGAAATAGAAGAGGTAAAGGAAGTTATGGAAGCAAAGGATGTCGAGTAAACCCATCGCCAAATTCGGCAGGCCGGACAGAACGGCTCGTTATTCCGGCGGAGCGCCCTCGACAATCTCTCGGATAATTTCGCGCGCCAGCATTTCCTCCTCTGGCGGAACGTACAAGGTTGTTTCCCCGTGCGTCTCGACCCGCACCGGAATTTCATTTTCCTTGAGTGCCTGGCTCAAAAATCCTGCGCGTGCTTCGTCGGAACCAGACCAAACTGCGCAAGTAGTCGCGCCCAAGTGGGACGGTTTCACGGCGGGCTCCGAGGAGTCATCGGCCGAGAGCCCCATATCCACGGGCTCTTCGTCCAGCAACCTTTCGAGAACCTTCTCGGCGGCAGCCAGATTCGACGAGGGCACGGCCACTTCAAACCCGAATCGCGCTTTCCAATCGATGGGAAGAGTATCCGCCGTCGGTGCGACTTCATCATCCCCGGTGGGCTTGTCGACAAACGGAATGCCCGCAGCCTCCAATTCCTCCACCAGCGACGAGTGCAGCGCCGGGTCTTCCCCCGCCCACAACATAATCAGCGACCCTTGCGGTCCCGGACCTAAAGTCATGCGTTCCTCCATGCGAGTAGCTCGCACCGTTGATTAGGCGCTAAGGATACATCCAATCGCGACCCAGAAACAGAATTCAAGCAGGCTAAGAACCCACCGGTCTGGAACGTCCCGACAAGCGCAGAAGCGTCATCCCAGCCTTCCCTCCGGCGGAACACCCTCGACAACTTCGCGCACAATTTCACGGGCCCGCGCTTCGTCCTCGGGCAAGACAAAGAGCCTATGGACCCCTTTAGCTTCCGTCCCTCGCGCGTGAATCTGATTCTCGCTGAGCGACGCTGCCAACAATTCCTCCATCTCCGGCTGGCCGCCCTCCCAAATCTCCGCGGTTGCATCTTCGGGATACCAACGCTCTGGATCCCAATCTGCCCGGGACTCGCGTGGTTCGACGAACTCCGGAAGTTCCAGGGGCACCACGACCTTTTCGGAGGCGGGCTCGTTCTCGCCAGTATAGGCTTCTTTGACAGCGGCTTCCGCCCGGTCGAATTGCGAAAACGGGACGCCGATTTCGAATGCACTCCTGGTGTTCCAATTGAAAAGATGGTCTTGCCGCCTGATGGTCTTACAGGGGATACCCTGCTCGCCCAGCAATTCACAGAGTTCGGCATGAACTCTGGGATCATCACCTTTCCAAAAAGAGCAGAAGGGATCTTCCTCCGGGTCGCCTGCATCGGCGGTTTCCAGGGGGACCATGGCCGCAGCAGGCAATTCATAGACAAGATCGACGTCGCAATCCGCGCAGCGCGTGAACCCTTGTCGATACTCGGCCTTGCAAACGGGACAGAACATGGCAGTGCGGGAAGAGTCTACTACACCCAGCGTGCTAGCCGACCGACCGTACCCGCTGCCGGTAACCCATTGAAACTTAAGCGAGTTGGAAGGCCGCCCGGCCATGGGTCTTTTTGCACCGCCCTGGCGTATACCCTGTAGAATGAGCGCGACATTTACAACTCTGGCTCCGGCATCATCGAGGTCGATTCTTCTCTTCTCCACACGAATGGCCGACGACAACAAGGGCCTCGCCCAAGGGCTAAAGCGCCGCGACCCCGATCTCCTCGATCAACTGATCGAGCAGTATCAATACCGCCTGTTCCGCTATTTGCTCTATCTGACTTCCAGCCGCGAGCGCGCGGAGGATTTCTTCCAGGAGACCTGGATCCGCGTCCTTGAGCGCGGCCACCAATACGACGGCAAATACAAATTTGAAGCCTGGCTTTTCCGCATCGCGCGCAACCTGGTGATCGATTGGCAGCGCCAGAAAAAAGTGCAAAGCCTCGACGCGCTGATCGACCCGGAAGAAGGCGCGCCGATGGAGTTTGCCGCGCTGAATCAACCATCGCCTCTGCATCTGGTCCTGACCGCCGAAGAAAAAACGGATGTCCACGCCTCGCTCGATCGCATTCCCACCGTCTATCGCGAAGTTTTGGTTCTCCGATTTCAGGAAGACCTCGGACTCGAAGAAATCGCCGGCGTCCTGGCCGCACCGCTCTCCACTGTAAAGTCGCGCCTCTATCGCGGCCTCGAAGCGCTGCGTGGCGCTATGCAAGGAGGCGCGGCATGAGCAAGAATCTCCATGGCCGCGCCGAAAAGCTGATCGCGCAAGAGCGCATCGAAGGAATCTCCCAATCCGAGCACCACTGGCTCGCCGCGCATCTGCGCGAGTGCCCCGTCTGCACGCAAGTCGCGCAGCAAACGACCGCCGCGCTGCGCGCATTGCGAGGCCTCCCATTTCCCCTCCCTGCAGGACTCGCCGAACGCACACGGTTCCGCGTGCAATTGCGTGCGCAAGAAATGCGCGAACGCGAACCCAAGCGCCGCCTCCTCTGGATCATGTGCATCATGTCCTGGGCGCTCGGCATCGCCACGGCGCCTTACGTCTGGCGCGCTTTCGAGTGGGCGGGAGAACGCCTCGGCGTGCCCCGGCTGGTCTGGGAAATGGGTTTTGGTCTTTGGTGGACGATCCCCGCGCTAATCGCTGCGGCGGTCGTATTGATGGAAAACCTCAGATTGACGAATGAGAACGATCAATCTGATTAAGAGTGCCAATCTAGGGTTTGAGAGAGGAAAGTGTATGTCGGACTACCAACAAAAAGTAAGCGGCTCGTTCAACGAGAGGATGCGGCTCATCCGGCTTCGCAGGAAGAAAGAAAACCTTCGATTTTGGGATGAATTTCGCATCGTGCCGCGCGGCCTGATTTGGACCGTGGTGACTCTGTTTCTCCTGGCGCAGGGCATCGCATTTTCTGTCAACCAATGGCAATTCAACCATAACAGCGACATTTTTGCCCCGGAGCTCAGGGACATGCCTATCCTGTCTTATCTAGCTCTGGCCGGAGTCGTGACCGTCGTTGGGTTGGTGCTGGCCACCTTCATCTTCCTAATCGCCTACGTCAACCGCGACGCCAAACGCCGCGGGATGAATTCCACTCTGTGGACACTGCTCGTGGTCGTGCTTCTTCCTGCATCGACATTTATCGGATTTCTCATCTACTTTCTGATGCGCGAGCCGCTGCCCTATGATTGCCCGCAGTGTGGAAAGGCCGTTGGAGCCCGCTTCAACTTCTGCCCCAATTGCAAATGCAACCTCCACCCCTCCTGCCCTAATTGCAAACGCGAAGTGGTCGAAACCGACAAGTTCTGCCCCTACTGCGCGTACGAGCTGGGGACGCGGACGCCAAGCAGCGCGGAGCTCTCCTCGGTCCCGAATTCCAGTTTATAACGCAGGGCCAATGGCCGTGCGGCTACTTGCCTGCGGGCTCTCAGGGGCCGTGCGCTTTGTAACGCTTGAGTGTCGCGGATGCCCGGCGCGTCGGCCGTTCCGAGCGCGTGGTTTATTCGCGGCGCCCGCCCTCCACGATTTTCAGGCAAATTCTGAGAAACTTTAGGGTATTCGCCGGATGGTTTGCTCACCTCGATCCGATTAGGCTCGGAACTGGCTTGGCGACCGTTGTTTGCTTGTTTCAGTACGCACACGACTCGGCAGGCCCGAGGTGATTCGTGGGAGCCGCACCTCCAAAATTAGTCTATTCCAGACGACTCAGTTCACGCGTCGTGATACCGGACGGGGTGTGGGCGTATTGGCGCTGTGGCGAGGCTGAAGACATTTCGCGCATTTCCGACCTAAGTGTAGGCGGGCTGTTTCTCTCCACGCCAATTCCGCAAACCGTGGGCGTGAAAGCTCAGATTGATTTTCTAGTCCAGGAAGGCAACATAAGGGTCGAGGCTGAAGTGCGACATGTGGTTCCGAGCGCCGGACTGGGTTTGAAATTCACCGCCATCTCTGACCAAGACTGTCCAAATCTAGTAGCGCTACTAAACAGAATCCGCAGCCTGTCACATCCCGACCGGGCGAATTAATCTTTGCCGATCCAAAAAAGTCGGGCAGGGTTGCCCAGGACTTCGGCCGCATCCAGTGGGTCTGCTAAGGGTGCTGCACAATTCGCGCATACGTCGTGGCCTCGGCGATACTCGGCCCCACATAACCGGAAATATTTCATCCTAATAGCGTTCCACGGCGAGGGCGACCGCGTTGCCTCCGCCGAGGCAAAGTGCAGCGATGCCGCGCTTTAGATTGCGCCGCTGCAATTCATACAAAAGTGTCACCAGGATGCGCGCACCGCTCGCCCCGATCGGATGGCCCAAGGCCACCGCGCCGCCGTTCACGTTCACTTTCTCCGGATCGAGCCGCAGTTGCCGCGTCACCGCAATCGCCGCAACCGCAAAAGCCTCATTCAACTCGATAAGCTCCACATCTTTGTCGCGGTCCCAGCCGGTCTTCGTGAGCAATTTTTCCACTGCGTCCACCGGCGCCATCATCACCCATTTCGGTTCCACTCCGCTGACCGCCTGCGCCACGATCCGCGCGATCGGCTGCTTACCGAGGCGCGCCGCATTCCGTTCGCTCGTAACCATCAACGCCGCTGCTCCGTCGTTCGTTCCAGGAGCATTCCCCGCGGTCACCGTGCCGTCTTTCTTGAACGCCGGCTTCAATTTGGCCAGCGCCTCGAGCGAAGTGTCTTCGCGTGGCGATTCGTCGTACTTGATGACCATGGCCTCGCCTTTTTTCCGCGGCACTTCGATCGGCAGAATCTGCCCTTCAAAAAAACAGGACTTTCGCGCACGAATCGCCTTCTGGTGGCTCTCCACGGCAAACCGGTCCTGCTCCTCCCGGGTGATCCCGTATTTCTCGGCCACCAGTTCGCCCGTCATCCCCATGTGAAAGTTCTCATACGCGTCCCACAACCCGTCGTTGATCATCGAGTCCACGAGCTTGCCGTCGCCGATTCTGTAGCCCGTCCGCGCTTGCGGGAGCAGATACGGGCAATTGGACATCGACTCCATCCCGCCAGCCACGACCATTTCCGATTCGCCAAGCTGTACGGCCTGCGCGGCCAGCGCTACCGACTTCAACCCCGAGCCACAAACTTTGTTAATCGTCATGGCGGCAACACGTGGAGCACAGCCGCCCTTAAGCGCCGCTTGCCGCGCAGGATTTTGCCCGAGTCCCGCCTGGACCACATTGCCGAGGATAGCCTCATCCACTTCCTTGGGATCGAGCCCCGCGCGGCGTATAGCTTCGGCGACAATCTTGCCGCCAAGCTCGGTAGCCGAAAATCCAGCCAAGCCGCCCTGGAATTTTCCGATGGGCGTACGTACGGCAGAGAGAATGACAGGAGTTTCCATGTGCGTGGTAAACCTCCGGAGGAGCAACGCACTCCATTATACAGCGTTGCGCCTGGAGCAGTCGCGGCGGCAAAAGGTGAGAGCACAGGAAAGGCGGGCAACACCCGCCTTTCCTCGAGGTGCTTTTAGTTTGCGGCGGCCGCCGTCGAATCCGGCATGCCTTCGTCCGCGCTCGGGCCGTATAGGCCCGGAACGGCTACGCCAACCAACCGGTAATAAACCGTCAACTGGGCCCGATGATGAATCATGTGATTCATGCACATGCCCCGAATACAAGCGACCCGCGGCAACGTAAAGATTTCTTGGCCACCCGCTAGCAGCTTCCAGCCCTTCACGATGTCCTGGTCACTCACGCTGGCAAGGGCCGCTCGAGCTTCCGCACTCCCTTTATCAAAGGCTGCGAGAAGCTCCGCCCGATTGGTGATCTTCGGCGGCTGGTAGCTCGGGCCGCCGACAGGCGCGTAATCCAGCTCTTCGGTCTTGATGGTCATGGTAATCCACTCGGGTATTGTGCCGACGTGCCCGGCAAGCCAGCCCAGCGTGCCGGACTTCTCGTGCGGCTTCCAACCCCACTTGTCGTCGGGCGCGCGCTCGAGCACCTTGCGCGTGCTCTGCATCTCCTGGTCAAATTCAGGCAGCATCGATTGTCCAATCGTCATGTCGGTCTCCCATGCGGAATTGAAATTCAGCGCCCAAATACTAGGCGAACAAAAGGCGAAATGTCAAGCATTATTTTCCGCCGTCCCTCACTTCCAAATCATCCGCCGGCGATCCCTCGGGCGTAAAGGAATTTCTCCGGATGGCCGTTGACAATCGCTCCCGACGGAACAAAATATCCTCATGTCTCACCAACTCAACACCTCCTATTTGCAAGATTCCATCGGACTATTTCGCTACTACAAAAAGTTGGCTGACCGTGCGATGGCGCAGTGCCCAGACGAAGCCCTGTTCATTTCCCTCGACGCGGAATCCAATTCCATCGCCATCATTGTGAAGCACATGTCCGGCAATATGCGCTCGCGCTGGCTCGATTTCTTGACCACGGATGGCGAAAAACCCGACCGCAACCGCGACACGGAATTTGAGGCCCCACCCGCTGCCCGCGCCCAAGTAATCGAAATGTGGGAACGCGGCTGGAAATATCTTTTCGATGCGCTCGAACCGCTCACAGAGGCTGACCTCACGCGAACAGTCACGATCCGTACCGAGCCTCACTCCGTCATGCAAGCCGTCAACCGCCAGATCGCTCACTACGCTCATCACGTTGGCCAGATTTTGTTTCTCGCCAAGCACCTTACTTTCACCAAAACCGGAAAGTGGGAATCACTCAGCGTACCGCGCGGCAAATCCGCAGAAATTAACGCCAAAACTGCGGCGGCTGCGCTCTCGGCGCGCTCCACTCTTTTCGCTTCGAAACAAAACTGAACGCACCTTCCAAACAAATGCACCGAGGCTAGAAGCTCGTTCGCGTACATGGATCTGGTCCAATTCATTGTTCCAATGCGGCTACTTCGCTGGGTGCCTGACGAAGAGCATGGTCACGCGAGGTGATCCCTGGGAGGACCTCCGGGCCATGGTCCAGGATGCCGTCGCAGGATGCTTTTTCGGCCGGCGCAAGGCCGCAAACAATTCGATCATCTCGTGCGTGACGAAGTGCTCACCGTGTGAGGAAATCGCCCGGAGATTTGAACCGAGGGACACTGGCAATATCGCGAAGTTTGAGCAAACTGGAAGTCCCATCATTGGTCAGATCGAAACACCCGGACACCGGCGTATGCCCATCCCCGCACACAGAACATTGAAAGTTGCCGCAGTAACCGGCACTCGAGGCAGGTCGCGAATCACAAAGGCGTGTTGCGAGAATTGATCCTAGAATTAATTTCTCGAGACCGCCGGCCCCGTTTCCCGTTCGGCCCAATATCGGCTAACCTTCTTAAATCATGGCCACTCTGTTCGATCTCAATCCGCCGGCGGAAACCGGGCTGAAGCTCAACGAAGCCCAGCGCCGCGCCATCACTCACGGCGAGGGGCCCCTCCTCGTCATTGCGGGCGCTGGGACCGGCAAGACTCGCGTCATCACCGAACGCATCCGCCACCTGCTTGAAACCGACCCCTCCCTTTCCGGCGAAAACATACTCGGCCTCACCTTTACAAACAAAGCAGCCGGGGAGATGAAAGCCCGCGTCGTACGCGCCGCCGGCGAACGTGGAAAAAAAGTCACGCTAGCCACCTTTCACGCCTTCTGCGAGGGCCTTCTGAAGGAAGCCGCGCCCGAACGCCTGATGATCGACAAAGTGGACCACTGGATTCTTCTCCGCCGCAATCTCGAGCGCCTCAAACTCAACAGGTACCGCCGCCTGGCCGATCCCGGCCAGTTCTTAAACGACTTCGTCGAATTCTTCTCGCGCTGTCAAGACGAGCTGGTCACCTCGGAAGACTATCAGCGCTACGCCGACGGCTTAGCCGCTCAACTGGCGACCGACCGCGCGGCCCTCGACGAGGACACATTCCAGGAACGCGCCGAAGAAGTGGCCCTCCAGCAGGAAATCGCCGGCGCCTACCGCGCCAGCGAAGATTTGCTCAGCGAAAAAAAACGCGTTTCTTTCGGCTCGCTCATCACCGGTGCCGTCGCGCTTCTGGAAACCAACGCCGAGCTGCGTGGCGCGCTCCAGGCGAAATACCGCTACATCCTGGTCGACGAATTTCAAGACACCAACATCGCGCAGCTTCGCCTCCTCGAGCTTCTGGCCGGAGATAGAAAAAACATCGTAGCCGTCGGCGACAATGACCAAGCCATCTACCGCTTCCGCGGCGCCTCTTTCGGCAGCTTCAAACTCTTCCTTGAGCGCTTCGCCGGCTGGCGCGAAGGCCAGGACTCCACGGCATTCCGTATCTCGCTCCTGGAGAATTATCGTTCCACTCCCAACATTCTCCGCGTAGCCACGCAAGTCATCGGGATGAACACGGCAAGCGCCGACTTCCCCAAAAAGGTCCTGAACGCCAACAAAGAAGACGGCGAAAAAATTCGCCTGGTCGAGCTGGAAAGCGAACAGGACGAAGCCCGCTGGCTCGTCAGCGAACTCGAGCGCCTCCGTGCCAGCGGTTCGAAGTGGCGCGATTTCGCCATCCTCTACCGCCAGCATGCGCACCGCGACGATCTCGTCGAAGAACTTTTCCGCCACAAAATCCCTTTCGTCATCAGCAACCTCTCGATCCTCGATCACCCGCTCGTTAAAGACGTCCTCGCCTACTTGCGCCTGATTGCCAGTCCTTTCGACAACCTTTCCTGCGCCCGTGTCCTGGCCGCCCCCGCCTGGGGACTCGAACCCGTCGACCTCGTGCGCCTGGCCGAGCGCGCCAGAAAAGGGAAAAAAGCGCTCTATGACATGCTCCAAGCTCCGCAGACGCAACTCCCTTTCGATCCCTCACCCGGCGCGTTGGCCCAGCTTGTTGAATTCCTCTTCGAGCAACGCAAATGGCTGCGCCGCCGCACTGCCCGGCAAATTCTTGCTGCTCTTCTCGAGTGGTTGGAAGTAGCGCAACGCGCCAGCGCGCAAAACCGTAAGTACGTCTCGCGCCTCTCGGAGTTCGCCAAAGCGTGGGAGCACAAGAGCGACACGCAAAGCCTCGCCGAATTTGTCGAATATCTCGACTACTACTCCCAAGCTGGCGGTGTGATCAGTCTAGAAGAAGACTTCCCCGGCGACGCCGTTCAGCTGATGACGGTCCACGGAGCCAAAGGCCTCGAGTTTCCGCAAGTCTTCCTTCTCCGCATCAATAACAAAAAGTTTCCAACCACGGAACGCTCCCGCGTCTTCGAATTCCCCGCCGCTCTCATGAAAGAAGGCGAACCCGCAGAGCAGTTCCACATTCAAGAAGAGCGCCGCCTCTTCTACGTGGCACTAACGCGCGCAGAAAACCGCCTCACGCTCACAACGCTCACCGAAAAAAGGGGCAAGATACCGGTGTTCATCGAAGACCTCCTTATGGATCCCGCGACGAAGCGCCGCGACATCCGGCAGCTGAAGCCGAAACTGCCCGCACCTCGGGACTTGGCGAAAAAAGAATCCCCATTTGCCGGCGAACTTGAACTCTTTCCTGTCTCCCCCGATCCTCCGAAAATTTTCTCTCGCATCGCCGACTGGGCCCTGGAATTCCACCCTCCCGCTCCCGAGCCGCTCACGTTGAGCCCATCGGCCGTCAGCGGCTACCGCAGTTGCCCGCAACAGTATCTTTTCAGCCGTTCCTGGGGCCTGAAAGAAGGCCCCAAGGCTGTGCTCAGCTTCGGCAGCGTGATGCACACCACCATCAAGCGCTTCATCGAGCATCTCCGCAAAGGCATAAAACTCCCCTTCGAAGAGGTGGCGCGCATCTTCCTAACCGAGTGGACCTCCGCAGGTTTTGAAGACGAGTACCAGGAAAAGGGCTACCAGCAGGATGGACTCGAACAGTTGCGGACTTTCCACGCCGCACTTCTCGAAGCCGCGCCGCGGGTCCTCGAACTGGAAAAATCCTTTGAGCTTCCGATGGAAAACAACGTCACCATCATCGGACGAATGGACCAGGTAAATTCCCTCGGCCGCAAAGACGTCGAAATCATCGACTACAAAACCGGCAAGCCCAAAAAAGACGTCGACGCCAAAAAAGATTTGCAGCTCAGCCTGTACGCCCTGGCCGCCAAAGAAATCTTCGAATGGAACCCCGTCCGCCTGGTATTCCACTACCTCCAAGACAACCAGATCCAAGTAACCACCCGCGACGCCAAACAACTCGACGAGGCCCAAAAAATCGTCCTGGAAGCCGCCGCCGACATTCGTGCTGGCCAGTTCCCTCCGAAACCGGGCTTCCTTTGCCGAAGCTGCGCCTACAAACCGATTTGCCCCGCCCATGAAGAAGCACTTGGCAATTAGTCCTCGAGAAGACCCCTCCGTTCGAGAATTGCGCCGAACATGCGGCGCGGAGCTATAAAAAAAGGGCACCACCCACCGGGCGGCGCCCCAACCAACCAAATCTTGTCGAAAACCTCCTACTTCCCCTTTTTCGGTACCTTGGCGTCGTCCTTCTTTCCCTTTTTCTTCATCGTCAGGCTCCTTTCACGCGCAGTCCCCATGGGCCACGGTGTCTCGAGTTTCTAGGTCATGCCGAGCGCTGCCCGCCATGCCATCTCGCTCCGTATACGAGTGCGGTGAGCCACTGTCAAGAGAATTCCGCCCTGCAGCTAAACTTTTCTTTTTATTGCGCGATTCCGCCGGTGTAGTACCGGTTGCGAGTCAGAATGGTCAGCCCTTCCCGCTTCACGCGCACTTCCACGTCGTGGTAGTCCTTGGCCTTGTTCGTCTCGCGCGGGACATACGCCAGCGTGTACTCGTTGCGCGCCTCTTCCGTTATCCTCGAGTAGAGATCCTGCAGCGATTCCTTTTTCGCCGCGTAATACACATCCCCACCCGTGGCGTGCGCGTATTCGGAGAGCCGTTCAAATCTGCGGTCGTAGAACGCGCTTCCCACACCCACTCCGAACACCGAAATGCTGTGGCCCAGCACCTCCTTGACGGTAGCGTCATACGTATTGGTGTTGTACTTCTTGCCCCCGTTGACCCCATCGCTCACGATAAAGATGATCTTGCGCCGGTTGCGCGGACGGTTCTTTAAAAGCTCCGCCGCATCGAACACAGCATCGTCCAGCGCCTTGGTCGGCTGCGCAAGGATGGTCCGTGTAGATTCAGGCATCGGCGGTGAACCATCGGGATTGTGCCCGTTAATAGTAGGCCCATTGAACGGTCCGCCAGGGGACATCACCGCGCTATGACTATCGAGCTGGGTCCTTCTGAGCTCCGTAAGCAGCTGGTCTTGGTCGCTGGTAAAGCCCTTGCCGGGGTGAAAAAACTGGTCGAAGCGGCAGACAAATGCCTCATCGAGGTCACTCATGGTTCCCACGATGGCGTCGAGGCTGTCTTGCACTTCCTTGGCGTCCCCTTTTTTCAGATCGTTGTCGATCAGTATGACCATCGACAGAGGGAAGCCCTCCGACGTAAACACGTCGATTCTTTGCTCCACGCCGTCTTCCAGCACACGAAACTCGTCCCTGCCTAAATCAGGCACAAGCCTGCCAGCCCGGTCCTTCACGGTCACAGGCAGTACCACCAAATTGGCGTTCACCGTGATCTTCGCTCGCGCCTCACTCAGCCGAACGTTGTCCGGCGGCGGTGCGGCAGGGTCTTGAGTGGCCGGAGCCGCCCCTGGATGCGTCCGCGCGGCAAATCCAAGCCACAAGGCTGGCGCCACGAAGAACAAAACACTGGTCATACCCGCGATTTTTCGTAGACTTTTCATATTCCTAGGGCCAAACTTCCTCTCGGAGTCAGCGCTGGCACCGCCGCCGGCTCTCCCGGCGACGCATCCATCGCATCTCTTGCTAGCATCTTAGGTGGCGAAGAACCCAGCGGGCCATTTCCAGCCGGGAAACTCTTGTCGAGGAAAGTATACATGCCTTCTCTTAAGAAATTCGCAGCACTGTGCGTCACGCCCGTTCTTGTCGCCGCCATCGCCCTCCCCGCGCTGCCGCAAGAGCCGACCGTTCAAGGCCCCACTATCAAGACCAGCGTTAACCTGGTCAACCTCTTCGTCACCGTCCGCGACAAAAGCAAACGCATCGTCACCGACCTCAAGCAAGACGACTTCAAGGTCGCCGAAGACAATCAGGACCAAAAGATCGCCTTTTTCTCTAAAGAAGTGACGCTCCCCATCACTCTCGGGTTGCTCATGGACACCTCCGGAAGCGAACAATACATGATAGGCGCCATCCAGGACGGAGCCAGCAGCTTCCTGAACCGCGTGATGCGCAAGGGCGACGAAGCCATGATAATGACCTTCGACCTTGACGTGGACCTCCTTTCCGATTTCACCGACGACCGCTCCCAGCTCAATCGCGCTATTCGCAAAGCGCAAATCAACACGGGTGGTGGAGGGGGCATGGTCACACCCGGAACGATCCCCCAATCGGGCTCCAAAGGCACGAATTTCTACGACGCCCTCTATCTCGCCTGCAACGAAAAACTCTCGACAGAAGCCGGCCGCAAAGCCGTCGTCGTGCTCACCGACGCCGAAGACAACGGCAGCAAAGTCCGCGTTGAGGAAGCCATCGAAGCCGCGCAGCGCACGGACACGGTCGTCCACATCCTTCTCGTCTACGATCCGCACTACGGCGCCAACCAAAGCATCGCCAGAAAAATCACCGACGAAACCGGCGGCCGTATGATCGTCGTCAATTCCGAGAAGCATCTGCAAGAAGCCTTCGACCAGATCTCCGAAGAGCTCCGCAGCCAATACACCCTCGGCTACTATCCAACAAACTCCGCCCGCGACGGCAAATTTCGCAAAATCAAAATTGACCTAGCCAACCACGACCTAAAAGTCCTGGCCCGCAAAGGCTATTACGCCCCCAAAGGCTGAAACCTTTGAAAGAAATCGCGACTCGCACGCTCGATGTCAAAAAGCGGCCCCTTGCGTAGGCTATTCCTCAGGTAGTCTTGTCAGCTGTCCCGGTAGCGCCAGCGTCTTGCTGGCACAGTTTTTGGGTAGGTTGCCTATCAGGCGCGTGGACGACTTTTGGATGCGCGTACCCGTCAGCAAATGGCGAGGCGTCCCGGTGTGTGGCTCTTCTTCGACGGGGATGGAAGACTCGCCCGTCGAGCGACGAAATGAAGCGCAAAAAGAGGTTTTCGCCATGAACAAAGCAAGAGACCGGAACTCTTCGCCGAAGCGAGCCGCCGAACCATGCTGAGTTTTCGGGAGCCCATTACGGTCCCGAGATTCGGTCCACTGCATTGGCTTGTTGTCAAAGTCTCGACTCCGCGTTTGATTAGCCTGAGCTCGGCCGTGTGCCTGGCGATGGCCTCACTGCTGGCGCTGACCGGGTGCACGGCGGTAAAGGTCAAGCTGGGGATGAGGATCTACCTGGCTAAGACTTCCGTAGTGTCCATCGAGGCCAGCCTGCCCAAGGGTCCGGCAATCGCTCCTGGAGAAAAGTTGGCTCTGGTGGTGCAATTCACGCAGCCGGACGGCACCGTGTTGGTGACGGAAGGGAAAGGCAAGGGGAAGGTCCTGTGGAGCGATATTACGGTAACGCCGACGGTCGTGACGGCTGACCAGAAAGGCCATGTGACGCTGCCGCGAGATCCGAGGGTGAGCGACGGGAAAGTGGCGCACCTCACCATCACGGTGCCCAGCCATCCGGACCTCCGCCGAGAGCTAGATATTCCCATTACGTACGACTACAACTTCATCTCGAATTTCTCCGGCAGCAGCGGGTCCAGCGGTCTGAACGGCAGCGATGGCTTGGACGGGGCGAGCGGTACCATGGGTTCCACCGACCCCAATAATCCCTCCCCAGGCGGAAACGGGTCGAACGGAACCGACGGCTCGAATGGCCAGGATGGAGGAAATGGAGGAGACGCACCGCCAGTCGAAATCCGCGTCGCGTTACGATCCGGCGCGCACCCTCTCCTTCAAGTGAGCGTTTCGGCAGCAGGAAAACAGCGGCTGTATCTGGTCGATCCCCAAGGAGGCGCGCTTACAGTGACGGCCAATGGAGGCCCAGGAGGATCTGGGGGACGGGGCGGTCGCGGAGGCAGAGGAGGCTCCGGAGGTATGGGAACACCCAACGGAAACAGCGGAAGCGACGGCAGCAGTGGACGAAACGGCTTTGATGGTTCGCAGGGGCGGGGCGGAGGCATCACCGTGACGTACGATCCGCAAGCCAAACCCTTCTTGACGGCCATCCACCTTTCCAATCAGGGCGGCCCTGCGCCGGTATTCAAGGAAGCACCGGTAGCTCCGCTATGGTGAGCCGAGTCTACTGTTGACGAAGTTGATTAGTCGATTCAAATCCCAGAGCAGTCGGCTGCAAACGTCGGCGCTCTAGGCGATGGACACGATTCAATGGACTCCCCGCCACTCCCGTGTGGATCACTCCGAAAGTCCGCGAAGAACTCCAGCACAAGGACAGCCTCGACGGCAGCCACTCGATTGAGATAGCAAAGAAGCGCTAACGCCGGTTCGTCGCGCGACTGGAAACTGATCCGTTATCGAGCTCGCAGTACGCATTGACCCAAATTCCCCGACCGTCTAACATCCACCTTGCAACCAAAATCATGATCAACGAGACCGTTGCCCACTATAGGATCCTCAGAAAACTCGGCTCCGGCGGCATGGGTGTCGTCTATGAAGCCGAAGACACCAAGCTCGGCCGCCGCGTGGCCCTCAAGTTCATTCCGGAAGCGAATGAGCGCGACTCGCAAACCCTGGAACGATTTCTTCGCGAAGCCCGCGCCGCCTCCGCTCTTAACCATTCCGCAATCTGCACCATCCACGCCATCGAAGAGCACGACGGCCGCACCTTCATCGCTATGGAGCTCCTGGTCGGCGATTCCCTCGATAAGGTCCTGGCATCCGGTCCCTTGCCTATCAATCGCACCGTCGAGATGGGCATCCAACTCGCCGACGCCCTGGATGCCGCTCACAAGAAGGGCATCGTCCATCGCGATATCAAGCCTGCAAACATTTTCGTCACCGAAACTGGCGCAATCAAAATCCTCGATTTTGGCCTTGCTAAGATCCTCGCTCGAGTCTCAGACGATGGTTCAGACCCGACTCTCGACTCTCCCGTAAACACCCTCCTCACCAGCCCCGGCATGGCCGTTGGCACCATCCAGTACATGTCCCCCGAGCAAGCCCGTGGCGAAGAAATCGACGCCCGCAGCGACCTCTTCTCCCTCGGCGCGGTCCTCTATCAGATGCTGACGGGCCGACAAGCCTTCCCCGGCGCCACCAGCGCAGTTGTTTTCGACAACATCCTTCGCAACGCCCCGGTGGCTTCGGTCACCCTCAATCCCGACGTGCCTCCCGAACTCGAGCGCATACTCAACAAAGCGCTCGAAAAAGACCGCGACATGCGGTACCAGGTCGCCGCCGAATTGCGCGCCGACCTCAAGAGACTACAGCGCGAAATCGATTCCGGCAGCCGCCCCGGCATCACGCAAAGATCCGTCGCCCGCGTCTCCGCCGTCTCCGAACCGCCCTCCTCTAAACCCAGGGTGACGCCCTCCGGCAGTTCCGTCATCGTGGAAGCCGCAAGAAGACACAAATTCGGCACAGGCCTCAGTATTCTGGGCGTCCTGGTCGTCGTTGCCGCTGCTGCCTACGGCATCTATTCCATCGCTCTCCGCAACCGCCACGTGCCGTTCGATACTTTCTCCATCGAGAATCTCACCAACAACGGCCACATTGCTCTCGCTGCCATTTCTCCCGACGGCAAATATCTTCTCCACGTCCGCGATGAAAATGGCCTTCAATCCCTCTGGCTCCGGCACATCGCTACGGCCAGTAATACACAGCTGGTTCCGCCCGCAGCCACTCGCTATGCGGGGCTCACTTTCTCTCCCGATGCCAACTATATTTATTGTGTCCGCCGCGACGAGCGAGAACACACCCTCGCCTCTCTCTACTCCGCCCCCATGCTCGGTGGCACACCGCGTCTGCTCATCAAGGACGTCGATAGCCCCATCTCCTTCTCCCCCGACGGCCTGCGCTTCGCCTTCTTGCGCGAGGACCACGATTCCCCTACCTACGAATTGATCGTCGCCAAGAGCGATGGTTCCCCCGATCGCACGCTCTTCAAAGACGTTACCCTTGAGGGTCCGGGCAACTATAGCCCCGCCTGGTCCCCGGATGGCAAGACCATCGTCATCACCGAGTCTCAATTGGCGAAGGGGGTGATAGCCGCGGTGCTCTCCGTTGAGGTGGGCTCCGGAAAACTCCAGATCATCCCGCTTACGACCACCAAGATTCTTCGCAGTCCCGTCTGGATGCCAGACGGCTCTGGTCTGCTGGTCTCGGACTTTGGCAACGCCAGTGCTTTGAACTCTCAACTGGGGATCGTTAGCTATCCCAAAGGCGACTACCGCCGCCTCACCACGGACACAAATTCCTATTTCTTCCCCAGTATTGCCGCCGACGGTCGCACCATCGCTGCCAGCCAGTCTCAGTCCAGATACCAGATTGAAGTCGCTAGCGTTGCCCAGCCTGATGACGTTCACCCCGTGCCTCTGTCTTCCAGCAGCGCTGTTTGGAATTGGGATTGGACTGCTGACGGTCACATCGTCTTCATACAAGGCCCGGACATCCGCATGGTCAAGCCTGAGGGCGGCGAAACTCTGGTCTACTCGGACGCCGATCACATCTCCGATCAACTCACGTCTTGCGGCCCACAGCCCTACATCGTGTTTCGTTCCGCAGGCCGCTCCGGCAAACTCTCGTTCAACCTTTGGAGGATGAGCGCCTCCGGCCTGGACCTAAAACAACTCACCTTTGGCGCCGCCGAATCCAATCCTCGCTGCTCGCTGGACGGCAAGTGGGTTTATTACCTTGATTTCGCTGACAACCAGGCCCTAAAGCGCGTTTCCATCGATGGCGGCTCGCGGGAAACGATCTTGGCCACCGCCAACGGCGCCTCGGACATCTCTCCGGACGGCAAGACCATCGTCGGCCTGGAAGTTCGTGAAATGGACCACAGACTCGTGCTCGATTTCTACTCCATCGACGACAAAAAAGTCACCTACCGTGACATCGACCCACGCGCTTCCTGGCCTCTCAAGTTCGCTCCCGACGGCAAGTCCGTCGTCTACGACGTTCTCGAAAAAGGCGTCGGCAACCTCTGGATGCAACCGCTGGACGGCTCCGCTCCCCATCAGCTCACTCATTTCACTTCCGAAGGAATCGAAAAGTTCCACTTCTCCAGAGACGGCTCCAAAATCGCCATCGAACGCGGTCACAACGAATCCGACGCCGTCCTCCTGCGCGACACGACTCGCTAGCGCCGGGGGGTCCCTAAAAAACTCCGTATCCTCCGGATCCTGTAGGGAGAGGCTTGCCGCTCACAGCTGTGAATGCCATGACATTCTGAGTTCGGGAGCTGATCTGCCGGACGCACCTTAAGCCGCAGGGTCGGCCAGGAGAGTCTCGTGCGAGGAAATTCTCGGATGCAACAACACTCAGGGAGCCGCGGGCCCGGAGGGACTCGGCCGCTGGCTATTGTTTTCTCGATTGGCCCGCGCAAAATACCCGCGCCGCGCCCGTACCTGATACCCCTTGTGTTCGGGCACTTCGATGCGAATCCTGTGGTAGCGCCCATCGAGCACGTAGTTCGTAGGCATATACGCAATCGAATATTGATTGCGCAGCTCGTCGCCAATATCCTGGAAGGACTGATCCAAATCATCCACATGATAGGGAAAGAAAGCGCGTCCCCCGGTTTCATCCGCGAGGTCCTGCAGAATCTTGTCGCCTTCGGTCAAGTGTGTCTTGCGGCTAGACAATTTGTCGGGATCGGTCTGCGACAGCTGAATCCACTGCGTGCTCGTGCTGATCGTATAGATCACCACGCTGGTCCGTTGCGCCATCTCGATGGCCTCGCCCCGGGAGTGCGTCGAAAGATTGTCGTCCCCATCGCTGATCAGAATCATCACGCGCCGCACAATGTCCGGCTGATCCCCCGGAGGACGCGGGGGGTGGCTTAACTGGTTCTGGCAAGCATCGTAAATCGCATCGTAAATCGCCGTTCCGCCGCCCGCCCGCGTCTGCATAATCTGGTCGCGCAGCAACCCCGCATCGCTGGTGAACGCCTGCACAACTTGCGGCTCATCATCAAAAGTCATCACGAACGCTTCATCTCTCCCGCGACGCAAGACACTGAATAAGAAATTGATGGAAGCATCCTGCTCGAATTTGATCCGGTCCCGGATGCTGTTCGAAGTATCCACGAGCATCCCGATGCGCAAGGGCAGGTCGGTCTGCTTGCTGAAGTAACGAATTTCTTGAGGAAACTTTTCATCAAAAATCTGGAAGTCTTCTTTTTGCAGATCGGGCACCAGCTTGTTGCGCCGGTTGAGCACGGTGAACAGCACGTCCACCAGGTTTACAACCTGAATGATTCTCTGCGGGGCTGCCTGCTGCGGCGTCGCCGCCTTTTCGCCCGCCTGCGGTGCGGCCGACGGTGGCGCGGATTGCGCCGGAGCCGGAGCTTTCGTGGGTGCCTGCTGCGCACGGTCGCTTATCGCCGACGTGAGCAAAACCGCTGCAAGTAATAAGGAAATCAGTGCCCTAGGCATGTCAGTTGATTATAGGTAGGGAGCAAGCGCAGCGTCAATTCGCTCCGAGTCCTCTCCGGCAGCAACAGCAAGCTTTCTGGCGAACTCGCGCAATGCCTCCGGCAGCGGCGCCCGCACTTCGACCCAAGCCCCGGTTCGCGGCTGCGAAAACCCCAGCCGCGCCGCATGCAGAAAATTCCGTCCTAGCGCCGGCATCCTAACTCTCTCCCGTTCATTAGACGCATGGCGCTCGGTTCGAGCGCTCACACGAATCTCGGGGGCGGCCCCGTAAAGCGTATCCCCCACGACGGGATGCGCGATCGCCGAAAAATGAACGCGAATCTGATGCGTGCGCCCGGTATGCGGCTGTACTTCGACCAGCGTGGTCCCATCCACTTCCGCCAACGTCCGCCAATCCGTCCGAGCCTCTCGCGCATGGCCGGCTAGGCCGCCGCCGCGAACTGCCTCGACCCCAACCGTATTGGCACGCAGTGCGCTCCCCGGCTTTCCCCGGTGAACCGCCATCCGCGTGCGCCGGTAGAAATCGCGTCCAATCGCCAATTCGATGCGCCCCTGCTTCTCCTTTAGCAGACCTTCCACCAGCGCGAGGTACGTCTTCTTCACCAAACGTTGCCGAAAGGCTTCAGAAATCTTAGCGTGCGCGAAATCGTTCTTTGCCACGAGAATGACTCCGGAAGTTTCCTTGTCCAACCGATGTACGATCCCCGGCCGCAAAGCATCGCCACCCCGAGAAAGCGTCTGCCCCAGTCCCAGCAGCGCGTTCACCAGGGTCCCCCGCGAATTCCCCGCCCCGGCGTGAACCGTCATCCCTGCGGCTTTGTTCACCACAATCACTTCGCCGTCCTCATAGAGAATTTCCAGTGGAATGGCCTCTGCTTCGGCGCGCATGGGCGGCCGCGCTTGTGCTTCCACAACGATTCGCTCGCCAGCCCGCGATCGGTGGGCGCCCTTCGACGGCCTGCCGTCGACAAGCACCAGCCCCGCTTCAATTAGTTCTTGAATCCGAGTACGGCTCAACTCCGGCAGTTGCGCCGCCAAATAGCGATCCAGCCGCTGGCCAGAATCGCTCTCTCGCACCTTGAGACTATGTCTGGTGGACGAAGGCACCGAAAGATTCTAGCAGCTTGCCTGTGCCGGAAAACAAGCCTGCTTAAAGAGAACTTCCCGCGCACTGCGCGGGACGATAACGCTCCTACTTCTTGGGGTGAGAATGGCTAAGAGCTGAACAGGAAAGCAGAAACTGGCCTTCGGCGTTGTCCGTAAGATCCAGCTTGATCCTTCCCGAAGCTTTTGTGACTTCCTCGAAGGTCATTCGAAGGTAGTAGACTTTTTCGGCTGCCAGGTTCAGGGAAATAGCCCCGCCGACTCTCTCCGACCTTTTCTTGAACACATTCGACTGCCATTCCGTGCACACGTTGTGCTCGCCGGGAGCAATCGAAAAGTAGATAAAGGACTTGCCGTTGGTTGCTCCGGCCCAGGAACCATCGACACCAATTCGCATGGTCGGGCCGGTAAAATCATCTTCGAACACGTATACCATTGCCTTGCCGGCCTCAGGCTGTGCCGGCACATGCAGCGAGTCATCCAGCTTTAAATCGAATTGCACCTGGCTCGGCCCGCAACCCGCAGCCGTCCGCGCCGTCGCAGCTTGATCCTGCGCAAAAGCCGGCGATGTGCCAAGAACCGTCGTGGTGGTAACAGCTGTCGTGCAAATAACCGCCGTGGATCGTGCCGCCCTGCAGAGAGTTTTACCAAGGAGGGATACGAGCTGGCGTTTCCGCATGGGAGCCTCCGCTGTCTGGGCAAACGTGTAGCGTCACACTTCTACGCACGCGTTACCTTTCTGGAATCCATCAACCTGAAGAATGTAGAAGGTTGCTGGCTGCTGCTCTTCGATCGGTCTTCACCAAATGAGACGTGTTCCCCGCTAGCTTGGTTACGGGCTGAAAAACGCCCACGCACCTGTATTCGTCAGCTTCCATCTCGCGCGCGAAAGCGCCTGGCCCAAGGAGGGCGCACCCGAGATGCTATTTTTGCTCGATGGTTTTGGTAGGAGAGAAAATCAAATCCAGTATCAGCAAAATCGCACCGACGGTGATCGCAGAATCCGCCACATTAAACGCCGGCCACCGGTAGCTCCCGACCCACACTTCAAGAAAATCCGTCACGGCACCGTGGATAATCCTGTCGGTCACGTTTCCCGTGGCTCCTCCCAGCAAAAGGGCCAGCCCCGCGCATGCCACACTACCCCCCTGCCCCGCCACTAACAGCCACGCGAGCGCGCAAATAACCACCAGCGCGCCGCCGACTAGAACGATGCGGAGCCACGGAGAATGCGAATCCGCAAAGAAACTGAAGGCGATTCCCGGATTGCGACTGTGCACCAAATAAATCAAGTGCCGCACCACTTCATGCCGCCAGCTCTCGTCGGTTTGCGTTTCAAACCACGCTTTAGTGGCGCGGTCCGCCAGCACTATCCCCAGCGTGAGCCAGAGCCATTTCAAGCGCGAAGGCAATTTCATGAAAGGCGAAGCTCCCATCCTTCGATTTCCGCAAGCGCTTCGCTGCACCGCTCGCACACGCCAGGGTAGCGCGGTTTCTCCCCCACATGCGTCGAGTAGTTCCAGCATCGTTGGCACTTCGTTCCGTCGGCGCGCAACACTTCCACCTGAAACGGCTCGGCGTGGTCGCCATCGACCGGCCCGTCAAACGGCAATACCTCCACTTGCGAAACGATGAACAACCCCGGCAAATCCTTTGCATGTCTTTCGAGAAGCTCCAGGTAGAGCCCCTTCGAACGAAGGCGTATTTTTGCTTCGAGTGAGGCGTTGATGAATTTCTGGGCGCGTCGACGCTCGAGGTCTTCGAGCACCTCGGCTCTAAGCGCATGCAGCTTTTCCCATTCCAGCTTTGTCTTCGCATCAATATTTGACCGCAGCGCTGGCGCTTCGGGAAAGACGTCGATATGCACGCTCTCCGGTTCGCCGGGTGACTTTGGCAAGTGAGCCCAGATCTCTTCCGAAGTGAAACCCAGGATGGGCGCAGCCAGTCGTACCAGCGCGCTGGTGATTTTCCAAACCGCTGTCTGGGCCGAGCGCCGCGATCGGTTTCTCGCCGCCTTGGTGTACAACCGGTCTTTCAACACGTCAAAATAAAACGCGCTCAGATCGACCACGCAATAATCGTGAATCGCGTGATAGACGCGATGAAATTCGTATGCCGCATACCACTTCCGGCATTTTTCGACAAGTTCCGCGGTGCGCTCCAGCATCCACCGGTCGATCGCCTCCATCCGATCGCCCGAAAGAGCGTCCCGCCCTGGCTCGAAATCAAACAGATTCCCCAGCGCAAATCGAAACGTGTTGCGAATCTTCCGGTACGCCTCGCTCAGCTGGGTCATCACGCGCTCGCTCATTTTCACGTCGGCCTGATACTCCTGCGAGGCTACCCACAACCGCAGCAAATCCGCTCCCCACCTTTCGCAAATCTCGCTCGGCAGCACCACATTCCCAAACGACTTGGACATCGGTCGCCCGTGCTCATCGAGCGTCCACCCGTGCGTGACTACGCTTCGATAAGGCGCGCGATCGCGCAACCCCGTCGCGATTAGCAACGAACTCTGAAACCACCCGCGGTACTGGTCAGGCCCCTCGAGATAGACATCGGCAGGCCACTCCTCTTTCTTCAAAACCGCCAGATTCGAAGATCCGGCGTCAAACCACACGTCGAGAATGTCATTCTCCTTCCGCCACGCACGCGCCCCGCACAAGCATTTCGTCCCGGCAGGTAACAGTTCCTCCGCCGTGTGCTGATACCAGGCGTCCGCGCCTTCCCGTTCGAACCATTTCACTACATTCCGCAGCGCTGCAAAATCTTCGAGCCGCGCGCCGCATCCCTGGCAATAAAAAACAATAATCGGCACGCCCCAGAACCGCTGCCGCGACACGCACCAGTCCGGTCGATTCTCGATCATTTCGTTAATTCGCTCTTCTCCCCATGCCGGGATCCACTTCACCCGGTGAACCTGCTCGAGCGCCTCCGCGCGCAACGTTTTTTCTGTTCCATGTGATGCCTGGTCCATCTTGATGAACCATTGCTCCGTAGCACGGAAAATCACTGGATTATGACAACGCCAGCAATGCGGATAGCTGTGTGTGTAACTGTGATTTCCCAGAAGCGCTCCGCGATCTTCGAGCAGCTTCAAGATGATGGGGTTGGCCTCGAAGACGTGCTTTCCCTTATATTCTGGCAGGCCTTCGAGATAAACGCCCTTGTCATCGATGGGAGCGAAAATCTCCAAACCATATTTTTGCGCCGACAGAAAATCGTCCGAGCCATGCCCCGGCGCGGTATGCACGATCCCGCTGCCCTGATCGAGCGTCACGTAGTCCGCCAGAATTCCCGGCACTTCGATCGGCAAAAACGGATGCTGGAATTTCACGCCCTCAAAGTCCCGCCCTTTCCAATCCGCACGCACGCGCACCTCTTTAATTCCACATTCCGCCTCGAACGCCGCCAGACGCTCCGCGGCAAGTAACAGTGCCCCCTTCTCGGTTTCCACGACCACGTATTCGAAATCAGGATGGAAAGCCAGGGCCCGATTGTGGGGCAAAGTCCACGGGGTGGTCGTCCAAATCACCGCGCTAACATCACTCATTCCCTCGGCACCCATCTTCCCGCCGCCCGTTGCGCCGAACTTGACCCAAACCGAAGGACTTGTGCGATCTTCGTACTCGACCTCTGCCTCGGCCAGCGCTGTCGAATCGTAAATGCACCAATAAACAGGTTTGCGGCCGCGATAGGCGAATCCCTTCTCCATGAAACTAAGCAGAGCGCCAGCGACAACGGCCTCGTAATCGTGGCTCATGGTCAAATATGGATCATCCCAGCGGCCCAAGACTCCCAATCGCTGGAAGTCCCGCTTATGCTGCTCGACGTAACGCGTGGCAAACTCCCGGCATAGCCTTCGAAACTCCGCCGGAGCAACTTTCCCTTTTCCTCCAAGCTCCTTTTCCACCTGCGTCTCGATCGGCAAACCGTGGCAATCCCAGCCGGGGACGTACGGCGCATAGTGTCCCGCCATGCTCTTGGACTTGACGATCATGTCCTTCAATATTTTGTTGAGGCCCGTGCCGAGATGAATGGTCCCTGTTGGGTAGGGCGGCCCATCGTGCAAGATAAAAGACGGTTGCCCTTTGCGCGCTTCGAGAATCCGCTCGTAGAGGCGCGATTCCTGCCAGGCTCGAAGCTGTTTCGGCTCATTTTGCGCGAGCCCAGCCTTCATCGGAAAATCGGTCTTAGGCAGGTTCAGTGTTTTCTTAAGGTCCAGAGGTTCGGCCATTTAGGTGTGTGCCCGCAAATCAACTCGCTCGATTCAAAAGCCGTCCTTTGGTTGCCGTACCTTGATTCAGGTATGTCGCCAGAAACTTCGCAAAGCGGTGGAATTGCGTATGTTACAATGATTGAGGTGTCGGTGTCAGCGGCTGGGGTCGCGCAACCTTTCCCGGCCGGGTCGAATCATACCGATTCAGGACACCCAACGCAGAGAAGCTGCGTCTAATCAGGGGGAAGATGGTGCCGGGTCTAATAGTCAATCTCGTTCCGCCTGAACTAACCAAGCCGGGCGTGTCTGCCTCCGGCGATCATCAGGCCGTTCCAGTACCTGCATCGGCAGTTCCCAAGTTTGGCGCTCCTGCTCTGCTCATTCCCGATAATTTTTGGTCGAATCTCAGACAATTCCTAACGGAACGCCCGGTCAAGGTGCGGGAGCGCGCCGACGCGCCCTTTACCAAGACTGCCTTTGGCGCGGGCGTTTTCGACAATTTCAGAGATTTCTTTAGCTCGCGCCCGGTTCCGAAAGGGCCGGTAAACAGCCGCCTGGCGGTCTCCTGGGGCACCAATTTCGGTGGGTTTGGCTCGCGAATTAAAGAAGCTTTCTTTCCCGCGAAGCTCCCGCCGGCGAACTTTACCAGCAAGCCGGTGAAGGTGAAGGACATTTGGACGAAAGACGAAAACTTTGGCTGGACGCAGATTATTTCCTTCGCTATTCATGGCAGCGTCTTCGCACTGGTCATTTTGATTCCCTTGTTCTGGCATTTCGGGTCGGCGACCCAGGCAAAAAACAAGAATATTGACGTGACCCCGCTCGACATTTCTCCCTACATGTCGAAGCTTCCTGCGGGCGCAAAAAAGGCCGGCGGCGGCGGCGGCGCCAACGATCACACGCTGACTCCCGTCAACAAAGGCAAGATTCCTAAGTTCCAGTGGACGCAGTTCACTCCGCCTCAAGTGAAGATTCAGAATCCTGATCCCAAACTGGCGATGGACCCGTCGCTGCTTGGTCCGCCGGATCTGAAAGCGCCGAATCTGAATGCAGCAAACTGGGGCGATCCGCTGGCCAACGGCGTGAGCGATTCTCTCGGTCATGGCAATGGCACAGGAATTGGTAGCGGTACCGGCGGCGGCTTGGGCCCTGGCGAGGGCGGAGGCACTGGCGGCGGCGCATTTCGCGCAGGTGTCAATGGAGTTGGCGTGCCGGAATGCATCTATTGCCCGTCGCCCATGTATTCGGATGACGCGCGCAAAGCGAAATACATGGGCATTGTTGTGCTAGAGGTGACCATCACTGCCGATGGTCGCGCCGTCAACATTTCCATCATTAAGGATCCCGGCATGGGCCTCGGGGAAAAAGCAGTCGAGGCCGTTCGCACCTGGAAGTTTCGACCAGCTGCAGGACC